>Ga0209755_10000555_pt1 | contig 66824 bp, 57 predicted proteins | sample TergutCo191P1_FD_187301 | JGI IMG/M metagenome (GOLD analysis project Ga0209755, IMG submission 187301) | Cornitermes sp. P1 segment gut microbial communities from Petit-Saut dam, French Guiana - Co191P1 (SPAdes) (version 2) | ecosystem: Host-associated > Arthropoda: Insects > Digestive system...
CCCCCCGCCATGCGCGCCGGCGCTCTCGGAGCAGGCAGCGGCGCCGGCGCCTTTGGCGGCGCCGTTTGCAGGAATTGCTGCCAGGCCGGAAAGCAGCGTTGCCGCCGTGTCGTTCAGCAGCGCTATCGGCCCGTCGTAGACAAGCCCCTTGCGCGCCAGCGCCTCCCGCAGCCCGGCGCCGATCGCCCTGCCGATAACTTCCGGCGCGTCAATTTCCTTGCTGAATGCCCGCAGAATTCCGTCCGCGTCCGGCTGAATGTCCATGTGGTACGAAAAAGTAAAGCCAATGCCGTCAATGCCGGCAGCGCCCGCCTCCCCAAAGGCCGGCAGCGCCGCGTCGGCGATCAGGCCGAAAAATTCGTCAGCGCTGACCCGCCCCTTTGCGCCGGGCATGGGGTGCCGCTGCATCCCCTCCGCGGCCGCCTTGCCATCCTCGCCAAAGCGCACTCGGCTGACCCGCAGATTTGTCCCGCCGGCGTCCAGCGCCAGCGCCGTTTTCCCCGCCTGCGACTTGGACGCGGCCGCAATATATGAAGGTATCATCGGCAGGCTGGAAGCGCGGCCGTCAAGCCCCCGCTCCATGTCGACCAGAATTTCCTTTGCCAGCGCCGCCGGATCCAGGCTGTCGTAATGAAACCCGTAGCACCGCGCAAAGTCCGAAAGCTCCCGCGGATCAAAGCATGAACGCATAAGCGCCTCCTGCCCCAATTCTAGCGCGCCTGGAAACCGCGTTTCCAGCGGCATGCGCGAAAGGCGGCGCTAAATGCAGCGCGAGTCGCGCTCGCTTTTTGCGAAGGAAAAGCGCGGCAATCGACGGCGGGCGCGCCTGAAAATCTTCGCAAAAAACTCACACCTTTTCGCCGCAATCCGCTATACTAGGGGAGGAGGCGCGGATGAAAAAGGAAGCCACCGTCCTTGTCGTGGACGACGAGCCGAAAATCCTGGAGGTCGTGACGTCCTACCTCGAAAATGGCGGCTACGAGGCGCTGGCGGCGCAGACGGGAGCGCAGGCCTTCTCGATCATGGAAGAGCGCCGGGTTTCGCTGATTCTTTTGGATCTGATGCTTCCCGACATGGCCGGCGAGGACATTTGCCGAAAGGTGCGGGAAAGCTCCGCCGTGCCAATCATCATGATGACGGCCAAAAGCGACGAGGAAAGCATAATCGGCGGGCTGGGGATCGGCGCCGACGACTATGTTGCCAAGCCGTTCAGCCCCAGGCAGCTTATGGCGCGAGTTGCCGCGGCGCTGCGAAGAAGCGGCGCCGGCGATGGCGGCGGCGCGCACGGCGCGGACGGCGGCGCGCACGGCACGGGGCAGGCCGGCGCTGCCTTGGGCCGAAGCGGGCTGCATGTGGACAAGGCAAACCGCAAGGTCAGCAAAAACGGCAAGCCCGTCAAGCTCACTCCCAGCGAGTACAAAATCCTGCTGCTGCTGATAGCGACGCCGCAGAAAACTTTTTCGCGCGACGAAATTATTTGCGCCGTGAAGACGGACGACTACGACGGCTTTGACAGAACCATTGACACGCACATCAAAAACCTGCGCCAGAAAATAGAGGACGACCCTAAGTCGCCGCGCTATGTCGTCACGGCGCACGGCTTTGGCTACAAATACGGAGGCGGCTCATGACGATTACCCTGCGCAGTCGGCTGATTCTGACATTCGCGCTTTTTGCCTGCGCGTTTATCGTTTTGCTGAGCTTTGTCATCAACCAGTTCGCGTCGGCGCTGTTCGTGGATTTTGTCAGCGACACCGCCGACGAGCAAAGCCGGCAGGCCGCGACTTTTATCGCCGAGCAGTACTCGCCGGAGATCGGCGGCTTTGACGTTGCGGCGCTGCACGCCATAGCCATGAGCAGCGCCCGCCAGGGCTTTTTTGTGACGGTGGAAACCGCCGACGGGATCATTCTGCTCGAAGCCGAGGACTTCTACCGCTACGCCATGCGCGCCTGGCCCATGAGCCGGCGCCGCTTCGATGGCGGCCTTCGCCGCGCGGGCTTTCCCGAGGGCGGCGCCGACTGGCCTGACAGCGACGGCCGGCCTGACGGCGCTGATTTGCTCGGCGGCGCCGACCATGCCCAGCGGCGCGAATGGCGGCGGCATGGCGCGGGCATTGAGGGCGGCGGCGGGCAGCATGACGGCGCCGGCTTGCCCGGCGGCGCCGATTTTCTCGGCGGCGCAGACTATGCCGAGTGGCGCGAATGGCGAGAGCGGCGGCGCGAGGAGCGGCGCGAAGAGAGGCGGGCAAGAATGCTCAGCCTCGGCGGCGGCCTTGAGCAGGGCATGGAAGCCGGCGCCGACGGGGAAGGGCCTGACGCGGAGGAGCGCCGGCGCAGGCGCAGGCGGCCGCGAATGCCGGCGCAGGCTGACTTTGACGGCGAGCTGCGCAGCCGCGTTTTCCCGATGACGCACGGCATTCAGAACATTGGCATTGTGGTCGTCGAAACCGGCGCTCCGTATTTTTTCACCGAAAACCAGCTTGCCTTCATGGCATCGCTCCGCAGGTTTTTGCTTGGCATCGGCCTTTCCTTTGCGCTGCTGAGCGTCGTCATCACGGCGCTGCTCGCCAATAATTTGTCAAAGCCGATTCTAAAGGCCGCGCGCGCGGCCAGGCAAATTGCCGGGGGGGACTGGTCGGCGCGCATTCCCGAGCGGCAGCGCACGCGCGAGATTGGCGAAATTTCCCGCTCGCTCAATCACCTTGCCGCGGCGCTGGAAGACAGCGACAGGCGGCAGAAGCAGCTTACCACCAACGTTGCGCACGAGCTTCGCACTCCGCTAACAACATTGCAGGGAAACATGGAGGCAATGATTGACGGCGTGTGGGCCCCCTCCCCCCGGCGCCTCGCAAGCTGCCACGAGGAAATCGTGCGCCTTTCAAGGCTGGTCGAGGACTTGGGCCGGCTTTCGCTGCTCGAGCAGAAAAACCTGGTTTTGTCCTGCGCGCAATTCGATTTGCAGGCGCTGCTCGCCGATCTCGCGGAGCAGTTCCGCCCGGCGGCGCTGGAGAAAGGCGTTTCCGTTTCGCTTTCGGCGCAGGAGTCCCCGATTTTTGCCGACCGCGACAGGCTGAAGCAGGTTTTTGTCAATTTGCTGTCAAACGCGCTGAAGTACACCGACAAAGGCGGCGTCGAAATCACGGTGTCCGAAACCGCAGCCAGCGCTGGCGCAGGCGCTAATGCCAGCGCAAGCGGCAATGGCAATGCCGGCGGCGAGTACGCGATCTCCGTCGCCGACACCGGAATCGGAATTCACGGCGACGAACTACCGCATGTCTTTGAAAGATTTTTTCGCTCGGACAAGTCGCGCAGCCGCGCAACTGGAGGCGCCGGCATTGGGCTCAGCATAGCCGGCGCCATCGTCAGCGCGCACGGCGGCAGGATGGAAGCGGCCAGCGAGATCGGGCGCGGCAGCGTTTTCACGGTTTTCTTGCCAAAATGCGGTGATCTTCATAATTTCTCCACATCGGCGCCGTATATTTAATGCATCGGCGGGCGCGGCTCGCCGCGAAGCTTAAGCGCGATTCGCGCGCGATTCCAGAGGAGGAAGAGAGATGAAAACGACGAAAAAAATTGCCGCGACGATTTTGACGGCCTTTATTGCGGCGGGGCTCACGATTGGGGCGGCCGGGGCGCTTTCGTCCTGCTCGGCGCATGCCGACGCTGAAATGCTAATTGCGGAGCTTTCCGCCATGGCCCGCGCCGCGGAGCTAGCGCAGGACGGCTCCCGGCGGCAAAGGGAGCGGCGGACGGACGGCGAGCTGCGCCGCGGCGCCAAGGAGCGCGGAGGCGGCGCGAGGCGCGGCGAGATCCGCGACGACGCCGCCCGCGAAGCCCGCCGAGCCGAGCGCCACGAGCGCATGGCCAAGCGCCGCAGCCTCATGCTCGACGAGAGCGGCGGGCTCATCAGCGCCGAAGTGCTTTCCGCCCGGCTGGAAGCGGCCGCTGCGGAAGGCCTGGTCAGCGAGGAGCGAAAGGCCCGCCTGATGGCCATGCGCGACCTGCGCGAGTCCGGCGAATGGCAGCCCGGCGAGCGCCGAAGGGCCGCGCAGAGCGGCGACGGCGAATGGCGCGGCAGGGGCGGCGACGCGGCGCGGCTCGGCGAAAACGGCGAGCGCGGCAGGCCTCGAATGCGGCGCCTCATGCTCGACGAAAGCGGCGAGCTGATCAGCGCCGAGGCGCTTTCCGCCCGGCTGGAAGCGGCCGCTGCGGAAGGCCTGGTCAGCGAGGAGCAAAAGGCCCGCCTGATGGCCATGCGCGACCTGCGCGAGTCCGGCGAGTGGCAGCCCGGCGAGCGCCGAATGGCCCGGGGCGAATGGCGCGGCAGGGGCGACGGCGCTGCCCATCACGGCCGGGGCCAGGGTCGCCGCGGCGGGATGCGCTTGCAGCAGCAGTAATAGGGAAGAGCTTGCGCCTCCGGCTGCGCCCGCGGCGGCGCCGCTGGAGGCGCCCTGCGGCGCTGCCAGTCGGCGCGGCGCTGATTGGCTTGCGCCGGTCGGCGCCGCGCTGCTACTGCCGCCTGAAAACCCTCGGAACGCCGTTGATTTCGACTTCCATCGAGTCGCCATTCACGGTTCCGATTAGCGGCTCGAAAAAGCTGTCCAGCAATTCTTCCAGGCTGGGCGTCCCCGTATAGTCCGCCCACGCCTGCTCAAGCTGGCTTCTGGTGTTCCAGCCGCCTTCAGACACTTGGTAGTGGTGGGAAACCGCCATAACGACAATGTTGCCGATGACAGTGTAGGACCCTTTTTTCTCGGGGATGTTGGAGCGCCTTTCCCAATTGGCGTTCCGGAAAATGAGCCTCACCCCGTTCTCCGCCCAGGTCCCGTCGAGGGGATCGTAGGCGAGCTCAACCCGGCAGCCCTCCACGCCCAGCGCCACTGCCAGCGTCAGCGCCGCAACCCCGGCCAGCGTCACCGCCGGCAGCCCGATAAGCCATCTTTTTTTGACCATTTCCTTCTCCTTGGCGGCGCCCCATGCGCCCAATGCGCGCGCCTGTCTTTTGCGGGAAAAATGCGCCGCCCGAAGGCTAAAACGAGAGGCGCGCTAGTTGCCTTCGGGCAGCGCGGCCGCCCAGGCCATGCTGCGGGGCGGCTTCTCGAATATAAATTACGAGCGCCGCCGCGAAAAGTCAAATTTGCGGGCCTTTTTGCCCGCCGCCAGCCGGCGCATCGCCGCGCGGGGAGGCGCGGAGCGGCGCTGGGCGGCTTAGGGCGGCGCAGATCCCGTCCCCGGCCGCCGATTGGCGGCGCTGCCCGGCGCCTGCCCGGATTTTGCGGCATTCTGCATCGAATTGCCAAAAAATGACATTTTTTCCTTGACCTTGGCGCCGATTTTTAGTATTTTTTAGGAAACGACATGCAGGGGCGGGAGGCTCCTGATAGAATATCACTGGTTGGGAAGAGCAATGTCTGAACCTCAATGCAGCGCCGCAGACGGCAAAGAGCCGGAAGAAGCCGCCTGCGAGACGCAAAAAAACGCCTGCGAGACGCATGCCCGCGAGGCATCCGCGGTCGGAGACGGCGCTGAAGCCGCGCTTGGCGAAGGCGCTTTCGGGGAGATCTCCGGCGACGAATTCTTGAAGGAAATGCTTGAAGCCGAGGAAGCCGCGGGCCTTTTCCCGGGCGGCGAAGGCAGCGCCGGGCAGCCCGGCGGCGCCCCGCCAAGCGGCGCTTCATCCGGCGGCGGTGCTCAGCCTGGCGGGACGCGGGAAGCAGGCGCGGAAAGCGCCGATTTGGCGGCCAGGGCGGAGGAGCTGGAAGCGCAGCTCGCCGAAACGCGCGAGCAGTTGCTGCGCAAGGCCGCCGACTTCGAAAATTTCCGCAAGCGGACGACCCAGGAAAAGCAGAAGGCCATCGAGTTTGCCAACGAAAGCCTGCTTTTGGACATAATCCCGGTGCTGGACGACTTCGAGCGCGCAATCGCTTCCGCGGAGGCCTCCCCCGAGCTGGCCGATCTGCCGGCGGGAAAGGCCATGCTGGACGGCATTTCCATGATCGAAAAGCGGCTGACCGGGCAGCTCGAAAGCAAGTGGGGCCTCAAGCGCTTCAGCTCGGCGGGCGAGCCGTTCGACCCCAACTTTCACGAGGCCATGTACATGGAAAAGTCCCCCGAGGCCGAGGAGCCCGTCGTCGCGGAGGACTTCGCGAAGGGCTACATGCTGAAAGACAGGGTGCTGCGCGCCGCAAAGGTCAAGGTGCTGATGCCCGGGGAAAAGGAAAGCTAGCAAACAGCCAAGGCTGGCGGGATACACATTTTACAGGGGAGAAGGAGAGCAAACAATGGGAAAAATAATCGGCATCGACCTGGGGACAACCAATTCGTGCGTGTCCGTGCTTGAGGGCGGCGAGCCTATTGTCATTCAGAATTCCGAGGGAGGCAGGACAACGCCCTCCATCGTCGGCTTCACCGGCAAGGGCGATCGCGTCACAGGCCAGCCCGCCAAAAACCAGATGATCACGAACCCGGAAAACACGGTCTACTCGATCAAGCGCTTCATGGGCCGGCGCTTCTCCGAGGTTTCAAGCGAAATGAAGCACGTCCCCTACCATGTTGTTGAGCAGGGCGACGACGTGCGCGTGTCCATTTCCGACAAGGAAGGCGGCTCGAAAAAATACTCGCCGCAGGAGATTTCCGCCTTCGTCCTGCAAAAAATGAAGCAAACCGCCGAGGACTACCTGGGCGAGACCGTCACCGAGGCGGTCATCACCGTGCCGGCCTACTTCAACGACGCGCAGCGCCAGGCCACAAAGGACGCGGGAAAAATCGCCGGCCTTGAGGTCAAGCGCATCATAAACGAGCCGACCGCGGCCTCGCTGGCCTTCGGCTTCAACAAAGAGCAGAAAAAGGAGCGAACCATCGCCGTGTACGACCTCGGCGGCGGCACCTTCGACATTTCCATCCTGGAGCTGGGCGACGGCGTTTTCGAGGTGAAATCGACGAACGGCGACACCCACCTGGGCGGCGACGACTTCGACCTTAAAATCATCGACTGGCTCATAGCCGAGTGCAAAAAAGACACCGGCGTGGACGTGGGCCAGGACAAGGCGGCGCTTCAGCGCCTGCGGGAGGCCGCGGAAAAGGCCAAGATCGAGCTTTCCGCGACGCAGACCACGGAGATTATCCTTCCTTACCTGACTTCAAACCAAAGCGGCCCCATCCACCTGCAAAAAACCCTGACGCGGGCGAAGTTCGAGCAGATGGTCTCCGACCTTTTGGAGCGCTCGAAGGAGCCCTGCATCAAGGCGCTGAAGGACGCCGGCCTTTCCGCCGAGCAAATCGACGAGGTGATTCTTGTCGGCGGCTCCACGCGCATCCCGGCCGTGCAGGAAATCGTGAAGGACCTGTTCAAGAAAGAGCCGAACAAGGGCGTCAACCCTGACGAGGCCGTCGCGGTGGGCGCCGCGATTCAGGCCGGCATTCTCGGCGGCGACGTGAAGGACGTGCTGCTTCTGGACGTGACCCCGCTGTCGCTGGGCATCGAAACCCTGGGCGGCGTCATGACCAAGCTCATCACGCGCAACACGACGATCCCCACCAAAAAAAGCCAGATTTTCTCCACCGCCGCCGACGGGCAGACCGCGGTTTCCATTCAGGTTTTGCAGGGCGAGCGCGAGATGGCCAGCCAGAACCGCATACTCGGGCGCTTCGACCTGGTCGGCATCCCGCCGGCGCCGCGCGGCGTTCCGCAAATCGAGGTCACCTTTGACATCGACGCGAATGGCATCGTCCACGTCAGCGCGAAAGACCTCGGCACAGGCAAGGAGCAGAAGATCCGCATCGAAAGCTCCAGCGGCCTCAGCGACGGCGACATCGACCGCATGGTGAAAGAGGCCGAGCTTCACGCGGAGGAAGACCGCAGGGAAAAGGAAAAGGCCGAGGCGCGCAACGAGGCCGACAGCATGATTTACAGCACCGAGAAAAACATCGGCGAGCTGGGCGACAAGGTGGCCGCCGAGGACAAGTCCAAGGCCGAGGAAGCCATAGCCGAGCTGCGAAAAGCGCTTGAGGCCGGCGAAGTCCAGGCCATAAAGGACAAAACCGAGGCGCTAAAGCAGGTGTCCTTCAAGATAGCCGAGGAGATTTACAAGCAGCAGGCGGCGCAGCAGCAGGCAGGCGAGGGGCAGCAGCCCGGCGCCGACCCCGGCGCAGGCGGCGGCTCAGCGCCTTCCGGCGACGGCGGCATGGGCTCCGCAAAAAGCGCCGAGGACGCGGACTTTGAGGTTGTAGACGACGACAAAAAGGGAGAGTAGGGACTAGGCGGGGGAGCCGGGACAGGGAGCGCCGCCAGCGGCATTGGCGCTCCCGCCCTGCCCCCCGTTCCCCATGACTAAAGTGGCAAAACGCGATTATTACGAAGTTCTGGGCGTGCAGAAAAACGCCTCGAAGGATGAGGTAAAAAAGGCCTACCGCAAAATGGCCCTCCAGTACCACCCGGACAAAAACCCCGGCAACAAGGAAGCGGAGGACAGGTTCAAGGAGGCCACCGAGGCCTACGACGTGCTTTCGGACGAAAAGAAAAAGTCCGCATACGACCAGTTCGGCCATGCCGGCGTTGACGGGATGGGCGGCGGCCAGCACGACTGGACAAATTTCCGCGGCTTCGAGGACATTTTCGGCGGCAACGACCTGGGCAGCTTTTTCGAAAGCATTTTCGGGGGCGGCTTTGGCGGGGGGGGCTTCCGCAGGGGCGGCGGCCAGAGGGGAGGCCCGCAGCAGGGCTCGAACCTGCGCTACGACATCGAGATCCCCTTCAAGGACGCGGTCTTCGGCTCAAAGGTCGAGATCCAGTTCAACCACAACGAGGCCTGCCCGAGCTGCAAGGGCAGCGGGGCGGCGAACGGCGCCGGCAGAAAAACCTGCACGACCTGCGGCGGCGCCGGGCAGGTGCGCCACAGCCAGGGTTTTTTCTCGATGGCCTCTACCTGCCCCACCTGCGGCGGCCAGGGCACCATCATCGAAAAGCCCTGCCTTTCGTGCGGCGGCTCCGGCACCCAGAAAAAGCGCCAGAAGCTCATGGTCACCATTCCCCCCGGCGTCGAAAACGGTAAGCACCTAGTCCTGCCCAGGCAGGGCGACGCCGGCCCGAACGGCGGCCCCCCGGGCGACTTGTACGTGGTGACGCGGGTGAAGCCGCACGAGTACTTTGAAAGGCAGGACGCCGACCTGTACTGCGCCGTTCCCATCTCGGTGGCGCAGGCGGCGCTGGGCGCGGAAATCCACGTCGGCACCCTCGACGGCAAGACGATAAAGGTGAAAGTCCGCGCCGGCACCCAGAACGGGACGCTCCTGCGCATCGCCAGCGAGGGCGTTCCATCGCCGTCCGGCAGGCGCGGGGATCTTTACATCAAGCTTATGGTGCGCGTCCCGGAAAAGCTGTCCCGCAAAGGCAGGGAGCTGCTCGAGGAATTCGCCCGCTCCGAAGGGCAAAACGACAGCCCCGGCCAAATCCCCCTCTCGCAGCTCGGAGGCTAAGCGCCGCTCACCGCCAGAAGCACCGGCTTCAGAGGCAAAGCGCTGCCCGGCGCCGAACCCGACCCCCAGCCAGGCGCGTTTTGCCGCCGGCGCCGGCTGCCGACAGAAGCGCTGGGCAGAGCGCTGCCCAGCCCCTTGCCGGCGCTTAGCGGGACTGAAGGTCGAAGCGCTCTGAAAGCCTTTTCAGGTGGCTGGCGATAAAGATGGCGCCGTAAACGGTCAGCGCAACCCCGACTGTAATGCCGATGGGCAGCATGAACGACATTCCGGCGGCCAGCGCGATGTTGTTGAACTCCATCCCAAAGAAAACCGTGCTAAGCGAAACCAAAAGCACAAGGCCGGCCGCGACCCATCCCCTGAGCGGGAAGCCGGCCGGAGCGGCCTCCTCGTCCTTTGCGCCCAGCGCGCCTTCCTCCTCGGCAATCGCCGCCATGACGGCGCTTTCCAGCTCCGGCGCAGGGGGGAGAAACCCTTCGCGCATGGCCTTTCTGCAAAGCTCGTAGCGCGCGGCCTTTTCGGCGCAGGCGGGGCAGGCAAAAAGATGCCAGGCGACCCGCAGCCTGTCGAGCAGCGGCGCTTCCCAGAAAGGAGCGTTTTCCTGCTCGCAAATCAGGTCCGTGATTTTTTCGCAGCTCATCTCATTCCCCCTCGCCTTCCGCGCCGCCGGCCTCGGCGGCGCCGGTTTCGGCGTAGTCTTCCAGCTTTTCCCGCAGCAGCTTCTTAGCCCGGAACACATGCGACTTGATCGTGTTCACAGGAAACCCGGTAATCGCCTCGATTTCCTGGTAGGAGCGCTCGTAAAAGAAAAACAGGTCCACGCAGATGCGGTAACGCTCCGGAAGCTCCCTGAGCGATGCCAGCACCGCCTCCTTCGCCGCCTTGCGCAGCATGATTTCCTCCGGCGTGCCGTCTCCGCCCGCCTCGATTTCATCCTGCCCCTCCGCCAGGCTCCAGTATTCCTTCCGGCGGTTTATGCCGTTCAGCGCCGTGTTGTAGGCGATCTTGTACAGCCACGTCGAAAAGCTCGAGCGCCCCTCAAAGCCGGAAAGGTTCCGGTACACCTTGAGAAAAACCTCCTGGGCAAAGTCGCGGGCGTCCTCGTCATTGCGAAAGAAACCCATGCCCATTCCGTAGACGCTGCGCTCGTAGCGCCGCACCAGGAGCCTGAACAAATCCTTCTGCCCGGAGAGGATCTGCTCCACTGCCAGCTTGTCGCTGAAGTCGTCCTCATGGCTCATTTGGCCCTGTCAACGCGCTTGATGAAGTGATAGGCCAGCAGCCCGGCACCCATCGACAGAGGGATGATCCCGCCCAAAAGCCCGTAGGTGGGCCCCGTCATCACCGCCAGAAACACGGTCAGGGCAAGCCCCACGCTGCCCAAAAGCAGCCCCGCAAGCAGGCTGAAGAAAAAAAGGCTGAATTCCGGCCGGGCGTACTGCCCCGCCTTAATGAGCAGGGTCCGCCGCCTGTGCGCCCAGAGCAGATAGAAAAAAACCACCACCGCGCCCATCGTGATCCCCACGATCGGAATCAGCGCAATGATCACCTGAGCTGCGGCGGACGAAATTGGCTCCATACACGTCTCCCGCGGGCAAAAGCCCGATAGAATCAGCGCCCCCTGAAGGGCCGGGTGTCAAGTATACGACGTTTCCCTTCGCCTGTCCATTCAGTGAGACACAAAGCCCCCGCCACGGTTGCGCCGCGGCCCGCCGAAGGCTGGGCGCCGAGCGGCGCCTTGGCAAGTGGCGCTTTTGCAAGTCGTGCTTTTGCAAGTCGTGCCTTGGCAGGCTGGCGCTTTGCTAAGCCGTGCTTTGGCAATTGCGCCTTGGCAAGCGGCGCTTTTGCAAGCCGCGCCTTGGCAATTGCGCTTTGGCAAGCCGCGTCTTGGCAGGCGGCGCTTTTACAAGCGGGAGCGCTGCGTTTCAGGGATTGCGCCGCGGGCCAGGCGGCGAGCGGCGCGGCGCCTACTCAAGTATGACCAGATCGGTGAAGTACAGCGTCTCGATTCGGCCCAGCCGAAGCAGGGCGTTGTAGCGCGCGAGGATTTCGTTTTTTGCCGCGGTTTCGTCAAGCCTGGCAATCTCTTCCCTGCGAAGGGATGAAAAGTACCCAACGGCAATCGAGCGCAATTCGCCGACGCGGGTGGCAAGCTCCTCGGCAAAGGCCATGTCGCCGGCGGGATAGGGAAAGCTGAGGGAAAGCACAACGGTCGCCGGCGGCTGTCCCGCAAGCGGCGCCCGCAGCGTGCCTATGCCGGCAAACACGCTCTCAGGCCCGCTGCCAGCGCCGCCGCCCATGGCAATGCCGCCGCCCGCCCAGCCGCCAGCAGCCGCGCCGGCCCCGCCCGGCCCCGCGCCGCCGCCCTGCCTGCCAAGGTAAAACAGCGGCGCCGAGTCCGCCGGCCTGGCCAGCGCATACAGGCTCCCCACCGCCAGCGCCCCAACCAGCGCAAAAACCAAGACAAGCGCCGCTCTGTACGCCGCCCGCAGCGCCCTCGGCGGCTGGCGCTCCCGCGCTTGCGGCGCTTGCATTGCAGGCAAAAATTCTCGCTTCATTTTGCTTTCCCCTCAGCCTATTTTCGGCGTTTTTCGCGGAAAAATCCAGCGCCGGAGGCGCTGCGGTTTGGCTATAACATCTGGAGGGATGCCGTTGTTTTGGGCAGATATTTTTCGGGTACATAGTTATGCGCTTCGTTAAAGTGTGATAGCCAAGATTTGATCTGACACTCGAAGAAACTCACGCGCCCTGTCCGTCAGATTCGCCGTGGCCAAAAAGCTTTTCCCTGGCCAGCGGGATCGAATCCACGAACGTCCGCATCGGCGTTTTGCCGTAGCAGTATTTGCCCGAATGCGTCCTCTCGTTGTTATAATGGCATAGCCACGCGTCCAAGTCAAGCTGGATCTGCTCTACGCTTCGGTACACCTTTCTGCGGAACGCCACCGAGTAGAACTCGTCCTTGCACGTCTTGTTGTGCCGCTCGCATATCCCGTTTGTCTGCGGGGACTTCGCCTTAGTCCTCGTGTGCTCGATGTTCTCAAGGTCAAGATACAGCGCGTATTCGTGGTGCTCCCTGTTTCCGCTATATTCGCTGCCCCGGTCGGTCAGTATCCGCAGAAGCGGTATCCGGTGCGAGTCGAAGAACGGGATCACCTCCGAGTTAAGCGCGTCGGCCGCCACCAGCGCGTTCTTCCTGTCGTACAGCTTGCAGAACGCCACTTTCGTGTACGTGTCGATGAACGTCTGCTGGTAAATGTGCCCGACGCCCTTGATGTTGCCCACGTAATACGTGTCCTGAGCCCCAAGATACCCGGGATGCTCGGTTTCAGTCTCCCCGTGCGCCTCCTTCTCCTCCCGCGCGCGCTCCATCGCCGCAAGCTGGCTCTCCGTAAGGACGATGCCTTCCTGCGCCACCCTGGCCTCAAGCGCCTTCAGCCTCCCCTTGAAGGTGGCAAGGTCGTGCCGCAGCCAGATGCCGCGAACCCCGCCGGGGGAGACGAACACGCCGCGCTTGCGCAGCTCGTTGCTCACGCGCAGCTGCCCGTAGGCAGGCTGCTCGTGCGCGAAGTCAAGAACCGCCTGTTCCACCGCCGGGTCGACGCGGTTCTTCACGTTCGGCTTCCGCCGGCTGATCTCCTGCAGCGCGGCCTCGCCGCCGGTGTCGTACAGGGTTTTGAACCTGTAGAAGCTGTCGCGGGAGTAGCCCATTACCTTGCACGCCTGGGACACGTTCCCAAGCTGCCTCGCAAGCTCCAGGATTCCGACCTTGGTCTTGATGATTTTCTGCTGGTTTGTCATTCCGTGCTCCTTGTCAAAAAGTATATCTGTTTTTTCGACAAGTGTCAGATTTTATCTTAGCTATCACACGTTAAGAGGGTCGTTCTTTAGCGCTTCACGGCAGAGCTCCTCCGTTTTGTGTTCTTCTGGAACAAACTTAATCATCGAACCCGAGTCCCTGCTCTTAACAGCTTTAAGGCAAAGTTCCTCCGTTTTGAGTTCTGCCGGCACATATTCAAGCCCGCTGCTACTGGATATAACCGCTGCAAGACACAATTCCATCGTTTTTAATTCTTCGGGCACAAATTTAAGCGCCCAGCCGCCCTTCTTAACAGCTTCAAGGCAGAGCTCCTCCGTTCTGAGTTCTGCTGGCACATGTTTAAGCCCGTCGCCATCCGTTTTCACCGCTTCAAGACATAGCTCTGCCGTCTTTAGTTCTTCGGGTACAAACCGAAGAGCATTAACGCCAATTTCATCAAAAAATATATCCCTTGCTTCTTGCGACAACGAACCGTTTCCCTTAATACATTCTATTACTTCTGGAATGGGCATACCGCCACTAACTTTCGCTGCCTCTTCAATTGCTACGTCCAGCTCATATTGAAACTTATCGCCCCTGTCTTTACACTGCACCGCTTCAAGACAGATTTCCGCCGTTGCGAATTCCTTAGGCACATATCGAAGCGCGCAACCATCCTGCCTTACGGCCTCAAGGCAGATTTCCGCTGTCCGAAGCTTTTCAGGTACATGCCTAAGCGCATAACCATCCTGCCTTACCGCCTCGATGCACAGCTCTATTGTTCTGAATTCTGCCGGCACGTGCCTAAGCGCATAGCCTTTGTTCTTTACGATTTCTAGGCAGACTTCTGCTGTTATAAGTTCTTTGGGCACCTTCGCAAGGTTGTCGCCGTTTTCTTTTACCGCTGCCAGGGCTTCATCTGCCGTGGTAATCGTTGACATGTTTATTTCTCCTTTTTTGCCGGCACATCAAGCCCCGCGTTTTTTTAGGCATTCGGAAACTTCAGTCTCAAGCTGCCTAATAACATTGTCAAGCGTAGCTTTGCTCTTGATGATTTCGGCTTCCGTAAGTTCCTCGCCCACCACAAAGGGACCTTCGTCTTTATAGGCTTCTTCCATTTCTGCCGCCATTGCCGCATCGTTCCCGCCTCTTTTTTTCGCCTCCGAAATTATGCGGTTGATTTCTTCAATGGGGACGGCTTTGTAGATACCGCCCGACCGTGAAAAAGTACCCGAGCTTTTCGGTAATCCCATCGATTATTTTGGTTGCTTCCTCGGTGTAAATCGAAGCGCTCCTCATCGAAACCTGAATCCGCTTAACCTCGTCCCAGTAGCTCATGCTTTCTTCCTCCTGCTATCTAGATCGGCAATAAAACCATTGTGGTAAAGCCCCATTACCGATTCAGGAGCATTTTACTTGCGATTGCGAAGATTTTTCTTATCTTTCTTTTCTGCGGTCCCTTAAAAGCTCCACCATTTGGAAAACACCGATAAAGGGGCTGAGATAAGCAAATATAACTAGCAGCTTGAAAGGCTTCCAAAACAAAGTAACAAGGAGTGCAAGCAAAAAACTCTTTATGACCTTGGTAATGCCCCCATTAAAACTATCTAGCCCTGCCCCGAAAATGGCTTTGAAATAGTCTGGAATATCCTCGATGTTTCTTTTGACAATGGCTAACCAGGGAACAATACCAATACTGTACATTAGGGCAAAAAGGACAGTAGCTAATCCCGTGGCAATCATGTTATTAACAGATACCCCCATGAGTATCCCCCCGGCAATCAAGCCTATAGCCAGCGCGGCAACAGTCAGGATCCCAATAACCCGGAGGCGTTTATTTATTTCCTCACTGGGATCCAGGGTTCTGCCACTAATGGTAATGCCACAGCCGTAGCCAACGTCATCCAGTATAGTTATTAGCCAAGCATAATGCTTATTATTCTTGGGAGCAAGTTTTATGGCCATCCTGATATCCGCAATGGCCTTGTCGTCATCCCCTTTTTTTTGTACCGCCCCAACCGTCAAGCTATACACAATACTTCGACCTTGATCGTGAGTCACAGCCCTTGAATAATACGCTTGGCTTCGCAAATGATAGGCTTCGTCACAATTCGGATCAAGCCGTATCGCCTCGGTCAGGTCTTTAATTGCCTGATTAACATCCTTTCCTTCGACATGTTTACGGCCGCTTTCAAGATACGTTGCAGCATTCATTTCTGCCATGATAAACTCCTTCACGTTTTAAGCCCGTCGGCTATAATTTTACGGAAACAGCCGTTCCCGCTCTGGCGTTTTCCCAGGAACGCCACCTGCCAAACCTCTTTCCGCAGAGCCTAAACCGGCATCAGCGCTTACCCAAAAATATGCCATGGAAAATTGCCAAAATCGCCGATTTTGCTGCCATAGTTGTCCATGATGTCTTTGCCGCTTATGCGGCCAATCCTGCTGCCATACTTGTTCATGATGTCCGTGCCGTTTAGGTACCCGACTTTGCTGCCGTATTTATCCATGATGTCATTCAAGCTGTTTAGGGCATGTTAACGCTACGTAAAAGAATACAAATACAGGCAATCCAAATGGAGGCGGAAAACATAAGGTCAAGCTTGTCGTATCTTGTCGCGACGGCACGGTATGTTTTCAGCCGCCTGAAAAACCGCTCCACCTCGTTGCGTTTCCTGTACGCTTCCGCATCGTGAGCCCAAGGTTTCTTGCGGTTCCGTTTCGGCGGAACGACGGGGTTGTACCTCAGCGACCATGCCGTCATTCGCGTAAGGCCGTCCGAATAGGCCCGGTCCATTGCAAGATCAACGGTCGTCTCCCGCGGGTCGAGTGTTTCCAGCAGCAACCGCCCCGCATTCGCGTCCGGCTCGTTCCCGCCGGACAGCAGAAAGCCCGCAATAACGGTGTCACTGGCCGCCGCGCCGTGGATTTTGGTGTTCCAGCCGCCGCGCGTCCTGCCTATCGCTTGGCCGCCGTTTTTTTTCGCGCGCCGTGGGCGTCGGGGCGCGCCTTGACCGCGGTTGAGTCCGGCGAGAATGCGGGCGACATCTTCAGCCCCTCCGCGGCCAGAGCGGTATAAACCTGTTCCAGAACCCCGCTTTTTGCCCATCGGTTTAGGCGGGTGTAGATGGTGTGCCACTTGCCAAACGACTTCGGCAGGTCCCTCCATGCGCATCCGGTTTTGCATCGGAAAATAAGGCCGTCCAGGAGCGCCCTGTTTTCGATGCCGACGTTTCCGCGTTGCCTGGGAAGTGTTTTTGCTATCTGTTGGTACTGCTTTTCGCTTAGGTACATGCCTCAATTATGCCTTGCTTTCTCAAATTTGTTAAGTGTTAACATGCCCTAGGAGGTTAGGCAAAAGCTGCGAAGCGTATTTTGCCTAACTGCGGGTTTACGCCATACCGCTACGCCGGCGCAAACGCCGTCTCCACGGCACGTCGTAAACCCGCCGCCTGTTATACGAAAGGCTAGATTAGGAATTATTGGTGAAAACTCACTTGACAAAAAAATGTTTTTCCGCGTTAATGGCACCAATACCACATTTAGGGGAAAAAATGCAGTATAAGACAATATTTGTGATTTTTGTATTGCTTTTTTCGATTGTTTTATTTAACGGATGTACACAAAGAAATACGATTGCAAATGAAAGTACAGTTGCTCAAGATGAAGATTTGACAGAATGTGATATTGTTGATCTAACAATCCAAAGCCTCATAAAATTTTACCTTACAAATCCCATAATGCACAATGCTGAAATAAAAGAATTGCAGGAACGGTTAGTGGAATTGGGATTCATAAATGTTGGCGAGATTGACGGTTATTATGGTCATAGAACAGCGGGGGAAATATTTTTTATTAAGGCTGCACTAAATTTTGTTGATTATTATGTTCCTGAACTTGACTGGCGCCCCGAAGGTTATTCGGTTATAGATGAGGAATTATGGGGTATCATTTTTGACCCTGAAAAAGCGACACTTTTGAATAGCATAAGCCAGATTCGCCTTTTTAATAATGATCCGCTAAGACATGAACCCGAAAACAATCCCAATGTAACTGAATTTAAAGAAATACAGCTTCCTTTTACCTATCCAGATTGGGTTCCACCTTGGGGTATGGGGGATGGCAGAAAAATACAAAGAGAGTATTATTATAATATTGGAACAAATAGAATATCTATAATAGAAACTATCGAAACCGCATTTGTAGTCAGTACAACAGTTAGGGACTTTAGTTTTCAGAATGGATTACAAATAAGGCAAAGTATTGTAATGGCAGATGATCCTATTACTACAGTGCGATTCTCAATTCCCCAAGATGAATAAAAGAAATGGGTAATAGTTGTGTATAATTGTTTTGGAGGACAGTATGTCTATGAAAAAGAATTTTGAAATTTTTTCATGATATTTACTTTAGTATTTATTAAACCATTGAAGGGGTACCCACTTCGCTTAACGTTCTAGGTAACTGACGTTTTGCGGTTGCGAATAAGGGCTTGTGCAGCAAGACCAGCAACCGCAAAATGCGGCGGAAAGAACCGCATAAAGGGCGCAAGCCCGACTGTGGTTTTTGGGAGCCTAGCCGCCCTCCGGCGGCGTACAGTTACCGTTTGTTAGGCGAAGTGCAACCCTTCAAATATTTCCACAATTTTTTTATGCATAAAATATTGGATAACACTCAATTAATCCTTTTAATTTATTCTTGAGAATTATCTCATAGACATTTTTTGATATTATATTACACCTGTGTGCATATGCACCACTTCCAAAATACTCATAACTAGTATAAAAATCTTTCCCCAGTGTAAATAAGTTTTTATCAAATACATATTTTATAATGGTATGATATTTTACCCTTCCACAAGGAATTAAACCATTATATTTTTTTCTTCCTTCTTCGTTATTTATTTTACAAGTAACCATTTGTGCATTATTTGTATCAAACCCTTTATTTAAGGTTGTGTCTATATGTAGTTGATAGAAATTGTTTACGGGCTTGCTATTTTTATGTATCACAGGCTGCGAAAAATGTATTCCTTTTACCTTTTCTCTTTCAAAGATGTTTTTTGCTTCTTGTCGAATAAAAATTGCATCATGTCGCCAATATATTCCCCAGAATTGATTATTTCTTTGTTTTGGCTCTTGCTTTAATCTATATGAATTACTTTGAGTTAGTCCAATTCCACATAACGGACAATAATTATCCAAATTGAACGTAAAATTTCTATAATCTAAATCACTCTCGTCATCTCCATCAGGCTGTGGATACTGATAACTTCCAGGATAGACTATATACCACTGTGCGTCTTCCATATCGGCTAGATCATACTCTGTCTGAATCCATCCGTTAATTTTAAATGGTTTTATTTTATTTTTGATTTCTTCATATTGCTCCATATCCTCATACAAAAAAAACACTAAAGTCCAATGAAAACCTAAAACACTATTCTCCTCTTTGTATTCATATTTTATTGAGTACTTGTCAAGAATGTTTCTAATTTTCTTGCTTTTATTCATATCGTCTTCCATAACAGTTACATACCTGTATTTTAAACGCATTTTTACCCTCTTACTGTATAAGACCATATTTTAACAGTTTTGTCAATACTCATATTTCAGCATTTGCGGCATTTCGCCTAACAAACGGTAACTGTACGCCGCCTTACGGCGGCTAGGTTCCGGAAAACCGCAGTCGGGCTTGCGCCCCTTTGCGCGGGACTCAAGGGATTCGCGGGTGGCGCTTTCCAGACTCGTCTCGGCGGTCATCGGCAGGGAGCTGGAGGTGGTGGACATTCGGGCGAATGAGCCGGCGCCTGAGGGCGAGCAGGATCGGCTGGTTCGCTTTGACATCAACTGCAGGGCCGGGGACGGCGAGCCGATTGACGTGGAGATGTGCCTGAATCCTGACAAGCACGAGCCGGTGCGGCTGGAGTTCTACGCGGCGCGGCTTTTCGTCACGCAGGACATACGGGGCGCCGGCAAGAGCTACAAGGATCTGAAGCGGACGTATCAGATTGCGATACTGGCCGAGGGGACGTTTTTCGCCGATGCGGGCTTTTTGCATGGCTTCGAGTATTTCGACCCCGCGCGCGGCATGCCGCTGGGCGGCAAGACCCAGATTTTCACGCTGGAGCTTTCGAAGCTGGGCGAGATTGCCAAAAAGCCCGCAGGGGAGATGAGTAACGCCGAGTTTTGGGCGGTGTTTTTTCGTTATCATGGGGATCCCAACATGCGGGGGAAGATTAACGAGATAGCCGTATTGGAGGAGGGAATCGCGATGGCTGGCGGAGTTCTTTTGAGCATAAGCCGCGACGAGGATCAGCGCGCGCGGCTTGAGAGCGAATACAAGGGGCAGCTTGACTACCAGAGCAAGATGGTCACGGCGAGGCGGGAAGGCGAGGAGATCGGCGCAAAGAAAAGAGATGCGGAACTTTTGAGCCTCATTGCCAAGGGCCACACGCTGGAAGATCTTAAAAGGGAGCTTGAGGAGCGAGGCTGAGTGCGGGCAGGCTCAGCCCGAGGCGGAAGCCTCGATTGATCTTCCCATTGCCGCGGGCTAAAATGGGCGCATGGAAAAATCCCGTCCCGAGGGCGCGCCGGATTCAGCGGGCGCTTGCGCCGGCAGGATCAAAAAAGGCGATGTCGAGTTTCTGGTTTTCGGCAATTTGGCGAGCGCGGGGATAGCGAGGCATTGCGTCTCCACCCGCAAAGGCGGGGTTAGCGCCGGGCCTTTCGCGTCAATGAATTTGGGATACGGCAGGGGCGACGATGACGCGAATGTTGGCGAAAACTTTCGCAGGATATGCAGGGCGGCGGGGCTCGCGGGAAGAGGGCTTGTTTTGTCGAAGCAGCGACACGGCGCGAATATCCGCAGGGTCGACGAAATAGGCGAAGTTCCCGACGACACGGACGGCTTGATGACAAGCCGGCCAAGCATCGCGCTGGTCACGTTTTTCGCGGATTGCGTGCCGCTGCTTTTCTGCGATCCCGTGAGGCGCGTCGTCGCCAATTCGCATGCGGGCTGGCGCGGCTGCGCGCTAGGCATGGCGGCGCGGACCGTGGGGGAAATGGCCGCGCACTATGGCTGCAATCCCGCGGACATTTTGGCGGGCATTGGGCCCTGCATATCCGGCGCGAATTACGAGGTTGGCGAGGATGTGGCCATGCGGCTTGGGAAGGAATTCGCGGAATGCGTTTTTCCAGCCGAGGGCAGCCCCGGAAAATTCCGCGCGGCGCTGCCAGAAATCTGCAGGCTGGGCCTGCTTCGCGCGGGCGTCCCGCCCGGGAACATCGAGATCGCGGGCTATTGCACCTATGCCGACGAGGATTTGTTCTTCTCCCACAGGCGCGACGGGGAGGAGCGAGGCAGCCTCGCGGCTTTTATCGCGCTGGCCTGACAAGCCGGCGCTGCCCTCGCCACCTGACTTTACAGGCAAGCGCCTCAACCGCAGGCTCAGCCTGGCAGGCAGCGCCAGCGGCTGGCTGCGGGCGGCGCTGCGGGTTTTTGCGGCTTGTGATAGGAAGCGAGGCGCGTTTCGTGCTATACTGCAGGCATCAGACCAAGGCCTGCGGGCAGCGCCTGGCAGGCGCCGCTGGATTGGCGGCCCTGGTACGGCAGTGCCTGGCAGGCGGCGCTTGATTGGCGGCCCTGGTACGGCAGCGCCAGAGCAGTGGCGCCTGATTGGCGGCACCGGCTCGGCAGCGCCTGGCAGGCGGCGCCTGATAGGCGGCCCTGGTACGGCAGCGCCAGAGCAGGGGCGCCTGATTGGCGGCACCGGTTCGGCAGCGCCTAGCAGGTGGCGCCAGATTGGCGGCCCTGGTACGGCAGCGCCTGAGCAGGAGCGCCTGATAGGCGGCCCTGGTTCGGCAGCGCCTGGCAGGAGCGCCTGATAGGCGGCGCTGGTTCGGCAGCGCCAGAGCAGGGGCGCCAGATAGGCGGCACTGGTTCGGCAGCGCCTGGCAGGCGGTGCCTGATTTGCGGCACCGGTTCGGCAGCGCCAGAGCAGGGGCGCCTGATTGGCGACCCTGGTTCGGCAGCGCTGGCAGGGACGCCTGATTGGCGGCACCGGAGCAGCAGCGCCTTGCAGGCGCGGCTGAAGGCTGAGGACAGACGACGCGTTCAAGGAGGGACGGATTATGCTTAGATGCGCGGGCCTTTTTACTGGCGAGGCGGACGACCCGGGGCTTGCCCTGGAGCAGATACTGGCGCAGCTTGCCGAGAAGGTTGAGCTGCTGGAAAACACCGTGGGCGTGATAATGTGCCACACGGAGTTTCTTGACTCCGAGGTGCTTCAGCATGTCGCTGCCGGCCTTCCCTTCGATGTTGCGGGCGTGACCACCTCGGGGCTGGCGGTGAGCGGCATGCGCGGGGAGATAGCGCTGACGGTCTTCGTCATGACGTCGGACACCATCAGGTTCAGGGCGGGCATCAGCGACTCGGTGGAAGGCGGCGTCGAGGCGCCGCTGCGGGAGGCCGTTGAGCGGGTGAAGGAGCCGGGGCAGCCGGGGCTTGTTCTGGCCTTTCCGCCGCTGATGGCGAAGCGCTCCGGGGACGAAATTGCGGAAATTTGGGGCAAAATTTTCCCGGGGGCGCCTGTTTTCGGCAGCCTGGCAGTCGACGATTCCTCCAACTTCATGCGGGGCAGCCGAACGATCTTCGGCAGCGAGACCACCGCGCACGGCCACGCCTTCATTCTGTGCTACGGCGACATAAGCCCGCGATTTCTCATTGCCACGCTTCCGGAGGAAAACAGGCTGCCGCACAAGGGCGAAATCACCAGGTCGGAGGCGAACGTAGTTTTCGAAATCGACGGGCGCAAAGCCGGCGACTATTTCAGCGACATAGGCTTTGCCGGCAGGGGCGAGGGCGGCGAGCTGGGCATTTTCTGGTTCGTGCCGTTCATGATCAGCCAGCGCAAGCGCAGGGACTTTGACGGCGTGCCCGTCGTCCGCGGGCTGATGGACATTACCGAAGACGGCGCCGCGATTTTCCGCGGGAACATTGACGAGGGCTCAGTTTTCACGCTGCTGAAAATGACGGCAGAGGACGTGGTCTCCGAAACCGAGGCCAAGCTGAGCGCCGTCCGGGACATGCCGGACGTGAACGGCGCATTGATCTTTTCCTGCGTCGTGCGCCACATGCGGCTCATCCACGGCAACCCCCTGGCTGAGCTTGAGAGCGGGCAGAAAGCGCTGGGCAGCGCGCCGTTCATGATGTGCTACGCCGGGGGCGAGTATTGCCCCACCTCCGTGAGGGACGGCGCCCACGTCAACCGCTTCCACAACTACTCGCTCGTTGCCCTGATACTTTAGGAAGGCCATGGCTGACTTAGCGACACCCGAGCAATACGAGGAGCTGCTGAAGCGGCTGGCCGCCAGCGAGAAAGAGGCGAAGCGCCTGGCCAGGGAGCTGCGCCACGCCGAGAAGCGCAACTCGATTTTCCGCATCAACTACGAGACCCAGCTCAACATGACCAGGTCGGTCACGCGCGAGAAGCTCCGGCAGGACACCTACATGGAGATATTCCTGAAGTACTGCCCGGACATCATTTTCATGCTGGACGACAGCCTGCGCTTTTTGATGGGGACCGACTCGGTCATGCAAATCATCGACGTGGACGACCTGCTGATCCTGCGCGGGATGGAGCTGCCGGCGATTCTGGAGCGCTACCAGTCGCGGGCATTCACTCGGGAAATGGTCCGCGAGATACGCCAGGCCAGCCTTCATTTGGGGCAGGGGCGGGTGTTCATGGAAGCGCAGGTCCAGGACAGCAAGTACGAAGTGCACATTCTGCCGTTCCAGGAGCGCAGCGCCGATTTTTCCTGCGTTCTGGTGCTGATGCACGACATCACCGAGCTGGTTCTGGCGAAAAACCTGGCGGAAATGGCCAGCGCCGCGAAAACCGACTTTCTGGCGCGCATGTCGCACGAGATGCGCACGCCGATGAACGCCATCATCGGCATGGCGGAGATAGCGCGGCAGTCAGGCGATCCCGGGCGGAAGGAGGACTGCCTCGGCAAAATCGGCAGCGCTTCCAAGCACCTGCTGGGGCTGGTCAACGACGTGCTGGACATGTCGAAAATCGAGGCCGACAAGTTCGAGGTTTACTCGCACCCCTTCGCCTTCAAGGAAATGCTCGATCGCGTCGTCGGCGTGATGGCGCTGAGCATCGAGAAAAAGCAGCAGGATTTCTCCATGAGCCTGGACGAGGCGATCCCGCCGGTGATCATCGGCGACGAGCTGCGCCTGACGCAGGTCATCACAAACCTGCTCTCAAACGCCATCAAGTTCACGCCGAGCATGGGCAAAATCGCCTTCAGCGCAATCGTCGAGCCCGGCGGCGAAACCATGCGCATTTCGGTGACTGACACCGGCATCGGCGTCTCGCCGGAGCAGCAGGCCAGGCTTTTCAGGGCCTTTGAGCAGGTGGACGGAGGGACGGCGCGAAAGTACGGCGGCACCGGGCTGGGGCTGGCCATTTCAAAGCGCATCGTCGAGCTTATGGGCGGCAGCATCTGGATCGAGTCCGAGCTGGGCCTGGGCTCGACGTTCGTGTTCACCCTGCCGTTCGAGGCCGTGAAAGGCGGCGAGCTGAGGGGCGCCGCCGCCGCGAAGGCCTACGAGGCGCCGCGCCTGGACGGGCGCTCGATACTGGTCGCCGAGGACATCGACATAAACCGCGAGATCATCGGCTCGGCGCTGGAGGAAACAGGCGCCGAGGTGGTATTCGCGGGAAACGGCCAGGAAGCGGTGGCGGCCTTTGCCAAGGAGCCGGACAGGTTTGGGCTCATCCTCATGGACATACAGATGCCGCTGATGGACGGATACGAGGCAATCAGGGCGATTCGGGGCATGGGCTGCCCCAGCGCCGGCGAAGTGCCGATAATAGCAATGACGGCAAACGTGTTCCGCGAGGACGTCCAGCGCTGCCTGGCAGCCGGCGCCGACGGCCACCTGGGAAAGCCGCTGGACTGGCTGGCGCTGTTCCGCGAGCTGGCGCACTACCTTAAGCCCAAGGAAAGCGCCGGCTAGCCGCTGCGGCCGGCCGCTTCCGGCGCGGCGGCGCATTTTTTGCCGCGCGCTTAACAATGCGCGGTTTGTGGGGTACAATGAAAGGGGGACTGCATGCGCGATTTTCCGACTGACGCGGCGGCGGGGGCGCCGGGCGGGCGGCTGAAAAAAAGCCGGGCAGGCGCGGCGCCGGACCGGTTTGCCGCGCCGGACGCGCGGATCCTGGTGGTTGACGACATAAAGGTGAACCTGCTTGCCACCGCGGAGTTTTTGGGCGAATACCGATGCCGCGTTGACACCTGCACAAGCGGCATGGCCGCCCTTCACATGGTGCAGAGCAGGCGCTACGACATGGTGTTCATGGACTACATGATGCCCGGGATGAACGGCTCGAAGGCAATGCAGCGGATTCGCGCGCTGGAGGGCGCCTATCTGGCGCTGCCCATCGTCGCGCTCACCGCAAACGCGAGCTGCGGCGCCCGCGAGGTGTTTCTGTCGCAGGGGTTCAGCGACTACATCAGCAAGCCCATCGAGGCGCTGTGGCTGGGACGAATCCTGCGCAGATGGCTCCCCGAGGAAAAGCTGCAGCGCTGCGCCGCCGATTCCGGGGCCAGGGAAGCGCTGCCGGATTATGGGGACTTTCTTTCGGCGCTGGGGCGAAAGCCCGTGGCGCCGGAGCCCTCGCCGGCCCTTCTGCGCGAGCTGGCCAGGGCAAGCAGGCAGTTCAGGGGCGGCGAGGTGGAAGGCATACTGGACAGGCTGGAGGCATGCAGGTACGACAGCGGCGGGGATTTTCTGGTAAAGTGGCTGAGGAAGCAGGCGGACAGCTTCGAGTACAGGGCGATTTGCGAGCGCCTGGAAGCCTGCTAGCGCTCCGGCAAGGCCGGCGGCCATGCCGGCGGCTTTGCCGATGGCAGGGCGGATGGGCGCAACGCGCCGGCTGCGCTCCGCCGGCTGAAAAGGGCAGCGCCGCGGGACGGCGGCGCTACTCGGGAAAAGGGCGGCGCGGCTTGCGCCTCCCGTCAAAGCAAAAGCGGCGAGGAGTGACGAGATGAGCGAAGATCAGGGCCAGGGCCAAGGCCAGGGCATTTTTGGCGACCTCGAAATCGAAAACATCGACCTGCAAAAGGGCCAGCGGAATTTCAGCGGCAAGGTGTACGTGGACGTGCTGCGCGCCTGGTGCAAGCACATACCTGGCAACATGGAAAAGCTGCGGGCGCTGGCCGGCGGCCTGTCCAGCGAGGCGACGCTCAGGGAGTACGTCACCGCCGTGCACGGGGTGAAGGGCGCCAGCTACGGGATTTGCGCCGACGGCATAGGCAAGTCCGCCGAGGCGCTGGAAGCGGCGGCGCGGCGCGGCGACCTTGGCTTCATCGCCGCCAACAACGAGCCCCTCGTCGACAAGGCCAGCCGCCTGTTCGCCGACCTGCAAAAATGCCTGGCGGCGCACGTCGAAAAGGAAGGCGCCAGAATCCCCGCGAGCGCCCCTGACCCGGCGCTGCTCGCCGAGCTTCTCGCCGCCTGCCGCCAGTTCAAGTCCAGCGCCATGGAGGAAATCCTGAAAAAACTGGACTCCTTCGAATACGCCGCCGGCGGCGGCCTCATCCCCTGGCTGCGCGAGCAAATGGACAACCTCGAATACGAGGCCATCGAGCAGCGCCTCACCGAAGAGCTTTAGCCGCCCGCGCCGCGGCCCTGCTGCCTCGGCGCTTTCGACTGGCTCGGCCTGCGCCGCCTGCTTGCAGGCGCTGCCCGAGCCCGGAAGGCTGCGCCGCGATCCTGCTGCCTCGGCGCTTTCCGCCGGCTCGGCCTGCGCCGCCTGCTTGCAGGCGCTGCCCGAGTCCGGAAGGCTGCGCCGCCGGCCGGCGCCGAGCGCTACGGCATGATGCCGTATTCGCGGATGATCTGAATCTCGTTGCGCACCGTCGCCGAGCCGTCGGCTTCCCGCGCCGCTTCCTGGGCTGCGCCCAGCGCGGCGTCGAGCAGCGCCTGCGAGTTTGTGGCGCCGTGCAGGGTGACAGTTCCGCCGCCGGCCGACACCTCGAGGAAGCGGATTGGCAGCTCCTGCTCGTACAGAATGCGGTGCTTTATCCGGTGCCCCAGAATCAGGCTTTTCAGGATGGCGCCGTTCTGCTCCTCGGCCTCCGGCGTGAAAATCCTGCCCTTGACCTGGGCGACGATCTCGGCGCAGTCGGCCGGGCTGAAAATGCCGGTGTTGAAGGCCAGGTGGTAGTTCCCCTGGTGCCCCCAGTCAATGTCGAAAAACGAGCGGTGAAAGCCGGCGCGATCCCTGTCGCTGCGCTCGATGATTTGCGCCGCGCGCTTCTCGTCGCATTGGAAGTAGCTTTTCACGCGCTCCAGGCGAATGTCGCTCCGCGCCGAAAGGAAAATGGAAATCAGCGCCGGCAGCCTTTTGAGTATGACGTTTGCGCCGCGGCCCACCAGAACGCAGTCGCCCTGCTCCACCTCGGCAAAAATCGCCGTCTGCAGGTAGTGCAGGTAGTCGTCCCTGTCCTGCGAAAGCGCCGCGAAAAACGACGGTTTGCGCTCGTCGTATTTCTTGAACTTCTTCGCCTCGATCCCGCACGACTGGATGCGCTCCTCCAGCTCGTCCTTGCACACCAGGCGATAGCCCAGCAGCTTCGACACCTCGCGCGCCGTCTCGTCCCCCAGCGCCGCCAGCTCGCGCGACACGGTAATTATAGCCATGGCCATTCTCCTTTGGTCTTTCGCCCTCGGCTTTTGCCGCCGGCCTTTGTCCTCGGCCTTTGCCGCCGGCGCTTCGGCAAGCGGCGCGGCTCGCCGGCGAGGCGAGCCTGCCCGCGGCGCAAAAGCCCCTATCTAAAAATCTGAATCTCGTTGCGCACCGTGGCGCGCCCCGCAGCCTCGCGCGCCGCATTCACCGCCGCGTCCAGCATTGCCTGCGAATTCGTCGCTCCGTGCAGCGTGACGATGTTGCCAGAAACCGAAATCTCTAAAAAGCGGATGGGCAGCCCCTGCTCGTAAACGATGATGTGCTTTATCCTGTGCTCCAGAACCAGGTTTTCCAGAATGGCGCGGCTCTGCGACTCGGCGCCGGGCGTGAAGACGCGATCCTTGAGCGATGCCGCTATCTCGGCGCATACCCTTGGGCTGAAAATCCCAGTGTTGAACGTGAGGTGGTAGTTGCCCGGATGCGCCCAGTTAATGTCAAAGAACGAGCGGTGAAAGCCGAAGCGATCCTTGTCGCTGCGCTCGATGATTTGCGCCGCGCGCTTCTCGTCGCAGTGGAAGTAGCTTTTCACGCGCTCGACGCGAATCTCCTGCCGCGCCGACAGAAACATGGAGATCAGCGCCGGCATGGCTTTCAGGATGACATGCGCCCCCCTCCCCACAAGCACGCAGCTCCCCTCGGCCACCTCGGCAAAAACGGCCTTGCGCAGATAGTGCAGATAGTCGTCCCTGTCCTGCGAAAGCGACGCAAAAAACGACGGCTTGCGCTCGTCGTATTTTTTGAACTTTTTGGCCTTAATCCCGTAGGACTGGATGCGTTCCTCCAGCGCGTCCTTGCAAACCAGGCGATAGCCCAAAAGACCGGCCAGCTCCTGGGCCGTCTCGTCGCCCAAAGCCGCCAGCTCGCGCGAAACAGTAACAATAGCCATGCCACTCTCCTTTGCCGTGCAGCCAGAATTCCCGCCCCCGCCTAAAAGCGCAAAGCCCCTACCTGACTATAAATTAGCCCGCCGCATTTGTCAACATGCGGGGAACGTCAATGACGGCAGGCGCATCTGCCTGCAAGGCCTTCATCGCCCTGAGCAAGCGCATTTGCGCCAAAAGAGGTTAGCCCTTGTTAGCAATACTCACGCCGATATCAACAGGCCGCGCGGTGTAGAGGCTTGTCGTGACAATGCCGTCGATGCCTGTCCGGGCATATTCGGCGGCGTTTTTTTCGTTCACGCCCCCTGCCGCAAGGTAAACGACTTTTGGAAATTCCCCCCTCAATTTCGCCACGATTTTTTGCAATTCATCCGCCTGGACTTTGTCGAACTGGATGCCGTCAGCGCCGGCTTCGCAAAGCTGTCTCGCTTCGCCATAATCGCGCGTTTCGATCAGGATCTTCTTTTCGCAGCATTCGGCCTTAAGCCCGGGCATCTTGGCAAGCAGCGCCGTAAAGCCGCCAATGTAATCGATATGCTGCTTGAAAATCAAAACCGTTTCGGACAGGCCAAGCCTGTGCGGCGCGGCTCCGCCCGCCATGATCGCTTTTATGACCAATGACTTTGTTCCCGGAAAACCTTTTCTCGTTGTCAATATGGCAATATGCGGATTGCGCTCCCTGACCGTCCGTACCATGTTTCGGGTTTTCGTGGCTACGCCGGAGCAATGCTCCAGAATGTTTTGCCCCACCTTCCACGCCATGTTGATGTCGCAGCCTCTTCCGGCGCCGGAAATCAATTCGTCGCCGGGCTTGGCCGCCTCGCCGGAAGGCATTAGCCGCTCGGTTTTTATGTTTAATCGGTCGAATATCATTTTGACTTCCTCGGTGCCGCAAACGACGGAATCCTCCCGCGTGTAATACGCGATTCTTCCAGGCTGCTCGCGGATTCCCAGGCTCCAGCTCGTCAGGTCGATGTACGGCACGTCCTCTTTTATGAGCCTGTCGATTTCCTCCAGCGCTATAAACATGTCAGCCCTCCAAGCATATTATTTTGTCCGATGGAACGGCAACAAAGCGCTCCCCCGAATCATGTTTTCCGGCATTTTCGCCCGGGAGCGCCAAAAAGAGCCTTTCGCCGCCGCCCCTTTCCGAAGCCGCGCCGAAAGAAAACTCGGCGATTTTTTCAAACGGCTCCTCGATAATCCGGTGTATGCGGCACGGAAATGTGTTGCCCCCGGGCGAAATCGAGTCGCTCCATTGAAGGTGATGCGCCCTCACGGAAACGTATTTTGTTTTGCCGGGAACCGGGGTTTTTGTCTCCAGGGTAATTCCCCAGTCCAAGGCCCTGACGCTGAAATCCCCGAGCTTTTCGGCCTTGGAAACGTTTTTGCATCCGGTTATCAACGCCGCCGCCAAGGTTTTTGGGGAACCGAAAACGTCCTCTTTCGTCCCTGTCGATTCTATTTTCCCGTTGTCCATAACCGCGATTTTGTCGCTGATTCTGTAAGCCTCGCCGCGGTCGTGCGAAACCAAGATGGTCGTTCCCCGGAAGTCCGCCAGTACCGCCGTGATTTCCTGTTCGACCTTCCACCTTAGGTGGGTGTCGAGCGCGGAAAACGGCTCGTCCAGCAACAGGATTCCCGGTTCCGAGACCAGTATTCTGGCGAGCGCGACCCTTTGCTGCTGTCCGCCGGAGATTTCCCTTGGATAAAGGTTTTTCACGTTTTCAAGGTGAAACAGGCCGATCATTTTGTCAACGATGGCTTGCTTCTCCTTTCCGGGCTTTTTTATGACGCTCGATATGTTGTTCCAAGCCGTCATGGTCGGAAAAAGCGCGTAGCTCTGAAACAGGTATCCGACGTTTCTTTTCTGCGGCGGGATATTGATGCGCTTTTCGCTGTCGAAAACGGTTTCGCCGTTTATGACGATTCGGCCTTTGTCGGGTTTCTCGACCCCCGCGATGCATTTCAGCGTAAGGCTTTTTCCGCAGCCGGAGCCGCCCAGCAGCGCGACAGCCTCATCCTCGCACCGCAATTGCGCCGAGAGCTTGAAATCAGGAAACGTTTTTTCAATGTCGATGTGCAGCGCCAATGGCTTTCCCTCTGCTTTGCCTTGCCTTGCTTCGCTTTCCGTTTGCGCCGAAATGGTTCATCAGCATGATCATGGCAAACGACATCGTGGAAAGTATCGCGACCCATATGTAGGCGACCTCCCTGTGTCCCGCCGACACTGCGGAGAAAACCGCTATCGCCATTGTCTGGGTTCTGCCGGGAATGTTTCCGGCAAGCATCATCGTGGCGCCAAATTCGCCCAGCGCTCTGGCAAAGGAAAGTATGGTTCCCGCCAAAATTCCGGCTTTTGCCATTGGCACTTTTAGCGTCCAAAATATTTTCAGCCTGGAAAACCCCAGGGTTTCCGCGGCGTATACCACATTCTGATCGATTTGCTCAAGCGCTCCCCTCGCCGTGCGGTACATCAATGGAAACGCCACGAACACCGCCGCGATCACCGCGCCTATCCACGTAAAAACGACCGAAATGCCGATTGAGTGCATGAAGCCCCCGATGATGCTGTTTCTTCCAAAGGCAAGCAGCAAAAAGAATCCGGCGACGGTCGGGGGAAGGATCATGGGCAGCGTGAACAATGCGTCGATGATCCCCTTGCCCCTTTTCATTTTGCAGACGGCGCTGGCGGCCAGAAGGCCCAGAAAAAACGTAACGACGGTTGCCAGCAGCGCAACCCGCAATGTTATGTAAAACGGCCTGAAATCCATTCGGCGCTACTGGTACATTGAAAAACCGTGCCGCTCAAAAATCGCCCTTGCCTCGTCCGAAAAAAGAAAATCGACAAAGCTCTGCGCTTCCGTTGCGTGAGGGCTTGCCGCGATTATTCCAACGGGATTTACCGACGGGGTGTGAAGCGCGCCGTCCGCGACTTCCACGACCCTGACCCGATCGGTCGTAATCGCGTCGGTCATGAATACCACACCGGCGTCCACTTCGCCCAGCTCGACCCAGGTCAAAAGCTGGCGCACCTCGCTGGCCAAAACCGCCCTCTCGTAAACCTCGTCCGCGATTCCCAGCGCCATGAAAATATCGCGGGCGAATGTCCCGATTGGCATTGCGTACGGATCGCCCAGCCCGATTAGCTGGATCGAGTCGTCCGCGGCGTCGGCGAAGCCGCTTATTTCGGCTTGGCTGCCGGAGGGGACGATCAGCGCAACCCTGTTTGTGACCAGGTTCCGCCCCTCGCCGAGGATGAGCCCCTGCCCTTCCAGGTTGCGCATTTGCAGCGCGGCGGCCGACATGAACACGTCTATCGGCGCTCCTTCCATGATTTGGTTTTGCAAAGCGCCGGATGAGGCGTAGGTGAACGTAAGCGTCACGTATGGGTTTGCCGCATTGTACGCCGCCGCCAAATCTACCGTAACGTCCCGCAGGGACATGGCGGCGCCGACCAGCAGCTCAACGCCCTCGCCCCTGTCGCAAGAGACAAAGGAAACCTGTGCCGCCAGAAGGAGGCACACCGACAGAATCGCACGGAAAAATCGAGATTTGCACATATTTTTCTCCTTTACGCAATGGTAGGCGCAAGCGTTTCCGCCGGCACCCCGTTCCACCCGACATAGCAGGAGCCGCCAGGCAGCGCCAAGCCTTAGCCAAAGGGAATCGGAGTTTGCGTTTAATTATACCGGCTTTTTTTGCCGTGTCAATGGACTCTTCCGGAGCGGCACTTCGGCGCGTTGACGATGCGTGCAGCGGCGCTGCTGCCCCACTCGCAGACTGCCAAAGCGCTAAACGCCAGCGCTCAGCCCCAGGTGCGCGCATTTGTGCCGGAAGGGTGGTATAATCGGGCTTTCGGGGCGGCGCCAAGGGCGGCGACGGCGAGGCGCGGGGGCTGGGAGGGCGCGGGCGCTGAATCTGGGGATTCGCTGTTGATTATTGCGCCCGGCTTCTATAATCTTATAGGGTATGGGCTTGAGGTGGGCGAAGGCTCGCCGGGCGCGGCGAGGGTGAGAGCCGAAAGGAGAACGGTGTAAATGTTCAATGACAAAAACGACGATCAGTCCAGGAAGCCTTCGGGCCCGCGCCCTCCTTTGCAGAGCGGCAAGCCCAGCCCGCTGACGCTGTTTGTTTTTATCGCGATGGCGGGGATTCTTCTGATGTGGCTTTTCAGGGGGGCGGCTCCGGCGGCTCCGATGATAACATACACGGAATTTTTGGGGTTTCTTGAGGCGGGGCAAATCGCGTCGGTCACGATCAACGACAACAACATGATGGAGATTAGCCTGCGCGGGCCGCCGGGGCAGGAGCCGATTCTGCGAAGGACGCGCATTCCGTACCACGACCCGAGCCTGCTGCCCGCTTTAAGGGAACGAAACGTGAACGTTTCGGGCTCGGTGGCCAGGCCCACCCCGCTGAGCATCTTCGTCAGCATTCTGCCCTTCCTGCTGATCGTTGGCATAATCATCTTCATGTTCCGCAACATGCCGGGCGGGGGGAACCGCGCGTTCCAGTTCGGCAAGAGCAAGGCCAAGCGCTATCAGGACGAGGGCAAAAAGGTGGTTTTCTCGGACGTGGCGGGGCAGAAGGACGCGAAGTTCGAGCTGGAGGAGGTGGTCGCGTTCCTGAAAAACCCGAAAAAGTTCACCGACATGGGGGCGCGCATCCCGAAAGGGGTGCTGCTGGTGGGCATGCCGGGCACGGGCAAGACGCTGATGGCGCGCTCGGTCGCGGGCGAGGCCGGGGTCGCCTTTTTCCACATGTCGGGCTCGGATTTCGTCGAGATGTTCGTCGGCGTGGGCGCCAGCCGCGTGCGCGACCTTTTCGAGCAGGGGCGCCGCAGCGCTCCCTGCATCATTTTCATCGACGAGCTTGACGCGGTGGGGCGCACCCGCGGCGCCGGCTACGGGGGCGGGCACGACGAGCGCGAGCAGACCCTAAACCAGCTCCTGGTCGAGATGGACGGGTTCGAGTCGCAGTCCGGGGTGATTATCCTGGCGGCGACGAACCGCCCGGACGTGCTTGACCCGGCGCTGCTTCGCCCGGGGCGCTTCGACAGGCAGGTCGTCGTCGCCATGCCGGACATCAAGGAGCGCGAGGCGATCCTGCAAATCCACGCGGCGAAGATCCCGGTGAACAAGGCGGTCGATCTTTCGCGGGTGGCGCGCGCGACGCCGGGGATGAGCGGCGCGGACATAGCGAACCTGGTGAACGAGGCGGCGCTGTTCGCGGCGCGGAAGGACAAGCCGGAAGTCGGAATGGAGGACTTCGAGGCGGCGCGGGACAAAATCCTGATGGGCGTGGCGCGCAGCACGCTTGCCATGTCCGACAAGGAGCGCCGCATGACCGCGATCCACGAGGCGGGCCACGCGCTTCTGCACTACTACCTGAAAAACGCGGATCCGCTGCACAAGGTGACCATCGTGCCGCACGGGCGGGCGCTGGGCATGGCGGTGTCGCTGCCGGAGGAGGACAGCTACAGCCGAACGAAGGGCTGGCTGGAGGATCGCATCGCGATTTGCTACGGCGGCTGGCTCGCGGAGAAGCTGTTTTACGACGAGACGACGACCGGCGCGAAGAACGACATCCAGGTGGCGACGGACATGGCGCGGCGCATGGTCTGCGAGTGGGGCATGGCGGACGAGCTGGGCCCCATCGCCTACGGGCAGGAGGAGGCGCCGATCTTCCTGGGCAAGGAAATCGCGCGGCACAAGGACTACTCCGAGGAGACGGCGCGGCGCATCGACAAGTCGATCAAGGAAATCCTGGACAAATCGCGCTCCGAGGCGGAGCGCATCGTGACCGAGCGCCGCGGCGGGCTCGAGGCGATCGCGGACGCGCTTCTCGACCGGGAGACGCTGGCCGACGAGGAAGTGCGCGAGATTCTGGGGCTGCCGCCGGTTTGCAAGGAAGCCGCCGGCGCCAAGGCCGCAAGCTCCGGCCCCAAAGCCGCGGGCGCGGACGCCGCGGGCTCTGACACCGCAGGCTCCTCCGCCAAAGCCGCAAGCTCCGGCGCCGCCTCGGACGGCGCGGCTTCGGAAGCAAGCGCCGATACGGATGCCGGCTCGGATAGCGCGGCTTCGGAAGCAAGCGCCGATACGGGCGCCGGAGCGGATGGCGCTACCTCGGGAGCCGGCGCCGCGAGCGCCGACGAGGGCGCGCGGGATGCGCCGGGCGCCGGCGCCGGGAGCGAAAATCCTTCCTATGCGGGCGCGGCTCGGGGAAAGCGAAGCGGGGAAATTTGCCGCGAATCGGGGACGGGCGCGGGCGCTGCCGGCGCGGCTCCGGTTTGGGCTTTTAGTGAGAGGACGCTTATGAAGTTGCGATTTGCGCCGGGGGCGCCGCGGGTTTTCCTTCTCGCCGTTTGCGCGGGCCTGCTCGCGGGCGCGCCCTCGCCGGCGCGACTCGCCGCCGCGGACGACGGCTTTCCGCGCGGGGACATCTACGTCGCGGAAAGGTACGTGATCTGGGCGGAGCAGGCCATCGCGGAAGGGCGCCTGGAGCAGGCACTGGCGGCGTTGGAGCGCGCGAGCGACTTCGCGGACGCCTCCTCCGACGTTTCCTACCTGCTGGCATCCGTCCGCGCCCAAAGCGGGCAGAGCAGGCTTCTGGTTCTGCGGGCGCTGGAAAAGGCCTTCGAGACAAACCGCTGGCGCCGCTACGACGAGGCGCGGGCGCGGCTCCTGGAGGCCGGGCAGCTCGTCGCGCTTAGGCGCTTTTACGCGGCGCTGAACTCGCTGGAAGCCCGCAGGGCGCTCGCCGGCGAGACCATGGATTCCGCGCTTCTGCGCCTGCGGGCGCTGAAGGGGCTCGCGCTCGCGGGGCTGGATTTCCCGCCGACCGACATGCCCGCGGGGCCTATCGCGCGGGCGCCCGGCGCTTTCCCCCCGCCCGTCATGCCCGGCGCCAACCTGCCGGCGGCGCTGGAGTTTCGCCAAAGGCTGCTTGAGACGATGGATCGCAACCCGAGCGATCCGCGCCCGGTTCGCCTGCTGTTCGAGTTCGTCGCAAACCGCTCGCCGAACGAGGACGATCGCGCGATGGTGGAGATAGCGCTGCGCCGGCTGCCGCTTCTGCTGGACGGCGACCCGGCGCTGGCCTGGATGGCGGCGCCGTTCATCGGCGATCTGGAGGAGGCGCGGCGCCTGGTGCTGGCCTACCGCGCCGGCTCCTTCGGCCCCGGCCCCGCGGGCTTCGTCCCGCATCCGGCGTCGATTGCCCCGGCGCTGAACCTCGGGTTATTGGACGACTTCGACGCGGTCGACGAGTTTTTCGGGTCGGCGCGGGGCGGCGGCTCGGTCAATCCCTACGACTTTTTCGGGAACGCGAACTCGCCCTACCGCGCGATCGCGCTGGACAAGGAGCTGATAATCGCGGTCGGCGACCTTTTGCGCGGCGCCGAGGGCAGGGATCGCTTCGCGGAGGGGCTGCACTCGTTCACCGGCGCGATCTCCGTCGACGAAAACCGCGACGGCGTCCCGGAAAGCCTGGCGCTTTTCCGCGACGGCGTTTTGGAGACCTTCCGCCACGACGCAGATCAGGACGGCGTTCCGGACTGGCTCATCGCGTTTGACACCGGGCTTCCCGCCAGCGGCTGGTTCGTCGCCATGCCGGACGCGGCGCTCTCTGGCGCCGCCGTTTCCGACGACCACGAGGCCGCGTGGGCGCGGGTTCACTGGGAGCGCTATCCCTCGGTTCAGATTGTCGCGCTCGAATCGCGCGGGGAAACGTTTTTCTTCGCGCCGGGCAATTTCTTGCACGCCCCGATCCGGTTCGAGAACGTCGGCGCCTCCGACGAGTTCGAGGGGCTGCTGGTTCCGGTCCGCGACTGGCTCAGCCAGGGCCTGACCCGCCGCGCCCTCGCCATGTCCGCGATTGTCATCGAGCGCTACTGCCTTGAGTTCGAGGGCGGCAGGGAGCGCGTTTACATGCGCGGCGGGACGCCCGCCCTTTCCGAGGTTCGGGCGGACGGCCTGCTCATATCGGTGACGGAGTTCGAGAACGGCTTCCCGGTCATCCAGCGCGTCGACCTTGACCGCGACGGGAGGCTGGAAACCGTCCGGCGCTTCCATCCCGGCACGGGCAGGCTGCGCGTTTCGGAAAGCGACTGGCTCGGCGACGGGACGCTGAGCGTCGAGGTGTATCTGGACGACGGTACGGTTGTTCGTAATTGAGGTGGTGAAATGAGGATGTCAACCGCGCCCTTGGCGCTGCTCGTGGGTTTTTTCGCGCTTTCGTGCCAATCGACGGCGGAGCGGCAGGAGGCGCTGCTGGTTCCGCGCCGCAGCACCGTGGAAATCAGGCTGGACGAGATTCGCCGGGAAATCGGCGCTAATCCGGTGAGGGCGATCGACCTCATCCACACCTACCGGGAGATTTACAGGGTCGCCGAGGGCTACGAGCGCGAGGGCGAGCTTCTGGCGATGGAGGCCGAGGCGACCGCGAACCTCCGCGCCTTCCTCGATCGCGCCGCGGAGGAGGGTCAGTGGGCGCTGGCGCTTTCGCTGGGGCGCTCGCTGGCGAACCTGGAAAACGCCGACGGCTCGCAGCGCGAGGCGGATTTCACGCTGGCGCTGGCGAGGCAGCGGCTTGAGGAGGGCGACAACCTGAACGCCTTTCTCGCCGGCGCCCGCGCCCACCGGATGCGCCCGCTTCCAGGCGCGGACGCGGTGGCTTTCCTGGAGCGCGCCGTCGAGGGGCGCCAGCGCGGCACCGCGGCGTTTTTCCTTGACGCCGCGGACGGCGCCGGCGCGGGCGGCGCCGTGCCCGCGGAGCTTCGCGAGTTCGCGCGCGGCTCGGACAGCCCCGCGGACATGATCCGCGGCGTGGCGACGGTGATCGTCGACCGCGGCTTTCGCGCCGAAAGGGGCAGGGTGCAGCTTGACCGCGGCTTCGGCTCCGCCTTTTTCGTCGACGCCTCCGGGCTCCTCGTCACCAACTACCACGTCATTTCCAGCGAGGTCGATCCCACTTTCCGGGGCAACTCGCGCATGTTCATCCGCCTGGGCGACAGCGCGAGCCCGCGCATTCCGGCCCGCGTGGTGGGCTGGGACAAGACGCTTGACCTGGCGCTGATCCGCGCCCCGGTTCGCAGCGACTTCGTTTTCTCCGTGGTGGATCGCGTGGTGCCGAGCGTCGGCGAAACGATTCTCGCTATCGGCTCCCCGCTGGGGCTTGAGCAGACGGTCACTTCCGGCATAGTCTCCTCGCTGGGCAGGCGCGGCATCCTGCAAATCGGCGACGCGATGCAGATCGACGCCGCGGTCAACCCCGGCAACTCCGGCGGTCCCGTGGTGGATTCCTCCGGGCGCCTGGTGGGCGTGGTTTTCGCCGGGGCGCTGATGTTCGAGGGCTTGAACTTCGCCATCCCCGCCGAGCGCCTGGTGGGGGCGCTTCCCGCGATGGCGCAGGGCGGGCGCGCCGAGCGCCCATGGCTCGGCACGGTTCTGAGCGAGTCCTTCGCCGGCGCGGAAATCATCTACGCGGCGCCGAACACGCCGGTCTCGCGCCACCGCGTCCCGGAGGGCAGCCTGGTCAGGTCGGTGAACGGGCGCGAGGTGAGGGCGCCGCAGGGGCAGCTCATCCCCGCGCTGCAAGACTCGATTTTCCAGCTCAGCCCCGGGGAGCTGGTGGCGATTGAAACCCTGGAGGGCAACGGCGAGGTCACCCGCCGCCTGATGATGACCGCCTCGCGCCCGATTCTCCCGCTAATCAACGCCGCGCGAACGGACAGCCGCGAGCGCCTGGTCACGCCGTTTTTCGGGATGGTGCTGGCCCCCGGGGGGGGGAGGGGCTGGTCCTCGCGCTTCCAGGTCGAGCGGGTGGTCCGGGGCTTCGTGGCCGACGAGGTCGGCGTTTCCGCGCAGGACACCGTGTCGATCAGAAACTTCCGCGTGTTCGAGCGCGAAGGCTTCGTCGTGATGGACATGAACATCCGCAAGCGCAACATGGGCTTCATGGAAACCACCATGCAGCTCGCCGTGCACCTGGATTCGCCGGATACGTTTTAGGGGTTTGGGGTCGGCGCGCTTGGGACCGCCCGCAGCGCCTCCATGGTGTTTTCGCCGTCGATGCGCTGCCCGTCCTTTTTCGCGTGAGGGCACCGCAGTGGCAGTTCATTCCTGGCTGGTGGCATACAATTACCGTTTTTGTTATGTGCCGTTGGGTCTTTCAATATATTTTTAGATTTTTATAGACCTTTGTAAGGTTTTCAAAATCCATATCATTGTGCAACAGGTATAAATCATTTTCTATTGCTATTTCAGCTATCAATAAATCAATCGTACTTCTTACGGTTATTCCTCTTTTTCTGCAATTCATGTACATTAATGCCGCATTTTCAAATGATTGCTTTCCATACAATAAATCATAAAATGGCAAAGCATCTAAATATTCTTTCAACAGTTCATATTCTTGTTTGCTCCTTGAGCCTTGCAATAATTCCTGATGCACATAATTGCATATCCCAAATGGGATATCATTATCAATGATATAATCCATTTTATCGTATGGAATCCCCTCAATTTTTTTGAAAAAACCTATCAGAACAGATGTATCAACAAGTACCATCTAATTTCTCATAGACTTATAATCGTAATCGTCGCTGAATTTTATCTTCCCCTTTAATTCTTTGAGGTTTTTCCTCTTTCGGTTATCCACATATTCCCTTAAGGCGATCTCAATTAATTCCCTTTTTGTTGAAATGGATTGAGAAAATTTAAATGCCTCTTCTACTAATTTATCGTTTAACACAATGTTTGTCCTCATTAGGCACCTCTTATACACATGCTAATACACCAACACTATTTTTTCAAGCGGTCAAATTCAAGAAATTTTGAATATTGAAGAATTTTTTGCTACTGGAGGCGCAACGATGAAATGGCGGGAGATCGCGTGGGAGCGCCGCAGTGGCAGCTCATTCCTGGCGAGCTGGCGGCGTGCTTGGGTTCGCCCGCAGCACCTACATGGGATTTTCGCCGTCGATGCGCTGCCCGTCCTTTTTCGCGATTTCCATAATCAGGTCTTCCATCGCCTGATTCACGGTTCTGCACAGCGTTTCCCGCTTTTTCGCAACCAGGTCGGCTATGTGATGCACCCTGTCCCGCTGCTCGCTGGCCTAGCCCCCCTCCGCCGCCAGGCTTCCCTCCCCCATGGCCGGGGAAAGCAGCTCCCAAGCCTCCCTGTTGAGCGTTTTCGCGAGGCTTCGCAGGGTCTTGTCGCTTACCCAAGTCTGGCATCGCTCAATGTTATTTAGATACGAAATAGAAATACTCGCGTGTTCCGCCAGTTTTGCCTGAGTGATGTGCAGCCTTTTTCTGCAGGTTTTGATGTTCTGGGCAAGAATCTGCCGTAAATCCTGCAAATTGTCCACGTTTCGAGTATGCGATATTATCATGATTTCCTAAAATACGATGTTGACATATGTTTGCAATCCGTTGTATTATCATACAAAGGTGTTTGATTCGGCCAGTTTGGGGAATTGCATCCATCACAAGGAGGATTAACGAATGAAATCTACAAAACAATGGAGAGTGCCCGCGGCTTTGGCGGCACTCGCGCTGACTTTGGCGCTGGCGATGGGGCTCGCGAGCTGCGACACCCCCACCAGCGTGCCGCCTGGCGTCCCGGGACCGCACACCGTAACATTCTACGGCTACCGCAGCACCGAAGGAGCCGTTACCGAGGCTATCGCCGACATCGGGCACGGTACGGCCATCACCCTCCCTGGCCCCGGCGCTCTAACCAGAACCGCCCATGCGTTTGCGGGCTGGAGGGCCGGCAGCCCCGTCGCCGAAACCGTCCTGAAGGCAGACGCGGACTTTATCGTCAATGCCAGCGTCACCATGTATGCCGCGTGGAACGCCGCCGAAGGCGCCCGCCGCCATAACCTTTGACGGCGGCGGCGCTGCGGGGGATCCGCCGGCGCAAATCGACAGCTACGTCGGTGCGGCCGTACCGCTTCCCGGCCCCGGCGCTCTGACAAAGGCCTCGCATCTTTTTGCCGGCTGGAGGGCAGGTAACCAAGGCCCCGTTCTCGCCGAGGGCTACAGCTTCAGCGTTGCCGGCGACGTTACCCTGTATGCAGTATGGAAGGTGCAAACGTTTTCCGTGATCTTCAGCGCAAACGGGGGAACGAACCCGCCAGCGCCGATAGAAGCCGCCGTCGGCGAGACGATCGAGCTTCCAGTCGTCGGCGAAATGCAAAGAAACGGCCATGCTCTGGTTAGGGGCTGGAACACCAGCCCCACAGGCCAGGGAACAATGCATGCCGAAGGCGAGCTTTTCACCGTTAGCGCCGACGTTACCCTGTACGCTGTATGGCTGGGATTAACTTTTTCTTCTTCCGATACTGTTAGCGGTTTTGCCGTGCCGAATTTTGACATAAGCGGCATGAGCATAATAATGCCGTCTTTGAACTGGTTTACTTGGGTTACCGCCATTGGGATGTCTGGGTCTCGCTTATCAAACTTTCCAAACATTTCCAGCATAGAAATCCCGGCGGGCGTCACTTCCATTGGCTCCGCATTCACTTCCACCAACCTCGAAACCGTAATATTTGCTCCGGGCAGCCAGCTTGCGACTATCGGCGCTTTCGCGTTCCAGGACACAAACCTTGCTGGCGGCATAGAAATCCCGGCTGGCGTTACTTTCATCGGCGCCAGTGCATTTCGAGACACCAACCTCGAAAGCGTAACATTTGCTCCAGGCAGCCAACTTGCGACTATCGGCGCTTTCGCGTTCCAGGACACAAACCTTGCTGGCATAGAAATTCCCGCAAGCGTTACTTCTATCGGCGCCCTCGCGTTCTGGAACACAAACCTTGCTGTGGCAGCATAGAAATTCCGGCTGGCGTTACTTATATCGGCTCCAGTGCATTCCGAAGCACCAACCTCGAAATTGTAACATTTGCCCAGGGCAGCCGGCTTGCGACTATCGGCATTTTCGCGTTCATGGACACCACAAACCTTGCCAGCATAGAAATCCCGGCTGGCGTCACTTTCATGGGCAGAAGCGTATTCGCAGGCAGCAGCATCGAAAGCTTAACATTTGCCCCAGGCAGCCAGCTTGCGACTATCGGTACCGGTGCGTTCTATGGCACAAACCTTGTCAGCATAGAAATCCCCGCAAGTGTTACTTCCATCGACCGTGAGGCGTTCTCGGGCTGGACGAATCAACAGCGAATATACATTCACCATGCCACGCTGACCCCGCCTGGCTGGAGTACAGGCTGGTTGTTAGGCAGCAGTGCGCAAGTATGGAATGCCTCGGTAACTCCGCCTGTGCTGCTTAACCCGTAAAGACGCGCTGGGCTTGCGCGGATGGATATTTGGCATTCATCCGCGCAAGCCTGCCTGGCGCTGGCGGGTTGCGCCGGCGGTCGGCGTCTGCCGCTTTTCGTCCAGCGCCGCGAGCCTGTTTGCCGGACCCGCGGCGCTGGCGGCGAGCTCGTTGCGGGTGAGGCGGGCGCCATGCGCCTGCGCAGGGCATCACTTGGCTGCCAGCGCGCCTACTGCCTCCGAACCGCGGCGGAGAGCTCCCTCTGGATGTCCTCCAGGGTATAGCCCTTGGCGATAAAGCTCAGCATTTCCTTTCTTGCCTGCTCCTTGCCTTCGCTCCTGCCCTCGTTCCGCCCCCTGCCCACGCCAATCTCAATGCCCTCGTTCCTGCCCTCAGCCCGACCCTCATCCCTGCCTTGGGCGAGCCAGGCCTGCTGGGCCTCTTCCAGGTTCCACTCGGTTATCAGCATGTTTTGCACCTCCGAACTGTGGGTTTAACGCACCGCTGGGGTCGATGTCGGAGAGGGGGTATTAAACCCTGAATGCAAATACCATTTGAGAGCAACATACCCACCTTCATGGCGGGGTTGTTGATTTGTGCCCTTCCTCGATGGCCTCGCGGGTATTGAATGATCAAGGCTCGTGTATAAAACTGGCTTGACATTTTTGCCCGCTGTTTCTGCGCTGCCAATCTGATTGTTGTCGGCTTTTCACGCTCGGCGACTTGCGGTATACTGTTTCGATATGGGGAATATACTGCGGAAGGGGATCGCGGCGTATCAGCAGTCGATGCGCCCTCCGGAAAACGGCGCCAATGAGCAGCCGGAAAACCAGGGCGGGGATTCCGTGAGGGGCGCTGCGGGCGCCGGCGCCGCAAATCGCGCTGCGCGGGGGGAGCCGGCAGCGCAAGCAAGGGCGGCGCCGAAAGCGGCGGCGCAGGCTGGGGCCATGCAGGACAGCATTGCCAAGGCGCAGGACAGCATTGCGCGGGCAAAGGCGCGGCTGCGGGATGAGGGCGGGCTGCTCAAAACGGTGGCGCCGAAAGAGCCTGACTCGAAGACCAGGCGCGTGGCGAAATTTTTGATACTGATCGGCGCGGAGCAGGCGGCGAAGATACTCGGGCAGCTTGACAGGCAGCAGGTCGAGGAAGTGTCAAAAGAGATAGCGCTGATTGACAAGATCGATCCGGTGGAGGCCGATGCCATTCTTGCCGAGTTTCGCTCGCTGTTTGCGGCGCCGCTCGGGCTGCTGGGCTCTTCATCGGGCGGGGTGGAGACGGCGCGGCGCATGCTGCATTCCGCCTATGGCGCCGAAAAGGGCGAGGCGCTGCTCAATAAGGCCGTTCCCGGCTCGAAGGAAAACATTTTCGGCTTTCTGGAGGAGTTCAGCGCCGAGCAACTGGTTTTTTTGCTGAAGGACGAAAAGCCCGGAACGGCGGCGCTGATTCTTGCGCGGCTGCCTGCAAAAATTTCCGCAGACGCGATTGCGAAATTTCCCCAGGAACACAAAACGGAAATTTTGCTGCGCATTGCGCGGCGCAGGGAAGTCTCGCCTGAGGTGCTGGAAAACGTGGCGCAGGCGCTTAAAGAGCGCGCAAGGCACTTTGGCAGCGGCAGCGCTGACGATGTTGAAATTGACGGGATGCAAACCCTGGCCGCGATTATCAGGCAGGGCGACTATTCCTTTGGCGACCGCCTGCTCAACGAGCTGGAAACCGAGGATCCCGAAATCGGCTTTGGCCTGAAAAACCGCCTGTACACTTTGGACGACGTGCTGAATGCCTTTGACCGGCCGCTGGCGGAAAAGCTCAAGCGCATGACTGACAAGGATATTGCGGTTTTGCTGAAAGGCAGGAGCGCCGAGTTTCGCGAAAAGATTTTGTCAAACGTTTCCTCCGGGCGCAGGGCGATTGTCGTGGAGGAAGGGGAGCTTATGGGCCCTGTTTCCCGGCGCGAGTGCGACGAAGTGGCTAACAGTTTTATCGCGTGGTTCAGACAGGCCCGCGCAAAAGGCAGCATTGCCTTATCAAACGACGAGGATTGGGTATCATGAGCATGAAGAAAGGGCAAAAGTTGGCCAGCGGGTTTTCCGTCATCGACATTGTGGATCTTGCCGAAATGAAGGCAACGGGAATCTGGGCAAGGCACGACAAGTGCGGCGCGGAGGTTTTTCACGTCCTTAACGACGACAGCGAAAACCTTTTTGCATTTGCCTTCGCGACGGCGCCGGAGGACGACACCGGCGTGGCGCACATACTTGAGCATTCGGTGCTGTGCGGCTCGGAAAATTACCCGCTGAAAGACGCTTTCCTGATTTTGGCGCAAGGAAGCCTGCAAACGTTTTTAAACGCGATGACCTACCCGGACAAAACCGTGTACCCCGCCAGCTCCGTGAACGAGCACGACTACTTCAACCTCATGTCCGTGTACGGCGACGCGGTTTTTCGCCCGCTGCTTTCCGAGTGGTCCTTCATGCAGGAAGGCCATCGCTACGAAATCTCAAAGGGCGGGAAATCCCCCGGCGAAAGCGCCGACGCTGAGGCCCCCGGGGGGGGGGAGGACACGGCTGGCGCTGCTGGCGGCGCCGGCGCTGAAAAGCTCTCCATTACAGGCGTTGTTTACAATGAGATGAAGGGCGCGTATTCGTCGCTGAATGCCTACGCCGGGCTTTGGTCGACAAAGGCCGTGCTGCCGGACACTCCCTATGGCCTGGAATCCGGCGGCAGCCCAGAGCATATCCCGGAGCTGACGTGGGAGGGCCTTAAAGACTTCCACCGCAGGCGCTACTCGCCGGCAAACTGCCGCATTTTTCTTGCCGGAAACATTCCCACGGAAAAGCAGCTCGACTTTCTCAACGAGCGCTTTTTTTCCTCGCTTGAGGCGGGGGGGGGGGCGCCGGCACCGGCCATCGCAAGGCAAAAGCGCTGGGCGGAGCCGAGGGACTTCAAGGTTCCCTGCCCTGCCGGCGGCGACACCAAGCCCACGGTTTTTCTGTCATGGCTTTGCGCCGACGTCACCGAAACGCATGAGACGCTTGCGCTGGCCGCGCTTGTGGAAACCCTCTTAGGCCATGACGGCTCGCCGTTGCTGAAAGCGCTCATCGAATCTGGATTGGGCGAGGACGTTTCGCCCGTTTCCGGGCTGGAGGCCTCGATTGCCGAATCGGTGCTGACCATCGGGCTGCGCGGCGTGAACGAGGGCGCCGAGAAGCAGGTGGAGGCGCTGATCATGAGCGAGCTGAAGCGCCTGGCCGAGGAGGGCATTCCGAAAAGGGAAATCGAGTCGGCGCTGCTGTACATGGATTTTTCGCAGCGGGAAATCAAGCGCTCGGGCGGGCCGTTTTCGCTGGTGTGGATGGCGCGATCGCTTCTGGCCTGGCTGCACGGCTGCAAGCCATGGGAAAGCCTTTTGCTCGAGCCGCGCATGGAAACGCTCAAGCGCAACCTCGCCCGGAACGACCGCTACTTCGAGTCGCTGGTGCAAAAATATTTTCTTGACAATCCTCATCGCGCTTTTGTGGCGGTGGAGCCGCAGGCGGATTTTCTGCAAAGGCAAGAGGCCGAGCTGGAGGCGGCGCTGGCAGAAACCATGCAGGGCCTTAGCGCCGAGGAAAGGCAGGGCATTATCGGCAAGTCCGCGGCGCTGGAAGAAAATCAAAGCAAGGCCGACGCGCCGGAAGCGCTTGCGGCCATTCCGCATCTTTCCCGCGCCGATCTCTCGCCGGAAACCGAGATTGCCCCGCGCCGGCACGAAGACCTGGGGGGGGCCCCGGCGCTTTGCCACGAGCTGCACACAAACGGCATCAGCTACATGGAGCTGGCGTTTCCGCTGGACATTTTGCCGCCGGAAGACTACATCTGGCTGCCGTTTTTCGGGCGCGCCGTGACTTCGGTGGGGCTTCCGGGAATGGACTACGCCGAGGTGTCCAGCCTGCTGGCGCAAAACGTCGGCGGCTTCAGCTTTTCGCTGCAAACAAGCTCGCCGGCGCCGGCCAGCGCCGCGAACGCTGGCCTGATCGCCGCCGCTGCCGGCTTGCCTGCGGGTTTGCCTGCCGGCGCCGCCGACGCGTTTTTGCAAACGCCTTCCGGCGCGTTTGATCTTGCCGGGCGCGACTGGATCATCTACCGCGTCAAGTGCCTCGACGAAAAGGCCGCGCCCTCGCTGGACATTATTCTGCGCCTGATTAACGAGGCCGATTTCTCCGACCGCAAGCGCGTGAAGGATCTGGCGCTGGAAATGAAAAACCAGTACGCCTCCAGCATCGCCCCGTATGGCAGCAGGTACGCCGCGTCACGCGCCGATCGCTTCGCCTCGGCCGCCTCGCAGACAGGGGAAACCTGGGGCGGCCTGAGCCAGGTTATGTTTGTTCACAGGCTTGCAAAAATGGAAACCGACGAAGTGGCCGCGAAGCTGCAAGCGCTGCGCGAGGCGGCGAGATCCGGCGGCGTTATCGCAAACCTTGCCGGCTCTGCGGAAGCGCTTAAAGCCAGCGGCGCGGCTGTTGCGCAGCGCTTCGGCAGCTTCGGCCCGCCAAAGCCGAGGCGCCCGCGGGAAAGCTCGGGAAGCGCCGGCGCGGCTGGCACGGCTAACGGCGCGGCTGGCGCGGGCGGCATTGGCATTGACGCGAATGGCGCCGTGCGCGAGGTGTTTGCCTCGCCGTCGCTGCAAATCGGCTTTGCGGCAATGGCGCTGAAAGCGGCGCCGTTTGACACAAAGGCGCAAATCGCGGAAAGCGTGCTGGCGCACAACCTTTCCACCGGCGCGCTCTGGGAGGACATCCGCATGAAGGGCGGCGCTTACGGCGCCTCGGCCTCCAGCGACGGCCTTGAGCGCTGCTTTGCGCTTTCGACCTACCGCGACCCGAGCCCGCTGCGCTCGCTGGATTCGTTTTCCGCCATTCTCAAAAATCAGGCGGCGGACTTGCTCGACGAAAGCAATCTTGTCAAAACCATTATCGGCTGCTACGCGCGCGAAACCCGCCCGCTCACCCCCGCGGAAAAAAGCGTCGGCGATTTTCTGCGATTTCTTTCGCGCATCGACGTCGGCTACCGCAGGCGCAAGCTGGAAAGGCTCATCGGCATTTCGGCGCAGGACGTTTCCGACGCGGTGGGCGGGCTGGCCGCGCAGGCGCCCTTCGGCAAGGCCGTCATCACCGGCATGAAGGACGCGGAGCAGATCGCCAAGGCGCTGGGGACGGAGCCGCAGGAGCTGCCGGCGTAGCGCAAATGCCGGCGGCATTTTGCCTAGACGCAAAAGCGCCGCTGCGCAGGAACGCGCAGCGGCGCTGGATCGGCGTCAGGCGCTTTTGCGCGCCTGTTTCTGAGCGCGGCTATTGCCGGGTGAACGTCACGAGTTCTGGGTCATATTCGTCAGCCAAGTTAAGAATCAACGTTCCACTATCGAAGGTTCCCGGTATCATGTCAGGCGATGCTAACCAAGCGCCATATTCCCATGCATGCGTTCTCGTGAGAACCAGGATGGTGCCGTCAAGCGTGAACGTGCCTCTGGCGAAGTTCTCAAAAGCGCCGCTGCCAAACCGCGCCTGCGCTGTCCAGCTCCAGTCGTTGGCGAAGGTTACCCTCATGCGAGCCGGATCTGGTATCTCCACATCGGCTTCCCATGTGCCAACCAGGCCTGCGGGCGGCGGAGGAGCAGCAGCTCCCGGCCTGGCAAACGTTTCGTCAACGCTGTCAAACGCGAGGGTCAGCGTGTTATTCGCGAAACTCCCCGCCACCGTTGTGGCTTGCGTGACAGCATTCCAAGTGTCGCCATTGTCTGGCGTGGTGTGGGTTACCGTGAGGGTAACAGTGCCGCCGACGCCAAGCTCGAACGTGCCTCTGCTGACGAACGCATTATACTCATAGAACCCGCCGCCAAACATTGGCGGCTCTGCTCTTGCCCAGTTGACATCAGTAAAGTAGAGCGTCTCGAAAGCGCCTGGCTCAGTCTGGCGCTGCCATGTGCCTCTCAGGGGCGATGCCGCTGGGGCTGTGCCGAGCCTGAAAAACGGCTCTGCGGCGTAGCCAAACGAGACCAGCGTCAATACTCCGTTCGCGAAAGTTCCTGGCATGTGATACTCTGGATCTGCCGGGTCTACGGGATCCCACCCGTCTTCCCACCAATGGGTTATCGTAAGGTCAACAGCGCCGCTGGCGCCAAACTCAACCGTGCCTCTGCCGATATTGCTCCAAGCCCCTCCGGCGCCCCATTGCCATTGCATTGTAAAGGCGTCGCCTATAGGGGGGGTGCCTACTTCAAAGATGAGCCGCGTAAGGTTGGGTCTGTTTGCCCACATCATGCCTTCAAATGTGCCGGACAGGTTGGGCAGCGGGGTGACTGTATCAGGCCAGTCCACGCCGGGAATGTCAACATCGCTGTCTATGTCCCCAATGCCGCCAGAGGCATCTACCTCCACGGTAATTTCCCCCTCATCCGTGACTGGCGCCCCGTCCACTGCAGCCGGCGCCAGAACCCAGTTACCGTTGTCCAGAGATGCCGCGCCGCTGATGTAAATGGTTGCAACATTGGGATCATCGCTGACAATCCGCAATTCAAAGCTGGCGCCGCCCGTGATTATCAGCACAAATGTCATGCCGTCACCGCTGCCGCGGTACGTTCGAACTTCCGGCGGCGGCGTTCTGGCCGGCGAATCGTCGTCCATGGAACAGCCTGACATTGAAAATCCGATTAGCGCCGCCGTGGCGATAATCCCGAATAGCCTGCAAAAGTTTCTCATAAAACCGTCTCCTGTGATCCCGCCGCGCGGCGGGTGTTTGGGAAACTATACCCTGAGTGCCGCGATTTTTTATCCGTGCAGCGCACGTATTTTTGCGAAAACGGCGCTTAGAGCCTTATCAGCTCCTCGCGGGTGTCGGCGCCGGTTTTGCCGAAGATGTTGCGGATGTGGGTTTCCACGGTTCGCTTGCTGATGTGCATGGCCTCTGCGATTTGCGGGTTGCTTTTGCCCAGCTTCACCATGTGAATGATTTTCAGCTCCTGCTTGGTGAGCTGCGCGCATTTGCCGGGGTCGGCGCCGCGCTCGCCGGGAAAGCTGGTTTCCCCGCGCAGCACGGCGTCGATGGCGCTGAGCAGCCCGTCCCTGTTTCCGGTTTTGGGATGATAGCCGGATGCGCCCAGCTTCAGCGCCGCCTGGATGCGAATGGCGTCGTTAAAGGCGGAGCAGACCAGCACGGGCGGTTTTTTCAATCGGTTTTCGCGGCAAAAGCCTTTCAGGAAGGGCAGAAAATCCAGGCCGTTTTCCTCGCCAAGCTGTATGTCCAGCATGATTAGGTCGGGCATTTGCGCCGCTGTTTGCGCCGCTGCTTGCGCGGCTTTTTCGATGAAGCGCTTGCCCTCGGCCAAAGTGCGCGCCTGCCCCAAAACGCGAAAGCGCCCGGTTTTCTCGAGCAGGGAAGCCATCGCCGAGTTTACCAGAGAGTGACCGTCAATCAGCAGCACGCTTGCTGCGTTGCTGTTGGTTTTACTTGCATAATTTTCGGCGGCAAAACAGCATGCGCTTGATTGGGGGGGGGGGGGGGGGGGGGGGGGGGTATGAGCGCGCGAATCGTTGTTCCCTTTCCTGGCTGGCTGTCGACGATCAGGCTGCCGCCCAGCAGTTTTGCGCGCTCTTTCATGCCGTGAATGCCGAGCTGCGCTTCGCGATTCGCGCCGCTGCTTGCGCTGCCATTGGCGCCGCTGGCGGCCAGCAATCTGGCGGGGAAGCGCTTTTGCGGGATGGGCTTTATGCCTGCGCCGTTGTCGGAAATGCTGACTGAGAGGCTGCCGTCGGCGCCGGGGCGCAGCTTGATGGAGGCCTGGGTGGCGCCTGAGTGCTTTTGAGCGTTTGCCAGCGCTTCCTGCGATATGCGGTAAAGCTGGAGCTGTTTTTCGCTGTCAAGAAAATCCAGGCCGGCGCTTTCCGCTATGTCCGCGCGGCAGTCAAGGCCGGAGCGGCTGGCGACGTCGAGGCAAAGCTGCCGCAGCGCTTCCGGCAGGCCCTGCGAGCCGAAGTCCGGCGGGGCGAGGTTGCTGCAAATGTCCCGCACTCTCTGGCTCAGGCTCGACTGCAGCGCCGCGGCTTCGGTGCGAGCCTGCTCGAGCTCGCTGTTTTCCTTTGCGCCGGCGATTTTGTCAATTTGCATGGCGAGGTAGCTGAGGTCCTGCGCCACTGTGTCGTGGAGTTCCATGGATATTCGCCGGCGCTCTTTTTCCTGCGCCAGAAGAAGGGCGCGGGAAAAAGCCGAGCCCTCCTCCTCGCGCATTTGCGAGCGCGCTATCGATTTGCGCAAAAACAGTATCACGAGCGCCGCTGCCGCGATGAAGGCGCCGGATATCAGAAACAGGTAAGAGTACGTGGCGGCGAGGGTTTGGTTGGCCAGATGGCCTATTGCCATTGCGTGAGAACCGGCGCCGGAAATGTCCGCGGAAACGGCCGCAGCGCTGTCCCAGTCGGCGCCGAGGGCCGCTTCCCGCAGGGAAAGAACCATATCTGACAGGGCGCTGATTTCCGGCAGCGCGGCGCAAAATCTGGCGGTTTTCGGTTCCATGGCTAATTGTATACACAATGGCTCTTTTGTGATAGGCTTCTTCATGCGCAGCGAGCGAATTGCCCGCCGAGTTAAGCTGATGCTGATTTGCGCGCGGGGCGTTTGCGCTATGATGGCAGGTGGGTGGCATGGTGGAAATAGCGCTGGTGATACTTGCTTTTTTGCTTCTCGCGGCGGGGCTGGTGGGCTCGGTGGTGCCTGCGCTGCCGGGGCCGCCTTTGAGCTACGCGGGGCTGCTGCTGCTGCAGTGGAGCGGGCGCGGCGGCTTTGGGCTTGCCGTTTTGCTGATCTGGGCGGCGGTGACGATAGCCGTCACCGTTATTGACAGCTTTTTGCCGGCATGGATGACCAGGCGCTTCGGCGGCTCCCGCGCTGCCGTGTTCGGCTCTGTTGTCGGGCTCGTGGTGGGCATGATTTTCTTCGCGCCTGTCGGCCTGCTGCTCGGTCCGTTCCTGGGAGCGCTAATCGGCGAGCTTATCAGCAACAACCTCCGCGCCAGCCGCGCCGCTGCCGCTGAAAAAGCCATCGCTGACGGCGCCGCCAAGGGCGCCGCCCTTGGCGGCGGCGATGGGCCTGCCGTTAGCGGCGCTGCGGGGAACATCAGGGCGCTGAAGGTTGCGCTGGGCGTTTTTGCGGCCTTTATTTTGGGCACCGGTGCTAAGCTGATCGTGTGCGCGCTGATGATACTCATGGCCATCAGGGCGGTGTTTGCGTGACGGGAAGCGCCGCGGCCGGCGGCGCAGGTTAAGGCGCGCCGCGCTGTCCTGCAAGCGCCGGGCGGCTAAGGCGAGCTGTCAAAAAGCCTGTTCATTCGCGCCGTTAATTCGGCCCGCCTTTTTTGGGTGAGCGCTTCGTCGAAAACAAACTTGCCGGCGATTTTTGCCAGCACGTCGCCTTCCTTCGTTTGCGGCGGGAGAGCGCCGGTCTCTACTTCGATGGCCTTGCCGTCCGGCAGGCAGTTGCAGATGGCAACGCCGGCCTCTATCCTGTCCACCACGTAATTCATCGTCCCTCCTTTTCGGGCGCAATGTGCCGATGCAAGGCACCGCCGTAAGGCGCAGGCTGCCCGGCGCTTCTCGCAGGCCTCGGCTAGCGCACGGTTATGGTTCTGCCGTCGGTTGAGATGACGATCGTGCCGTGGCGATCGGTTCTGTAAACCGCGACCTGCGCGGCTTCCAGCCTGTCCATCACTTCTCGGTGCGGATGGCCAAACGGGTTGTCGGCGCCGACGCTGATGACGGCGATCAGCGGCGACACGGCGTCCAGAAAAACCTGCGTCGTGCTGGTGCGGCTCCCGTGATGGCCGACGTGAAGGACATGCGCCGAAATGCAGTGCCTCTCCGCCATCTCCAGCTCGGACTCCCTTTCCGCGTCGCCCGTGAACAAAAAGCTGATGGCGCCGTATGTTACCAGCATTGACACGGAATAGTTGTTCAGGTTTCCGGCATAGCTGGCCGAGTTTGGCGCAACTATCGTAAACGTTGCGCCGCCCATGCTCAAAGCGCTGCCGACGATGGGCTCGCGCACGGGTATGGCCCTCTCCTCGATTGCGCTAATGAATCTTTCAAAAGTGACGGTGGTGTGCGCAACCCGCGGCATCATGATCGCGCCGACTTCAAACTCGGCCAAAATGTCGATAAGGCCGCCGATGTGGTCGGCATGCGGATGCGTCGCGACGACGTATGCAAGGCTGCGAACGCCGGCGCTTCTGAGGTGCTGCGCGACGATGGGCCCCGCGTGCCTGTCCCCCCCGTCGATCAGGACGCTGCCGCCCCTTGTCTGAATCAGCGTCGCGTCCCCTTGACCAACGTCGATGAAATGCACAGCGAAGCTGCCCGAATACGGCTGCGCGATGAACGTGATGTAATACCACGCCGCCGCCAGCGCCAGGAGGACTGCGATAACGTAAAAAAGGCTGCCGCCTCGGCTTCTGCGCCTGTGTCTTCTTCTCATGGGTGCCGCGCGGTTGCCCGCACTATCAATATCGACAAACGGCGCGGAAAGCTATATATTTTAACTGCGAGCCGCGCTGCCAACGCGCCGCCGCCAGCGCCCAAGGGGGTTTTTATGAATATGAAAAAACGCGCCGCGATAGCGTTGGGGGCCGTCGCGATTCTCGCCGGAGCGATAGCGCTTTTCGCGATTGCTCGGCGCGATCCCATCGCGCTTGTAAAAGCCGCGTACGCCGGCGGCGGGCATACCGTGGCGATCGGGGTGGACGGCTCGCTGTGGGCCTGGGGCGACAACGGCTCCGGGCGCCTGGGCGACGGCACCGCGACGCAGCGCCGCGCTCCTGCGCGCATCGGGACTTACATGGACTGGGTCGCGCTGTCCGCCGGCAATTTTCACACAATGGGGATCAGGGCGGACGGCTCGCTGTGGGGCTGGGGGCGCAACACCACCAGCCAGCTCGGCGACGGCACAAGGGCCGAGCGCCGCCGCCCCACCCGCGTCGGCGAGGATTTCGACTGGGCCTTAGTGTCCGCGAGCATCACCCACACCGCGGCGATCAGAACGGACGGCTCGCTGTGGGTCTGGGGCTACAACCGCTACGGGCATCTGGGCGACGGCACAGTGGTTCCCCGGCGCGTGCCAACCCAAATCGGCGAGGAAGCAAGCTGGGCCGCGGTTTCCGCCGGCAACTTCCACACAATGGCGATTTGCGCCGACGGCGCCCTCTGGGGCTGGGGCGACAACCGCTTCGGCCAGCTCGGCGACGGCACAGCAATCGAGCGCCGCTCGCCCACCCGAATCGGCGCCGCCTCAAACTGGGCCGCAGTCTCCGCCGGCGGCTGGCACACCGTGGCCCTCGACGCCAACGGCGCCCTCTGGGCCTGGGGCCGCAACCATTCCGGCCAGCTCGGCGACGGCACAACAATCGAGCGCCACGCGCCGGTTCGGGTCGGCGCCGGCATGGCCGCCGCAGCGCTTGCGGGCGCGGGGGCTGCGGGCGAGGGCGCGGGTGATGAGGCAGCGGCGCTTGCGGATGCGGGCGAGGGCGCGGGGGGTGAGGCAGCGGCGCTTGCGGATGCGGGCGAGGGCGCGAGGGATGAGGCAGCGGCGCTTGCGGATGCAGCCGCGTTTGCGGGCGCGGATTGGGCTTCCGTGGCTGCGGGGGAGTTTCACACTTTGGCGGTTTGCTCTGACGGGGCGCTGTGGACATGGGGCGCCAACGGCTCCGGGCGCTTGGGCGACGGCGCGACGAGCAACCGCCACACGCCGGCGCGGCTGGAAGCAGAGGCCCGCTGGGCAGCCGCGTCCGGCGGCTGGGCCCACACCGTCGCCATCGGCGCTGACGGAACGGTCTGGACATGGGGGCACAACTTTTCCGGCCAGCTCGGCGACGGCACAAGGGACAACCGCCACGCGCCAGTTCGGATCACCCCGGAAGAGGCCATCGCCGAGGATGCGGCGGCAGCGCTGTAAGCACGGCGGTGCCGTAAGCAACGGCGGCGCCGCGAGTTGCACCGCTAGCCGCCTTGTTTTAGCCCGCCCTTAGCCGCTATACTTTTCTTGACGGCGTATAGCAAGGGAGGCGCAGTGCTGTTCCATTCCACAAACTCAGATACCTCAAGCGAGGCGCCGGCTTCGCCTGGCGCTTTGGTCTCGTTTAAGGATGCGGTTCTTCGCTGCCTGCCAAGCGACGGGGGGCTTTACGTTCCGGACAGGGCGATTGACGTGCGGCAGTTTTTTCTTTACATGGACGAGCAAACAAGTTTTCCGGATTTGGCGGCGACGCTTACGCCCAGCCTTTTGGAGAGCGACCTTGACCCTTTGTCCGCGGCGCGAGTGGCGCAAAGCGCTTTTGACTTTGAGCCGGAGCTGATTCGGCTTGACGATGATTTTTCGCTGCTGAACTTGTACAATGGGCCCACGGGTTTTTTCAATGATTTTGGCATTGCTTTTCTGGCTGCGGTCATCGAGGAGCTGCTGGGGGGGGGGCGGGGGGAGCAGGCGATTGCGCTGGCGGCCGTTCGCAGCGATGCCGGCGCTTCGATGACCCACGCTTTCAGCGGGCGCAAGGGGATTTACGCGGTTTTGGTGTATCCGTCGGGGCCGATTCGCGGGCTGGATCCTGCGGCTTTTGTTTCCAACGGCGGCAACATTCTGCCGATTCAGGTGCAGGGAAACTTCGACGACTGCCAGCAGCTTATTTACAGCGCCATTTGCGACCGGGAATTTTCCAGCCGCTACAATATCACAAGCGCAAACACGATTAACCCGGGCAGGCTTTTGCCGCAGGTTTTTTATTACCTGCACGCGTTTATCCAGGCGAAGCGGCAGCTTTCCGGCGATCTCGCGTTCAGCGTGCCTTGCGGGAACTTTGGCAATCTTATTGCCGGCCTGTATGCCTGGAAGTTTGGCCTGCCTGTCAGCAGCTTTGTCGCCGCGATGAATTCCAACAACACTTTGGGCGACTTCATTAGGGGCGGCTCTTTTTCCCATGGCCCGCTTGTCCGCACAAACTCGCCGGCGCTTGACGTGCGCATTCCCTCGAACCTGAGCCGCCTGGCCTCGTTTTACCGCGATTCGCCGGCGGTTATGCGCAACATGGTCTACCCAGCCTCGATCAGCGACGAGCTGACGCTGCAAACGATTGAAAACGTTTGGAAAAAATATCGCCGCCACATCGACCCCCACACCGCCGTCGCGTTTGCCGCCGCGGAGCAAACCGCCGCCGCGCAAAAGTGGAAAGGTCACACCCACACGGTGATTCTGGCGACCATGCATTACGCGAAGAAAGCGGACTTGGCGTACAGGGTGACTGGCGAGAAAATCGGCATACCGGAGCGGTTCAAGTTTATTCGGGAGAAGGCCGATCCCGCCGTCATCATTTCGCCGAACCTCGATGCCTTTGAGGGACTGATTGCAAACTTTTTTTGACATTTGCCGGGGAGCGCCATGAAATTTTTTCACCTATCCGACCTGCACATTGGCAAGGTCGTCAACCGCTATTCAATGCTCGACGAGCAGCGCCATGTTTTCGCGCAGGTAATCGCCTACGTCAAGGCGGAAAAGCCGGCCGCCGTGATAATCGCGGGCGACGTGTACGACCGCGCGATACCCGGCGTGGATGCGGTGCGCTTGTTCGACGATTTTCTCACCGAGCTGGCGAGCGAAAACGTTGTCGTGATGATTGTTTCCGGAAACCACGATTCGCCCGAGCGCATGAGCTATGCGAGCCGCCTGCTTTCCGAAAAAAGCCTTTTCCTGCGGGGCTCGTTTGACGGCGCTCTTGACAGGCTTGCGCTTGAGGACGAGCATGGCGAGGTGAATTTTTGGCTGCTGCCGTTTGTCAAGCCTTTGTCCGTCCGCGGCTTTTTTGGCGCCCCCCCCTCCCCTGAAATCGAAAGCTACGGGGATGCGCTTGCGGCGATACTGGAAGGCGCAGGCATTGATTACAGCGAGCGCAACGTGCTTGTGTCGCATCAGTATTATGCAAAAGCCGGCGTTGCGTCCCTGCGGTCGGAGTCCGAGCTGAATCCCGTGGGCGGGCTCGACGCGATCGACGCCGGGCTGATTGAAAAGTTCGACTATGCGGCGCTTGGCCATTTGCATGGGGCGCAGTCCGTCGGCGCTGCGCATATTCGCTATGCGGGCTCGCCGCTGAAGTATTCGTTTTCGGAGTGGCGCCAGGAAAAATCCGTTACGCTTGTTGCGCTGAACGAAAAAGGCAGCGCCAGCGTTGCCCCCCTCCCCCTTGCGCCCATTCGCGACATGCGCGAGATAAAAGGCGAAATCGGCAAGCTGATGAGCGCCGAGGTTTCCTCCCTTGCCGGCAAAGACGACTATCTGCGCGTGATCCTCACCGACGAGGAAGAAATCATCGACCCGATGGGAAAGCTGCGAAGCGTGTACCCAAACGTGATGTGCATTGATTTTGACAATTCACGCAAAAACATTGACGCGAGCGCGGCCGCTGCCAGCGCCGAAAAAGTGGCGAGCCTTTCGCCGTTTGACTTGTTCAGCGAGTTCTTTCTGGAAGCGCAGGGCTCGACGATGAGCGCCGAGCAGGCCGCGATTGCGCGCGAGCTGCTTGAAGCGGAGGATGCCCAGTGAAGCCGCTGAAACTGACGATGAACGCCTTCGGCTCGTATGCCGATCTCCAAACGATTGACTTTGCGGCGCTTGGCGCAAACGGCCTGTACCTGATCGCCGGGGAAACGGGCTCGGGCAAGACGACAATTTTTGACGCTATTTCTTTCGCTTTGTTCGGCAGGGCAAGCGGCGCAGGCCGCGAAAATTACGCCATGCTTCGCTCGGACTTCGCGGACGGCAAGGACAGGACTTTTGTCGAGCTGGACTTTGTTTCCGGCAGCGCTGCCTACAGCATAAAGCGCCTTATCAAAAAAACCGGGCAGGAAGTCGCGCTGCTGCTGCCCGACGGAAGCGCGGTTAGCGGCGACCGCAACGTGAAGGCAAAGGTAGACGAGATTGTGGGGCTTGACCGCGAGCAGTTTGCGCAAATCGTGATGATAGCGCAAAACGATTTTTTGCGCTTTTTGCAAAGCGGAACGGACGACAGGCTGAAAATCCTGCGCCGCATTTTTGGCACGGAAGCGCTGAAAAGCTTTCAGGACAGGCTGAAAACCCGCGCAAAACAGGAAAGCGACAGGCGAAACCTGATAATCCGCGATTTTGACCGGCATGGGGTTGACGTTTACAGGCGGGGCGAGCAGTTTGCCGAGTGGGAAGCGCAAATCAAATCCGGCCGGCGCGAAATAGAAAAACTTGACAGCGATATTGCCGCGAGCGACAAGGCCAAGCAGGAGCTTGCCGTTAAGCTCGCCGGCGCTGAGGATTTGGGCAAAAAGTTTTTCGATCTCGCATCGCTCGGCGCTTTGCTGGCGGAGCACGACTCGAAGGCCGGCGAAATCGAAGCGTGCAGGAAGCGCGCCGCTGTTGGCGAGATGGCGCTGCGAAGGGTAAAGCCCCTCGCGGACGAGGCTGCAAGGGCCGCGGCCAGCCTGGCAAGCGCCCAGGCCGGCTTGGCTGCCGCGGAAAGGCAGGAGGCCGGCGCCCTTGCGGAGTTGGCGCAGGCCAAGAGCGCCGCGCAGCGACTGCCGCCGCTCGCCGAGGCACAGGCTGCCTTTGCCGCGCTGTCGAAAAAATGGGAGAGCGCCGCCGAGCAGTTGAAAAAGCTAAGCGCATTGCAAAAAAACCGCGACGAAATCGAGCGCAGGCAAATTGCGCTGGCTGGCAAGCGGGAAGAGCTGGACGGCGCCTGCAAAACGCTGGAAGGGCTGCCGCCCGCTGACGGCGCCCAAGCCGCGCTTGACCAATTGGCGCAGGAATTGGCAGCCGTCGAAGGCGAGCGCGAAAAGCTTTCCGCGCTGCAAGCGGATTTTGCCGCAATCGGCGAGAAGCAAGCCGCGCTGGCAAAAATGCAAACGGAATTTGCGGCTTTGGACAGCGCCTTCGCGGATGCGGACGGCCAGCACAGGTTATTGGAAGATGCGTTTTTTCGCAGCCAGGCGGGCATTCTCGCAAGCGCTCTGGCGGACGGCCAGCCCTGCCCGGTTTGCGGCTCCGCGGTTCACCCCGAGCCGGCCGCTTTGTCCGATGGCGGCGCAACAGAGGCCGAGCTTAAAAAGGCGAAAAGCGCAAAGGACAGCGCGCAAGGCAAGCGCGAGAAAAAGTCCCTGGAGTGCGGCAACGCAAGAGCGCAAATCGAAACCCTGTCCGCGCTTTTCGCCGCCGGCTTAGCCGCGCTTGCCATCGACGCCGGCGCCGGCGATGCCGAGCCTGGCGCAGCTATTGCGGCGGCAGGCTCGCGGCTGGCGGAAGCGGCGAGCGCGGCGGCGGCGAAGACAGGCGAATTGGCCGGCAAAAAAGCCGCCGCGGAAAAATCGCTCGCGGAGCTCAAGGCAAAGCTTGACAGCGCCACTGACAAGCGCAACAGGCTGAGCCCGGAAGTCGCGGCGCTGCGCGGCGAAATTGACATGCTCGCCAAGCGCTTTGCGGATGATTTCTCCGAGTTTGCGCCAAATGCCGAGTGGGAAGCGTCTAAGGCCGAGCTTGCGCAATTGCTTGGCGGCACGCAAAAAGAGGCCGGCGCTTTAGGCGCCGAGAAAAGCGCCGCGGAAAAATCGCTCGCGGAATTAAGCGCAAGCTGGGAAACCGCGGCAGAGAGAAAATCCGGCGCGGAATCCGCCTGCAAGTCCGCGCAGACCTTGGCTGCCGAGCGCGGCGCAAACGAGCAGGAAGCTTCGCGGGTTTGCGCCGGCGCGCAGGCCAAGCGCAGCGAGGCCCTGCGCGAATGCGGCTTTCGCAGCGAGGCGGAATACGCCGCGGCGCTGGTAACCGAAAGCGACCTTGCGAATATGTCAAAGCGATTGACAGACTACGAAAAAAACGGCGAGCAGCTTGGCCGCGACATCAGGCGCCTGCAAGGCGAAACCGCGGGCAAAGAACCGCCCGACTTGGAAAGGCTGAAAGCGGAAGCGCAAGCCGCAAGCGCGGAATTTTTAGCGCTGGGCAAAAAGCGCGAGGAAGCAAAAAGCCGCCTGGACAAAGCCGAAGCGCAGATCAAGGAGCTGCGCCAAGCGGCCATTGACTTTGAGCAGGCCGACAAGTCATATGCCGCGGCGAAGCAGTTGTCGGAGACGGCAAACGGAAAGCTCAATTTTGAAACCTACGCGCAAATGGCCTACTTCGAGCGCGTGCTTGCGGCGGCCAACCACCGCCTCAAGGCCATGAGCCAAAGCCGCTACACCCTGCTGCGCAAAACGGAAAGCAGCGACGCCCGCGCAAAAACGGGCCTGGAAATCGAGGCGCTGGACGCATACACCGGCAAGGCGCGATCCGCGAACAGCCTGTCCGGCGGCGAGTCGTTCATGGCCTCGCTGTCGCTCGCGCTGGGCCTGTCCGACGTCGTCCAGCAAAGCGCCGGCGGCATTCGCCTGGACGCAATGTTCATCGACGAGGGCTTTGGCACCCTCGACACCGAAACGCTGGACATCGCCATAAAAACCCTGTCGGAAATGGCCGGCGCGGATCGCATAATCGGCATCATCTCCCACGTCGCCGAATTGCGCGAGCGCATCGACAAGCAAATTCAGGTTGAAAAAACCGCGGGCGGAAGCAGGGTGACGATGCTGGCCTGAGCGCCGCGGCGCAATTGGCTAATTGCCAAGCGGCGCCGGCTTCATGCCCGGGGGGCAAAATTTCTCCGCCGCGCCGGCAATGCTTTTGCTCACGTAAAGGGATTCCATGGTCGTGGTTTTTTTCCCGAGCAAGGTTGCCTGCGCCGAAATGCCCGCGTTAAGCAGGAACTTGGCGCAGTTTAGCTCTTTGGGCAGGCTTTTCCCGTATTTTTTCCCGCCGCATTCGCCGTCGTAGCTAATCATGTAATCAACATTTTTGCCGTTCAGCGTTTCGATTGCCTGGCAGAATTTGTCGAAGCGCAGGCCCGACAAGTATCGGCTGCTGCCCTTTGAGTCGCTTACGCCTTGATACGGCGGATCCATGTAAACCAAATCGCCGGCTTTTGCGGCGCCGATAATTTCGCGGTAGTCGAGCGCGGAGAAAACGGCTTTGCCTTTTAGCATTGCCGATATTGCGGCGATGTTTTTTGCTATGTTTTTTGGGCTTGCGCCATGGCGGCGCTTGTCCGGGGATTGGTTGAAGTTGCCGTTTTTTCCGTAGCGCACGGCGCCTTTCACGCATCGGGCGAGAAGGTAAAGCATGTTCTCTGCGGTTTGCTCTCCATCGTTGAAGCGGCTGCGGATGCTGTAAAAATGCCCGACGTGCCCATCCCTGTGGGAAAATTGCTCAGACCATATTTTCGCGTATTTGCCGATCAGCGCGGAAGGGCTGTCAATTGCCGTTTGCAGGATTCGCACAATCGGCTCGTTTATGTCATTGACATGGTATTGCTCCGCCCTGTTTTCCTTTGCTGCGGCAATCGTGATGGCGGCCATGCCGGAAAACGGCTCGAGCAGCCGGCTGAATTTGCGCGGCATGTGCTTGAGTATTTGCGGCGCAAGCAGTCTTTTGGAGCCTTGGTACTGCACTATGTGCGGCGCTCTTACGCTCATCCCGTTCCTCTGCAAAAGCCGCAATGGCGCCGGCGCAATATGCGCCCTACAGCCTCCGCAGCATGGCCAGGTAGTCGGCGCCTCGGACGGGGGCGTGGGGCATGAAGCTGCGGCCGTCGGGGAGGGACATGAACTCGGACTGGACGCATCCCAGGATGGAGTCGACGAAGGGGGAGCGGATGTCGAGGTCGGGGAGGGGGCTGCGGGCGTGGGGCATGGCTGCGAAGCGGGCGGAGAACTGGGTGAGGAGGGCGCGGTTTGCGCGGTTCTCGGCGTTGAGGTGCCAGAGGAACCAGGCGGCGCCGGAGCGCAGGACGATTTCGGCGGAGGACGGCGCGGCTGCGGGCCATTCGAGCAGCGCCGCGTCCTGGGTGCGCGGGATGAAGGCGCGATCGACGAGCTGGGCGAACAGCGTTTCGACGGGCCAGTCGCGGCCGGCCGTGAGGAAGCGCAGGAGGTCGGTTTCGGCGCGGGTGATTTCGATTAGGTCGCGCCAGGTGATTTCGTCCTGGCGAATGATGTCCGCGGCGCGGCTGGCCGCGTCTTGCAGGCCGCGAAGCTCCCATGCCTGGTTGCGCCGCGCCCTGTAGGCTTCCTCGTAAAATGGCTTTCCGCCGAGCAGGACGAAGGCCGCGTCGAAGGCCGCCACGGATTCGGCGAAGCGGTTCAGGCCGAAAAGCGCCAGGCCGCGCTCGATCAGAAGCTCGCCGCGGGAGCTTTCGATGGCCAGGCTTTGGTCGATCATGGCCAGGCGCCGGGAAAGGTTGCGCTCAAGCCGGAAGGAAAGGGTCTGCGAGGGGATGTTGTGCGGGAAAAGGGAGTGGGAGCGCCGAAGCTCGCGCTGGGCGCTGGAGGACTGGCCTTCCAGCAGGAAAAGCCTGCCGGACCACGCGGACAGAAGCGCCTCGAACGCCGGATCGGCAACCGTGCCTTCCAGCGCCCTTGCCTGCCGCCGCGCCTGCGCCAGCTCGTCGCGGGTTGCGCCGGCGGCGCCCAGGCGCACCACGGTTTCCTCAAGCTCGGTCAGGCTTTCGAATGCCGCCTCGTCGGCCATTGTCAGAAGGATGTCCCTTTGCAGGGTTTGGCATCCGGAAAGCGCCAGGCTCGCCGCCGTGGCCAGGAAAAAAATCTTCGCTCCGCGTCTCATCGCTCCCTCCGTCGCTGCCGCGCCCAATGAGCGCCGCCAATCGCCGGCGCTCCTTGCTCGGGCTCCTCGTCAATGCCCCTCGCCGGCGCTCTCCAATCGGCGCTGCCGGCGCGGCGCAGGCTACCTGAACTGCCACATGTGCAGGCGGTTGTCCATTCCAACTCCGGCGACTTCCCGCGTTCCGTCGCCGTCTATGTCGCCGATGACCGGAGCGCCCCACACCGGGAGCGGGAAGCCGGCCAGCGGCGACAGGTCGCGGGAGTGACCGTGCAGGGCATTCCCTTCGCCGGTGAAGAAGATTTCCCCGCCAGCAGCCATGATGTGGCCCTCCTCGCGAACCGAGAGGCGCGGGACATGCGCGGACGCGACCTCGCCGTAGAGGCTGACCCGGAAAAGCGTTCCGGCGGACTCGATCACCCACAGGATTTCGCCGTCGAACACCGGCTGGAGGAAAAACACGCCGTCTAGCTGGACGGGGAAGCCGGGAAGCATCTCGGCGCTTTCGGTGTAGACGGCCAGCTCGCCGGCCTGGGTGATGAAGGCCGCGTGCAGGCGGGCGGGGCGCTGCCCGACCGCGAAAAGCGCCGGCGAGCCGAACGCTATGCCGGGAACGTGAACCGGCCAGCCCGGAAGCGGGGCGCCGTCGGCGCTGAGGACGTAGATTTCGCCGAAAATGATGTCCTTCGGGTAGATGCCGACGAAGGAGCGGCCGCCGATTTCGAGGAACGACGGCGGGGCGCGGAGGGCGGCGCCGAATGAGCCCCACAGGCTGACCGACGCCCTGCTGTCCACGACGTAAACCTCGCCGCCCTCGCCCGCGAGGAAAAGCCTCCCGCCCCAGGCCGCCGGCGGCGCCGAGAGGCGGATGCCGGTGCTGAGGGGGAAGCCGCGCAGGCTTTCAAGCTCGCGGGTGACGAGGCTGACGTGGCCCATTGAGTCGGCCACCCAGGCGTCGCCATCGGCGCCCCTCCCGGCCGGCGCCTGCGGGACGGCGTGAAGCGCGGCGCCGGCCGAGCCGAAGCCCCGCATCTCCCTGACGCTGCGGTCGGCGGGGCTGACGGCCAGCACGTCGTTGTCCCGAGTGACGATGAGCCTGGCATTGCGCCCAGACGAAACCGCGAAAAGCCGGTTCCCAAGCCGCCCGGCGCCGGGGCGGCCCGGCTCGGCGCTGAGGTCAAGCGGGTAGCCGACGACCGGGACGACGCCGGTTCTGGCGCCGGGGACGACGGTGAGGGTGGCGCTGAGGGCGCTGCCTTCAAGGTAAACCCGCGCCAGGCCCTGGTGGTAGAGCCTCAGAACCGCGAGCGCGGCGCTGTTTCCGCGAAGGAAGAAGGGGATGGAGCGCTCGAGCGAGTAAAACAGGGTTATGGACGACGGGCCGGTGTTGCCGGCCGAAAGCTCGCGCCAAAGCGCCTGCCTGGGCAGGACTTCGTTGCGCCTGATCGAGTTGACCGCGGACAGGAGCGCCTCGGCGGACTCGGAAAGCAGGAGGTAGTTGCCCTGCACGGAGTAGAACGGCGCCGGGATGCTCACGCCGAGGAGCGACATGACCGGGTTTAGGAAGCCTGGAAGCTGGATGCGCGGGATGCGGGTGCCGTCCAGGTTGAGGCGCACGTCCTCGGTGAGGAAAATCGAGTCGAAGGCGCGGTCGAACACCTCCCGGCGCCTTGCCTCGTTGCCGATTTCGATGGCCAGCACCGGGTTTGGCCGGCCTTCCAGCCCGAAAACGGCGAACTGCTCGCCGGTCCAGGAAAAAAGCAGGTCGTCCAATGGCATTCTGAGCGCCAGGCGGGCGGCGCTGTCGGCCCGGCGCACGGTGGCCTCGAAATCGGGACCGGAAATGGCGCCGGCGGCGTCCATGAGCTCGCGCAGGCCTCCGGCGGCCAGCAGCGTCATGTACTGCGCGTCGCCCGGGATCGCCGACAGGATGGGAGTGGCGCGGGAGTTTCTTTCGATTATGCTGCGCAGCGCAGCGTTTTCCGCGGACAGCGGGGTCGTCAGGCGCAGGCGGAGCCGGCCGGGCATGATCGACAGCGCCGCCTCGACGTTGCCGGGAAAGCGGAGCATGCCCAGCGCCGAGGCGATCTGGGGATCCGCGCCCTCGCCGGCAAGAGCGCTTTCGAGCGCGCCGGGCGAGACGAGAAAAGCTATGTCGTGGTCTCTGGAGGAGATGGCCTTTGCGTCGGCGCCGATTGCGTCGCCGTCGCGCGAGGTTCCGTCCAGCGCGGACTCGAACAGTGCCAGGTCGCTGGAAAGGACGAGCAGGTTTCGATGCGGGGCAATGAAGAATACGTCGCCGCCGTCCAGCCTGAACTCAAAGCGCGATCCCCTGCCCGACTGCACGTGGTAAAGGCCCGGCGCGTCGATTCGGCCCGCCAGCGCCGGCAGGAAGCGCAGGAGCGGCGAGAGAAGCCCTGCGTCCCAGGCAGCGAGAATCCGCCCATCCGGCAGCGCCGCAGCCTTGAGCTGCCCCCTGGCGGCCAGCCGAACCAGCCAATTCTCAGCCAGCCCGGCGCTTCCGGCCTGGTTGAGGGCGGACATCAGCGGCGCCATCTCCGCCAGGGCCATTATGTCCGGCAGCGCCTCGTGGCGCAAAACGCGCCCCGCCAGCCGCGCAGGATCCGGCACGCTGACAAAAACGTCAAAGGCATCCGGAATCACCGAATCCGGCGCAATCCTCCCAACAAACGAAAGCCCCGCCACGGCAGCCGGCAGCCCCACAAAGACAGCCAGCAAAATCCCCGCGAGCAAGGGCGCCCCCCTGCGCTTTTTTTTACCGCTCATGATACATTCTTGCCCATGCCGGCGAAAAAATCAATGGATTTCGCCAGGGTCCGCCAGCGCCGCCTTCCGTTTCAGCGGGCAAACTCCGCGCCAGGCGCCAGCCAAGAGCCAGCGGAAAAAGCAAATGACATTTTCTTGACATTTTGTCATTTTTGCGGTAGGCTTGGGGATGGAATTAAACGGGGTGCGGTATCCGCTGGAGCTATTTTCCCTCACGCATTTCGCCATTTTGGCGGTGCTGTGGTCGACGGTGATTCTTTTGGCGCGTTTTATCGTTAAAAGGTTTGGATTTACGAAGAAGGTGGTCTGGGTCTGCTTCGCCATAGGCATGCTGTGCGAGATCGAGAAAATCCTGTTCTTCATCTATGGCACGGAGTATGGCTACCGCCTGCCGGCGGCGCAACTGCCGTTCTCGATGTGCCCGTTCCAGCTTTTCCTGATACTTTCGCTGGCTCTTTCGCAGGACGTCAAAAAGCGCTGGGCGCTGCTGGGGTTCATGTTCCCGATGCTGGTCGGCGGCGCCGGGGCCGGGACGGTGGTCGCGTTCGCGGCCAACACCTACCACGGGCTTTTGGAGCTCGCTACGTGGCGCTATTTCATCTTCCACGGGATGCTCGTTTTCCTGGGGTATTACCTGTACTGGTCCAAGCCCATCCGCTACACCATGAGGGAGTACGGCATATCGCTGGCGGGGGCGGCGGCTGCGCTGGTCCTGGCCATCTGGATAAACGCTTTCTTCGGCTGGGACACCCGCGTGAACTTCCTGTTCGCGGTTCGCCCGCCCACCGAGGGCCTTCCCTGGCTGCACATGGACTACGGCTGGCTGGTCTACATACTGCGGCTCGTCCTTCTGGCCTTCGCGGTGTTCTCATTGTGCTACATCAGGGTGCTCGTCCGCGACTTGCCGGCTCTCATAAAATCAATCCCAGGGAGATTCGCGAGGACCCGCGGGAGCGCCGATCCGTCGGACACGCTTTCGTAGGCTCTCGATTCCGGCAGGCAAGCTCCCCCCGCAACTGACGGTTTGGGCAGGTAAATAGGGCGCTGTGGAGCAACGACCCCCTGTCCAAACTGTGGTTGAAAAAAACGTGCAGAGGAGCCCCCCGAACACGATTTTCGCAGCCCGAACCGCCGAAAGGCGGCGAAGCAGTTACTGTTTGTTAGGCGAAATTTCGGCTTTTAAATAATATTTAATTTTCATTGTAACCATATTCTCTACTGTTTAAAACATTTTTCCACCAAGTCTCGCGTTCAATAATAATCTTATCATCAATCGTTGATTTATAAATATCCAAAATAGTAAAATGAAAATACATTTTTATATGTTCAAAGTTTAGCTTTTTTAATCCAACATTTCCTCCATGTCCATCATTGATATATGATTTCCATCGACCTAAAATCATTTTATCACCATAAGCAGAACCAACATACATTTTTCCATTGGATTTATCAGCAATCAGATAGACTCCTTTTTGATTTTGCAAGGCAGTTTTCCAGCTATCTTTATCAATTACACGAGACAATTCTAACCAAGAAACATTAACCTTATCATAACCTGGAAATATATCGTTATCAAATATATCTGGCAATATCTGGTAAAATTCACATTTATTGATGACAGAATCAGCGTTACGTATAAGCATTTGGCTTTCATTTTTATATTTGATTACCAGTCTGCCAAAATATTTTTCAAATTCATGCAAAATTTCATATTCATAGCCAATCCCATTTAAGATATTTAGATCTTTAGTTATTTTACTGGCATGATATAGTAACCATAAATCTTCATGTTCTTTTATTCGAATAAACCCAAATGTTAATTGATTAATTTTATAAGATTTGCTTTTCCTATAATTCCAATAATGACCTGAAAGCAGGTTTGTGAAATCTTTATTCTTAAAAAGAATGATAACCATATTTTTCTCCCATTAAAAATCGAAATTTTACATTTTCTAGATTGTCAATTCTCAGAATCTCATTAAGCAATATTTTATCCATTTATTAACCCCTATATCGCATTTGCCTCAAATTTATGGCACATGAGACTTTCATTCTTGGATAACATAGATTGCTCTGCCGTGCCCTGTTATTCTCGTACCTGTAGTCGTAAAAAGAACACCACCAGAAACAAACCCTACAGCATCGCCAGCTTGAGCTCCTGTGCCAACTAATAAGACCCCATTAGCACCGATTCTTGCAGCTCTATTTCTCAATTCATTTATTACTCGGTCTTGTGCTGCTTGCCTTGAAAACTCAACATCACTGGATGCTTCAATTATCCCGATTGCTTCAAATTGCGTAGGCGGATCGATGTAAATCCTAACCGTTGACGGATCGATGGCTAACCTTGCTTCTCCCGTGATAATCGTTGCTCCTGTGGCACAACTCATAAGAACAATACAAAAAATAGCATCAATGCCAAAGATATATGTTTCATCTTTGCACTAATATCCCAAACCAGCCATTTTCAAATCCCTACACCAAGTTATTTAATTCATTGTAGGTACGGTTCACGGCATTCTGTAAATACAGTGTTTTACAGAAAACAACTAAGTACATAATGCCCAAGGTGATTGGTCCCAAAAGAAAAATGGTCAATATGTAAGTTGAAACCTGAAGACCATCAGGTTTGTTGTTTTTTCTTAGGTATTCGTTGCAACGATTTATCCACATACACTCCCAAACTAGGGTAAATTGAGCCCGTAACATTTTTTGTGTAAAACGCAAAATTCATAACGGGACTCTGTCCCCGTAAATGACGGCAAACCGGTGCATGGCCGAGCCCCGGTTCCTAATCGGCATTGTCCACTTTCTAGAGATTCCGCGCAAGATCATGAATATCAGCTTCATGGCCGCCTCGTCGTTGGGGAAGGACAGCCGCGTCTTCAGGTTCCGCCGAAGCGTGAAGTTCAGCGACTCGACCGCGTTGGTCGTGTATATCGGCCTGCGAATTTCCGGCGAAAATTTCATGTGCGGCACGACCTCGTTCCGGCGGTTCTGCCATGATTTTGAGATTGCCGGGTATTTCCCGTCCCATTTTTCGGCGAACCGTTGCAGGGCGGCCCGGGCCGCGTCCGCGCATGGGGCAAGGTAGATTTCCTTGAGGTCGCAGGCCACG
>Ga0209755_10000556_pt1 | contig 66732 bp, 65 predicted proteins | sample TergutCo191P1_FD_187301 | JGI IMG/M metagenome (GOLD analysis project Ga0209755, IMG submission 187301) | Cornitermes sp. P1 segment gut microbial communities from Petit-Saut dam, French Guiana - Co191P1 (SPAdes) (version 2) | ecosystem: Host-associated > Arthropoda: Insects > Digestive system...
GTTGGTCGAATATTGCCAGTTGCTGTTCAAGGCAAGCAACGGCGAGCTTTCAGAGAAGGCCTTGGGCAAGCATTTGGTCAAAATTGAAAACATCGTCAAAAACAAGCTGGGTTCGAGCCGCATTGAGGTTGCGTTCATATCGTACAAGGCGTCCATGTCCGACTCTCTCGAGTCAATCTACCTTGCCGCCAAAGACGACCCGGGCGTAGATGCCTATTGGATTCCCATTCCCTATTATGAGCTTGAATCGAGCGGAGCCGTCAGCAAGATGGTGTATGAAGGGGCAGAGTCTTACCCCGACTACATAGAATGTACGGACTGGCAGCAGTATGACATCGAATTGCGTCGACCAGATGTGATATTTACTTTTGCCCCCTATGATGGCGCAAACTATGTGACGAGCATACATCCTAATTTCTATTGTGAACGTTTGTGCGGCTTGACGGAGCTGCTTGCATACATCCCATACTCTGTTTTTAGTGATATTCCGCAGGACATGCACTGTACGACACCGGGCTGCATCTACGCTCACAAAGTATTTGTACAGTCGGAAAAAGTCCGTGACACATTCATCGGCGTATTTAAGAGCGAATTTGGCAGCATGTTCGGAGATCCGAACGATAAATTCGTTGCGCTGGGCAGCCCGAAATTCGATAAAGCCCACAATTCCAAACGTGACGACTTTTCAATGCCAAGCGGCTGGCTTGAGTTAATCGAGAAAAAGAAGGTTGTTTTTTACAATACAAGCATTGCGGCTATTCTAAGCGATAGTGAGCGATACTTGAAACAGCTAAGAAACGCATTAAATACGTTCCGGAATAACAAGAATGTTGTTTTATGGTGGCGGCCTCACCCATTAAGTCTTACAACGTATAAGTCCATGCGCCCGCATTTAGCACAAGCGTATAGCAGCATTGTTTCGGAATACAGGAATGAAGCTTGGGGCATCTACGACGATACGCCGGACTTACACAGAGCCATTGCTTATACGGATGCTTATTACGGAGATGGCAGCTCAGTAACAGCGCTTTATAAAGTGACAGGCGAGCCGGTGATGATTCAAGGTTCATGGGTTATCACCGAAAATGGAAAAATGCCTTTGGAGTTTGAATTTTTGTGCAATGATGGGGATTATATGTGGTTTTCGGAGCTTAGGTGCAATGCGCTTTTCAAAATGAGTAAGATAACATGGGAGGTTGAGTTTGTTGCAACTATTCCCGGTGAAAAAATATACACTCCAAGATTGTACTCGTCTATTTCAATATGCAATGACAAGCTGTATTTCGCACCGCTTAGTGCGAGTGATATTATGGAGTACACTCCCAAAACCGGAGAGTTCAAAATAATACAAATCGGTTTACCTGAAATTCAAAAAATAAAAACAAAAAACAAATTTTACAAATCCATAGTGGTTGATAAGTACGTGTTTTTCATACCATATCATTATCCGGGAATTATCGTCTATGATACAGAAACACGCACAGTATCTTGCCATGATGCGTGGGTACATGAAGTCGAGAGCTTGCGTACAACAGATGAACATATAGGTTACTTTCAAGGGTGTGCTATGGATGATTCAAGGTTGATTTTTCCATGCTTTTGTGCAGATGCAATCGTTATTTTTGACACAAAAAAGATGACCTCGACAGTTTGGCAGACAGCTATTACATCATTCAAGCATAAATACCGCAGCGTATGCTGTAGCGGCGATTATTATTATTTTACTTCATCAGACGGCATTGTTGCCAAGCGCAAAATGCTTTCGGCTCAGGAGGATGTTACGCTGATAAAAATGCCGGAAGAAGTCTCTGATGACAAATCAAACGATTCTCTGCCCTATCCAAGATTGAACTATCTTGATGGATATGTGTGGTATTTCCCATCCCACCAAAAAACAGGGGCTTGGAAAATCTCTACTGATACAGACGAAGTGACAGCAGCTGAAATGTTTGATGGTAACATTATGCATAATAATGAAAAACGGTCATTCCTCTTTGCAGAGACCATTGATGGCTGCATCTACACTATGAATTATGTGGATTTATGCCTAACAGAATACAACCCGCAAACAGGCTCTAAACGTGAAAAGCGCATTGATTTTCCGGATGATTTCCATAAAGTCAACCATGATTTCGAGTTGGATTCGATACATGACGAAACCGGATATATTTATGAAAATAAACTGTTTACGCTAGACGACATGCTAAGTGGCCTTGCCTGTGGCGCACCTGCAAAGAACGAGCAACACGGCGGGCATGGAGCGGCAGGCAGAGCGATATTAGAGTATGTAAAGAAAGCGGTGATGTGATGAATGTTGCGGTAATTCTTTCCGGCGGGAGCGGAATTCGCTTCGGCAGTGGCACGCCAAAGCAATATCACTCACTGTGCGGCAAGGCAATTATAGAATATGTGTTTGATGCGCTTATTTGCTGCGAGTTAGCCGACAAAGTCATTATTGTGTCTGACCGCCGTTTGAAATATAAAGCCGATTATGCACAGGGAGGGAAAACGCATAACGAAAGCGTTGCCAGTGCCTTAACACACATCAAGGAGGAATGCCCGACATGCGCAAAGGTTTTGTTTGCGGACGCAGCGCGTCCTTTGCTCACCCCAAAAGTGGTTGACAACTATTTTAATATACTTGATTACTATGACGCAGTAATTACAGCACAGCATATAACAGACAGTCTTGGAAAAATCGGTGAAAACTTTGTAGACCGCTCCGACTATTTTTTAATACAAAAACCGGAAGCATTCAGGTTTGGGCTTTTGATTGACTGCTTTGCCCCTAAATCGCCGAAAACAGCCATCGTTCAGCATCTGCCAAACCATGCAAGAGTATGTAACTATTTCGACTTTGGCCATAACCCAAAGATAACATATCCCGGAGATATAGATATCGCGGCACAAATCATGAAATCCCGTAAAGAGGAGTATGCTCAATGATATATGCAGCGATTCTGGCGGCAGGATTTGGAGCAAGGATGAATCGTCAAGACTTGCCCAAACCATATCTCCCGCTCGGCACAAAGCCTATTGTGATTCATACCCTAGAGCAGTTTTGTGTTAATCCAAATGTTGATAAGGTTATTATGATAGCAGCAGAAACATGGCACACATATGCCGAAGATATTATACAAAAATACGGTTTGCTGAAAAGCGAAGTTATTGTGATTTCCGGGGGCAGAAGCAAAACAGAGTCCATTAAACTGGTAACCAATTATATTACAGAAAATTTTGAAGCAAAAGACGATGATATTCTTATTGCTCACGATGCAATCAGACCTTTTGTAACACAGCGAGTGATAGAGGATAACATAAATTTTGCACAAAATCATGGTGCCGCCAATACGGTTATGACTACCAACGACATGATAATCGTGACACAAGACGGCAAAACAATGAGCGAAGTGCCTTTGAAATATCAAATGTTTGCAGAACAGACACCACAAACCTACAAACTTGCATTGCTTAACGAATTTTTTGATTACGCAGTAAGGGAGGGAATAAATCTCAGCGAGGAAATGGCATTTACGAGATTGTTTTTGCGTTTTGGAAGAAAAATGCACTTAGTCACTGGTGAATATTCAAACATGAAAATAATTAACCCATATGATTTGGAAGTAGCAAATGCCTTGCTGATGGAGAGGTCAAGATGATAAACCGTGTTTATAGACTTATGGATACAAGCCGAATCGACATGGTGCTGCGCGAAGTTGAGCTTGACAACAAACTTGTTGTCTCCCGCCCTAAGTATTTGTCCATTTGCGCTGCGGATCAGCGTTATTTCCAAGGCAAGCGCAAACGTGAAACTATGCGCCGAAAACTTCCAATGGCTCTAATCCATGAAGCAACCGCTGTTGTACTCAATGACCCGACCGGGCGGTTTTCCCAAGGCGCATATGTTGTGCCTGTTCCACTCATAACGCATGGCAATACAGCCGCAAAACCAAATTATGACGAGCAAAGCGAATTTCGCTCAAGCGGTAAAGATGGATTTTTATGCGATTTTATAACCTCATCACCGGATGAACTCATTGAGATTGATGATAAAGAAACGGTCATTTTTGTTTTCAGCGAACTTGTAAGTGTTGTCTGCAATGCTTTAGAAGCGTTTGAACAATCCTGCGTAACAGAAAAGGCATCATTTGGTGTTTGGGGAGATGGCAGCATGGGTTATGTTGTCGGAGTCCTGCTTAGGTGCTTATATCCGCAGACGCGATTATATGTGTTTGGAAAAACAATGCGTAAACTGCACAGATTCTCATTTGCCGACGATGTGTTTTTGATTGACGACGTTCCACAGACACTGCGTATTGGACATGCCTTTGAATGTGCGGGCGATGTAGGCAGCGAGGTTGCGGTAAGACAGATAATAAACTTAATTTTACCACAAGGATGTATAGCTCTGCTGGGCGTTAGCGAGGAAGAGGTATCTGTTAATACACGGGTTGTTTTGGAAAAAGGGTTAAGGCTGATTGGAAACAGCAGGAGTAGCACTCAAGATTTTAGAAAGGCAGTTGGCCTAATAAGCACAAATATCTTTTGCCGCAAGCATCTTGAAACACTCGTTTCAGAAATTGTCGAAATTCGCTGTGAATCGGATATAAAAAAATTCTTCGAGCAAGACCTTCTAAATGACTTCAAAACGGTGGGAAAATGGCTAATTTAATGGGGCGCCTTAATAAAAGGCACAGGCCCGTTGAGATAGACATAACGCCTGAAATTCTGAAATCGCTGCAAAAAATTCAGCTTGAATGCCTCGTCGAGCTTGACCGTATATGTCGCAAGCACAGCATCAAATATTCCATTGATGGAGGAACGCTTTTAGGGGCGGTCAGGCATAATGGCTTTATCCCTTGGGATGATGATATAGATGTGATAATGACACGCAACGAATATGAAAGATTTTTTCACATATGCAAAACAGAGCTAAATGCAAAGGACTTCTTTTTGCAAGAGCCACGAACAGATTCTTTTTACCGCGTCGGGTTTCCCCGGTTAAAGCGCAACAACACAATATATATTCGCGCAGGGCAGGAAGATTCACGCCAGCACAACGGAGTGCAGATAGATGTTTTTGTTTTAGACAATATGCCCGATAATCTCATCTTGAGTCAGCTTCACTGTTTCATAACCTTTTTCTTCCGCAAGGCATTATGGGCGCGCACAGGCAAAATAGTTTCAAAGACAATTGCTTTACGCGCATTTTATACGGCATTCGATTTTATACCGGCAAAATTTCCGATGTGGGGATTTGATACGTTGGCGAGAGTTTGCAATCGCAAACCGTCAAAGTTAATAAGGCATTACGGAATGACATACCCTACCCCCAAGGTCAATGGCCGAGGCATTCCGGCAGAGCTTATGGACGACTTTACCGAGCTTGTGTTTGAGGGTCAAAAATTTATGGCAGTGGCAGAGCACGACCGATATTTAAGCCTGCTATATGGGGATTATATGGAACTTCCGCCGGAAGAAAAAAGGAAGCCGCGCATAAAGTTATCGAAATTTGAAGGGAATTATCAATGATGGAAAAGCCGCAAACAAAAGTTATTGTGTTTGGTATCGGAAAAAACTTTGCAAATGTAAAGGATTTTCTGTTTCATCAATTTAATGTGATAGCCATTGTTGATAATAATCAATCTAAATGGGGAAACGTTATAAATAAAGTTGAGGTTATTTCCCCGGAAAAAATAAAACATATTGAGTACGATAAAATAATAGTTACCCCTCCCCCGCCGGCAGGAGATGAAATAATAAAGCAACTAAAAAACATGGGCGTTGCGCAAAATAAAATTGAAAGCAAAAAATTAATAATAAATTTTACTGAGTTGGATGATTTTGTAGACAAGTACAAAACTGCAGCAAATGATTGGCCTTTATATAATTGGCAATTACGACAACATGCTTTAAGTTTTAGCCACTTTTGCAAATTGTTTGGTAGCGCGCCTCCTTCACAAAATGCTTTTTCAAATGAATACAGGGAATGGGAAATTGCTTTTTTTGAATTTTTATCGGGCAGAAAATATGATTATGATAACGAGGGTATAACTATATCTGAATCAGGTGAGTCCATAGTGCTTACAGACATTGATTTTTGCAATCACCCGGAAAAATTAGAAGGGATGACTTTTAACCGCCTAAGCCCTGTTGCACCGGAGTTTTTTGACATAATATCTCCTAAAGCAAGCTGGCGAATTCTGGACATGGGGTGCGGCAGGGGCGAACTACTGGAGATGTTTGGAAAAAAGGGTTGTACAGTAGTTGGTGTAGATGTATCAAAAAATGATTTAATGATTTCTAAGTGGCGGTTAAAACACCAGAATATAGATGGACAGACTGTATGTTGCTCGTTTTATGACATTCATACGATAGCCGGAACATTTGATTTGATTATTTTTAACTCCAGTTTTCATCATTGTGGCGAACCTGTGCGTTTATTAGAAACACTTCACACAAAGCTATCTCCGGGCGGAAAAATTATATTTACACATGAAACAATAAGCCCGCACTTTGACAGACCTTGGGGTGTTGTTCGTTATGATGGATTAAGTATTTTGCATATTCGCATGAGGGGTTGGCTTGAATTTGGTTATCGTAGTGATTTTTTTGAAGAATTATTGTCACACACAGGATGGAAAGTTAGCTCAACGCATCAAATGAGTGATTTTACAATTATGTATCAAGTTGTTTTAAGCGATAGCCAATAAAAGCAACACATCGCACATAGTTATCAAAGTTTGAAGGAGACATGTGATGACAGATTTTCATTTATTTCCGTACCATTTAGTTGAGAAAGAGTGCAGGGTAATACTATATGGAGCCGGTGCTGTTATGCGCTGTTATGTAAATCAGCTCCAAACTGCACCTCACTGCGAAATTCTTTGCGCTGCCGACAGAAATCATGCAGATATTGATTCATACAAAGACATTGAGGTTGTATCACCAAAAGCTATTTTGGAGATGCAATACGACTATGTAGTTATCGCTGTTGCGTCGCAATTTCGCAAAAGTGTTCATGCGGATTTAGTTGAGCTTGGCATAGCGCATGAAAAAATAGTATGTGCTGATTACCATCGTATGGCTTTTTCGGAGAACCATACTGCGGAGGCTGTAGTTGTCAAAGGTATATTTGATATTCTTGGTATTGACAAGCCCACCTATATTGACTGCGGTGCGTGTCACCCATTTGCACACAACAACACCGCATTGTTCTACCAAAACGGCAGCCGTGGAATCTGCATTGAAGCAAACCCGGATTTGATTGGCGAATTTTTTGCTGAACGACCTGATGATATAAACCTTAATCTTGGCATAGCTGCGAAACAAGGCATCGGCACATTCTATCTTCTCGGTAACGAATGGCTCAATACATTTAGCATAGATGCAGCCGAATATGCTGTAGGGTTCTATTCGGAGTTGGGGCTTTCAACTGAAAACACCATACAGATTCAGCTTGAAACGCTTAATGCGATTGTAGATAAGTATAATGGCGGAATATTCCCGGAGTTTCTGGACATAGACATAGAGGGTCTGGACTATGACGTGCTTGAAAAATGCGACTTTACAAAGAGTTCGCCTTTGGTCATTTGCGTCGAGGTTGGCACTCTTGAAGTTGCTAGGTTCAATAAGGTAATGGCAGAAAAGCAATGTGAAGGTGGTGGCTTTCTACCATATTGCAGAATTCCATACAATACAATATATGTGCGCAAGGACATATATAATCAAGTCCTAGGATTGGAGGAAGCAGAAGAGTGAAAATAAAGATACTGTTCCCCATAGCCCATTTAGCATTAATTCAAGACTAGTCCCACATGGGCTTGCACTGGTCGGTACGATGGCAAATCAGGCAGGATTTGCAGTTGAATCTATATTAAATTCTGAGAGAGGACTAATTAACAATGTTATATATTTTTGGGGCTGGAAAGTGCGGACAAACAGTCATAAAGTATTTTAGAGAACTAGGCATACGTCCTAAAGCAATATTTGATAATGACAAAAGCAAGCAGGGTTTGAGCTATCTGGGTGTCCAAATCATTACACCGGAGGCGTTAAACAACCGTTTACCCGGAGATGTCGTACTCATATCCGCTTGGGATTCCAGATATGAAAAGGATATTCGTTGCCAACTTGAAAATAAAGGACTAAAGCATAAAGTTGACTTTTATTATGCAAAAGAGTTTTGTTGGCACATAGAAGAAGATGTAGAGAATAATTATGCTTGTATTTCATTACCTGACGGATACTATCAAGTAAGCCTCCTAGATCTTCGTTGTTTTTCTATTTTGAAAGCTGACGGAACCTTCTATCGGTATATAACCCCTCAGGATAAAAAGAAATTTCGTGAAATAATATCACGTTTGGAATTAGCCGATATGCTAGGAACAGATTTTATTAAATTAGAAGAGAGCGATGAGCTTGAACAAACTCATCCGGATGCGTTGTTCTTAAAATGTGAAACACTAATGCCGGATACAAACATGAGGCTGTGGCCTCCCAAAATGCTAAAGGCTTTTTGTTTATGGCATATAGGATTTATCGAAAAAATAGATTATGCCGGACTAGGCTTTTTAGACGGTCATGCGTATAATGCAACATTTAGCGGCGGCAGGTTTGTTTACTATGATTTAGGAAGCATTAATTTGCATAAAACGAAACTAGATGCCATTAAATTCTTTATTTCAACGATTATTAATCCCTTGGTGCTTATTTCTTCTGGTGAAACCGAGCGTGTATATAAAATATTTAGAGGTGCAGACCCAACACTCGATTATACGGACATAATTTCATATATGTCTGAGAACGGGCGCTATGAATACGAAATATTAATGAGTGATGTATTAGCTCATATGCTTAAAGGTGACGTAATCGGAACCTGCCAACTACTCAAAGGGTATGTAAAAAATTTACCTATACCTGATGCATCAGACTTTTGGACCGATTATGCTTTTGACTCATTGAGACTAATCGCAGATGACAATAAAGAAGCTCTTAGTAACAAATACCTAAACGTAGCTAAACTAATACGAAAAATAAAACCTTCAAACTTTATTGATTTGGCAGGAAGCAGCGGTGTCATTTCACTGATGCTAAAAGATGAAGTGCAATACGCCATAAATGTGGACGTTAACTTAGGTGCGCTTGACTTTCTGTGGCAGTTTATGGTTGAACACGAAAAGTTTCAAGGAAGTCCTATAATACCTGTGCGACTCAACATATTTTCGATATTTGAAGTATCCTCGCGATCTAATTATGTGCCATTTTTGAAAAACACTCCTGTTGAAACGCACTTTGATAAGCGGCTAAAATGCGATATGGCTGTTTGCTTGAGCATAATCCATCATATGGTTTTTAGATACGCTTTATCTTTTGAGCAGACGCTTGAATGCTTTCTATTTTATACAAAAAAGTATCTTATTATAGAATTTGTGGATGTTTTTGATACTGTCATACAAGATGGATATAGTGACCGTAAAGCCAACTTTAACTGGTATACAAAAGAAAACTTTGAAAGGATATTGCATAAATATTGCAATATATTGGAAATTTTACCGTCTGATGTAGCAAGCAGAAACCTATATTTGTGTGAAATTAGAGAATCGGGGGAATCCTTATAATGAATTTGCGTTCTTTTATCCCGAGAGATGGCAAAGTTCTAGAGATAGGCCCTTTAGACAACCCGTTTTGTCTAAAATCTGAATACGATGTATTTTATTCCGACGTAAATACAACTGAACAGATCCGTGATATTTATAAGGACAGCTACGCCGATTTGTCAAAACTAGTTGAGATTGACTTTCCCCTAAGCAACCGAAGCTATGTTGACGTGGTTGGAGATATGCGTTTTGCAGCGGCGTTTTCATCAAATTGCATTGAACATATCCCAAACCCAATAAAGCATTTTCGGGATATTGCAGATGTGTTGGAAGAAAACGGGAGATATGTTTTCAGGCTACCTGATAAACGGAACTGTCAAGATATGTACCGAGAAGTTTCACCTTTCCGTGACTTATATGATGTGTTTCTGAGGGGTGGCCTACAAAGACTTTGTGCCGATTCGGCTATGCTAACTTCGCCTATCGAGTGTATCGGTGATTACCACAATAGCAACGCAAGTTTTTTACTTAATCTCTGCAATGACGGAAGGGCAGATTTGGCACAGAAAATTTTTGAAAGCGATAATCCTCTTGAACTTGCTCCTATGTGCCACATTTGGGTTTTCACCCATCCGTCGATACTTTCATTTTTCAGGGATTGTTTAAGATTTAATCTGCTTCCTTTTGTTGTTGAGCACCACAATTCGCTTATTACAGAAATGGATTATTATACAGATGTTGTTCTAAAAAAGACACCCTCGGTGCTGACCGATAATAATTTGCGCTTGCGGGAAATTTTAAAGTTGCAACTTGCAGTTGAAAAATTGCACGGAATAAAATCCCCCTTTTCCGAGGTTCTCGAAGGTATAAGTCGTGATGTGTGGATTTATGGTGCGGGTGAAATTGGGAAGTTTTGTTTTGATGTATTAGTCGGCATTGGTGTAGACGTAAAAGGTTTTGTCATTTCGGATGGGCAACCAAAGTTGGAGCTGTATTGCGAAAAACCTGTTAAAAATTTTTCCGAATATACTCATTCCCCACAATCCTTGTTGATAGTGGCATTAAGCGCCAAACACTTTGATGAGATATCCGAATCGTTTTCAAAAGCCAGGCTTGTGCCAAATACCGATTATTGCAAATTTTGAAAGGTAGATAATAATGAAAAGACCACACATAACAACCCGTCAACCATTACGACATATTTCCCCTTAATCACGGGAGTTCTTTAGGGATTCGCAGATTGTACAAGACGCTATCCGAATGGTTTGATGTAAATATCGTTAAAATAAAAGGGATTGATGGGTTTGACTAGTATAGAGATTCATAAATAACTTCTGACACATTTGCTACAAAACGCTTGGAAACACAGCCTTTTTGACATTTAAAATTCCCAGTTATTTTCGAGCCGATATACTAGGTATGTAAAAACTTAGCTGAATATACAAAACATGGTAAAGTTCACTTAAAATATATAATTGCTCTAAAGGTAAACGATAATGAGTGTGATTATTTTGGAATGATTAATTTATGCCATACGCTTGGGCATGATTCATTATTTGTCACTATTGATTGGCAGGTTATGGGAACAGAAAAGTATGATGCAACCATAAATAAGATGACAAGGTTCATCGAGCTAAGCCATGAAGAAAAACTACGCGTATGGTTATGAGTGCTTTTTAGATTTTGCAGCCATACAAAAAATAAATGATGCGTTCGCAAAACACGGGGATTAGATATTGAAATGTGAAAACGCAACCAATTGTTAAGGAGAGAGGAGTTTAGAAAACTATGTGGACTTGTGGTGAACGCCCGGTAAATGGACGTGAAATTATACTATATGGCGCCGGTTTTGTGGCACAGCAAGTGATAGATATATTGGCGCGGCTTTCAATAGTGCCAAGCTTTTGCGTAGCTAGGAGTGGCGACAAGTTGAAATATGGCGATAGTAAAGAAATGGTTATATATCGTCCTGACATCCTTCATAAAAGCAAACACTTCGTTTTTATAACATCAACCAGATTTGCTCACGAAATGAGCGAGCAATTAAAATCATTGGGGTACTCAGAAGGACAAGATTATCTTGTTTGGGATTTTAATGATTACAGCAAAACTCTTCCACTTTTGCTAAAGTTAACTACTTTAACTAAATCAGAGCTTAATGATATAATCTATCGCTCTTGCCGTCACTTGCAAAACAGTTTTATACTTTTAGGTTCTGCATTAGATGACCAGACTATGCCATATATTCGTATGCAATTTTGCTGCATGACAGCTTCTAGCAAGGACAGTATACTTCCCTTTGTTGAATATTCGGGAAGTAGCGAGAGTATCATTGATGAGGTAGCTGACCTTAAAACGCAATTGATTGAACAAATTATCCCTCATGCCACGAGCTACAACAAGAGTTAATAAATGTACAAAAAACACAATATGAACAGCGGCACGCTGGTCGATTCAAGCCCGGCCGTAATCCGGCATTATCACAAATTCCCAAAAAATTAAAGCGCATGGAACATTTTTTGACAGGGATGATTCATCGGATTAGTGCGGGAACACAGCATATGCTCTCAATTTGTTGCTTCTACAAAATTAAGTTGTCTGTCGGGATATTTCTCATTTCGGGCATCTAAACTTATTTGTGGTTCAAAGTTGGCTGTGTTGCTTATCCTATCTACAGAAATATTGAAACAAGACAGAATGTCATTTCCCAATAGCGGTCTAAAGTCCACCTTCTTTGCTTCTGTATATTCGCACCCCCTACATGATGGCTTCGGAAGATTTTCTTCCTTGTCGAGCAAAATGCCAAACGGATAATCAACTCCCTCAATGCCAAATATGTTAATTACAGGCAAACGCACAAAGTACGCTTCAAGTTTTTCTCCCGAAGCACCCGATGCGGATGTTGCGCCAAATTCCTTGTTCTCGGAAATCCAGTCATTGTTGTAGCCAAGTTCATGCAAAGCGTTCTTTGAAATTGTGGAAAAATCCGCACCTGTGTCAACTTTAAAAACAACATCTTTCAAAATATAAGCGCCATACGATTTTATGCTCACTCTACATTCTATTCTGCCGGATTCGGGTATCGCGACTTTAGCCATGAACGTATATCCCCCCAACTTCAGGTGTGAAGGGAACATCGTATCCCGAAGAAATCCCCCCGCTGTACTTATTTTTGTCGGGATAAGGATGCTTATATATCTCATCCTCTGAGTCTGCTGTGAGAACAGCATAACACATTTCGCCATCGGGGTCCTTATAGTCTCGTTCCCCAACGATGACATACCGAAACCAATTAGTGGAATATTTTTTTCGGAGTTCCCTGTATGTCATAACTTCTTTTTCTTTAATCTCGGTGACCATTTTAATACCCCCCCTGCACTTTGCCCATATGGTTAAATCACTGCCGCTACTATGCTACTACTATACATCACAGCAGAAAAATAGTAAAGCATTAGACGCTTACTTCAACTGAGGTAAAACAAAATCATGGACTATGAAAAATAGTAGATATGGTTCGGGAAAAGGGCATAAAATTCCATAGCTATACAGGAACAGCTACAAAAACACTGTACAAGATGCCGCTTGATACCGAGGGGCAGCAAAATCCGGAAAGGTAAACACTGATTATTGCAAATTTTGAAAGGTAGATAATAATGAAAAGACCACAAATAACAGCCGTCAACCATTACGACATATTCCCATTTAATCACGGGGGTTCTTTAGGGATTCGCGGATTGTACAAGGCGCTATCCGAATGGTTTGATGTAAATATCATCACATTTGTAAACTATGACATTTATCCTGATGAGGTTGCAATCAGCAATCATGTCAAGGTTATTCCAATTGTCAAGCCCAGAGAGTTGATAACCTTGGAAGAAGAAATGTACAAAAAATACAATATGAACAGCGGCACACTGGTCGATTCAAGTCCGTCCGTAATCCGGTATTATCACAAATTCCCGGAAATTATAGACAGGGTGCGAGAAATATCCGGAGATTCTTTGATTGTGATAGCCGAGCATACATTCACTTTTAAAATAATTGAAACAGCTTGCCCCTCAAAGCATATATGGTACCGCGCAAACAATGTGGAATATGATTATAAGCGCACCACATGGGATAAGATAGACTGTCCGCAGGATTTGCTTATGGAAACTTTTGATTTAGAAAAAGAGTGCTGTGAAAAATGCGAAATAATACTTACGGTTTCTGACCTTGAATCAAAAAGGTTTACGGAGCTATATAATTTGCCGCCTGAAAAGCTGTTTAGCATAAGCTCCGGTTTTGATACCGACAAGCTTCAAACCGTACTGCCTAGCCAGCGGATAAAATATTTTGAAAAATATGCAAAATCCGGCTTATTCATTGCTTCCAACACGCCTGTCGCGGTCTCGGCGGCTCTTGAGGTTATCGAAATAGCCCGCGAAATGAGTGATGTGCAGTTTATTATTATGGGCAGCGTAAGCAAGGGAATCAGAAATGCTGATGTTCCTGTGAATGTTGAAATAACGGGCATTGTTTCTGACGATGTTAAGTTTAATTTTTTGAAAACATGTGACTTTGCGCTAAATCTCATCGAAGGCGGCGCGGGCATCAATGTCAAAATGTTTGAATATTTCGCCTACGGCCTTCCCGTAATTACCACGGAGCATGGCGCGCGCGGCATAGACCTAACAGACCGGAAGGATTGCTTTATAACTTCGTGCGGCAGATATATTTCAGATATAACCGAGTTTTTAAGCCTGACGCTGCTGCGTCGCGATAAAGTTGCTTTAAGCGCTCTGGTCTTGTTGTTGGATAAGTACAGTTGGCGCAGCATTGGGGCTATGATAGCCGAGCGAATCGGGCGTATGTATTCATTTCCGGCGTCAGAATCGCAAGTTAATGACATTGACAAAATAGCCTTATACACATTTGAAAACACAAAGTCCTATATCCCGTCAAAGCCTGTTTATGTTCGCGGCGCCGGCGAATGGGGGCAGAAATGTGTTGAATACTTGCTCAGTAACGGAGTTATTCCCGAGGGGATTATAGACGAGGATGTTCGGAAACACGGTAATGAGATTAAAGGTGTTAAGGTAGTGAACGCCGAGGATTTTTTGCTTGCAAAAAAAGACTGCGAGGTAATTATCGCAATAAACACATTTATTCCCCTAGCGGCGCAATTGGCGCTTTCCGGCGTGGGCATAAAGGATATGGCTGTCGCCCTTTACGGTGTGCAAATTTTATCCCTTGCGGATGGGCAGGGGGATTGCCCATATTATTATATCGCACCTAAAATACGGGAGGCCATTTTAAATGAAGTAGATTTTTTGGAGAACACATATGAGTGATATGATAAAGGTTGCTTTAGAGGTGCAACATGCAGTGGGGCATCCGCAGCCGCGTGGCATTGGTCATTACTCAATGAGCATGATACAGGCTCTTTTAAAGCGCTCACGGTTTGATTATTATCTCACGTTCTTTGATTACAACAAGGAAGTCGGCAACCGCCAAAGGGTTGAATCGCTTTTTTCAAAGTATGAAGCCCGGCTTTGTGAGTGCAACGATTTAGATTACCGCATAGCATCAAGAATTGACGACGCTTGGGAACATAAGAGCTACAACCAGTATACAAAAACCGACTGTGACCTATATCATTTTATGAATATAGTGACGATTCCTGCTAACATAACAGGCAAAGTAATTGTTACCGTACACGATTTGAACTGGTGCGCGTATCCCGAAGGAGTGTCTGACCATGTGCGTAGTTTGGTAGAAGTTGGCCTTAAAAGGCTAAATCATCTTCAGCCGGAAGTAATTGCCATATCGCAGTCAACCAAGGATGAGTTGCTCAAATTTTCGCTTATACCGGAAGAGAAAATCAATGTGGTTTATCAATCATATGATGAGGAAAATTTATACCCCGATTCATGTTATCCAAACGATGTTGTTAAGGGAAGCTATATTCTTTTCATAGGCACGATTGAATCAAAAAAGAATGTCTGCGCCATGTTGGATGCGTTTTTTGAGATTGTCGGTAAGTACCCTGATTTGAAGTTTGTTTTAGCGGGAAAACCTGCGTGGGAAGATATGTCGCACTTTTACCGCAAAATAGAAGAATCAAGATTTCGTGAGCGAATTGTTTTGCCGGGGTATGTTGATATAGCAACCAAGCGAAAGCTTTATTCACACGCTTTATGCTTTCTGTTTCCCTCCGTTTGCGAGGGGTGGGGCAACCCTGTTTTGGAAGCGATGGCTTGCGGCTGTCCGGTGATAACGTCAAATACGACTGCGATGCCGGAAGCGGGGGGAGATGCGGCTGTTTATGTTGAAAGCGGCAATGTTTCAATGCTAGCGGAAAAACTGGATGGTATACTTTCATCTGATGAGACACGAAGTGCACTTGTCGAAAAGGGCTTGAAACACAGCAAGTTTTTTTCATGGGATAAGACGGCAAGTCAGGTTGAGGCGGTTTACAGAAAGTTGTATGCGTCATGATTATAACTCAGACACCATTTCGCATTTCTTTTTTCGGAGGCGGAACAGACTTTAAGCCGTTTTTTGAAAAGCATGGCGGTGCAGTGCTTTCGACCTCGTTTAATAAATATGTTTACACTCATGTGCGCAGACTGCCGAAATTTTTTGACTACCATACCCAAATAAAATACGCAAAGACCGAAAGCGTCCGAAAAACAGAGGAATTGGAGCATCCTCTTGTACGCAATTGCATGTTATTTACCGATTCTCATAACCTTAGCATCCTCTATGATGCGGATTTGCCTGCACGGTCGGGGCTAGGTAGCAGCTCGTCCTTTGCTGTAGGCTTATTACAGGCTATTTATGCCATGAATGGTAAATACATCGACAAGAATCAACTTGCTAAAGAAGCAATTTATGTCGAACGTGAGATGTGCAGTGAAAGCGGCGGTCTGCAAGACCAGATTGCCGCCGCATATGGCGGGTTAAATAGGATTGATTTTACGGCAGACGATTTTTCTGTCAGTCCTATCATTGTATCAAAGGAGCGAAAATCGCAACTGGAATCGCACATAATGATGTTTTTCACAGGGATATCACGGTTTTCTTCGGATGTTGCAACTGAGCAGATAAAGACGCTTGAAAAAGTAACATCACAGCTGCTTGAGATGAAAGAACTCGTAAAGGAAGCTGAGAATATATTGCAATCGAACCGGGATATATCCGAATTTGGAAAACTTCTTGACTACTCGTGGAAGCTTAAAAGAGGACTTACAACCAAAATCTCAAGTGACCATATTGATGATTTATATCAAAAAGGTATCGAAAAAGGGGCATTAGGAGGCAAACTGCTTGGAGCCGGCGGCGGCGGGTTTTTTATGTTTTTTGCTCCACCCGAATGTCATAATATGATACGAGAGGCGCTGAGCCATCTAATCTATATTCCCATTGCACTGGAAAACGAAGGCTCTAGGATAATTCACTATACGGCGGAGGGGTAGCTAGCAATAGCAGTTGGAGGTAATGACTATGGATTACTTATCGGATTTAATACAAAGATACCCGGCTTTGAGCATCTGCAAAGCCGACATTGAGAGTGCATACAACATGCTTGTGACATGCTTTAGAAACGGCAATCGCCTGTATGTAATGGGCAATGGCGGAAGTGCTGCCGATGCATTGCATATAGTCGGCGAACTTGCAAAATCATTTATCCTAAATCGCCCTCTTGAAAGCGAGTTTGTCAAATGTGTCGGGGATGAATTTGCCGCGCATATTCAAGGAGGACTGCCTGCCTACGCACTTGTAGAAAACAGTGCGTTATCATCCGCTTTTGCTAATGACTGTGCCCCAGAATACACGTTTGCGCAACAAGTGTATGTTTACGCACGAAAAGGCGACTGTGTTTTTGGCATAAGCACCTCGGGAAACTCGAAGAATGTCATTAATGCACTTGTCGCCGCAAAAGGGCGCGGCGCTGCAACTATAGGTCTATCGGGAGGAGATGGCGGCAAAATGCAAGATGCTTGCAATAGTTTAATTGTCGTTCCCGAAAACCAGACATTTAAGATACAAGAGCTGCATCTTCCAATATATCATGCGCTATGCTTAATGATTGAGCAACATTTTTGGGGGTAAACATATGGAAGCTATATTATTGGCAGGCGGAAAAGGAACACGGCTTCAATCTGTAGTAAGTGACGTCCCAAAGGTGCTTGCCCCGGTTGGTGGTAAACCGTTTTTGGATTATTTATTGACATGGCTTGAAAAAAACGGAGTTAAAAATACTATAATTTCAATTGGTTATAAGGGGGATTTGATAAAAAACCATTATGGTGCGAATTTCGGAACGCTCAACATTGAATACTGTGAGGAAGAATCTCCCCTCGGCACAGGTGGTGCAATGAAAAAGGCATTGTCACTCTGCCAAGTTGAAAACATATGTGTATTAAACGGCGACTCGTTTTTTGCAGCGGACTTAGCAACGCTTTTGAGCGGTCACATTAGCGCTAAGGCCGATGTTACCCTCACTGTAAAAGAAATGCATGATTATGACCGCTACGGAACCGTTGAGCTAGACAATGGCAAGGTTACATTTCGCGAAAAACAACATACCGTGCGCGGATTTGTTAATTGCGGAGTATATATTCTTAGGCGTGATATTTTTCATAAATTCGATATGCCGGATATTTTTTCGTTTGAAAATGATTTTTTGTGTAAAGATGGCTTGAATATTCATGCTATTCCATTTGATGCGAGCTTCATAGATATTGGAGTTGCAGAGGATTATGCTTTGGCTCAATCATTAGTTCCACAGTGGTTTTCATCATGAATAAAGCGGTGTTTCTTGATAGGGATGGTGTGATAAATGTTGACTTGGGCTATGTAAGCACCGCCGCAGATTTTCACTTCATGGACGGCATATTTCACTTTTGCCGAACCATGCAGGAAAAAGGCTATATAATTATCGTCGTCACCAACCAAGCCGGAATCGCCAGAGAGTATTATACGGAGACGGACTTCCATATGTTAAACGATTGGATGCTGGGGCAGTTTGAGCGGCATGGGGTTTCGATAACTAAAACTTACTACTGCCCATACCATTTTGAGCATGGAATCGGAAAATACAAGATTGACTCTCCTGACCGAAAGCCCAATCCGGGTATGATTTTACGGGCAAGCAAGGAGTTTGACATAAACTTGCCGGGGTCAATTTTAGTGGGCGACAAAGATGATGATATGCTCGCTGCTTACAGAGCCGGGATGGGGCGTTTGTTTTTTTTGCAAGGAAAATATAATTATACTTGTACCGATTTTCCGTATGATGTATGCAACAATTTCGATGAAATACTTCTAAAATTATTTGCAGATTGAACCAATAAAGGAGTTTTTGTGCTACTTGATGATGAATTTGAAGTAACGCAATTGGATTTGGTGCAGGAAATCCGAGTTTTTCAAATATCTCTACTATATCAGGCGAAATATAATTATCAAAAGTCGCTGTATCACCTATTTCATCATGCCCTACTTCAAGCGGAACAGTCAGCCATGATTTTCTCATTGTATGCAAGTTTTATCTCAAACGGTTGCATAATATATTCATTAGGGATGCCTTTCGGCTTGACAGGCTCTTTGCGGATAATTCTCCCGGTAAATCCATGCCAGCCTTCTAAAAGCGCAGAGTCTAATTGCTCCAAAAATGCGGTCAATCGCAATATCAAGATTTCGTCTGCTGTTTGGAATTTTCATAATAATTTAGCCCTCATTGTTGTTGCTTCCGCACCGGTGATTAAGCCCATTCGCTCTGCTTCTTCTAAAGAATCGACTAGGCGTTCTGTCATTATTGTATTTCGGCATACTTCAAAAGCCTCATATACACTTTGAGAAGGTATCCCCTCGTATTCAACTTTATCATAAAATTTTTCAGGATAAACAATTTTGAGATATGGCGGAAGTTTTTTTCTGACCTTATTTTGCGCAGCAACATAGATAGATGCAGGGCTGAGAAGTGCCAGACCATGCATAGCTAATACAGACTCTCCATATACCATTGCCCCGGTACCGACTAAAATCACAGCCAGTGCGTACTTATCGTATGCAGTAGGGGTGTAATGAAAAATCTGGTACACACCGTGCCCGAGCCGACGAAGTTTCCCTCTGTGTGCTAACTTTACCAGCTCTACATTAGGGATTCCAAGTGTTTTTGCCACGCTTGAAGTTATTAACCCATAGTTGTCGGCGGCATATTCATAAATCATATCATAACTGCTCATGACAAAAGTATACCAAAATAGGTATACTTTTGCAAGAAGTGTTTTGTGGTAAAAATATAAATCAAAGTGCTGCTGTATTTTCGTCTATATACAATTACCCTGTTTACAAAAACTTCTTTCCAGACCTGGAAATAGGGCAAAGACTACCATTGCTCATTGTAACAGCGTTGTCTTTCTTGTTTAACTCCGTAATTTTGTCCTTGTTAATGACATATGATTTATGAGAGCGTACAAAACGCTCGTCCAGTTGTTCCTCCATTTCCTTTAACTCACCATTAAACTCTAAAGTGCGGTAAGCGGTGGTTCCGAGGGTACATAGCAAATTGAATAAAAATCTGAGATAATATGCTCAACGGCGGCTAAGTGATAGCGAATTGGAAAGCAGAATCCGAGGGCACGGATGGCAGCAGTTACTGGCAGAATCAGGATGCAGTTTTTAAAGATGCGGCCACTTTGTTCAAAGGGAAGACTTTAGACTTTCTAGGTCTGGACTTAGGACAGATTTGAGCCAACAGTAATATCCTGCGATAGCTTTGACGGCGACAAGGTGGTAAACAGGCTCGAAAGTGACATAGCCGACGGCAATGAGATAAATGAGCTGGAATTGATTTATCTGCCGTTTTTTAAAAGCGAAAAGATGAAGCCGCTGGAACTGCTGCGCAAAGCGATTAATATGGCAAACCGGCTTGAGACGAAAGCAGTGTCGAAAGACAAGCTGTTTGCACTTATGCTGGTGGTGTCCAACAAGATAATAGACAAGCAGGAGTTCGATGCCATATGGGAGGAAGTGAGAATGATGAATCTTACAGTTTTGAAAATTGCCGAGGAAAAAGGCATGGAGAAGGGCCTAGAGAAGGGCATGGAAAAAGGCGTGGAGATAATAAAACGTCACTCCCGCGGGGAGGGGGCTATGGATATTTCCAAGGCTACGAACGTATCTTTGAAGGAAGTCGAGCACATAATCGCCAAATCCAAAAGCTGATTTGTTATCACGGTAAGTTCATTTTTCTGAGCGGCCATGTTAAAATGCCAGACGCTTGTGTCGACATATGTCACACGATGTTCCGTGGGTGCGAATAGGCTCTTAAACAACCTCTAAGCACGGGATTTCGCAAATTTTTGTGGTGTGAGTTTCTTTGAAAGCTCACTGCCCAATATCACTACAACCACAAAGCCTAAGCACACTGCAAGTTGTGTAAGGTTCAGCGGAACGGTTGTAAAAAGCTCTCCAAGAAACGGAACATACATAACCGCCACCAAAATCGCAAGAGATAAACTCATTGAAATGTTAAGGAATTTGTTAGCAAACAGCCTGCGCCCAAAACCTGTAGAAGATTCGGTTTTGGATGAGTACGATACCAACAACTCACTTGCGACCAAAGTAAAGAAGCACATGCTTATTGCCGTGAGATAGTCATAAGTGAAATGCCCGTAAAGAAAAGCTCCCAAGCTACCTAAACAGAGGAATATTGCTCTAAGTGCTACTGTGGAACGCATATTTTTGTTAATAATCGGTTCGTTCGGGTCACGGGGCTGTTTGTTCATAACCCCCGGCTCTTTGCCATCCATGCCGAGCGCAAAAGCGGGGAAAGCGTCAGTCAGCAAGTTTACAAACAATAATTGTGTAGCCACCAGCGGCACGGGAAGCCCAAAGAGAATTGCCACGAGTATTATCAATATCTCGCCAATATTACAAGACAGCAAATACCCCGTAACTTTTCTTATGTTACCGTAAATCGTCCGCCCTTGTTCAACTGCTCCGGTTATGCTTACAAAGTTGTCGTCAGTAAGAATCATATCCGCAGCTTCCTTTGATACATCAGTGCCTGTAATACCCATTGCTATGCCAATATCGGCTTTTTTTAGTGAAGGGGCGTCATTAACGCCGTCCCCGGTCATTGCCACTATATTGCTGTTCGATTTTACAGCCTTTACAATGCGCACCTTATGCTCCGGTGATACCCTTGCGAAAACATTGACCTTTTTAACTTCTTCCGCTAATTCTTCATCGGTTAAGCTATCCAAGTCGTTTCCGCTTAAAGCGGTATCGCCCTCTTGCATAATCCCCAATGTAACGGCTATTGCCGCCGCCGTAGTCTTATGGTCGCCTGTTATCATTTTTACATTTATACCGGCGCCGTGGCATTGCGCTACAGAGTCTTTTACTTCCTCCCGCGGCGGGTCTATCATGCACATCATGCCCACATAAGTTAAGCCTTCTTCCATGTTGTCAAAGGAGGCTTCGTTTTCGTACTCCTTGTAAGCAAACCCTAATACGCGCAGGGCTGAGGCGGCAAATTGCTCATTTTGGGCGGTCAGCCGCTGTTTTATTTCATCCGTCATAGGAAGAATTTCACCGTTTTGATAGATTTTATCGGAACGCTTGATTATTGCATCAGGTGCGCCTTTTGTGTTCATTATTACTTTATTGTCTTTCAAGTTGCATGTGGACATCAGCTTTCTGTCGGAATCAAATGGGATTTCCTGCACCCTTTTGTACTGAGCGGAAAGTTTTTCTTTGTCCTTTTCCAGTTTTGCACCGAGGACGAGCATAGCGGCTTCGGTGGGGTCGCCTATTACTTTTGCGGCTTCCTTGTCGTAAACGGAATCATTGCACAAGACCGCTATTTCAGCCATAAGGGGAATGTTCTTGCTGATAGTGTGATTCTTCGGCACTATCTCCCCTGCTGCGCTGTATCCCGTACCCGTGACTTCATAGGTGTTTTCCGTATCAAATACTTTTACAACGGTCATTTTGTTTTGAGTAAGCGTCCCGGTCTTATCCGAGCATATTACTGTTGTACTGCCAAGCGTTTCTACTGCTCTAAGTCTTTTTACGATTACATTGGACTTCACCATTTTCTGAACGCCGATAGCCAGTATCACCGTTGCAACAATAGCTACGCCCTCCGGCACAGCCGCTACTGCAAGGGAAACGGAGACCATCAGCATTTCAATTAAATCCATGCCATATAAAAATCCGATGCCGAAAATAATCGCACAAGTAGCTATACAGACAATTCCCAAGGTCTTAGCCATAGCATTTAGTTTGTCTTGCAATGGCGTGTTTTCTTCCTGTGTTTCATTTAGGATTGTGGCGATTTTGCCCATTTCGGTGTTCATGCCCGTGGCATACACGACGCCGACTCCACGGCCATATGTTACAACCGTTCCCATAGATGCAAGGTTTACCCTATCCCCAAGGCTTGCATTTTTATCTAAAACTACATCTGCATGTTTTGTAACCGCCATAGATTCCCCTGTTAAAGCGGATTCGTCTATTTTCAGATTCATGCTTTCCACTATTCTTATATCGGCAGGGATGTAATCCCCCGCATCCAGAATAATGATGTCGCCCGGAACCACGCTGTCGGAGTCAATCTTATCTATTTGCCCGCTCCTTTTTACTTTTGCCTTTGGGCTGGACATATTTTTCAGTTCCCGAAGGGCGTTATCCGCCCTGTTTTCTTGGGTGATACTGATAATAACATTAACCAGCAGTATGCCGATAATGAGAATTGCATCTTTCAGTCCGTCACCAGCAGCCACGGATATAGTGGCGGCGGCTATCAGGATTATTACAAGAAAATCCTTAAACTGTGCAAGAATACGCATGAGCAACGATTTCTTTTTTGCACCTTGTAGGCGGTTTAACCCGACTTGTTCTAACCTTAGCTTGGCCTCGGCAGCCGATAATCCGCCGGTTGCATCTGTCTTTAACTCTTGTAAAGAACTGTTGACGTCCTTGGTATAAAATTCCTGATTCATACGCTGTACTCCTTTTAGCCATTTTGTAATCCGCAGAGTCTACGTTCGTCGGCGTGTTTCTTGGAATAAAAAACACAAGACAGACCCCTTTTATGGGTCAAAAGTCTTGCGTCACCATTTGTAAGGTGTGGCGCATCCGGGCTTTTACACCGTGTTGACGAATGCGGCAGATGGCTCATGCGCCATTCGCTACTCCCTTTTGATTACATGATTATATCAGATACCTGACGGATAATCAACAATGCTGCTAGCCGGAGGTATTGTAAAATAATTGTAAATTTATTTTGGTTGAATTGGTTGAAACTATCGTTATATTGGTGTATAATTTGAGTATCAGGTGAATCAATTTAGTGGTATATAATGATAACGGACAGTGCGGTTAAGCAGTGAGGGGGAATTAGTTGTGGCTATATTCAAAACTACCGAATCTGCAAAAGGGTTTGCAGGGGAATTGGAGCGGCTCGCTGCCGCCGGGAAGGCAGGTGATTTCAGTGTATCCATCAGGGACTCCGGCTTGTCGCGCAAAGAGGGCGAAGTTGCCCGCCTAATTAATAACGCTATCAGCAATTATAGGGAATCCGTGGAATACAATTTGATGAAATACAAGCTCACCAGCGACGCCCTCGGCGTTGCTTTGTGGGACATGGATGTTGTCGACGGCGACCCCGTAAACCCAAATAACAAGTTTACGTGGTCGCAGGAGTTTAGGCACATGCTTGGCTTCAACGACGAGATGGACTTCCCTAATATTACATCCAGCTGGAGCGACAGGCTGCATCCCGACGACAAGGACAGAACGCTCAGCGCTTTCGCTGCACATCTAAACGATCGCTCCGGGAGGACTCCTTATGACCTTGTCTATCGGTGCATGCTCAAAAACGGCGAGTACCACAGCTTCCGAGCATTTGGCACAACGCTTAGGGACAACCGCGGCATCCCGCTCAGGGTAGCCGGCGCATTGGAGGATATAACCGACAAGAGCAGGATGCAGCAACAGCTCGAAACCAACGACCTGCGGTTCAACTTGCTATTAAAGAGTATTGATATAGCCCTGTGGGATATGGTCGTAGACCCGAACGATCCCGTAGCCGGCAATAACGATTTTTGGTGGTCGCAGGAGTTTAGGCATATGCTTGGCTTTAATAACGAGCGGGACTTCCCGAACGTTACGTCAAGCTGGAGCGACAGGCTGCACCCAGATGACAAGGACAGGACACTGCAGGCCTTTGCCGCGCATCTCAACGACTACTCCGGCCAGACACCCTATAATGTCATATATCGGCTTAAGCACAGAAATGGCAATTACCTTGTAATGAGAGCGGACGGCTCCACGCTGCGCAAGCCAAATGGGGTGCCTATCCGGGTGGTCGGCTCTGTGGAGGATATAACAAACGAGCTTAATAAGGACGAGATAAACAAGTTCTTTGAGGATTTTACCGTAGAGGTCAGCGAGGTGACAAAAAACATAGCGAAAATCCAATCGGCCTCCGAGTCGCTCAAGGCCGCCCAAGAGCAGAGCCTCAAGACATCCATGCAAGCCGAAAAGAACGCTTCCGAGACTCATGCCATAATTAACGCCATCCAAGCCATCGCATTCCAGACCAATATTTTGGCCTTGAATGCGTCCGTGGAGGCTGCACGTGCCGGACAGCACGGCAAGGGGTTCTCCGTTGTTGCCGAAGAAGTACGCAACTTGGCCAGCAAAAGTGCGGAGTCTGCGTCTCAGATTGAGGCAAAGCTCACTGCAATCCAGGATTCTTCGGCGCTCATTTCCTCCGACATAAAAGAGACGACCAACTATGTGGATATGCAGGCGCAAATCGCCGTGGAGATGAAGGTGACGGTGGACAGGCTTGTCCAGACATATGGGGAACTCACCTCAATGATTGAGCGCACCACCGGCAAATAAAGTGTTGACAAATTATGTTTTGTCTGATAACCTTGTTAGCGGTGCTAGAATGATTTCCAAGACATAATGAAAATAAGCACTGTAAAATTTAATAGTTTCCGTGCCTTGCAGCCTAATGGGTTATCCGATGGATGCTTGGCCTGAGCCTTGAGCTCACGGGGTTGAAGTTAGAAATGACTCAGCCTTCATGTTTGAGAAGGAACAGCTTTTAGGGCGCCAAAGTTGCGTTGCGCTCAACTGCACTTGGTTGTATTTCGGCAGTTCGTTTTGTTTATCTCAAAACGGACTGCCGTTTTACATATTTTTACAGCCGTGGCAGGACTTCGCATACACCCTGCCACACCCTCCATAAAATGGCCGGGCTCGCGACACGGCCCGGCCAGCCTCTAAAATGATTATGCGGCCTGTGCCTTGACTGCCAAGAATGCCATTTCCCCAACTGCGCATTTGGGAAGGGATTTGAGCATATGGGCTTTGCAACCCGAAAAAAGGAGTATGAGTATTATGCATGTTTTTCTTACAGGAGACATCAGCGTCGGCAAAACGACAATCATAAATAAGTTCATATCATACACCGGCCTGTCCGCAGACGGATTTGCCACGTATTGGGTGACTGACTACGGCAGCTTCCGAAGCCTCTATCTTTCCCCATATAGCCCCTATGATTCAGAGCCACAATACGATGAAAGATACCTCATCGCACGAGATAGCAAACGCCAACCTTTGTTTTCGGCCGATATGGTGAGCGTTTTTGACGTACACGGGAGCAAGATACTGAACAATTCCGGCAAGCATGACATTATTGTAATGGACGAGCTTGGTTTTTTGGAGACGGCATCGGTCATTTTTCAGCGAGCTGTAATGCGGCATATTTCCGCCGACATTCCGATATTGGGCGTGATTAAACCCAAGCAAACTGAGTTTCTCAATACAGTACGCACCCACCCCAACGTGGAGGTATGCGAAGTGACCGCAGAAAACAGGGAAGATGTGTTGGCGTGGCTGCCGAAGCGGATATGGAGGCAAGCCGGAATGATTCCGGTATTTTCACAATGTGGGGAGAAATAGAGTATGAGAACATTTCAGGAAGATTTGCAGGAGGCTGTCGCATACCACGGACATCTATGTTCCGGGCAGATTATTGGTGTGCGGATGGCAAGGCTGGCACTGAAAATGCTTGCTATCGACGACCCAAAGAAGTTCAAAGACCTTATAGTATACGTTGAATGCGACCGGTGCTTGACCGATGCTATAGGTACGGTGACAGGATGCAAGCTCGGACGGCGCAGCCTAAAATGGATGGATTACGGAAAATCGGCGGCATCGTTTCTAAACTTAAAATCCGGCAAAGCAATCCGCATATTCACTAAAATGCGGATGCGCCCGCCGGAGGGTGCGGATTTGATAGAATTTTTTGAAAGCTTCGCAGATGACGACATGTTTAGCGTTAAGAGCGTAAAGATTAATTACTGCCCCGAAGATTTACCGGGCAAGCCGCTTGCTGTGATGGTTTGTCCTGAATGCGATGAAGAAATTCTTGATGGACGGCAGATTTCCCATAATGGTACCGAGATGTGCAAAGCCTGTGCAAACGGGGCTTACTATGAATTGGAGGATTAGTTTAATGGGAGATAAGTGGGCAAATTTCGGCACTGAGCTGCCTTACTTTAAGGAGCTGTGGTACAAGCGAGGAACTTCAAGAGGTGTGCATACGGCTGAAGTTTGGGAGGAACGTGCCGAAGAGTGGATAGACGAACTGAGCGATGAAAATGGCGGAAAGTCTATGACGGAGCGCGTGAGGTCTATGGCATCGTATCTGCGCACACGCGGACTGTTGCAAGGCGGCGACACTGTTGCAGATGTCGGTTGCGGCCCGGGGCTTTTCGTTATGGAGTTTGCTAAAACTGTCAAGCAGGCTGTGGGAATAGATTTTGCCGAACGCTTTGTGAAATACGGGAACGAGCTTGCCTTAAATAACGGCATTAGTAACGCATCCTTTGAGCGGCATGACCTGCTTGAGATAGACGTTGATGCGGCGGGGCTTTCCAAAAAATTCGACCTCGTATTCGCTTCGATTACGCCGGCAGTGACAGGCAAGGAATGTTTGCATAAGCTCATGAAAATGAGCCGGGCAATGTGTTGTAACGTATCATTTGTGAATGTCAAAGACAGCCTGCTTGAGCGCATATCCACTGATTTATTTGATGGCAAAGCGAAGCATAGGCATGACGGCATGGGGTTTTACTCGCTTTTTAACTTTTTATTACTTTCCGGATATTATCCTGAAACATTTTATTGCACAATCGAAACAAATGAAAAAGTGATTCCAAGCCGAAGGTTTGCGGAGGACATTGCGTTTAATTTGAGGCTTAATTTGCCGGAAGATATAGAGAAGATCCTGAAATATTTAGAAAAAAACGGCGAAATGGAACGCCACTGCCTAAATCGCTACGGTTCTATATTATGGGACACACGCATATGTGATGGACATGCGCAATTTTAGTTGACATGGGCAATGCGGTAAATCCCGCTAAGTCCGTCAAAATATATTATGCTGAAATATGCAAAGGAGAATGACCGCATGAAAAAGAGAAAACTGTTAGCCTTATTCCTTGCCGCGATGATGCTTGTTGCGTTGCTTACAGCCTGCGTGGGGGAAGCGCCGCAAACCGGATTGGGCACACCCGCCGCACAGCCCGGTTCGCAACCAGCGCAGCCAGCGCCACCACCGAGCCCACCCGCAGAAGATCCGGCAGATGACCCAATGGACGAACCTGAGCCTGAACCTGAGCCGCCCACGGAAAGGTTGATTATCGACCAACTGGGACGTGAGGTAGTTGTACCTTATGTCGTCACAAGCATTGCCACGGCACACAATCCCTCACAGAGTATGGCTGCAGCCATTGGCGGCGTTGATGTGGTCGCAACGGGCAGAGGAGGCAATTCCATTTTCGATTTAATTGCGCCGCACATTGCGGACTTGCCCACCGTTACAGGCGGAGGCGGCGCCGGGGCTTTCAATTTAGAGGTTCTGGGCGAGCTTTTGCCGGACGTGTTTATATTCCCGTCGGGGCGCTATGATACAACAGTACCATACATGGACATGTTTGACATCCCGGCTGTGGCAATACACCCGCAATGTGTCGATTCAATTCTGGAAACTGTGGAGATACTGGGCGCTGTTTTTAATCGGCAAGAACATGCCGCTGCCGTAGCGGAAGCGTTTCAGGGGCATATAAACGTTGTCGCCGAGAGACTTGTAGGCGCTGAACACACTCCCACGGCTGTAGTTTTAGGAAACAGCGTTAGTAGTGTGCATTCTAATGGTCAGCTACAAGCCGAGATAATTGTCATGGCCGGAGCCGAGAATGTTGCTGCGGATGTAGAGGGCAGGTCGCATGTGGATGTCGGGCTTGAGCAGATGTTAGCGTGGGATCCGGAGTACATATTCATCACCGCTTGGGGCGGCGCTATATCGGTTGATGAGGTCTTGGCAGAGGAACGGTTCGCGCATTTACAGGCGATTCAAAACGGCAATGTATTCAGGTTCCCGTCCCCGAACGATTGGTGGGACACGGCGTCAATTTGCAGCGGTCTGGCTGTGATGTGGGCGGCGCATATCATGCATCCCGACCTCATCTCCGACGAGGAATTGGAAACTGCAGTCCTTGAGTTTTACTACTTGCTATACGGCATGGAGATTTCAAGAGAATTCTTAGGATTTTAAACAAGCTTGTATCCGCCCCTATAAGGGGCGGGATACAATAAACGGGAGAAGTGACACAATGAAGCAAGCGGATAAAAGAAAGCTGCCCTACCCATTGCTCATGATAATTTTAGCCGGGATTTTGTTTGCGCTTATGTTTGTTGCATTTTTCTTAGGCCAATACCAGCTATCCCCAACTCAAGTTGTGAATATCTTGTTATCCAGAATATTCCCAATAGAACCCACATGGGGGCCGGTAGCGGAAGTAATTCTATTTCAAATACGCTTGCCGCGGATTGCTGCAGCTATACTGATTGGAGCGGCTCTGGCCACTGCGGGCGCGACATATCAGGGGATTTTTCGGAATCCTATGGTTTCGCCGGACTTTCTGGGGGTTTCGAGCGGGGCGAGCATCGGTGCTGCGCTCGCTATAATCTTGAACTTATCGTTTAATATGGTTCAACTATTCGCCTTTGTTTTTGGAATTGTCGCCGTTTTGATTACTACATCAATACCAAAAATGTTGCGCAATAGCAGCACTACCATTTTAATCCTGTCAGGCATAGTTGTGTCGGGAATCTTTAGCTCAATAATGTCTATTATCAGGTATGTGGCTGACCCGGACACCGCCCTTCCGGCCATTGTTTTTTGGCAGATGGGCAGCCTTTCCGGCGTTAGATATGGTGAAGTTATGGCGGTGTCCTTACCCATGATAATAAGCCTGATTGCTCTTATTGGCATATCATGGTGGATAAATGTCATGTCTTTGGGAGAGACGCAATCGGCTTTAGTCGGCGTGGATTTTAAGCTGTACAGGTGCATAGCTATTGTGGCTTCCACGATGTTAGCTGTATTAAGCGTGGCCATCGCAGGTACGATAGGCTGGGTCGGTATAGCCATGCCTCATCTCAGTAGAATGCTGGTAGGCGTTGATAACAGAAAACTCATACCCGCGTGTTGCTTAACAGGCGCAATATTTATGCTCATCGTGGACACCGTTGCAAGAAATTTAACAAGGGCGGAAATTCCGCTTGGTGTTCTTACAGGCTTGATTGGCGCACCGTTCTTCATTGCACTTATTTATAAGCAACGGGCGAGGATTGAATGATATGAAAAAGGAGGGATGGTTTCCGTGTTGCTTTCTGTAGACAATATTTCTTTTGGGTATACCCCCGATAAGATGATTTTGAAGAATGTATCCTTTAGCTTAAATCCGGGGGACGTAATGACTGTGTTAGGGCCTAACGGCGTTGGTAAATCAACACTTTTTGATTGCCTTTGCCGCATAAAAACGCCGCAGTCAGGCACTACCCATATAGACGGCATACCCATTGAACAATACAGCAAACGCCAACTGGCGTCTGTTGTTACACTGGTTACGCAAAAGGTTCATTCTGTATTTGACTTTACCGTGAGGGATTTTGTTGTCATGGGCTGTGCGCCGCGTATTTCTATGTTTGGAAAGCCAAGTGAGGAGGACTATGCGGATGCGGAAGAGGCTATGGCTGATATTGGCATAACAGCCTTTTCAAATAGAATATTTACTCAGCTTTCCGGAGGGGAACAGCAACAAGTCACAATTGCGAAAGCTATTGCTCAAAAACCAAAAATCATCCTCTTCGATGAACCTACCTCAGCCTTGGATGTTGGAAACCAACAAAAAGTACTGCGTCTTGTCAGAAAAATGGCTGATTCGGGATATGCCATCATAATGACAACACACAATCCTGAGCACGCCATTCAGCTTGGCGGGATTTGCACCATTATGCACCCCGATGGATACATGGTTTCAGGCCCGCCGGAAGAAAGCTTAAAAGAGGATCTTTTAACAGATATCTACAAAACCCCGCTGCGAGTACTGGAAATCTCGGAACTAGGCCGTTATGCCTGCCTTGCCCCGAAGCTGCATCGCCAGGAGGGTTTGTGCGAATGATTAGTACACTTTAGTGACGCAAATCCTCCCATGAGCAAAAAATTGTCGGAGAAAAGAGAATGCTATGAAAATAATTACCATCGCCGGGCCGCCGTCATCGGGCAAGACGGCAGTTATAACCCATCTTGCCGAGAACCTTGACGGACGGCTCGGTGTAATAAAATTTGATTGCCTGACGACATTCGACAAGGCGCGGTATGATGAGGCAAAAATCCCTGTCGAAGTCGGGTTTTCAGGAAAGTTCTGCCCTGACCATTTCTTTGTAAGCAACGTGGAGGATGGTGTTAAATGGGGCCTTGACAGGAAGCTTGACTATCTTGTGGTTGAAAGTGCGGGCCTGTGCAACAGATGCAGCCCGCACATAGTAGGCATAATGAGCGTATGTGTCGTGGACTGCTTATCAGGCGTCCACACGCCGCGGAAGATAGGGCCGATGCTTAAATTTGCTGATGTTGTGGTAGTTACAAAAGGCGACATCGTATCGCAGGCTGAGCGCGAGATTTTTGCATGGAGCGTTCGGCAGACAAATGGCGAAGCACAGATATTGTTTGTAAACGGCATAACCGGGCAGGGCGCATTTATGCTTTCAAAGCTTGCATCGGGTGCGCGCAGCGCTGCAACATTAAACGACGCTCGCCTGCGGTTTTCGATGCCTGTAGCCGCATGTTCATATTGCACGGGCGAAATCCGCATAGGAGAGTCATACCAGATGGGTATGATGCGGAAGATTGATTTTCACATCGATGACGGAGGCTCCAATGACTGACATTTTTTTTGAAACCATCGCATCAAGGACAGTAGGCCAGCTGCTTGCGGAGTATCCAGTCACGCACGACTTTTTTCACAACCTCAACCTCCCGCCCCTGCCTTCGGATAAAACATTGGACGACGCTATGCTTGTTGTCAGCGAAGACTGGCTTGAAGAGTTTGGGTTAAGACGATTTGAGATACCGGAGCAGCTTGCGTCTTTCCTGCGGACGATGACCGCCGCTGATGCGATAAGAGATATTTCATCGCTCACAATTATCGGCGGTAGGGATAAGGACGGCAATACGGAAAATGAGCGGCTTGAGCTAAAGCCCGGCTCAGTTGTGGCAGTGGTTGGCCCGACCGGTTCCGGCAAATCACGTTTGCTCTCTGATATAGAGTGTCTTGCACAGGGCGATACGCCGACAAAGCGCCGCATACTTATCGACGGTGCGGAAGCCGACGAAGAAATGCGGTTTAGGCTGGAGGGCAAGCTTGTTGCACAGTTATCGCAGAATATGAATTTTGTCATGGACGTCTCAGTTGCTGAATTTTTGGAAATGCACTTGAAAAGCCGCTCGCGCAGTGGCGAAGTATCACTTATACACGAATGCTTTGAGTGCGCAAACAGCCTTGCAGGGGAAAGCTTTACGCTAAATACAAAGGTCACGCAATTATCAGGAGGTCAGTCGCGCGCACTGATGATTGCAGACTGTGCGTATATCTCCCTTTCGCCCATCGTCTTGATTGACGAGATAGAAAATGCGGGTGTAGACCGCCACAAAGCGCTTGATATTCTTATAAAGCGTGAAAAGGTGGTGCTTATCTCAACCCACGACCCCTTGCTTGCCCTCAGCGCAGATATGCGAGTCATCATCCAAAACGGCGGTATTTTCAAAATACATAAAACATCACAACAAGAAAAAGAAAGCTTGCGCAAACTTGAAAAAATAGATCAGCTGCTAGGAAGCGCCAGGACGAGGCTCCGTGCAGGTCAGCGATTGGAGGATTATTGATTATGTGGGAACTTTATGATGAATTGATTGCGGGCATACCGCAAGATGCAACCGTAGACGATATGGCCTGCGGTGTGTCAGGCACCTATGTGCGCTCAGGCGTTGGTGTTGGCATAACCAGCGCGGCGGCCGAAACATGGCGCGAACCCATGATGACCGGCAAATCCATTGGGATGCCGCTGCGTGAGCTTGCGGAGTGTATAAAATCGTGGTCTTTTGAGGAAGCCGGGCTTGGGCTCGCAGCGATAAATGCATGGTACAACGATACCGCACATCTGCGGGCGCTGGGGCTCGACATACCGGATGCGGCGCATGTTGAGGACCGCTCCGCAGACCCATTCATTGCGCTCCAGCGTGAGATGAAAGGGAAAACCGTCACGACCATAGGGCACTTTCCACTCATCGACCAGCTTCTCGCACCCATATGCAATCTGTCTGTAGTGGAAAAATTCTATCCGAGAGATGGCGACTACCCCGAGCAGGCGGCAGATTATCTGCTTCCCGATAGCGACTATGTTGTTATCTCCGCCTATACAATTGTGGAAAAATCTCTGCCACGTTTTCTTAAATTATGCAAAAACGCTCACGTAACCATTATCGGCTCGTCATCGACGGTCACGCCGATTCTGCGCCGCTATGGAGTAGACGACATAGCCGGCTTTGCCGTGAAAAATAGCGAAGCCGCAAAAAACATATGCCTCGGGTTTGGCGGTAACATACACTCTACAGGTCAAAAAATCAATTACCGGACACAGCTTTGAAAAAACAGCGTTTTTGATTGTTTTTTCATATAATCGAATCCTTAACCTCTCCATACGCAACCTCCAACACCCTGTCCGCATAATCGAGGCCATCTCTTCGGTGCGTCACGATGAAACAAAAATCATAGTCGCCGTTCCTGCGGATGAACTCGTGAAATGCCCCCTCGGACTCCTTATCATAGTTTGAAGTCGGCTCGTCCAGTATAAGAATCTTTGACTTGCGATGCAATGCCCGCAGAAGTGCGATTTTCTGCCGTTCGCCTCCCGAAAGCTTTGCGCCGTCGTTCCCCACCTGAGTCTCATATTGATTCTCCCAGCCCTCTATTGCCTCTGTGCAGAACTTCAGCAGGTTATCTTCAGCAAACTCCGCCCCTAATTTTTCGTCGAGCGCTATATTCTCTCTGACGCTCCCCTTGAATAAATGCACAGCTTGGTACACAACGCTGAACTTCCGGCGGTAATCTTCGATATTGTAGTGCTCGACGGAAGCCCCATCCATCAGAATGCACCCACCGGTCGGCTCTTGCAGCCTCAGCAGCAAGTTGATAATCGTTGACTTTCCGCTACCATTGTCCCCGATAATTGCAACCTTCTCACCGCGTTTGACATGAAAGTTCACATTCTTGAGCACATCACGCCCCTCATAAGAGACGCTTACGTCCCTAAACTCAATGGTCGATACGTCCTCCGCAAATGGCAGAGTTGAAACATAGTTTTCTTCTTCAAGCTCATAGAATCGTTTCAGCCCCTCTGCGCTTGGGGCAATCTGGTTTAAGATTATTCTAAGTGACATAATGATATTTATTGGAGAGAGCACATAATTTGCGAACGAAACAAATGCAACCAGGCCACCAAAGGTGAGCTGGTCCCCTATTATAAAAAATGCGCCTAGTATATACACTCCTTGCATCCACGCATATTCCCAGCTGTAAACGAATAAGTTTTCTTTTGCCATGTTCAGAGCAAGCTTCTTGCCGGATTTGTTGATTGCCTGAACATGGTCTGCATATTCCCCCGCAACTTTCCCTTCTAAATTCCAAAGCTTAATATCTATAACTCCGGACAATATGCTTGAAAACCACGAGTTATAGTCTTTATTGTCGTCCATCAGCTGCTCGCTGCTTTTCTTAACGCGTTTCCGCATTACTTGGTTTATCCACAGTTTTATCGGCACAATTACAACGACAAAAATTGACAGCCTCCAGTCAAGTATAATTAACCCAACTAATGCGCCTAAGCACCTGAAAACGGTAACAAAAATCGAAATGAAGCTTGTGTTCGCAATACTCATGATATTTGTGATATCATAAAGTGCATCACCGACAGTTTTATAGAATCCGTGTTCCCTGAAATGGTGCGGTTTGAGCTTCAAACCATGTTCGAATGCTTCGGTTTTCAGTTTTTTGCTCAAATCGTTAGAAATACTGATTTCCAGCGTGCGCTGCAAATATTCAATGAGCTGCGCAGCTAGGTGGAGCACTATCAGCAGCGCAACCAGGGTCGCTACCACTCTTATCTCACCCATGAGCAACCCATCGTCAACCATGCTCCGACTGACAAATGGCGATATGGCAAACACTCCCGAGAGAGCGACAGCTAATGCCATCATAACCGCCATCTGCGAGCGGTACGGTTTCAGCATCTTCAAAGCACTCCGAAACGTCATAAGCAATCCTTTCTTTCATAGCGGCCAGGTCATTTTGTGAGCATACAATTTTTCCGCATAGGCCTGATTCTATGAACACATTAAATGCTAGCGCTCGCAATTATAGGTACAAAGGAATGCGATTCATTCAGCATCGTAGCTATAAGTGCTCCGAGCGTAAAGGCGGCAATACTCTCCTTTCGCATCCATTAGCTCTTGATGGGTTCCGACTTCCGCCACTGCACCTTTATTTAGCACTACTATGCTGTCTGCATTGATGGCATTTTCTAAGTTGTGAGTGGCTATGAGTATTGTGTGATCATTGCGCAAAGTATCTATAGTTGCCATTACCTGCGCCTCTGTTTCCTTGTCTAAGGCACTGGTAGGTTCGTCAAAAACAATTATTGGAGCACCTTTAACAAGCGCCCGGGCTATAGCGATACGCTGTTTTTGTCCCCCTGAAATCAAATCGCCCTTTTCTCCACAGAGAGTGTCGTATCCACTGCTCAATGCTTGAATGAAATCGTGTGCAACTGCCCGCCTTGCAGCAGCGATAATCTGGTCGTCTCTCAGTTCCTCGGGGCTGCCGAGCGTGATGTTTTCTTTTACCGACAAATTAAACAGATTGCAGGACTGGTCGACATAGGAAAAATTTTTTCGCCAGCTTTGTATCGGAACTTGGCTGCAGAGCGTGCTTCCTATACGCAGCACCAAATCCTCACGCTGATATAATCCGACGATGACCCTCAACAGCGTGGACTTGCCACTGCCGGATTCGCCAACTATGGCGATTTTTTTGTTCTCCTCAATCACTAAATTTATGTCTTTTAGAGCGCCCTCGCCCGAACCTTTATAATTAAAGCTTAAGTTTTCCAAACACAGTGTGTAGTTATCGGACGACGCGATTCCGCATGAATTATTTGAGCTTGCACAGCTTCCGTGGTGACTGTAGTTATCTAAAACAGCAAAAACCCTCTTTGCCCCTACGATTGAAGGCTGCAAGTCGGCATATAGCTTACCGATTTTGCCGATAGCTGATATCAAGGCAGCACACATACCTGCCGACACCATGAGCTGATTAAACGCAAGGCTCTGCACTGCAACCAGCCAGCCGCCAAAACCAAACACCACAATCAAGCTAAGCCAGCCCTGCAATGTGGTGAACACTCCTTGCCACATACTGATAAAGGCCTGTCTGAAATCCAGCATTTTCATAAGCTTATTGTGTCGCTCAAAATTTGAATGCACTTTTTCTTGCGCATTGTACGCCCTGACTGACATTGCGCCACTGAACATATTGCCAATAACTTTCAGACTTTCTCCATTTTCCAACAGCTTCCCTTCGCTTATTTTAGCTAAGGGGGCTGCAAAGCGGTGCTGAGCGGCAAGCGAAACTAGCCCGACGACAAATGCCGCAGCCCCCAAACGCCAGTCAATTGCGAAAATGACAATTGGAGAAGCTATAATAGTGAAAGCGGAGTTAAGAAATGCGGACAAAGACCCCTGAAAGACTCCATTTGCAGCATCTGCATCAGTATTGATAGCAGCTATACTTTCTCCGCTGTGTGAAGTGTCTTCGATACCTTTCCTCATGAAGGCGCGAAAGAGGCTTCGCTTCATATCCAGCATGGCTTTTTCGGTAACAATTATGTTCACATATATGCATATGCCCAGCACAACAAAAAAAGTGAGAGCCATTGTAGCAAATGCGAGTATAGCATCGTTTATCATAGATGCGTTTGCATTCATAATCGCAGCCATTATGTTGCCGGTAAAAAGAGCCAAAATGAATTGTATGGCAAAGCCCTGTCCGATATATACAAACTGGCTGATTGCATATGGCAGTGCATATGGCTTCATGAATCTGAACATCCTAAGTATATATTGTCTATCGCTTTTCACTACATTGCGTGAGTTTAAATTTTTTGCGCCATCCACTGTTCCCCCTCCGTTCTGAGCCGTTGCTCAGCTTCGTGCATGCTGCGATAGACAGCATTTTCAGCCAGCAGCTTCTCATGTGTTCCGACTCCTGCCACTTTCCCCTCATCCATAACGACAATTACATCGCACGCAACGATGGATTTAATCCTATGCGTTACCATTGCAACTGTTTTTCCTTTTGTTGCATCGATAAACCTGGCAAGAACTTCTGTTTCTGTAATCGGATCGAGAGCGCTTGTCGCCTCGTCAAAAAGAAAAATTGGCGAACCCTTGTAAAAGGCTCTTGCCATTGCAATCCGCTGGCGCTGCCCACCTGAGATATTCTCTGAAAACTCTGTCAGTGTACTATCCCATTTATCCGGCAAGTTGCTTATAAAGTCCAGCACGCCCACATCAGAGCAGGCTTTCTCAAACCTATCCATATCGGGAGGCTCGCAGCCAAGCGTTATATTGCTCATAATGGATTCGGGAAAAAGAAAGCTATCTTGCGGAACATAAGCAAACATGCTGCGTAGTTTGTCTTTTGCGATTTTGGAAATATCCTTGCCGCCAATAGCAATCCTGCCGGAGCTAGGCTCATGGATGCCCAGCAAAAGCTTTAGCAGAGTGGACTTGCCACTCCCACTGCTTCCCACAATGGCTACTCGCTGGCCTTGCAGGATATCAAAACTGACGTCATCTATGACTGTGGCGGAATCAGTGCTGTCTCCGTACGAAAAAGCCACATTGCTCAATGATATATCCACCCTGCCCAGCTCATCGGCACGCTCGCCTGCGTGCAAATCTTCCAACGCTTGTGCGGAATTGTCATTTAAGCGTTTAGCTCCGGCCGCAGATGAAGCAATCTGCCCTATCCTATTTGAGATGCCGGTTATGCCCTCCACAGCTATCATTATTGTGGCAGAAAACGAAATGAATTCGGCTAAAGTCATGGCTCCATTTACAACGGCAAAGCCCATGACAGCAGTTATAACAGCTAATGGCCCAAATGTGGATACAAAAGCAATTCCTGCCATAGGCAACATCGCTTTTGCCTGCTTTTTTGTGACAACATAATATTCGTCGTATGCCATCATGTAGCGTTTTTCTACTGCCTCCTCCATACTATAGGCCATTATAGCGGGTATGTTTTGCAAAGCATCCTTTACAACGGCATTGAACTCGGCAGATTTTTTCGACTGGATTTCGGTCAGCTTGTTAATCGGCGCAGAGCACAAAACCATTACCCCCATTAATACGACGGCAGATCCTAGCAATATGCCTGTATGCATCGGGCTTATCATGAGAAGGAACACAAGTGCGGCTGCGAAGGATGCTGCATCAGAAAATAGGCCCATAGCATCAGATGATATCAGTGCCTGAGCCTTTGGGATGTCGTTTACGTAAATAGACATGCCCTCTCCGCTGCCTACATCTTCAACGGCTTTCAGCGGGGTGCGCAAAAAATAGTTGACAAAATATTTCCGCAAGCCATACCCTCCATTTGCCGAAAAGCGGCTCATGTGCAGAATTGTCATCGCAGCACTAATGGCTCTGATAATCATAATGCCGGAAACAAGTCCCAATAAGCGAACCAAAGCCTCAACATCTCCATACAGAGCGACCTGACCCATTTCGCCTTGGGCGCGAACCGTCAATATGGTCATTACGGCTGCAAGTATTGATGCCAAAATAAAAAAGAGCATAAACCGGCGATACTTTAGGTCGGCTTTATGTAAGGTCATAAAAAATGTCTTCAACCCATCAATCTCCTCCGCACTGGCTATTGCAGGCCGCAGCTTTAAGGGCTTCATCGCATAGCGACCTTTTATCTTTCCGTACCCGACTCAGCGTCGGGTACGGAAACGTGTGCGATTACCAAAAAAGTATGCAGATAGTCGGGAGTTTGATTACGCAACCCATTGGAGTGATTGCATCGTCAGCAGGCTTTACTAGAATCTTCATATTTTTGCTCCTCCTTAAATTATTTGACTCAATGGAGATTACATTAAACACATTCATTACCTCGCCTAAACATGTGTGATTTTCGTTATCCACATTGATTCTTATAGTTATAGGTATTATGTGCTTTGCCAAACTCACGTTCTGAATTATCCTTTCAAAAGTGCCACTTCCATCAACCAGTGGGCGCCTACTGTTATGGAGTTCTTTGCCGCCATCAATTGTTACTTGAACGTTGCTAACAGCGCAATCCATAAGTTTATTCGCATTTTCCTGGGTCAATAAATACCCATTTGTAACAACTATCGATGTGTATTTCACATTATTTGCCTTGCATATTTCAATCACATGTCTTGAAATTGTTTCGAGTTGCGGCACGGCTAGCAGAGGTTCTCCACCAAACCAAGTTATGTGCAGCTCATCCAAATGGCTGGCTCTTGCTTCAATAAAATTGACAAGCCTTTTCATCGTGTCCTCAGACATTTCCTCATTGCGATCAATGCCGTTTTCAAAACAGTATGCACACGCAAAATTGCAAGCCATCGTAGGCGCAATAGTCAAGGACATAACCGAATTATTATACCTGCTTGCATGTAAACTGGCTTTGATGTGGTTGATTTCATCAAAATCATCGTCAATCAGAAATCCGCAGTACATTAATTGTTCAACAAATTCAGTGTCGCCAATGCAGATTCCATTCTCCTCAAATTTTTTAAAATCGGCATACTTGTCAGGCTCAAGTGCGGCCATCGCACCTGTCCTAGAGTTATAGATTACGACCTGACTATTGTGCGATGCTTCCTCTACGTGGGCGAAGTTATATCTTGAAACTTTCACAAGAATGCTCCTTGCTTTTTGAAATCATGTGCTCGGCGAGTCCATATTATCATGCTCTTCGGTTGATGTATACTGCGATTCTTGAGAAATATTTTCTCAAGAATCGCATGGCTGAAAAGCAGCTCTTGCGCAGCCCTGCCAAGTGTGGAGAAAAGCAGCGCAGGAAAAATTACAAAAACAGCGCAAATTATTCATTGACATGCAGAGTATTATGCGATAAAATTCGTCACCAAAAAAAGGGAGATGATTGCATGGCGCGCATATACACCGGAAAACTTATATCCGAGCTTCGGCAGCGCAAGCAGTGGCAGCAAGAAAAGCTTCGGGACGAGCTTTCATGCTATGCCCCCGAGCTCTACCGCATCGAAAAAGGCGAACAGCTGCCAAGGACGGATTCCTTAAAGGTGGTAATGGATGCATTAAGCGCACCAATGGACGAGCTTATTTGTCCGCACTTGGACGGACAACCCCTGGATGCCTACGTTTTGCGCTACAGGCTGATTCAGGCTTTGGACAGCGGAGACCTTCATATGGCGGAGGAGCTGTTTGGTGAACTTTCCAACCTTGAGGGTTTTGGCGGCGCAATAAACAGGCAGTTCTTTTTGAGCCAGCAGGCAAGATTGATGGAACTGCAAGAAAAACAGGCAGACGATATCATCCCCCTGGTGGCTGAGGCGCTGGAGCAGACCTTTGATGGATTTGATGGGAGCAGCCCCGGGAGCAAGGTGCTGATTTTTGAGGAGCCAGAGCTATTCCACACCCTATCCAGGCTCTATGCCCAAAAAGGGCGCCTGGCCGAAGCGATAAAGATGCTTGAGGACACCTACAGCGGGCTGCGTCGCCTGCCCATAGGAGAGCGGGAACGAGATAGGCGGGTGCTGCCAATGCTGCACTCCCTGGCCGACTTCCATATGCAAAACGGCGACTACGCCGCAGCATTGGAAGCTTGCGAGACAGGGCTCGATGTTTCCGCCATGCGCTGCTTGGGGAAGGACACCCCCGAGCTTCTGCTGCTAAAAATGGAAGTCTTGTTGAAGCTAGGCCGCACGGAGCAGTGCGGGCGGCTACTCATAATGGCATTCGCAGGCTTCATGCTGCTGGGCGAAAAAGAGAAGGCCTTGGACGTGCTGGCCAAGACCCAATCGGAACATGAAGCTACGTACGAACTGCGCGGCATGGAGAAGCTGGACATAGCTCCGAGCCAAAGGCTACCCTATGCGCACGGCGGGGTAACTGCCGGAAAAACCGTGGGGGACATGATTCGCATCATGAGGGAAGAGACCGGGCTGAGCCTGAAAGAGCTCAGCCAAGGCATCTGCAGCACGGCAAACCTGGGGAAAATTGAGAAAAACGAAGTCCAAGGGCATATGCACTACCTAGAGCCGATTTTGGAGCGATTGGGCAGGGACCCGCTACTGTACTGCAATTTCTTCCTAAATAAAGAGGACTTCGAAGCCAGGGAGCTGCGCGACGCCATCCGGTTGCTGGTGAGGCAGTATAAGTATGACAGTGCGATGGAGCTGCTTGAGAAGCTGAAGTCGTACAAGGCGTACAAATCCCGGGCTAACTTGCAATTTGTAAAAATGATTGAAGCGTTTGTTTTTGCCGACAGCTGCAAGGAGCCTATTCCGGAAATCGAAGCCAAGCTCCTCGAGGCTCTGCATATAACTTGTCCAGATTTTGATGAGGACAAAATCAAGCGATACCCGCTGACCTTGGATGAGGCCGGAATCATAAATAATCTTGCAGGGCATTATGTAGATATGGAAGAAAACGACCGGGCTGCCAAAATTTATTCGGCGCTCATCGATAACCTAAACAGCCGCTACGTGGACGAGTCTGAAAAGGCACGTCTGTATGCGGCTGTCATGTTTAATTACTCTTCTTGCCTGGGCAAATCAAACCGACGCAGGGAGGCTCTGGACGTAATCGAGACGGCTGCGGCATTTGAGCGCAACAGGGGGCGATTGCTTGAGCTTCCATCATTTGCAGGCAACAAAGCATACAACTTGATGATGCTGGGCGACATGGAAGTAAGCTTGTCCTATTTCGCCTTGGCTTACTACGGGTTTGTTATGTTTGATAAATATGAAAAAAACTCTTCGATTCAGATAACTCAAAGTATAGTGAAAAGAAACTTTGGGATTGACATCAGCCATTGATGCCCTTGCGGGGATACACATCCAAAGGGCTCACCAAACATGGTTGGCTGATAAAATCAAGTCCATAACCCTGCGCTGCGGGGGCTGGCGCTGCCGCAACAACTACGGCCAAGAGGATACTCAATGCGATGCCTCTGATTGCTTTTTTCATAGTAATATTACCCCTTTCATTTGTTCCTGCGCTCCTTAGTACCGAGCGGCACAACTGTTGTGGCTCACAGTATACGTGAATTCCCAAACAAAAACCACTGCGAATTTTGAGAAATATTTTCTCAAAATTCGCAGTGCTAGAAAGCAGCTCAGGCATCGCCTTACGTATATGCAAGTTGTCTACACCCATCCCTCGTCCTAGGCGAGCTCTGTTCGAGCCGCAGCGAGTTAGCGAGCCGGGGGTTCCAAGGGGGGACACCCCCTTTGCGTGTCTTTTGGTTACTTTTCTGCACAAGCAGAAAAGTGACCCGCCGGAGGCCGCTCCCCAACTGGCTTAACTTAAGTGCTGAGATACTGGATTCTGCTACTACGCACTTAAATGACGCATGGGGTACTGAGCAGTTACGACTCATTTTGATTTGGCAGATTTCGTCAAAGTCATCATGCCTTCACATCCTCGAAGCTCTCCCAGATTCCTCCCTTTGCTCTAATCGCAGCTTCCAGCCGCTCTTTGCAATTGCTTTTGCCGCTTGCGGATATCATTTTCACCGCCACAGTTTTGCCTTCCGGCAACAATCCAAGCACGGAATTGAAAGCCGGGGGCGGGTTATCTGCCCACACAGGAGAAAGCAACACAAGCCGATCATACTTCGCAACCTCCGCAGACAACGGCTGAATAGGCCACGACCTGCCGCGAATTGCAGCCAGCAGCCCGGATGTGTAAGCCTTCAACTTATGGGGACACTTGCGGTCTTTAACCTCCTCAAGTTCGGCAGACTCCTTGATTGCAAGTTCTTGGGCGATGGCTTTTGTCTTTCCGCTGTAAGAATAGAAGATAATCAGTGTTTTCATTATACTATAAACCTCTAACCGATGCCCCGCCAGGCTCTATACCTTTGTAACCTCAAAATCCATATACGATGCGTACGCCGCCTTCATGTCCCCGTCTGTTTCCTTTGTAAACTCCCCTGCCGTACCGCAAAACATCATCTCGCCCTTTTTCAAAACAATCACTTGCGACGCAATGGCCTCTACATCCTCGATGATATCCGTGGTCATGACGACAATGCGCGACTTGGCCAAAAAGCCCAGGTGCGAAGTCAGATTTTCTCTTATCTCGGGGTCAAGCCCCGTAAAAGGCTCATCCAAAATAACCACATCAGGGACGCTCCACAGCGCCAGCATGATGCCGAGGCGCTTGTTCATCCCGACGGAAAACCCCGCAACCGGGATGCCCAAGGCCTCATCAAGACCCACCGTCCTCGTCATCATCTTTGCATAAGTGGCGTCAACGATTCTGCCATCTGACATGGGCGTTGCACCAACAAGCTCGTCAAGAAGCCTTGAAAGCGTCCAGTCCGGCGGGAAATTGCGCCCCTGCTTTGACAGCGCCGCCTGCATATCCTGGGGCACATGCCCGCAGGAATACTTATTGCGCTTCTTATGAATATTTATGCCGTTGAACACGCACTCCCCGGTTGTCGGCTTGCTTTCTGCCGCCAAGATTTCGGCCAAAGTGCTTTTCCCGGCGCCTACCTGCCCTACAATGGCAAAAAACCCGCCTCCTATAATATCCAGACTTGGAATGCTCAAGACAATAGGCAGCCTTCTGCCATACTTCTTAGTAACGTTTTTACAGTTAAGCACCATAACAGGTTTTCCTCCTACTACGCCATGCGCGGGGAAACGGGACGGGCTTTTTGCAGCAGCACAACCCCCGCAACCAGGACGACGCCCGAAATGACAGTTGGCCAGCTGGGGTTTATCAGTAACAGTCCCCCGGCGAGGGTCACGATGCGGTGCCACCATTGCATCGGGCCGTACAAGTACCCTGACAGCGCAGATGCGACCCCAATTATGCCCACCATACCGGTGATTATGATTTTTGTGATATCAAAAGCTGTGGCGTCGATAAACAATATCTGGGGGTTGAACACAAAAATGTAAGGGACTATATAGGCCGCAATTGCCAAGCGAGTCGCAATTACGCTCGTCATCAAGGGCGAACCCCTTGAAATAGCTGCGGCGGCGTATGACGCAAGCCCCACGGGCGGCGTGATGTCGGCATCGGTGCCGAAATAGAACACGAACATGTGGGCGACCAGCACGGGCACGCCCATTCTGACCAAAATCGGGGCAGTCACCGTAGCCATTATAACATACTTCGCAGTCGTGGGCACTCCCATGCCCAATATTAGCGACGCGAGCATGGTGAAAAACAGCACCACCAGCAGCCTGAGCGTCTCATTGCCTATATAGTTTGCCACCGACAGCATAACATCCTGAAATACAATCCCCAGCCCCGAAATAGTCACGACCCCAACAAGCAAGCCCGCCATAGCGCAAGCAACGCCGATGCCGATGGTATTGCGCGCCCCTGTCTCCAGAGCGTCGAAAAAAGACTTTGGCGTGAGCCGCGTATCCTTGCGGAACATGCTGACTGCTATTGAAACCAGAATTGCGAGCATTGCGGAGCGTGTCGGGGTATAACCCATTGAGAGGAATACGATAACAGCGACAATGCCCAGCATCAAATGGCTTTTTTGAGCTATCAGGCGCCCGACCTTCGGGATTTCATCCGCAGGCATCGGCTTCATGCCCATCTTCTTCGCCTCGAAGTGTACTGAGGCAAAGACGCACGCAAAGTATAGAATTGCGGGAATGAGCGCCGCCAGGGCTATCTGCGTATATGGGATTCCCGTTATTTCTGCCATAAGAAAGGCGGCTGCACCCAAAATCGGCGGCACAAGCTGCCCACCGGTGGACGCCGCAGCCTCGACAGCCCCGGCAAAATTCTTGTTGTACCCCAGCCGCTTCATGAGCGGGATGGTGAACGAGCCCGACGCCACCGTATTGGCGACGGAGCTTCCGGAAATCATGCCTTCCAGGGCTGACACGATGACAGCCGCCTTGGCAGGCCCCCCGGCGGCTCTGCCCGCAATGCCGTTTGCAAGGTCGATAAAAAACTGCCCGATGCCTGTCTTTTCCAAAAAGGCGCCGAATATTAGGAAAACGAATATGAACGAGGATGCGACCCTGGTTGGTATGCCAAGGAGCCCATTTTCCACGCCATAGAACAGGCGAGTGAAAATAAACTCCCACGAACGCCCGGGATGCCCGAACGGCCCCGGGATAATCCAGCCAAAATGGAAGTAGAGTATAAATACGCCGACGACCACCATAAGAGGAGTCCCCAGCACGCGGTGACAGGCGATAAAGAGAATCACAATGCCGATGATGGCGATGATAAACTCCATTTGCGTAAACGTCATCCCGCGCCTGATTATGGCGTCAAAATTAAAAGCGTGATACATAAAGCAGGCTGTCCCGACAAGCCCAAGCAGCACGTCATACCAAGGTATGTGGTTTACTTTGACATTATTTTTTCTGCTGGCTGGGAACAATGCGAAGGTGAAAAAAACCACAAGCCCCACAAAAGCTGAAAGGTGGGCTTGCGGCGGTAACAGCAGATTAATTTGAAACAGTCCAAAAAAGTCTATGCGTCCGATGTTGATTAAAATCATAAACAGCGCAAAGGCGACGCAAATCCAGCGCACTATAATTTTGGGCACACCCACAAAGTGGCGCGTGTTCGAGCCTTTGTCAAACTGTGCCATTACGCGCTTGATTTCCTCTTCGCTTACTACACCGTCGTCGCTGTCCTGATTTTCCTCCACTCCTGCATCATGCTTACGCTCATCTTCTCTTTCAACATCTTCATTATCTTTATCCGACATGAAATTTTCCTCCTTTATTTTCAGGGCACAAGCCTTTGCCAAATGTTAAGGTATACAAAGGCAAAATGTATCGGCTGCCCCGCCGGAGCCAGTGTGTTCAAGGGGATTTGCTCTGCCCGCAAATGCAGTACTTGTTCGTTTATACGCCCAACCATGTACCGGAGCCCGGATATGGGTCGGTCAAATCCATCAATGCGCATGCCTCCCTCCGGCAAGCGGGTCAGCGTCTGCCCCACTTCAAGCGTCGTCGGCATGCCTGCTCCGAAAGTCTCAAACTCCATCGCAGTCAATACTATCCTACCCTGCAGGATTTGATAAAACTCCTTCACGGGGCTAATGTTGACAGAATGGATGTAGCTAACCGCAAACTCCTCGCCTTCGCAAATTCTCGCCCTCAGCAAGACTGCACCGCTGTGGTCATTGGTAAGCTCAAGGTACGACCATCTAAAGTGAAAGCTTAAAGCAATTGTGGCGAGTGCGGTAAGAACCACGCCCGCCACGATTAGCCGTTTTTTGCTAATGGACACCTTAGTTAATTGCGCCTATCTCCCGGAAGAACCTTTCAGCGCCGGGGTGGAGCGGCACGCTGAGGGATGCCACAGCGTTTTCGGCTGAGATGTACTCGCCGCGCGCATGACCCATAATAACATCTTCCCTGCCCTCGAAAATAGCCCGTACGATATCATAGGCTACTTGCTCGTCCATATCGACTGTGGCTACCAGCGTTGCTTGCACAGCCAAGGTCTGGACGGGCTCTGTCAAAAACTCGTAGTCGTCCGCCGTGAGCGACACGCGCACATAGAAGTCATAGGTTCCCAGCAAGGAAGTCATAGCCGCCTCGGAAAGTGGGATGATGCGCAGGTCGCGGGCTCTGGACAAATCAAAGACTGCGGTGTTCGGTGCGGCAGAGGTCACGAAAAAGGCGTCGAGGTTCCCATCGCGCATTGCATCTGCCGAAGGCGCAAAACCAAGCTGCACCGCATCAATGTCGTCGCGAGTAAGCCCATATGCGGCCAGCACTTGAAGAGCGTTCGCTTCAACGCCCGAGCCCGGCCCACCGATAGAAACCAGCCTGCCGGCAAGATCTGCAACGCTGTAGATGCCCGAATCGCCTGCTACAACGACCTGCAGAACCTCCGGATAGAGCGTCATAAGCGTCGCAAGCGTCGGAACCGGCGCGCGACCAGCGTCCGCCCAGAAGCCCGTGCCATAGAATGCATAGCTCATAACGTCGTTTTGCGCAATGGCGACATGTGCGTCTCCCGAAGCCAACTGCCCGAGATTGTCAACTGAAGCCTCTGAGGCGTTTGGTGTGATTTGAAGGTTGGTCCTGGCGTTGACCACCCCGGCGAGCACGCCGCCAAACGGGTAGTAGATGCCGCCCGTGCCGCCCGTGACCATGATTAGGCGGGTAAGTGGCGCTTGCTCCCAGCCGTCATCCCCATTTTCATCCGCACCTGCGGCAGGCTCTGCACCTGTGGCGGGTGCTGTCGCCTGTCCTCCGTTACCATTTCCATTTCCATTGCAGGCCGCAAGGACCAGCAGGGCGCAGAGCATCAGGGCAAGTGTCGTCAAGATTCTTTTTTTCACGTTTACTCCTCCTTTTAAGCAGCGCGGGTTGTTTATATTATCCAAAAAAGCGGGAGGCCACCTCTGATATTTTGGGAATTTAGCGTTTCCCGCTTCTTAGCACAAAACGCTACGGGCTAAAAAGCTACCCACAGCGTTATTGCGTAATTGATTTCGCACATTCTAAGACATGCGCATGCATTTGTCAATGCAAATTATTTAGTTTTTTTTGTGTTATTGAATCCCGAACGTTACTACTCAGTGTCTGCTATCAGTCCGGCATCGAGAAGCCTGCACACTCCTCTATGGTTCGGTCAGCTAACGTAACAGTAGCCGAAATTCCCTATCTACGATGAGCGTACAGGCTTCTCAATGCATACTACCAGGCTTTCTAGGGAACTACCACTGAGCTGACCGATAATGTCGGATAAGACTTTGTAGCTCTGGCTATCACAGCAAGAACGCCGTCCCCTCCCTTTGTTGCTGCTTGCACTAGCTCCGCCGAATTTTCCACACATAGCGCATCGCCCGGCAGCAGCTCGTGCACTTCGTCCCGCAGAAATATGCTGAGCGGCTTTAAACTGTAGACACACAGCAGCTCATTTGGCTCGCAGGCAATTACATCACCATCGGCAAGGGTTTTCATGCCGCCGCCCCACCCTTCTGCCAGCATCAGATTAAAGTCGGTGCAAACTCCGTGGGAGACTGTGCCCCACCCGCCATCGAACCGGTGAACTTCAAATGGGCTGAGTTCGGCATACGCGAAGCAGGAGTCGTCCTGTGCGAAGTGCTCCAGCTTCATGCTCCCGCGCAATGGCATAATGTAGCGTGTAATCCCGGGCAGCTTTGTAAAGTCTGATTTCTCCAGCTCAACGGCGGCGCTTGAAATGCGCACAAAAAAATCCCGCGCCTGATAGGATGAATCCTCAGGGTAGATGAGCAGTTCCGTTGTTGTGCCTCCGGCCCAGACGGACGAATTCTGTGTTGCTGCGGATTTGAGTTTAATTTTCAAGAGGCATACCACCCTTCTCTATCGTGAGGCTGTACCGAAACGCAATTCCCCGTTTTGATACAGCCTCATTTTGCTCTTGCCTTTTTTACAAACTCTGCTCTATGCTCTGGTAGATGTGATCTGCTGCCGGAAGCACCTTTGCGAGAATGGCTTGCCCCCCGCTCCTGTACTCCTCCACAAATGCGGCGTCGTCTATACCGCCGATGTTGATTAGTATGTTGAGCCAGGCTCCCTGCACCGCCGCCTTGAGGCTCAATGCAGCTACGCCAAAGTCACTGGCCGCATTGGTGTTGTACTTATCTAGGGCTGCGGACGCAAGGGCCGCCGACCGGTCGCAAAGCTGCATCATTTTGTATGGGGTCTTCGTGCAGGCTTTGAGCGCCTCTTGCATGGCATTCTTGCGGGCGGTCTTCTCCTCATCTGTCCCTTTTGGCATTTCAAAGACAGCGCTGACCTGGTTAAACGCCCTGGTGTCCTCATCTATAACTTCGAGGAATTCTGTTTGGATTTCTTCGGCTTGCTCAATGAGCCGGGCTATAAAAGCCTCATGCTCAGCGTATTTCTTGCGCCCCGCAGTCAGAGCCCCGACCATTCTGAGAAGCGATATGCCCAAGGCGCCTTCTAGTGCGGCAGTCGACCCGCCGCCGGGCGCAGGAGCATCGGAACCCAGCACTTGGGCAAATCCCTTTATTGTGTAATCTATAAGCAACATACGGCCTCCACCTAACCCATAAGGTAGTTTTCAAGAACTTGGGTATCGTAGTCGAACGCTTCTAATTTGAGGTAATACTCAGCACAGTCAGTAAGGGCTTTGACGGGAGTCTGTCCAACAATTTCGCTGCCGATTATGGGCACGCCCCAGCGCTCAGCCTCCATGCGAATTACTTCAAAGACGCGGTAAAGAGGGGTGCCTCCATAATTGACCATGTTCATCGACACCTGTGCGATGTTGCGGTCTTCGAGCATGACCCCAATGCCTTTGCAGTATTTGAATCCGCCGCTTGAACTGCGCACTACCTTTGCAATTTTATTTGCGATTTCAATGTCTGAGGTCCCAAGGTTTACGTTATAAGCAATCAGCGGGAATCTGACGCCCACGGCAGTGACGCCTGCGGTTGGGTGTATTTTCCTCTCTCCGAAATCGGGAGCCCAATCCTCGAGGAGCAGCTTCTCGGCCATCCCCTCAAACTGCCCCTTGCGCACATTGGCAAGGTTGCGCCGCTCTTCGCTTGTGCACGCATCTTCGTACAGGAATATGGGGATGCCTAACTCATCATTAATGCGCTTGGCAAGCTTTTTGCAAACCTCTACGCACTCCTCGCTGGTGCAGTCTTTGACCGGGATGAGCGGGATGACATCGGTGGCCCCCATGCGGGGGTGCTCCCCGGAGTGCTTAGTCATATCAATGTTCTCGCTTGCAGCTTTGCAGAGCCGGAAGGCGGCCTCTCCAATGCCTTCCGGGCTGCCCACAAGGGTGAACACGCTGCGGTTGTGGCTCGTGTCGGATGAGTGATCCACCAAGGTCACCCCCGGCACTTCGCTTGCTGTGCTCACAAGCAGATCAATCACCTTTTGGTCGCGGCCTTCACTAAAGTTTGGGACACATTGTACGAGTTTTGCCATTTTTCTTAGTCTCCTTTAGATATTTTTCCGGGTGACCACCCGGGAATCATACAGAGCCCGAAGCATAATTCCGGTCTCATAAATGAACTTTAATTGAGCTAACCTAAATTGGTATACTGCAATAATACCAATATTAATCGGCCGAGTCCATTGCTTTTTTCGACAATTATACTTGTGGAATGTGCTATATCCCAAACATCCAATTTGAAAGTTGAACATTTTCATGATAATATATTGGTTGTATTTCTCGTGGTAAATGATTTTGAGGGGAGACTTTCACCATGCCTGATACGCTTCGCATAAGCTTAGTGCGTGACGGGGGCACGCCATTTTCCGAGCAAATTTATAACAGCATCCTGCGCCAGATTCTCCACGGAGAGCTTTCTGTTGGCCAACAACTGCCCGCCGAGCGCGACTTGGCGGTGTCCCTTGATGTTGCAAGGGGCACAGTCAAGCGAGCATATTCCAGGCTGCGAGATGTCGAAGCTATTGAGATCCGAAAAGGCAGCGGCAGTTATGTGCTCAAAAACGACTCTGTGCTTGAGGCAATTAAAAACAAGGAAAGCCTCGACACAATTGCACACGCTTTTCAGAAGCTCGAAAATATGGGAGTAACGCGCAGCGAGATACTCCGGCTCGTCAACACATATTGCGAAAATCCCGCTAATTAAACGCAGCAATTTCCAACTCAAACTCCGCCTAGCGAACCGCTTTGCAGCACATTTCACATAATCTACTCTGTTTGCGCAATTATTTTTAGCTAAATCACTTGCCAACATATCGAGCATGTGGTACTATGTGGCTATACCAATTCGCCTTATGCCACCGCATGATTTTCGTTTCTTCCAATAGCGAGCAATTCACGGTGAGCGTAACCGAGTTGCTGTAAGAATTCTGCTAATTGATGGAAGGAGAGTGTGCGTTGTGAGTATCGAGTTAGTGGATGGCGTTCAACGATTGAACATTGGTATGGTGATGGCTGTTGCGCTTGCGGGAGCGCTGCTGTTGCTGGGTTACGCAATCCGTAAGAGGGTAAACGTTCTTGAGAGGCTCTGCATTCCGGCACCTGTGATAGGCGGGTTCATCTGTTCTATCCTAATTTGGGCCCTGAGGGGCACGGGCGCTATGACAGTAAGCATTGACACAACCCTGCAATTGCCGTTTATGCTGGCGTTTTTCACTTGCGTAGGGTTTAGCGGCAGTTTCAAAATGCTCAAAACCGGTGGGCGCTTGCTTATTGTGTTCCTAATCGCCTGCTGGGTGCTGTCGATTGCGCAGGGCGCAATTGGAGTGGGCATGGCCTCCCTCTTGGGCATTCACCCCGTCCTAGGCGTCATGGCAGGCCCTGTTTCAATGGTCGGCGGCCATGGCAACGCAGCGGCTTTCGGCCCTGTTGCGGAAGATTTGGGTGTTCACGGGGCCACGACGGTCGCGGTCGCAGCTGCCACGCTTGGCTTGATTCTTGGCAACCTCTCAGGCGGCCCTGTAGGCGACTTTATCATCAGAAGAAACAAAGTCGCTATCAAAACCGACGAAGTTGCGATTGAACTGAAGGAAGATTCCAAAGACGAAAATACCGGCATGTTCACTGTCAGGGCTTTTTTGTCTCACTTTACCTTGATTTTCGTCTTTATGGCAGGCGGGCTGCTGATTGCCCACTGGGTCGGCCTTCTCAACATTCCAAACTTTGCACTCCCCCACTACGTTGGTGCGATGTTCCTGTCGATAGTTTTCCGCAATATCAACGACAAAACGCAACTGATGAAGATGGACCCAAGGATTATCAACCTGATTTTGGAGGTAGGCCTGTCCATCTTCTTGACGATGGCAGTTATGAATCTGCGCATCTGGGAGCTTGTGGACCTTGCCGGCGCAATGCTCGCAATCTTGGCAGTCCAATTTATATTCCTGGTTTTATTCACCGTGTTTATCCTGTTTCGCGCGCTTGGAAAGAACTACGACAGCGGGGTTATGTCCGGCGGTTTTGCAGGCTGGGGCACTGGCATCGCAGCGACAGCCGTTGTGTGCATGGGCGCTATCTGCGAAAAATACAATCTGCGTTCGCCTAAGGCATTTATGATAGCTCCCCTGTGCGGCGCGGTGTTTGTAGACATTGTCAGCATTCCGACAATCATATTCCTCATAACGCGGTTTGCCTAGCGCTGGGCGCCGCCGGGCCCAAATGGCACAACCTAGACCCATCGCCAACAAGGCGATGGGTCTAGGTTTTTTACGCTTTGACGTTCGTGCGTCAGAACGTGTGCTCCGCCCGGGATATGATGTCGTTTTGCATCTCAGTGCTCATCTCCACGAAATATGCCGAGTACCCGGCAATGCGCACGACTAGGTTGTGGTGCTTGATAGGGTCTTGCTGCGCTTCGCGCAACGTTTCCGAAGAGACGACGTTGTATTGGCACTCCATGCCGCCTTTTTCAAAGTACGTCTTTGTCATATCGCGCACCTTCGTGACCCCATCGTCGCGCGAGAAAACAGACGGATGTATGCGCAGGTTAACCGCCATGCCGTCCATAAAGCGGGAATGGTCAAAACACACCGATGACAGGAAGACAGATGTCGGCCCATTTACGTCCCTTGACTGTACCGGGCTAATCGCGTCCGCTATCGGCTCGCCCGTCTTGCGCCCATCCGGCGTCGCCCATGTGAGTTCGCCCTGCGGCACATGATCTGCCGCACCATACATACCGCCCTTGTATACCGAACACCGCTGGTTGGAAAATTCGGTGCAAAGCTGGTAGTATAAGTCAACGACCCACTTTAGCTCCATATCGGCGTAAGGCTCTGCGTTGCCATAGTGCGGAACCTCGGATATGATTTGCTGGCGCAGGGCTTCTTTGCCTTCCCAGTTTGCAAGCACCGCATCCAGCAGTTCTTTTCCAGTGACGAGCTTTTTGTCAAATACCATATATTTGATTGCGGTCAGGCTGTCCCCAACGGTCGCCAGCCCGGTGGCCGTGCCGCCGTAGGAGTTGTATTTTGCTCCGCCTGCCGAAACGTCCATCCCCTTTTCCATGCACCCTTCGGTCGAAATGGAGAGGTTGGGGAATGGGAATAGCCGTGCCTGCTCGTATTCGGCATAGTTGTTGAGCGTGGCCGACCAGGTGAGCATCCATCTTGCGAGCTTTTCCATTGCGGCACGGACTTCCTCCATGGAGTTCATCTCATAAAGGTATCCTGAGCGCACATGCTCCGGTGCCTGCTGTCCGTTCATCGGGTTGATGCCATTGTTTATCGCCATGACCAGTACGATTGACCAGTATATGCCATTATGGGACATTGCCGTGCCATTAGGCGCCGGGTAATCGTTGCCGGAGCCGACTATCTCCTGGCAACCGATAAGGCTGTAGTCCCGCGCATCTTCCAGCGAAAATCCAAGCTCTTTCATCAATCCGGGTATTATTACGTCGTCATTTTGAAACAGCGGTAGCCCGCCGACAATCCGGGATGTCTCCAGTGCGCAGTTCCATATTTCCTCAGGCGTATTTTTGTTGACGCGCAGCGAAATCGTCGGCTCGTGCAGCTGCAGCCTAGCCATAGATTCAAGAATCATGTAGGATACGGGGTTTGTTGCGTCTTCGCCGGTTTCCGGTATTTGCCCGCCTATCGTCGTATGCTGGCCAACATGGCCTATGCCGACGGTCTGGGCCATTTTTCCGAAGCCTCCCTCATAGAACGTGTTGAGCTTGAGGAAAAAAGCATCCACAAGTTCTTGCGCCTCGTCTATAGTGATTGTGCCTTCCTCCAACTCCTTTTTCAGGTACGGCCATGTGTTTTGGTCAAACCGCCCCATTGAAGTCACGCCCGGGCCGTTGTCAACGATCAGGAAGAGATGGTACAGCAGCACCGTTTGGCATGCCTCCCAGAATGTGCGAGGGGGGTTTTCCGCAATCCATTCAAGGCCTGCGGCCATTTTTTCAAGCTCCGCTTTCCTCTCAGGGTTCGGGGCTTCCTTCGCCTTTTCCGCCGCAATCCCTGCGTAGCGGCGCGTCAACGTGATGGCTCCATCGCAGGCGATTGTAGCGGCTTTGTAAAACACGTACTTGCGCATGTCGTCGCCCATTATGCGGCCTTCGCGCTCGTCAAGCCAATCCTGAGCCTGCTTGCGGATAGCGCCGTAGCCCATTTTAAGGATTTTCTGGAATCCCGGCGTAAGATGCCCCGGCGGCATCAACGCACCGGGACGCCCCGGTATGCCGTAGTCGCTGGCATGGAGCTTCATAAATTCCTGCGCATTGTCCGGCAGCCACTTGTCTCCCCCGAAACCGCCTCCGCCGGATCGCATCTGCTTGAGCATCAGTTCGCGCAGCTTTTTTAGCTCCTCCGGCGATATCGCAAGAGAAAGTCCGGCATACAGAGGGTCGTCTCCGGGGCAGTGGTGCAGGCCGTCTTCCTTGATAGGCCATTCGTTTTCAATATTCGCCATTATCCACATCATGCCGCTGCTTCCGCAGAAATGTTTGTTGCCTAGGTTTGCGACAAAGTAGTCGTCGTCTTCAATTCTCAGCGGCATGTTCGATATGACGTGGAGCGACTGCAGGGGTTTTTGAATCAGCGGGGTAACTCCATCATACTTTTCTGCGGCCTCAAGCTTCAGGCGCGTTTTTTCAGAGTCGGCGACTATGACCCTGTCGCGGATTTTCTCCCGCATGTTCCAAATCCGCTGTGTATAGGGTTTGAATTTATACATACAATGACCATTCCTTTCGTTTTTAATACATAATTATGATATGATTATATTGTATTCAATAAACGGCAAGAAGTCAAATATTGCTTGGGCTCTGTTCCTCATCACTTCATCAATGACAACACCAGAGATGCAAGCATCATAAAACCCCTGTTTTATTTCTGCCAAGCATTTTGATCAAAATGAGAAGCTTTGCGTTATATCCGTGCATACATGGCATTAAGCCCCTGCCGAACTTGCTCAACATAAGTGCCGCCCATGTCCAGCTCCTCGCCATTGTTGAGCCATAGCTTGCGCTTTTCTGAATTAAAATTAAATATTTTTTCTACATTAACTATGTACGCCCTGTGGCACCGCACAAACCGCATATCCAATAATGGGTGGATTTTATTCAGCTCATGCCGGGCTACATACTTATTTGATGTGCAGTGTACGGTTACATGATGCGCTTTGCCGGGGGTGACCTCAATATAGATTATATCCGAATAATCAAGAAGAATAGTGCTGCCTTTGGAAAATAGCCGGGCGTCTTTGGCAGCGGCATCCTCCGCTAGCTTCAGGCTTAGCTTATCGGCCTTACGCCCTATGCGCTCTGAATACCTTTGGTACGCAGTGAGAACACAGTTGCAAATACGCTTTTCAAGGTCATGGGCATCCTTGGTTATATAGTCCATCGCTTCTATCACATATTCAAATGACAGCTGCTTTGACTGGCTATCGCTGGTAACGATCACAATAAATGCCCTCGGGTCATATCTTCTGATTTTTTCGGCAAGCCGGAAGCCATTTATTTCGCATTGGAGGTCTAAATCCACAAAATACAATCCAAATACCTCGCTATCTCGTATGTACTCCAATAGCTTATCCGGATTTGTGGTTGCGCAGGCAATGGCGGCGTTTAGATTTTCACTCTTGATAAAGTTATCTATATATTTTTTGATGCGGCTTAGAAATTCTTCGTTATCTTCGCATATAAATACAGATAGCAAAATAGATTCCTCCGTTTTTACGGCAATATAGTTAAGAGCTGAACAAAGCGCCCTCTTTTGATTTGGGGGAGCAGCGATAAATTGGGATTATTTTGAGCTATCTGATTTGCCGTATATAACCCAAGCCCTCGTCCGTCCTCCTTGGTAGTATACCCTTTTTCTGATAATTTGTCCAAATCGGGTGGACTTAGAAAATTGTTTTCAACCACTATCAATGTTGCGGGGCTTTTGCTTAATATGCCAAAATGCAATTCAGGTTTTTCGACAGCTTTGCAGCCTTCAATCGCATTATCAAGAAGAATTCCGACGATGCGGCATACATCAAGCAGATGCTCGACGGGGATAGGCTCTAACTCGGCTGAGATATCAATGACTACCTTTATGCCTGCACGCTGCGCCGAGGGCAGCTTGTGGCAAAGTATCCCTTTTAGTTCAGGGGTGTTTACCTTGCCCAGTATATCTAAGCCTTCGTTAATATTCTTCACAGATTTGTAAAACGAGGCCATGTAGTTTTCATAATATTCACGCGCACCATCAATATCTCCGTTTTTCAAATACTCATGAAAGCTCAACATGAGATTTTCGTGGTCATGCCGAAATGCCCTTGCTTCTAAAGACAGGCTTTCAAGATTTTCCGTATTTTCCCGCAAAGCCATAATCCGGTCCTCTTTTTGGCGCAAGTCGAATTTCATGCTCAGACTATGTCCGATAAATAGCACCATTGCCACCATTAAAATCAAAATGACAGCCGTGTATAAGACAATCAGCTGCTGTACGGGGGCTTGCAGTATGTACAGCGGCTCATTGGGCAGTCGCCTGGGGGCGATTGCCTCAGCGCTTGCGGCTTGAGCCGCATCCTGTGCCGGCTCGCCATCCCCGATTCTTGTGATGCGCATGTCCTGCCTTCCGCTTATTGGTTCTCCATCTCTGATTCGGACAGGGGGGCGCAAGGTTTGCCTTTCGCCGCTTGTGTCTGTACCATATACTTCAAACTGCAACCTGCGTTCGACAGGGGGCTCTTCCCTGCGCACTTGGGTATAACCATTTCGGTCACGGCTTGCGTCACGATTTGTAAAAAGAACATGCTGTGATAAATTTAAGCTGCCAAACGCCACATTCACAAATGCCGCGACGAGAAACAGGTAGAGAGCTAACGATCTTTTAATTTGCTCGTCTAATATCAAAAATTTCTTTTTAAGGAACATTCCCGATGTATAGGCAAGGGCAAATGTAATAGTGGCAAGCACAAAGTAATGGGCAAAAACAGAAACCCACATGCGCGAGTTAAAGTCTTCTCCGGCTATTTGCAAGATAAATTCCATCGCATCTGGGGTCAAAATAACTGCGCTTATACTTCCGGACAAGTTGAGTATAATCATCGAAAAAACGGCAAAAAAGGCGCTCAGGGATAAAATTCCGGTTTTTCTGTAAGCTGCAAATATAAATATGCCCGCAATTGGAGCGCTATGCGTCAAGAGGGATACTGCGAAGTGGAGCCAGAGGGAAACGGCTTCCGGTTCGGGGAAGAGCACAGTGCTAAGCTGTGCATTTAAAAACAATACTGCGGTAACAGCAACATAGGTCAATACGACCTCAATTATCCGAAATTTAACCCTCGCCACGCCAAAGAATGCAATCACCATCAGGAATGCACTAATAACAAATATGAGGATTGCTAAATTCATAAAGCGGCCATTCCTTTCGCACTTCTCGTACTTCGCTATCATTATATCAGGCTTTTGCTTTAAAATTAAACTTTTCAAGACATTATAGCCCTAATTTATGACAAAACAGTTGAGAAAAAAGCGAAACTAGGCGATAATCATACAAAAGGATATGGCACGAGACGCAAGGACGCGCCTCGCGGTGGGGAAAAGGACGCAGAAATACCGCTTTGCGCGTTCCGGATGGCATTCGGGACTATTTTTCGTGCAACCGGCGAGTATAATAAAAAGGGAAGGAATCAGAAAAAATGAATATTTCAGGGAGCATAGCAAGCATACCAAACTTTGAGCGTTTTATCCCTGCGATACAGCGTACACTTTCGGGAGAAAGCGCAATGGAATCCGCAAACCAACCACTTACCGAAGACCAGCTCACCATTAGAGAGCTTAGGCGTGAAATGATGAGCCTTGACACTCGCAGCCTTGGCGAAATAGCAATTCAAATGCAAAATGCGCAAAGACCGTTTATGGAATATTGGACAACAAACCACCCCGGGCAGCCAAGACCAGGGCGAATTATACACACTGACGGTTCTTTTACGATAATTACATCAACTGCACAACGAGATGAGGTTATGAATGACTTCAAAATGCAATGGCTGGCGGACATTTTAACAACGTTTAATGCGCAAAACGGCAGTAATAACGGCAGCGGCAGTGGTTTTAACGTAATCGCCTAACCGCAGGGAAGGCATAAATCTAAGTAGGTCAAGGAGGATAAAATATGTCAGTAAGTAATGTAAACGACCCTAACTATATCCCGCGGTATGCAACGTGGAGGGGGGAAACCGTCCGTAATAACGGAGGGCTTACTAATGAAGTGCTGACCAGGCGCAAGCTCAGCCTTGAAGTAAACGCGCGAGCAGACCCCAGCGGCTCAATGATGCAAAACCATATAAATCAGATAAATATGATGAGGCTCGCAAATAGAACGAATAACAGCATAAGCATCAACACCCCAACCTCTGCGTGGAACGCCATGCAGGGCCGGCGGATTGATGTTATACGAGAAATGATGGCCGAGGAAGAAGAGGGGTCATTGAAAATGAGCATACTCCAAGACATGCTGGATCGGGCGATGCTCACAAAAAATGAAGCCAACGCCGCACAATCGGATTCGGCGCACATCAGCGCAGAGGCACTGGCGTCGGCACAGGAGCAGGGTGACTCTATTAGCGGCGCAGCCAACCAAAAGCTAATGGCAATCAGAATATCCAACCGCATTGCAAATGGCGACAACGTGCCGCATCAAGACCATCGGTTCTTGCTGGACTTTAGCCCAGGGATGTATCAGCTTGCTTTGGCTAGGAGCATGTCTGCGGAAAACAGTGACCCGGAAGACTACGATGCGCTGTCAGGCGATGATGACTCGGGCAGCCACCCTGTGGAGCAGCAGATGCCAAGCGCCAGAGCGGGCAGCACCGCACAGCTGCAGTCGCCGGGGGGTGCCGGCGTTGATGTGTACCATTGAGAAGCCTGCTGCGAGGATTTCTTGGGAACTGCCACTGAATAGCAACTACCCTGTGACCTACAACATTTTTTACGACACTTACGACATTATAGCCCTGATTTGCGACAAAACAGTTGCAAATGGAGCAAAATTATGCGATAATCACGCCAAAGGATATAAGGCGAGACGCAAGGACGTGCCTCGCGGTGGAGCAAAGGACGCAAGAATGCCGCTTTGTGCGTTCCGAATAACATTTCGGGACTATTTTTCGTGCAGCGGCAGTTCTAAACAGATTGTGAAATAGGTACACAAAATCAAGGAGGATGAAACAACTATGAGCATACGCAATGTGAATAACCGAGGAGAAAAGATATGAAAATCAATCCAAATAGCAACTACAACGCACAGCATATGAATGCCAAAGCGTTTCCAAACCGCCAAAATAGAAACGCAACAGCCGAAAGGCTTGGGATTGACATCGGCAGAAGTATCAAGCTCGACGATGTGGAGCTGACGCTGAGCAGGCGGGCGCAAGGGATGCTCGCTCCCGTCGAGGGTGGCTTTGAAGGCAGGGTGCGGCATTTCGAAGAGTTTACCCACCCTGACTTGGAAGTCGCCCAGGACGAATGGTTTAACCGCGAATCCGTTAGGGAGCTCGCTGCACTTTCGGGTTTTCGGTCCGACGATTTGATGATAAATTTTTTCGCTCAGCTCCAAAGATCTCAGAGCGTCGGGTTCAGTTTTGAAAGCGATACGCGCAACATGGCTGCCCTCGCTAATAGCTATGCGGAAATCAGGCAATCACTGGAAGCGACGTACACCGGCGGGAACCTGGAAAACAGGCTGGAGGCGCTGTCGGAAGCTTTTGCCTTTTCCGCCGATAGACTTGCAAGGCAAAGTGAGCACATTGCAACCAGGCGCATGAATGTTGAGACGATAAACAGAATAAAGCAAATGCGCAGAGAAATGGGGATAACAGGCCATATGAGCATTGAGCTGCCCGGCGGGATGAGCGCAACATTCTTTACGGCGGGCCCCGGCCTCGACGGCGAAGTGCCCGAAGAACTGCTTGAACGCCTTGAAGACTATGTGAGCACGACTGAACAGATTATTTCAAGCATGAGGGAGGCAAACGCTCATTTCGCCAACTTAGCCCGGCAGTTTGTCCTCGAAAACGGCGCAGTCAGCACGGCAGACGATAAGGACTTGCTCGAATCCTTTTTCAGGGCGGCAGAGCGCCCGGAAGGCAGTTTTTCTTTTGACGAGCTAAGCGCTGCGCACGACATCGTCCGGAGCAACTCACAAGGCCGGCAAAATAGCGCCATGTTTGAAGAACTTAGGCGTTTGCTGGGCAGGGACTAGTATTCATAACAGAAACAAAACTCCACATTTTGTCCGAGAACGCTTCGCTCGAGATTCTCGGCGCTGAGGTCAAAACTCAATCTGGCAGCACTTACCCGGATTTTATAGGAGTTAAAATGATGGAAATAATTGGATTCATACGAACAGGCATAAACATTTTTGACCTTAAAAGTGATGGGACAGATTTATCGTCAAAAATAAATACAGTACAGCAGAGCGTTGCGCCCGATACAAGCGCGGCGATGTCAAGCAAAGAAGAGGTTTTGGCCTTTATTAGCTCATCAAGCCGCGAAGATACTATACGTGCTATGACATCAGAGCGCGAGGCTTTTCACTCACGTTCTGACTCATTGCAGGGTTATACACCGGGCAGATTCGGCAGTCTTTCGATCCAAGATGAGATACGCCTTGCAACGGAAACAGGATTCGCCGCCATAATTGATGGAAAGCTGACCCCATCGTTTAGCGTAACGTGGACAAACGACCCGAACTCAGAGCTGGCAGCTACAACAGATTCTCCGCTCGACTTTGCACAGAGAGTCGATAATTTGAGAAGCCTGTTTGAGCAATTGGGCGATGCTTCGTCCAACTATACGAAGCAGTTCGAGAGCGCACTAAGTGGCATTATTGATGATTTTTTGTCAAGGGGCGGTATCTATGTCAACGCAAACAGTGAGGGTGTTGCAGACAGCATACGTGCCATGTTTAACGGTACCGAGGGCAGATACACGGCGGATGATTTAATGACAATGGCCGTGCTTTCGTTTGAATCTGTTGCAGGCGGTATTACCGACAGCGAGGTTCAGGTAGGTATGCGGCTAGGTATGGACGCTTTGGCAATACAGATGGCGCGAAACGCAGGCAGGCTCTCCGATGCGGCTTATAAGACGGTCACAAATGCGTTCACGGCAAATGCTGACGACCTTATCAGGCAGATGAATGACCACTTAGATATGGCGAGAAGCGACCGATTTATGCCCAGAGATGTGTCATATACACCTGTCCGCGCAGAGCTTATGAACCGTGCGATTGATGTAATGCTCGGAGTTTTGGACAGCGCAGATTTTAACCAAGGTTTGCGTGAAGCACTAAGCACTCTTGAAAACATGCATAACGCACAGCGAGAACACCCGCATGAAAACGGCATGATTGACCAGCGTTTCAACATGCAGTTTATGACGGGAGCGGAGAGAGTGTCAGTCAGTGATTCTATGCAAATCAGCAGTCAGTTTTTCACAGCGTTCTTAGGTCGTAGTGACTGGACAGTAAACGGCAACCCATTTTCCCTGTCGGTATCTGCGTAGTTTATGACGACATCGTACATGGCTTAGTGTTTAGGCGTTCCTGTAGGCGATTGCAGGATTCCACCTCTTTGCAGCATCCCTCCGCACCGCCGCTCGTGTCTAGTCAATTTAAATTGAAAGGCAGCGATAAGTTGTGGCATTGTACAAATGTTTTGCATAATTCTGTTCCCAAAAAAGCCATTATTCTAGGAAGCAAGCCGAACGAGTGAACTGCATGGGTTATTTGGGGGAAACTTAGCGGCATGAAAAGCCGTAATACACCAAACAGCATAAGTAAAACGAGTGCCGACGTGCCGAATTTAGCTAGATACCGTGTCCGTTGTTGCAATAATGCAACAACAGCTAAGGCTAGGTTGAATAGGAGCATAGCTACAATCAATGAATAGCCTGTAATCACTTATCCACCTTCTCCCTTAAGCCTTCCTGCAATTCCTGTAGGATCTCCGAAATCTTATCCGCTGTCTCCGAATCAAAGGCAGGCCTTTTTCGCATTGCCGCTGACATTGCCTGAAAAAGTTCCACTGGTGCGCACTTAACAAAGATTTGCTCGTAATAGTCCACAAAGGACAGTTTCGGAACAAAAGTTCGAGAGAGGACTTTCCCATCCCTTATGGAACCATTTATTTCGATAGCTCCTTTTTCCACCAAGTTATTCAGTATTGAGTGCAAAGACCTCTCTTTCCACTCTTTGCCTTCTGATGCCTTGATTATTTCAGCGCCAGTCAGAGGGCCGTCAGCGCTCCAAAACACAGTCATTATCTGCAACTCGTTTTTTGATAAATCCACTTCCATTACCTCCTTTCCTCGAATATGTATCATCAAACGCATTCCTACGCATATCAAACATACCACATATAGCAAATCGAGTCAACTTATTTTGAATTGATTGCATCGTCAAGCACATACTCATTACCTACCCCTACAGCGTTGACCGGCACTACCATAATTGCTGCAAGCATTATGACAGCCAAACCGATACTCAAAATTCTTTTCCTCAATTCAAAATAAGTTGACTTACACGAAACTCGGGGATTACCTGCTCCCTAGATGCCATATTTCGCTGTTTTCGTAAAGGCACGCAAGGCGCAGGTATATAACTTTCATTATATCCTGCGCTTTTGCTTGTTGGGCTGCCGCCCAAACCCGCTTGGCGGAGCGCGATGCGCTCCCTGCCTAAAGCCGCCTGCCGGCGGCTACTGTGTGCGGGGTCCTGCTATGTGTGTTGTTAGTGCTTTTGGGGGCCAGATGTCAAGATACTATTTTTCTTTTGAGAACTCGGCAGCCAGTATGTCCATGTGTACATCGTCAACATACCGTCCGTCTTTGAACACAGATTCACGCCGCCGTCCGAACACGGAAAATCCTACATTTTTATAGCAGGTTATTGCCTGCGTGTTATCGGAATAGACGTTAAGCATAATATTATGTAAGTTAAGTGCGTTAAAACCAAAATCCAGCACCAAACGTAATGCTTCAGCGCCATAACCTTTACTGCGGTTCTCTTTTTCACCTATGAACAGCCCTGTAATTGCACTCCGGCATATATGATTTATGCTAAACAGGCCGATGTTGCCGATGAGCGTATTATCGTTTTTTACAATGGCGAAATTATAACCGTCAGAAGTCATTTCTTCAAGAATCTTTTGCTCGCTATTTAGCGAAATAACTTTTGCATATTGCCCCAAATTAACGGCAACACTCTCATCGTTCAGCCATTTAGTATAGATTTCCACATCTTCTTTGTTTACTGGAGAGAGATAAATTCGCTCTCCGATAAGTTTTTTAAAGTACCTCATTTTCTGTCCACTCCTATTTAAAATTATTTATTCCTTGCCCCGACTCTTATAAACATTATGCTCGTTTTCAAACAGGCGGGATGTAGAGGTTTAATAAAACAAAAATGGTTTAGATTCCCAATGTTCACCATGAAATGAGAGATTAGCACCAACGTAAGGACTTGGTTTTAAGGTAGACCAGACTCCACACTATACCCATGATAACAAGTGATACCATCGTCATCCAACTACGATTTGCAATCGAAAACATCCCCCACATAAGCGGATGGCTCAACACAAATAATGCTGTTGAATATGCGATGCGCCACCCGGAGTGGGTAAAGTATGCAACGAAAGCACCCAAAACAATTACACATATCGGGGAAAGTATTGGAACTAGTTTTGTTTCTTTCATAAATACCCCCGCCTGCACATAGCCACACTGCTAAATCAATTTCACAAACATGGCGCAATTATACATTAAAACAGAGAAGTAGTAAAGAAACATCGAAAACCACTAAAGCCCCCCATTTAACACAGTGCAAGCTGTGTTAAAAAAGAGGTTTGGGTGTAATTGGGGTTACAGTTCACACGTCGCTTGCCAACCGCCCGAAATGGTCAATTTACTACGCTTTTTCCGCTAGAACGGGTCTTGTCGCCCTACATACGCGAAAAAAGCTTGCGTGCATCATGAACGCTGTGCTATAATAAATTTTGCAATGCAAGGAATAATTGAACAATCCATGAGGGAGTAGTTTGCGCGGTTTACTGCGTGGCAAGTCAACATACTGACCAACACGGTCTGGCTTGTCTTAATGAACGAGACTCATGTAGGGCTTATTAGCTGTACATGAATCCGTCTAATCCTTAAAAGACTGACCCATGAACAGCTTAACAAAGCGTTCATGGGTTTTTTAATTTAAGGAGGAGAAGTTATGGGTATTGCAGAACTGATCATACTCGCCGTGGGGCTTTCAATGGATGCTTTTGCGGTTGCAATCTGTGCGGGGCTGTCTATGGCAAAAACAAGCCTGAAAAAAGCGTTGATTGTCGGCCTATATTTCGGTCTATTTCAAGCAGGTATGCCCTTAATTGGGTATTTTGCTGCACAATTACTTGCCAATGCGGTTTCTACATACAGTCATTGGATTGCTTTTGGGCTACTATGTTTTCTTGGCGGTAAAATGATTTTAGACAGCTTCAAAAATGGGGATTGCCCAGAGAGCGAACAATCGTTGAAACCCTCGAAAATGCTCCCACTCGCCATTGCTACAAGCATTGATGCACTTGCGGTTGGTGTGTCCTTTGCCATGCTTTATGTCAACATTGTACCCGCCGTTTCGCTGATTGGAGTTATTACTCTCGTTGTGTCCATGCTGGGTTTAAAAATAGGGGGTGCGTTCGGTGCTAAATTCAAATCAAAGGCGCAATTTGCAGGTGGAGTAATTTTAGCGTTGATGGGTTTGAATATATTTCTCCAACATTTTCAAATCATAGGCTTTTAACAAAAAATATATGGAGCCGCTTGGCCGCACTTCATGAAGGTGCCACCGCGCAAGAGCCGTGTCTTTTTCTGCATCGGCTTCATGTGTCGATAGAATTATCTGTTTTCCACTATTCAGTGCCCCAGCGTACAGTCGCAGAATCCAGCATATCGACACTTCTTTAAATAGTGCTAATTGGGGTTTGGCCGCGAACCGTTGAATCGTGGGAAGCGGGAAGATCTGCTCCCGGCGGTGTTGCAATGCGGATGCTATATTTAATCAAAGCCCTCCGTCTTCGCTATTTCATAGTCCAATATCCTATGCTAAATCTACTCGCATTGACCCAGTACGCAGCTATAAACCCACTTATTACCCTCTTTACGAGCAGCCAACAACCCTCGCTCCGTCATCCGTTGCAACAATTTATATGCCCCACTCGCACTAATCCCTAGCGCATCCGCAGCATCTTCTTTTTTAAAACTAATATCCGAAAAGACATCAAGCAATCTCTGCTCATTAGACCCATTTGTGATTTTACCACCTGCAATGCCCCTCTTAATAGTGCAATTCATGTTTGGTATTCGTATAAGAAATCCACCATCTATAACAGGAATCTCCGGTTCTACATGGCTACCCTCGTACGCTCCGAAAACACGAGGTATGCCTGTACCAAACGCTTCGATAATGTTAAGACGATAAAAAATCTGCGCCAGCTTTTCGTTTCTTGTCACCGACACGCCTGTAAGCATTAATTCATGAGTGACACCGGGCATAGTACCGCCTTAAAATAACCGGATGGATCAGGCGTTACGGAATCTCGAAAGCTGTTTGTAATGCTCCTTGCTTCTTCATCAATGTTGCCGTTCACACCATACACTGCACCGTCATCTGAAATGCCAACATGAAGCGTCCCACCATCTGTGTTCAAAAATGCTAGCATCGTATTTTGTACTTTTTGATTGTATTCACGTTTGTTTTCAAGAGTTTGCATTTCTAGCATAGAAAACCCTCCTCCAATAGAAATCTTTTGATTATTGTAACATATTACTCTCCCTTTTGCGATGGCGAAAATGGAGAGTTTGGAGACACAGGATAATGAACTACAATAACAAGCAGCTCTACTTTATTGATTTTCTGCAAGAAAGGGAAGTGTTTTCTCGCCTCCCTTTATTTTTTCGCCTATGCCAGCTTTACACTGAGGGCAAAAAGTCCCATCTCGGGCGTTTGACACTTGAGCATTAAAGTCGAAATTAAAAAATAGGGCTCAGCCCTTGTTATTGCAAATTATTTTTATTCTGACCTTATTTGTCAAGTGTCAAACGCCCGAGCCGCTCAATGGTTTGAGCAGCAATCGCACAAAATCCATCGGCCATTGACAGACGAAATGCCACAACACCGACTTCACCTTTTTGAAATTTGTGCTTGCTATCAAGGTCAGTCTATGGTATCATTAAAGTAATTGAATACGATAAAGGCATTGATGAGGAGGAGTACATTTTTTCTGAAGCAAAGAGAGGGAGCGGTTGGTGTAAGCTCTCGTGAGGGGAGTCTGGAAGGTAGCCTCGGAGCTGTGAACCGAACGGATAGAAATATCTCAGTAGACTTCAACGGAGTTTCCACCGTCATAAGGAAAACGGTATCGGATAGTTTTGAC
>Ga0209755_10000557_pt1 | contig 66715 bp, 62 predicted proteins | sample TergutCo191P1_FD_187301 | JGI IMG/M metagenome (GOLD analysis project Ga0209755, IMG submission 187301) | Cornitermes sp. P1 segment gut microbial communities from Petit-Saut dam, French Guiana - Co191P1 (SPAdes) (version 2) | ecosystem: Host-associated > Arthropoda: Insects > Digestive system...
CGTCCTCGCGTCCTCTGACACGCAATGCGTCCAAATACACAATCGCGTATGATTTTTCCAATGGTCGATTCTGCCACTCTTTAACTTCTTCCAAGACTTCGTTTGTTACACGACTTATAAGATCGGGCGATACGTCCACATTGTATATCTTTTCCAAATGCGCCTTAATGTCTCTGTCAGTCATTCCGAATGAGTACATCGAAATTATTTGATCGTTGAATATCGGTACTCTTTTTTCATGCTTTGGGATTATTACAGGTTCGAATGTGCTGTTCCGATCTCTTGGTACTTCAATTGTCGTTTCTTGATTTTCCATTAGGACAGTTTTTTCCGTATGTCCGTTCCTTGAGTTCCCGCTGTTATCCCCGGAATTGGAATTCTTTTCATACCCCAGATGTTCTGTCATTTCCGCTTCCAGCGCTCTCTGAAGAATTCTTCCTGTAAGCTGTTTTATTAGCCCGTCTTGTCCAACAACTTCATCTTGAGTTAAACCTTTGAAATTAATGGTATCAAGAATCTGATCCAGGACATCTTTCTCTTTCTTTTTTCGTGCCATGACCATGTTTTCTCCTCTGGTATCTCTACCATTTTAATGGTCATTTACACATTTTTTAAGACAGGCTCCATTGCGGACACTGTCCGCTCCGCTTCGGGGTTCGGTGCTGCCAAAACGCCAATTGTCTGGAGTGTGATATGCAATGTTATTAAATAGCTCGATTTATATTTTTTAATACTAAAAACAAACTTGACAAAATTATTCCTGTAAAATACCATTTATTTATGGGGGTTTATATGTTTAAAGAAAAGGTTTTTTTACTTATTCTGATTTTAGATATTAATATAATTTATATATATAGACCAATATGAAAAAAACACTATTTCAATTTTTAATCAGCTTTTTAATCGTACTGTTTCTGGGAAGCTGTACTATAACTGAAAATAGATATTATTCTTATTACGATTTTGGCGGAAGCGGCAGATATACACATATTTTGCTTGATGAAGCGGAGATTGCAATTAGTCTATTTGAGACGAATTCTGTGCTTGAATACAGGTTCTCTCTTTCTTTAGGGAGTATCGAACAGCCATTATCGCAGTTTGAAAATATAGTGTTAAATAACATAAAGATATATGCAGGAGACAAGGAATTTAATATGGTTGATAGGATTATTAATATAAGTTCGTATATTGAAAATAATCCGCGCAGTGATTTTTGGAGATTCAATGAAGATGAGATAAAAAATGTGCACTCAACCGGGATCATAGGCATTGAGATACTAAAAAGAAAATTTAATTTTCCTGTTGATGCTAAAACTAATTTTATTTTATTTGAATTTAGTCCTATCCCGATAGATTGCACAAAGTATCGTCAAATAACAATATCCTTTGACATTACGTTTGAACATTTAACCGGAGAAAAAACAAGATGGGATCAAGTTTTTGAAGGTAATTTTGTCTTAAAGAACACGAAAATTCGCAGACCTTTTCTTACGGCATAAATTTGTTAATGATGAATTCAAGATATAATATAGGAAGTACGGCATCCAAAGAAAAAGTCAGCAAATTACTTTATTAATATATGTCAAATTAGGCTAAAGTGTTGTTTCTGTGCCCCCCGTGCGGATATCTTTTGCTGTCAATTTTAATCCTTGATAATATTTCATTTTTGAGCTATATTTATATAGTTATGACAAGGAGAAAGTATGACTATTTCACAGACAGTTGAAATTCCCGATAATCATCGCCTAACTATTGATGTTCCACGCGATGTTCCTTCAGGACCTGTAATACTTACCTTTACCCCGGCAAATACAAAAGCGGCGGGAATTCCTGTTCAAAACAATGAAAATAAAAAAATATATTCTTTAGCCGTTGATATGACTAGTTTTGTATTTGACAGGAACGAAGTTAATGAACGATGACAAAGCATTTATTGATACAAATATTTTTATTTATACCCAAAGAACCGATAGTCCTGAAAAAAGAAAAATGGCAGAAGATGTAATTAATAATTTTACTTGTGTTGCAAGTACGCAGGTTTTAAATGAAATAGCCAATGTGTTTACTAAAAAATATCCAATGCCTGCTGAAAAAGTAGAATGTCTTTTAAAAAGTATCTGTGAAATTTCTGAAATCATTATTATTGATGACAACTTAATTATTAATGCTCTTCATATACATGGAAAGTACAAAATACCTTATTTTGATTGTCTAATGATATCTGCTGCAATTTATTCTGATTGTAAATATTTAATAACAGAAGATATGCAAGATGGTATGGTTATTGATAATAGTATAAAAATAATCAATATATTCAAGCATACAGATATTATTAATTATTGAATGTGTTGTTTCTATATCCTCCGTGCCCTTTGTGTCTTTGTGTGAAACTCTTTTACTGACTATTTGCCTGTATGATTCACAGGAAAATAAAATTAGATAATTTCTTCAAGATTATCGGAACTTCCTGTGAGCGCATTAAAACCTAATTCAAAATTTCCGTCTTTAATTTCATTTTCAAGCCCAATTGAAGTTTCTATTGATTTAGCAGTTTTTTTTGTGTTCATTTTTTCGCGTTTAATTGCTTCTTCTTTAATGTGATTTTCCGCGATTTTAATTGCGTTACGTGCTTTTTCTGCCAATATAGCGTTATAACTGGGTTCAGAGCTGCCTCGGCAGAATTGTTTTCTTTCTCTTTCTGTAATAGTTGAAATAGGCGTAAAATTTCTGGTTGTGTCCAATTTTAATTTTTGTTTAATAAGGAATCTGCTTGTATCAATATCAGATTTGGTTTTATCGTTTTTTATATTTTCATCTTTTTCCATGACATATAATATAAGTAACTTTTTTTTGGAAGTCAAATTTAAAAAAAATTTGAAAATCTCTTTTGTATTTTCTTAGGAACGTTTGTGCTGTTAACGAAAAAAATGGGGAATAACCCTCTAGCTTATATTGACATCTTTATGTAAAAATATAGCTAAAGGGAGATGACTTGGAGAAGACAGAAATACTATGCATCGGCAACCCTATTGTCGATGTATTTGTTAACATTGATAACAGCCTCGCGCAGAAATACCGCATACTTGAACCGGTTCAGCATATTGACCGCGATAAGGCGGAGGCTTTTTTACGCGAGAGCTCGATAGATTTTTCAAATGCGGTAAAAAGTTCAGGCGGAGGAGCGGCAAATGTCGCGAAAATTGCCGCCATGCTGGGGATGAATGCGTCTTTCTCAGGCAGCGTGGGGCAGGATGATTTATCCGCAGTTTTTGAAGAAGAAATAACAAGCGCAGGCGTTAATGCCTCTCTTGTAAGAACACAGAGCAAGACCGGTCTTTGCTTTGCGTGCAATATAGGCGGCGAATTACGTTTTGCCGCGAGTCCCGGCGCCGCGCTTGAATTGGATGAGACAAACATTCATGATGAAATGCTGGAAAATGCGGAAGTTATTGTGCTCGATGGATACATTCTGGATCGCCGTCCGCTTGTGCAGCACATTTTATTAAAGGCAAGCCGCAGCGGTATACCTGTTGCGCTTGATGCCGCATCGATCATGCAGGTTAAAAGCAAGGCAGAAGAAATTTTAACATACAGCCGGCAGTTCCCGTTGTTTGTTTTTATGAATGCCGATGAAACGCTTGCTTTTAACAATACAATCAAAAAAAGCCGTGACGAAGATGCAAATTTATCTGATAAAGAAAAAGAGATAATTATTCTTCGCGACATCTGCCCAACGCTTAAAATAATTACAGACGGCGAATTATTTCCAATCATTGTTGTTAAACTTGGAAGCCGCGGCGCTATTGTAGTCGCAGGCGGCAATGTGTACCGCGAAGAAACATTTTCTGTTACGCCGCGGGATACTGTCGGCGCGGGAGACGCCTTTTGCGCGGCTTTTATTTCTGCGTGGATACGCGGGAGATCGCTTTCCGAGTGCGCCGCGCTTGGAAACAAAGTAGCCCGCGAAATCCTTGAAGTGCCGGGAACGCATATAAAGAGCGGGAAATTAAAAGCATTTGCGAAAATACTGCAGAAACAGGAGTAAATCTCCCGGCTAGTTCTTCTTTAATAAATATTTTTTCATCACAGCGTAAAAATCCTGAACATCAATAGGTTTGCCTATGTGGTCGTTCATTCCGGCGGCAATACAGTTTTCAATATCTTCTTTAAATACGTTAGCTGTCATTGCTATTATTGCTGCGGTTTGCGGGTGAATAGTCTGCCCTTTTTCATTTTGCGTTTTTCTCCAGTCAGCTTCTATTTCCCTGATTTTGCGCGTTGCCTGATAGCCGTCCATTTCCGGCATTTGTACGTCCATTAAGATTAAATCGTAATCTCCAGGCGACTTCGCAAACATTTCTACCGCTTTAAGCCCGTTTTCGGCGCAATCCATTTTTAAAAGAGTGGGTTCGATCAATGTGTCAATTATTTCCCGGTTAATCTCAACATCTTCGGCAAGAAGGATTTTATAACCTTCAAAAATTCCTGCGTATTCGTTCTTTTCATCTGCATCATGTTCGGAAGCTGCTGTCTGCGGCGATGTTTGCTGCCGCTTTTTTTCTGCGCATTTGGCTTTAAATGTAAACGAGAATGAAGAACCTTTTCCCGGTTCGCTTTCAATTTTAATTTTTCCGCCCATCATTTCTATAATATTTTTAGATATAACAAGTCCCAGTCCTGTACCGCCGAACTTGCGCGATGTTCTGGAATCGGCCTGCTGGAAAGAACGGAAAAGTTTTTTCTGATTCTCTTCGCTGATGCCAATTCCCGAATCTATAACCGTAACCTGTATTTCGCATATTCCGTTTTCCTCACCCAGAAAAAGCGTTTCGAGTTTTATCGATCCTTCCTCCGGGGTAAACTTAACCGCATTTCCCAAAAGATTGGTAATAACCTGAGCGAGATGCTGATCATCGCCTATCAAAGTGTGCGGAATGGATTTATCAACATTCACAGAAATTTTTTGTTTTTTTTCTTCCGCGCGGAAACCTACAATGTTGATTACGCGCATAATAATTTTTTCAAAATTAAATTCCACCTGCGAGAGTTCAAACATGTTCGCTTCTATTTTTGACATATCCAAAACATCATTGATAACGCCTAAAAGATGCTGAGATGCATTTTCAATTTTTTCAAGACAATAATCTTTGCGCGGAACATCGTCGGCTGTTTTTCCGATATAAGTCATGCCGATGATTGCGTTCATGGGAGTGCGTATTTCATGACTCATATTCGCAAGGAATGCGCTCTTTTGCCTGCTCACCTCGTCAGCTTTTTCTTTTGCTCTGTCAATTCTGATAAGAACAATAATAAGCGCCGCTGCCATTATTGCACCCAGAATGCAGGAAAAAATCAACATATTAATTGTTCCCTGATAATAACGTGCTTCAGGAGAAAGGAGCAGAATGTGCCATCCGTTCGGCATTTTTCTGGAAAAGAGAATAGCATTTTCACGTTTCCAATTTTTTACCTTGCGTTCGTAAAGATTATTGCCTTGTATAAAATCAGGTATGAAGCTTGATATATCCAGATCCAGCTCATTAATTTTTCTCCCTACGTAGTAAGGATTTGCATGAGCAATTATTATATAATCAGAGCCGACAAGAATACCGTATCCGCCGTCATTAAGTTCCGCGCTGACCGCAATACCGCCGATTGTATTCAAAGGAACATCAATACCGACAACACCGATATGCCTGCTTCTTATATCATGAATACAATGAGAGTATGTTATAAAAAAACCGTCAGCTATATTGTTAATCAAATACGGCTCTGTTTCTGTAATTCTACCGCAATTTGCAAGAGCGTTTTTATACCATAAACTTTCTTTTGGATCATAATCATCAGGCGGAATCCATCCAATGCCGTTTAAAAAAACAGATTCGCCGGCAGTTCTCTCAAAATAACCGTAAAGACCGTTAACGCACTTTAACCCTGATTTTTCCGACATCACATAATCGGTCAAAGCAACAATATAGTGCTTCAGGTTTTCGATACTTTCGTCTGATACCCTTTGCTGTACAGTTTGCGTAAAACCTTCCAGTAAAATCCTGTATGCAGCAAGTTCAAAATTAATCTGGTCATGAGTAAATGAAAGCACGTTGTCTGCATTCCTTTTTAAATTTTCGCGCACTGTTCTTGAATTGAATAAGTAGTTAAAAAAAACCAATACGGCAAATGCTAGTAAAGCAAACACTATCTGCCAGTACAATGGTTTTATTTTTTTCCCTGCCATTACGCCGCTTCCTTTCCATAATAGGGCTCTAAGCTCTTTTTCAAAACAATATTTTTATTACTGCAGCAAAACCGTATCAGCTATTTTTTCTGCAGTTTCTTTATCCAAAAGTTTTTCTATAATTGCAATTGCAAATTCGCCTGACGTTCCTGCTGCGCGGCTTGTGATAATATTGCCGTCAACAACTACGCGGGCATTGCAAAATACGCCCCCTTGCGCTTTTTCTTCCATTCCCGGATAGCAGGTGAATTTTTTACCTTTAATAAGTCCCAGAGGAGAGAGAACAATCACGGGGGCAGCGCAGATTGCGCAGATTAATTTGCCGTTAGCTGACATTTTTTTCAAAAGCCCGCTTACCTCCTGCGATGCGGCAAGATTTGCGGCGCCGGGCATTCCGCCAGGGCAAATTACAGCGTCCCATTCAATTTTTTCTTCTGCGGTTACTTTTAAAAACTCTGCAATCGTTGTGCCGGCGAGCAATTTAATGCCGCCCCATCTGCTTGTTACAATTTGGCTTTGCGATATTGATACGGCGGTAACTTCTATTCCGGCGCGCTGCAGATAGTCAATCGGCGTTATGGCTTCGGCATCTTCAAATCCGTCTGCCAGTAAAACAACAGCTTTTTTTTCCATGATTATTTAACGGTTTCTGCGTTCTTCTTCGGATTTACATTCGATGCACATAAGAGCATAAGGGATCGCAATCAAGCGATCCTGAGGAATTCGCTTGCCGCATTTTATACAATGACCGTACTTGCCCTGCTTGATGCGTGTGATAGCGGATTCAATCAGCTTAAGCCGTTTTAATTCTGCAGAGCCGATTGCTTCGATCATCTTGCGGTCGATATCATCTGATGCGATATCGGCTAGATCCTTGGGCTCTTCCCCGTCCATTATTTCCTTGAAGTCTTCATTACTGGCTATCAGATTATTAACAATTTCTGTTTTTAAAGCCAAAAGAGAACCTTCCATCCTATCAAGGAATTCTTGATCAATTGGCGGGATTTTCTTTTTCTTTGAACTCGAATTAGCCGCAGCCATTGTACCCCCTCAATTAGCTACATGAGTTTAACATATTGTCATATATTTTTCATTTTGTCAACAGAAAAATTTATCGCTCTTATTCTTTGACTAAACCGTTCTTTAAAAGCGGGATCATCGGAGTTGTAAGCTCCATTTTAATGGGGAAATCTTCGGGTTTTAATAAAATTGTTTCGCCGTCCATCTGCGCCAGAATGGGATGGCTTCCCATTATTTCCAGACGGTGGGCATTAAAAAAAATAGCTTCTGAACAATCAACATGAGTGCCGTCGGCAACATGACCTTTAATTGCCAATTTTCGCAGGAGGGGCATTTGCTTTATAACGCAGACATTGCGGTTGTCAGGCAGTATATGCTGCTGCGATCCATAAGTCCGGTTTCCCGATACGCCCATCGCTAAAAGCAGTATTTTTTCTGTTAAACTGTGAACGCTGTTATTTTTATCGTTAATTACTTTTATATCTGTAAAATCTATTTTATATTTTTTATCGTAGGATAATGCCGCTATGTTTACCCAGAATTTATAAGAATCGCCGGGCTTTTTTCTCTTCATCTCGTTTGTCTGGTGAACAACAAAGGCATCCAGTCCAATGGAGCAGATATTATATGCAAGGAACGGTCCCTTCCAGCTTGTGGGTCCCTTCGGAGCGGTTATTAATTGGACAGCAGGCGCATATTCGATATGGCTCGGCTTAAGAAGTAAATCCAGCGCATCACTCAGCTCGGAAAAATCGGCGCCGTCGTTTCCTGTTCCCATCGGCAGTCTCAGCACAGCCATTGTTCTTCTGATATTAACAGGCGCATTGTAAACGGCATTCATTACCTCGCCGTGAGTGCCGTCGCCGCCTGCGCTTATTATCAAATAAAAAGGGACAGGATCTTTAATCGCTCTGTCTATAAATGATTTTGTAATTTCGCTTGCAGAACCTTTGCCCTCGGTAATATTTAAAATTATATTTTTATAAATTTGCCTTGGCGGATTTACGGTCATTTTCTGCCGGTATTCTTTTAAGGTATTTACGCTGTTCTCCCATTTTGAACGGATGTTGAATCCTCCCGCTGCCGGATTGACGATAATAATGCAGCGCAGCGGACGCTCCGGTGAAACGCGTGAATGTTGGCAGAGATCAGTCAGCGCCTGGGCGAAGAAATAATCCATAATGGAGGATTGTAGCATGATATTGTTTTTATTTAAAGATATTGGAAATTATTAAAAGGTTTTATTAATTTCTGATGCCATTTTCATTTATTTGAAAAATCTTTATAATGCCAACCATGGCTAAATATCCTTTTGAAACAATCGAGCCCAAGTGGCAAAAGTACTGGGCAGATAACAAAACTTTCAGGGTTACTGAAGACCCTGCTATCCCTAAAGACAAGCGCTGCTATGTGCTTGATATGTTCCCTTATCCTTCTTCGCAGGGCATCCATCTTGGACACCCGGAAGGTTATACGGCTACAGACATCTACTGCCGTTTCAAACGCATGAACGGTTTTAATGTGCTGCACCCGATGGGCTTTGACGCTTTCGGTCTTCCTGCTGAGAATTACGCAATTAAAACAGGCACTCATCCTGCTGTTACCACAGCTGACAATATCGAACGTTTTCGCTTGCAGCTTAAAGCGCTTGGCTTCTCTTATGATTGGGATCGGGAGGTTGATACTTCCGCTGTTGATTACTACCGCTGGACACAGTGGATTTTTCTTAAACTTTTTGAGAAAGGACTTGCCTATGAAGCGGAGAGTCCGATTAACTGGTGTCCCTCCTGCAAGACAGGACTTGCAAACGAAGAAGTAAAAGACGGTCTTTGCGAGCGCTGCGGAGAAAAAGTTACCCGCAAACGAATCCGTCAGTGGATACTCAAAATTACAGCCTATGCCGAACGCCTGCTCGCAGACCTTGATACCCTCGACTGGCCTGAACCTGTTAAGCTCATGCAGCGTAATTGGATCGGCAAGAGCGAAGGCGCAAATGTTGTCTTCAAAGTTGACGGGCACGCAGATGAGCTGGAGATATACACAACGCGCCCTGATACGCTTTTCGGCGCGACCTACATGGTACTGTCGCCGGAACATCCGCTTGTAAATAAAATTACCACAACGGAACAGAAGCAGGCGGTTACTTCATACATCGAAGCTGCGGGACGAAAGAGCGATCTTGAACGCACCGATCTCGCAAAAGAAAAGACAGGCGTTTTCAGCGGCGCATATGCGGTAAATCCTGTTAATGATCAAAAAATACCAATTTGGATAGCCGACTATGTTCTCATTTCTTACGGCACCGGCGCGATAATGGCAGTTCCTGCGCATGACGAACGCGACTGGGATTTTGCCAAGGCGTTTAACTTGCCGATTATTCTTGTTGTGGCAGCGGAGAAACCGGCTGGAGGAAAAGACTATTCAGGCGAACCTGCTGAATGTACAGCGGCGGACGGATATTCTGTAAACTCCGGAAAATTTACCGGTATGCCGACTGCCGAGGCAAAGGCAAAAATAACTGCATGGCTCGAAGAAAAAGGCATCGGTAAAAAGGCAATAAACTACAAATTACGCGACTGGATATTCTCGCGTCAGCGTTATTGGGGCGAGCCAATTCCTGTCGTGCATTGCGATGTATGCGGAATCGTTCCGTTAACCGAAAATGATTTGCCGTTGAAACTGCCGGATGTTAAATCCTACGCGCCGACAGGCACAGGTGAATCTCCTCTTGCCGGAATTGACGAGTGGGTAAACACTACTTGTCCGAAGTGCGGCGCAAAGGCAAAGCGCGAAACAAACACCATGCCTCAGTGGGCAGGTTCGTGCTGGTACTATATCCGCTACCTCGATCCAAAAAATGATAAGGCTTTTGCCGCAAAAGAAAATATTAATTACTGGCTCCCCGTTGACCTGTATGTCGGCGGCGCGGAACATGCGGTACTGCATTTGCTGTACAGCCGTTTTTGGCACAAGGTGCTGTATGACTTTGGGCTTGTAAACACAGTCGAGCCTTTCCAGCGTTTAATAAATCAAGGGATGATCCTCGGCGAAGACAACCAAAAGATGAGCAAGAGCCGAGGCAATGTAATAAACCCCGATGACATCATTAAAGAGTACGGGGCTGATACACTGCGTCTCTATGAAATGTTTTTAGGTCCGCTGGAAGTGAGCAAGCCCTGGATTGTCGCAGGTATTATCGGCGTGTCGCGGTTTTTGGAAAGACTTTGGGCAATCGGCGACAAGCCGGTTTGCGAAGCTGTGCCGGAAGGCGCTGAGCTGCAAAGGCTTCTTCATAAAACAATAAAAAAAGTAACAGACGACACGGCAAGCCTGAACTTTAATACAGCAATCAGCGCCATGATGATCTACTCAAGCGAAATTGCAAAGCTGCCTGAAATTCCGCGTGCCTTATGGGAGCCGCTTGTGATTATGGCAGGAGCGTATGCGCCGCATTTAGGTGAGGAACTCTGGGAAAAATTGGGGCATAAGGGGTCTGTATCCGTATGTAATTGGCCTGCTTATGACGGTGCGTTAACGCACGACGATCAGGTTACCATTGTTGTTCAGGTGAACGGCAAGATTAGAGAGAAATTTACAGCTTCAGCCGGAACGTCAAAGGAAGAGATAGAAAAGATCGCTCTTTCAATGCCGGGTGTCCAAAAATGGCTGGAAGGTCAGACTGTAAAAAAAGTAATCGGTATACCTGACAAATTGGTAAGCATTGTGATATAATTCATATTAACAAATATGGCTGCTAAAGATACAGGCAACGATCCGTATTTTCGCGAAAATCCTGGAATGGGCATTGAGAGAATCCCCGTTTATGTGTTTGATCTGGATAATAATTTTTCTGTATGGAAATCATGGCGAACAAATGACGGACGTATTCTGCCGAACGCCAACAGCGGTTTTGAGCTCATAAATGATCCCTTCGAAACGGGAAGCCTCATTTTACTCACATCTTATTACGATCCGTCTGTCGGCGGAAAAGCTTTCGGCGGATTTGGCATGAGAGCGCCTATTTTACCCCCGCTCGAAATGGACAGTCAAACTTTTATAGAATTCGATCTTTTCTATCCAAAAAGCGCTATCGGTAAATACATGAGAATGGAAGTCTGGTCAACATCTTCAGGCGGAGAAGGTTTTCAGGGTGATGCAGGATTTGCCGGAACCAACAGAACTCAGGTTTACATAAGAACATCGGACATAGAAAGTCTTGGTCAGATAAAACCGGAATGGATTGGTTTTCATGCCGGAGAAACATGGTATAAAAAATCAATATGCGCTGTCGCTCCTGTATCAACAGGAACGTGGGACTTTTTAAATATCGATCTTCATTCGGAAACCGGCACAAAGCTTGACGGCGAGCAGCTGTTAATCGGTAATATCAGAATAACCAAAGGCGACCCCAAGGGAGTGCCAATCCCGGATGTGATAAATGAAAAAAGTTATCAGGAAGTTCCTCCTTTAAAAAGCAAGTACAATAAAGAAAACGGTTATTTTTTAATTGGATGCATCGGCACAGGCAAAGTAGAACCAAAATCTTTAAGAGATTATCATTATGGGATTTTTGTCGATGAAAATAATCTTAAACCGCAGTGTCATATAAGACCTCCCAAATGGCTTAAACAAGAATATCCTAAATTTGAGTTTAAATATGATTCAGACATGATAGAAGGAACTGATGAAGAATGGAAACTCCCTACCGACGCTTATCTTGGCATAAGGGATTCCGGTAATTTTAAAATTCATGGTCACTGTCTTGCCTGGATTAATCAGTCTCCTCCATGGATGAGGCAGATACTTCCTGAAAATATTACTTCCATGAACTGGAGCAGCGACGGTAAATATTTTGCAGGCGGAACAAATGCAACAGGACCTTATTTAAAAGTTAATAAAAATTCTGCGCGCCGTCTTTACTTTAATCATATCCTTTATGTAATGCGGCATTTTATGAGTACAGATTCAAGGTATGGCTCAAGCAAGGAGCGCGGCGCTATTCCGTTTCATTCTATCGATGTAGTTAATGTTGAGATTCACGAAAGCCGGCACAGCACAATTACAAGGGATCATCCCTACGAGTGGAAAGCCGCTTTAAGGCATGTCTCGTGGCTGATGGCGCTGACAGATGACGATTTTGAAGATGTCAGGCAAAATTATATGTACCTTCTTTATAAGTATGCGCATATTGCAATTCCAAACGCGCAAATGGCGGAGAAATACAAAGCAAATTATAACAATCCGGAAATTGTTCCCGATTATATGAAGCTTGACAATAACGACGACGGCGGAAGCATTGATGCTTTTATAAGCGAAAATCCTCCGCTTCTTGTTTATAACGATTACGAAATAAATGTCTGGTCTAAAATGAGAGTTGTTTACAACATGATTAAAGAAATTAATACGAAATGGAAAACAGATCCTTTGTATGACGGAAGAAATTTAATTGAGTGTCTCGGCTATCAGGGTCACGAAGTTGTAAATCCGACTATCGCAAGCCAAAGCCAGCGCGCTGTAGCGTTATTTGCAGATCTTGTTGACGAAGACTTGTTGAATTCAATTTGCTATTCAGAAGTTGATATCAGGCAGACCAACGGCGCGCCGGGAGGCGAAGCTCTTGCGCCCGCTGTATTGAATCAAAAACAAGCGGATTCTATCGCCTATCAATATGCTCTTCTTTTTAAAATGTTTGATAATTATAAAAAATATATAGATCATGTTATAATCTGGAGCCAGTACGGCGCAGGCTGGACAAGGAGTTATGTGCTGTTTGATCATGAAAAAAAAGCAAGCCAGGCATATTACGCTGCGATGGATCCGGATAAGTTCATTCAGGGACATTCGTATTTAGACGAATACTTTGAAGGCGAATACGACAAAATAAATAATTGTTAAAAAATAAACTAATTTTTCTACTTGTGTTTTTTTTATACCCGTAGTAGAATTTCTTGAATGGCTTAACGGGCTGTTTGGGATGTTTCAAAGTACGTTGTATTTTGCACATCTTAAGAGAGTTAGAAAAGTTTGAGAAAAGGAGTTTTTATGGGTAATTTTATTTGGAAAATTTCTGTTGCTTTGTATCTTCTTTCGAATGGTGTTTTAGGATTGGATAGAAAAGGAGATTATGTTAAAATTTTCGATGTTTTCAAAGCCAATACAGATGCTTTTGTAGTTATTGCCGCTGTTATTTCAATTATTGCCGGTGTTTTTGTAATACTGGAAATGTTAAAAATCAGCATACCTATCGTCGATTTACTGATACTTATTATTGCAGTCATTTGGGCAATATTCGCTGTCTTAAGAATTGTTTCATGGTTCGATGGTTTCGGCTGGGCTGGCTTGGCGCAAATCTCTATTTATCTCATGGTTCTTGGTTCTTTGGTTATCGCCAGTAAAAAGTTTGCCTGAGATTGAATAATCTGTAACTTGTTTTTACAAGCCGCTGTCTGCAAAAGGCAGCGGCTTTTTTGTAGCTGCTATTATACCTGATGTAGCTGCTATTATACCTGCTATTATACCTGCTAATGTAGCTGCTACCAATAGTATTGAAAATGCCTTACTTATTCAGTACACTAATTTCGTGAGCAAGCAATTAACAACAGCTGAATTAGACGCATTTTTCCGGGGCTTTCTGGATTTTGAAAGATTCTCAAATGATGATTCTCTAAACGGAATCCAGGTTGATAACGACGGCTCTGCGGTTAAAAAAATCGCTTTTGCCGCAGATGCCGCAATGGAAAGTTTTGAGCAAGCTGCCGCGGTTGGCGCAGGAATGCTTTTTGTTCATCATGGAATTTTTTGGGGCAGACCTTTGCGCGTAGAAGGAAACCTGCGCCAAAGGATAAAATTTTTAATCGATCATAATATCTGCCTTTATGGCGTGCATCTGCCTCTTGACCAGCATCCCAAGTTTGGAAACAATGCTGTTCTCGCCTCGCTTTTAGGACTGGAAAATATAGAACCGTTTGGCATGTATCATGGCAATAAAATCGGCTATAAAGGCACTTTCCCCAAAGCTGTTTCAATTGACGAAGCTGCGAATAAAATCAGTTTTATGGGGAGACCGCCTGCAGGCGTTTTACCGTTTGGAAAAAAAGACTGTTTGACAGCCGCTGTTGTTTCAGGCGGAGCCGCAGATAATTATAAGGACGCGATAGAAGAAAAAATAGACTTATTTATTACAGGCGAAAGCGCTCATTATATTTATCATGAATGCCTTGAAGCAAAACTTAACATGATAGCAGGCGGACACTACAGCACAGAAGTCTGGGGTGTTCAGGCTGTTATGCGCCATTGCGTGGCTGAACTTGGTATGGACGCTGAATTTTTAGATATACCTACAGGTTTGTAAATATTATAAAAAATTTGTAACAACTCTTTTACATTGATGTTTAATTATTATATGGAAACTCCAGTATAATGAAATGCCTTATACTGCAATTAATTTTATTTTTTCTGATATATTCTGCCGTTAATGCGCAAGATAAAGATCAATATTATGATGAGCATTATTATGATTTTGAATCGTTGGAAGGATTAACGATATTCGCTGTACCTCCGCCTGAATTTGCCCCTGAATCTATCGAAGCCGGAGTTTTATCAGCGTTGAATGGGTCTTTTTCGGAAAGAAAGCGATTTATTGAAAATGATTTGCTGGGGAAAGCAGGATTTCGCCGGACAGGAGATATGAAATTCCGTAAGACTGACTCGTCAGAAAAAACACTGTCATTATTACATGGAATAATACATCCATTTAGTTTTGGAATTGTACCCATGAAACCGTTTCTCGAAGTTGATTATGACAGGCTGCCGGATGGAAAATTCTATTCATTTGAATCAGTTATAACTTCCAGCGAATTGATTAATATTTCCCCGGTGGTTCTTTTAATAATGGAAATTGAATATATGCTGCAAATTGAATTCTGCAATGGAATATTGGCAAAAAATAAATTATGCTATTACACAGAAGAAAATATTAATAAATTTGAAAGATTGATCCTTGAACTGCCTGAATTCCCGGAAAGTGCCGGGCAATTAAAAGAACGTTATTTGAATATTGAACTGCCAAAAATTAAACGAGCGCTCGAAAGACATAATAACCCAAGCGAAAACTATTTAAGAGCAAAGGAAAATTTAGAAGGTACTCTTATCAGAGGGCTTGACTAAACCCAATTAACGGTATAGCCTGTAAAAATGGAGTGTTTTAATGATTAACTTTTTCAAAGAGAATCTTACAAAAGCAAAAGTTTTACCATTGTCGCTTACAGGGTTTCTTATTTTACTGGATCAAGTTGTAAAAGCAATTATTGTCAAAATCCAGCCCATGCATCCGGCGTTTATTACTGACGTTTTTAAAAATGATTTTTTAACCATTATACATGTTAGAAACAAGGCAATTGCCTTTAGCATAGGAGAAAATTTTCCGGATGTAATTAAACCCGTGCTGTTTGTAATTGTTCCCATTTTGGTATTGTGTTTTCTGGTTTGGTATTATTTAAAATCAAATGAATTTTCAAAAATTCAGCGATGGGCAGCGGCAGGTATTATCGGCGGCGGTCTTGGAAATATTATAGACAGAATTTTCCGCCCGGACGGAGTTGTAGATTTTATCAGCGTTAAATTTTACGGTTTTCTGGGCTTCGATCGCTGGCCTACATTTAATATTGCAGATTCATCTGTTGTAGTGTGCTGTATCTTACTTCTTTTTACAATGTTTACTCCGATAAAGAAAAAAGGAGCAAGTAATGAATAAAAAAATGAATACGATTCTTTTTATTCTTGGAGCAACCGTATTCAATGTAATTATCGCAGTAATTAGTTTTATTTTATTGGCTATTTTATATGCCAAATTTCTTTTTCCAATTATATCTCCTTCAGGTCAATCCTGGGGTTTCTCGCTCATCTTTATTGCTTCCATTGCAGTTTCAATTTTCGTTTATCGTCTTGTTTTAAAAGCCCTGCTTAAAAGAATTGATGTAGAAAAATATTTTGATCCGCTCTTTGTAAAAAACAATCTTAAGAAGAAGTAAAATATTTACTTTTACCCTTGAAAATATTATAAAATGTAATATAATACCCTATATATGATACTCACCAGGAAAGGCTTTTTACTCACAAAGTAAGTACTGCTTGTATGAGCGGTATATAATGCCGTGCGGGCAAAAAACGCTGGAATAAGGAGTGATTAAATGAAAAAGACAGTACTGGTTCTGCTTCTTGCGGTATTTATTGCAATGGGAGCATTCGCCCAGGAAGGGGCCATGGAAGGTATGAGTTTTGGTGTTGGTGTTTACTTTGATGGGAGTTATGGGAACGGCTTGAAAATTGATGGAAAAAATATTCTTGGTAACTCAGAGAAATTAGAAACCACTAATGATAATATATCAATCGGCGGATTTATTTTCTTTGATGTCAAATATGCTGAAATAAGCATCGGTTTAGCCTATGGTGAGATAAGACCCAAAATTGATGGAAGTGATAAATTTGGAGATTATAAGATTGGCTATTCTGAAGGTATGTTTGGAGCTTTATTAGATGTTTTTGCTCTTGCGCTATTTGGAGTAGCAGAAATGGATATTTGGCAGTTAAATTTTTCCATATTGGGAAAGTATCCGTTAAAACTTGGACCCTTGGCGTTATATCCTCTGGTGGGCATGGATTACAATAGGATTATAGCAGGAACAATGAGACTGGGCGGAGAAAAAGTAGAATTTGAAGGGAAAAAACCGACAGGAGATGGAAGTACTCTTGGAGAAGAGGAAGTAGAAAAAGGCGAATGGTACGAAAAAGAAGTTTCTGCATATAGCCAGTTTGGTATTCTTGCAGGGGTAGGTCTTGATATTTCATTCGGCAAGAAGATGTATTTAAGAGTACAGGGATTATATAATCTCCGCCTGCCTAATGAATTTCAAACTACTGTGGCTAAAGAGGTTTGGAATAACAAAGCAAAACCTAATTTAGGTCATGGTCCCCGCATTAAAGTCGGCGTAGGCTTCAATCTCTAGTACCAGCAATTATTTTTTATTAACTAACCGCTGTCTATAAAGTCAGCGGTTTTTTTGCTTTATATTAACCTCTAAACAGCCGCACAAATTCTTCCGGGCTAATATCTGCAGCGCCGAGGTCTGCCTTGTAATCTAAAGGCATACCCATATCAAAGAAAGAAAAACCGTTTTCCTGCAAATAGCGTGTTGTAAGAATAATTTGCAAAGTGCCTGTGTTGTCTTCTTCGTAAAAACCTGAATAGCTTGTGTAAACCTTGCCGCAGATTACCCCGAATTCTCCGGCAACAAGCTGACCGTTTTTATATAGGGCGAATGAAGCAGGGTAAGGACAGGCGGTAGGGGCTAAAGAACTGGAAGCTTTTTCCGGCAGATACTTAACCCCTTCGCCCCGGCGAATCCTTTTTATGCAATCAACCAATGGGGGAGTCAGCCAATCGCAGCCGTGTTTTTCCACACAGCGGTCAATAATATAGTCAAAGTCCGTATCCGCTCTTAGTTGATATGCCGCTCCCCTTGCCCTTATAAAACGCTGAATAGACTTCTTAATATGCAGGTTTTCGTAAAAAAGGACAGAACGGACAAGGTGCAATTTTGGAAGAAGGATGTAGAATGGTTCCGGCGGCGGTTCAGGCTGAGACTCCTCGGCATCGTTACTTACATTCATGGACATTACCAAAAACCCTGCTTCCATGAGATTTGCGATGAATTCCGGGTCGAATTTATCGGAAATGCAGAATTCCTCGTTATATTTAGTCTCCAGCATTACATCTACTATTTTGTGGCAATCGTCCTCCGGGGTTATATATATGAACCCCGATAAGGTATATTTAACATCCATACTCTTGACCAATCTCCCCCAATATTCTAAACTAAATAACCGATTTTGTTATTATTAGAACTTTGGGTTTGCCTAAGCAAACCTTCATATATTAGGAGAAGATACCATGAAACGTACTTATCAACCCAGTAAAGTAAAGAGGAACCGCAAATTTGGGTTCCGTGCCCGCATGAAGACCAGGGGCGGGCGGCTTGTTTTAAAACGACGCAGGGCAAAAGGGCGCATAAAACTTTCTGTTTCTGACGAGAAGAAGCCTTATTAGTGATATAAAGAACAGTTCATTCCGTTTTAAGCGGGAAGAACACTTAAAGGGAAGGAAAGAGATAAAAGAGACATTTGGAAGCGGTAAGCGGTACAGTTGTCAGGGTGCAAAACTTTTTGTTTTAAAAAATGATTTGCCGTATAACCGTATCTGCTTTTCCTTTTTCAAGGCTCCTAAGGGGAGCCGTTTTTGGAACGCTGTTTCCAGAAACCGCGCCAAACGTCTTGGACGTGAAGCTTTCAGATTAATGAAGGATCGCCTTTCAGGCGGATTTGATTTGATTTTGCTGGTTTCTCCGGTTTCTTTAAAGGAACAGGGAACGCTTTCGGACAAGAGCAATCTGCTTGAATCCCTTTTTATTAAAGCCGGTTTGTTAAAATGAAATATATAGCGCTTATATTGATTCGATTTTATCAATATGCAATATCCCCGCATTTTCCGCCGGTTTGCAGGTATTATCCAAGCTGTTCAGCTTATGCATTTGAAGCGATAAGCAAGCATGGTTTTATTCGCGGCTGTTTGCTTGCCGTAAGAAGGATACTCCGCTGCCATCCTTTAAGACGAGGCGGTTATGATCCTGTTCCTGAATTGCCGGAAAATTTATTGTTAAGGAAATAAAATGGAAAAAAATACGATTTTAGCTGTTGTGCTGTCTACCCTCGTGTTAATCGTTGCTTTTGTTATTCAAGGATACAACATAACAAAACAACAGCAGGCAAGGGCTCATCAGCAGCATACTCAAGGGTCATCGCAGATTACCGCTGTTGATACCGAAATTCGCGATGAGAGTGCGCCGGAGCAGGCAGCAGATCGAATATCAGCGGAACAGGCAGCGCAGCAAACAGCGGCGCAGATAACGCCGCCGGCATCAATTAGCGGCGGAAGCATATTATCTTCTCCGATACTGCAGGCGGCAGGCGAACAAGATTCTGTGCAGATAACGCATCAGTATGTTACAATCGAGACTGAAAAATTTACCGCTGTATTAACAAATGCGGGCGGCGAAATGGTATCCTATGTTTGGAAAGATTCAAAAAATGAAAATAATAAATCGAATGTAGAATTAATTCTCGCAGGCGATAACGAAGCGCGCGCATTTGCAATGGCGTTCGGCGATTATGATGTTAACTCATTTTTTCTTGTAAGAGAAAGAGAAGAGTCGGATCTCACTGTAGAATTTTACCGCGATTTTTCCATGCCGGGTTCATACGGCACAGAAGCAAAATTTACATTGATTAAACGTTTCGATTTTATTCCTGATGAATATATGTTCAGACTTACAATTATTTTAGACGGAGGATATTCTGTACCTGGGTTTAACTTTGGTCAGTACAGAACAAGCGACGGTAAGGTAATTTCCGATACAGCCTACACATTATCTTTTGGTCCGCAGATAGGTCCTAGATTTATTAAACTGGATAATTTATACGATTATCGTCATTATTTTATTTTTGTAAAAGGAAAACGAAAAAACGCGAAGGCTAATGAGATTTTGGAAAATCGTCCTGACTGGGCTGCGATCTCCGGCAAATATTTTACATTTATTGCAAGACCTCTTCTTGCGCAATACAGTTTAAATTATTCCGAGAAACCGGAAAGCGGACTTGTTTCCGCTTCGCGGCTTAATATAATACGTCCTGCCGCAGGCGTTTCCAAAGTCGAAGATATTTATCATTTTTATTTGGGACCGAAAACTCAGGAAGCGCTTAATATTTATAACACCGGTAAAAATACATTCAGCATAAGAGAAGCAAGTCTTAATGAAGCGGCAAGTTCCCGCGGCATTTGGGGCGTTTTAGCTCCGCTGGAAAGACTGCTTAAATGGCTGCTGCTTGGTTTTTACGGCGTAGTTCACAACTACGGTATTGCGATTATTCTGCTTACATTGCTTATAAAAATTTTATTTTTCCCGCTTACAAAAAAAGGATCTGAAGCAACGCTGCGAATGCAGGCTCTGGCTCCCAAGATAAAGGAAATACAGGAAAAATACAAAGGCAATCCGCAGAAATTAAACGCAGAGATGGGTAATTTTTACAAACAAGAAGGATACAATCCGCTTTCAGGATGCCTTCCCATGCTGCTGCAGCTCCCGATATTTATTGCCATGTATAATCTTTTTAACAATCATTTTGATCTTCGCGGCGCGGGATTCATTCCGGGGTGGATACCGGATCTTTCTCTGCCGGAATATATTGTGGAATTCAAAGATTTTAAAGTGCCCATTGTCGGATGGACAGCGTTAAGGGCTCTGCCTTTCTTATATGTCGGCTCACAGCTTCTTTACGGAAAAGTTACACAGATGCCGGGGCAGCAGTCAAACACACAAATGAAGATGATGTTATACGTCATGCCGATTATTTTCTTCTTCATACTCTATGATGTTCCGTCCGGATTATTAATTTACTGGATTTGCTCTAACCTTCTTACGCTTGTTCAGCAATTGATAATCAACAAGTATGTAATTAAAAAAAGAGCCGCGCAGGCAGAGGCACAAGCTCTTGCGTCTCCGCCTCAAAAGATTGCTCCCGGCGGCGGCGGTAAAAAGAAAAAAAAGAAATTTTAATTAAATAAATGTCCGGCTTTTAAGTCGGACTAATGATAAGGAGAGTATAAAAATATGGAATTTGAATTTGAAGGCCGTACCGAAAAAGAAGCAATCGACAGAGCGGCAGGTGAACTGGGATTAGAAAAAGACGATTTTGATGTAGAGATTCTTGAAACCCAAAAAAGCGGTTTATTCAAGAAAGGTTTAGTGCGAATAAAGGTACATGTAGGAAATTTTGGGTCTTCTCCCAAAGCAGGATCGGGGAATTCAACCGCGCGTTCTGCTGCTTCCTTTGCGGATGATTCTCCGCGTTCCGGGGGAATGGAAAAAGACAGGATTGGAAATGCAGTAAGCAAAACAATTTCCGGAAAGCCTATTCAGCCTGAAGGTGAATTCGAAGAGAAAATGCTCGCCTTTACTGCCGGTTTAATAGAACGCATGGGTTACCCCGGCACTGTTTCCATTTTGTTCCGCGAGTCTCACAAGCTTGGTCTAAAAATCGACTCAAGCTATTCCTCGATACTAATCGGTAAAAAAGGAAAAAACCTCGACGCTTTGCAATTGCTGCTTAATATTTATGCTGGCAGACTCGGCAAAGAAGATACCCGCATTATTCTTGATACCGAAAATTACCGCATTCGCAGGGAAGAATCTCTTGTGCGCCTTGCATACAACGTAGCGGAAAAAGTCCGCGAAACGCGCGGCTCAGTTTTGCTTGAGCCGATGAATCCATTTGACAGATGGCTCATTCATACAACATTAAATGATATCGGAGATGTTGAAACAAAAAGCGAAGGAGATGGTTTATATAAGCAGGTGAGGGTGTTTTACCGCGGACTGAAATAGTTAACGGTACAAAAGCTGCTTCAGGATGGTACTTATGAAAAACATTTTATTATTTCTTTTATCTGCTTTTGCTGTTCCGTGCGCCTTTGCAGTGCCGCTTGGGAGTCTTGTTTCGTCTTCTCATGCGGCAGATCTGCGCACAAAAGGAGAAATGATAATAGAAACGCAGTTAAAAAATCCTGTGCCGAAGCTTCTGCCGCAGAATAATGAATTACGGCAGGTTGTTACTAAAATGAAAAGTGCGCTTAACCCCGGAATGCTTGTAGAAGCTCTTTATTTGTACAAAAAACCGGATTCTTATCATACTTCGGTTGAAAAATGGGATGAAGGACAGAAAATAAGTATTTTTAACCAGATATTGGCTATCAGCACGCTGACAGGGATACAATATTATTCGCCGAGCCGCAAAATTATGCGTACTTTTTATGAATATTCAAGCATAATCGACGGACCTGCGGCGAAAAACCCTCTTCCCGATCCTGTATTTACCAAGGCTCCGGACTCGCTGACAGTATATGCAAGGCAGAAAGACCTTACCTTCGGGGATAATATATATCAATATGACTGCACAAACGCCAGGGATGCGATATTCTTTGTTCAGGAGAATCTCACTTCTCTGACTTATGGGGTAATTCCGGCAATAGGGAAAGGTAATTTAAAGTCGATAGTTGCAGTTATTGACTGCGGTGATTCTATCCTGATTTACGCAGTGAGCATGGCAAAGGCATTATCCCTGCCTGGAATGGGGGACAGGATAAGCTCTTCCTTCACTAACCGCGCAGAGGCTGTCTTAAATTGGCTTATAGGAAGGCTAGACAGCGAAATATTCGGCAGGTAAGTTTATTTTTTTATTTTTTTTCATTTAGATTAAAAATATGTTATATTATATAGTATAGAAATCCGAGGAATTTGCCGAAATTTATCTAAGGGTTCTATACTTTATAAGGATGGTTTGAAATGAGGTTGTTTACCAGATCTGATTTTGACGGACTGGCCTGTGGGGCACTTCTGTCCTATTTGGGGCTTATTGATGAGTGGAAATTCGTTCATCCCAAGGACATTCAGGATGGTTTAGTCGAAGCTACGGATAATGACATTTTGGCAAATATTCCCTATATAAAAGGATGCAAACTATGGTTTGATCATCACTCGAGTGAATCCGAGCGTTTAGGCGCTAATGCCTATTTTGAGGGTGTGTCTAAAACCGCTCCAAGCTGCGCCAGGGTAGTGTATGATTTTTACGGCGGTGATGAAAAACTGGGCAGATTTGCAGAAATGATACATTTTGTTGACAAAGTTGACTCCGGGAACCTGACTTCTGATGAGATTCTTGATCCAAGAGGCTGGGTTCTCTTAGGTTTTATTATGGATCCGCGCACAGGATTGGGCCGATTCCGAAATTTTACAATAAGTAACTACGATTTAATGACAAGTCTTGCCAAAGCATGCTCCGAAAAGTCGATTTATGATATTTTAGGCATGCCGGATGTAAAAGAACGTCTGGATTTATATTATCAGCAGAAAGATATCTTTACAGAAATGATTAAAACTCATGCCAAAGTCTATAATAACGTGGTAAGAGTCGATTTAAGAGACGTAGAAACGATTTATGCCGGAAACCGGTTCATTATTTATACTCTTTTCCCTGAGCAGAATATCTCTGTCTGGATTGTGGACGGACGCAACAAGTCCAATGTCGCTATAACCGTAGGACATAGCATTGTAAACCGTACATCTACCGTAGATGTCGGTTCCATGCTGCTTAAATACGGCGGCGGCGGACACAAACAGGTGGGCACATGCCAGGTTACCTATGAAGATGCCGATAAAATTATCTCGGAAATCATGGAAAAGGTAAAATAACTAAATTTGTTTTAATTTTAACATGAACCAAAATTCTCATCTTGCATTATAACGGTAAATTGGGTAATATTCTGGTATGTCAGGCAAGGAAGCTCTTATTCCGCTTTTAAAGATTTTAACTCAGCCCGGTTATAAGGGAGATAATATAAAATATATTGATATTATACAAAAAGAGGAAATACCGATCTTTTGTATAAATCAAAGCACCCACAAAAACCGTCTTATGCCCTTTAAGACTTTGTTTGACAATAAAGAAGATTTTTGGCATCAAAATAAAGGCTGGGAATATTTCCTTATGCCCGATGGTTATAAAAAGTTAAAAGAATTGCTGAATGCAAAACCGGTTGATTGGGATGAGAAAAAGCAAAATCTTTCGCCTAAAAAAGAAGAAGTAAAAGTTGAAGCTGTACCGGAGGCGAACCAGGCAGAAGAAGTCGAAGAGCTGGAAGAATTGGAAGCCAGTTTCGGCGATGAATATAAAACCTTCTCGGAGATGACTTCGGAAGAAAAGATAAACTTACTTAATCAGGATAAAGATAAATTAAATGCGCTCCTTGAACAAAAAGACAAGGACGAAGAAGAAGTTGTAGAAATACTTATCGATACAACAAAGAACGCTGCGTTAGTTAACCATACTGCTTTGGAAGACGCTATTTTCCGCGCGGACGATGAAGCAAAAAAATTAACGCAAGGTCTTGTAGACTCAACTCACGAAATGGTAAAGAGTTCTGCCCAGCTTATTTCTCAGGATGTTTTCAGCAATGAATTAATGAATACCCTGGTGGAAAAATCCAACGGTACAATTATTCAGCATATGACGCGTGTGTATCTTAACGGCATAGCCTTTCTTACTTATTATAATAAATTAGTTTCTACATCCAGCGCCATTCAGAAGATCAGAGTTAGATTTGCGAATCAATACCGGAAATTTTATAAGGATCTTCTTCCCCATTTAGATGCCGATGATATTAATCTTGAGCAGGTTTTTTACGGAGGGTTAAGAATTATTCCTCCCGATCTTTTTAATAAATGGGCTGTCGGTTTTTTAATTCACGATATAGGCAAAGCCGCCGCAGTTGAATACCATGAAGGCGAATCATCTTATGACAGAAAGATTGTAATTGACCATGTTAAGCAGGGTTATAAATCGATCATGACAAAAACAAATTATCCCATGGAAGCGAGTCTTGTTACAGGTTATCATCATGAATATTACGGCGATCCTTCCGGTTACGGATATTTCCGCGCATACCTTGCTCAGTATAAAAAACAAAACCCGTATGCTACGCAGGATTTTTGCATCACCTTCGATTTAGAACCTATTTTAGATTATCAGGCACTTGCATATTTTCCGGCGAAGGTGCTGGAAATTATCGATGTGTTTGACAGCGTAACAGACCCGCACCGTGTCTACCGCAAACCCATGACAACAGAAGAAGCCCTTACCATGATGAGGGAAGATTTTGTAGAAAAGCATCATAAAATAGACGCAATTCTTTTTGACATTTTCTCCATGTTTATCGAAGAGAAAGAAAAAAGTAACCGTTCAAGAAAACGATAAAAAACTTTTGCCGTTTTAATTACAAAAATTGTTTTTTAAGAATTCCAAATCAAGTTCAGGGTAAACAGGGAATTTATCAAGCAGCGTTTTAATGCGCGCATGTACTTCGCTTTTTACAGTTTCATCAATAATATATTTTGCCTTGCTGTTTTTACCCGGGTCTTTTGCGTCCTTCGCCTGAGTTGTTCCTTTAATAACCTTTGCTATTAATTCACCCAGCTCTTTCATTTCCGCCTCTCCCATTCCAAGACTTGTACTCGCAGCGGTTCCAAGTCTGATGCCTGACGTATACCACGGGCCGTTGGGATCGCGGGGGAGGCTGTTGCGGTTAAGCGTTATGTTACACTCGTGCAGGGCGCTTTCCGCCTGTCTGCCCGTAATGCCTGCCGATTTTTGAACATTAATAAGTATCAGGTGATTATCCGTTCCGCCCGTAAGCACTTCAAGCCCGTTTTTCATGCACGAGTCCGCAAGCGCCTTGCAGTTATCAACAATTTTTTGCGCGTACTTTTTAAATTCCGGTGAAAGGGCTTCGCGGAAAGCGACTGCCTTTGCTGCAATAACATGAGGCAGAGGTCCTCCCATGGTTAACGGGCAGCCTTTATCAAGCGCTTCCGCGAATTCTTTTGTACTTAGCACAAGCCCTGCGCGCGGACCGCGAAGCGTTTTGTGCGTTGTGCTTGTTACAACATGAGCCCAGGGAACAGGATCGTATTCGCCTGTAAAAACTTTACCGGCAACAAGACCTGCAAAGTGCGCCATGTCTACCATAAAGACAGCTCCAACCTTGTCGGCAATTTCTCTCATGCGTTTAAAGTTGATCTTGCGCGGATAGGCGGAATAGCCTGCAAGTAAAATGAGCGGGCGCACTTCCATCGCTTGTTTTTCGATATCGTCATAATCAAGCTGTCCGTCTTTTTCGGAAACTGAATAGCCGTAAATATCAAACATTCGCCCGGAAAGATTGTTGCGGTAACCGTGCGTTAAGTGTCCGCCGGAATAGTAATCCAGTCCAAGAAGACGCTGATTGCCAAGAGCTGTTCTAAGCTCCTTCCATTGATCGTCCGTCAATTTATAAAGATTTGTTTCGCCCCACTTTTCTAATGCAGGATTTTCTATTCGCGTGCTTAGGATAGCCCAGTATGCGAGCAGGTTCGCGTCTGCGCCGCAGTGCGCCTGTACGTTTGCATATTCTGCGCCGAAGAGCTTACATGCTTCCTCCGTTGCCAATGTTTCAATTGCATCGACATTTTCATTCCCTGCATAAAAACGATGGTAGGGAACGCCCTCGGCATATTTGTCGGTAAGGAGATTGCCCATTGCAAGCTGAACTGCCATGGAGCAATAATTTTCGCTCGCGATCAGCTTTACGCGTTTTCTCTGGTTTTCCAGCTCCATTACGATAGAGGAGGCAATTTCCGGCGTAACTTTGGAAATTTCGGTTAAACTGCAGATATAAGCCAGCAGATTTGCATTGATTTTTTCGTTTGGTACAGCGGCAAGATACGCCGCAACAGGGTTTGTTTTCATAAAGAAAGCATAGCATTTTAACGTTTTTTTTAAAAGTAGAGTTATACCGCGATAATTAGTTTTATTGCTTTATCCTAAAACCGCTTTTATAAAAAGTAATAAATTGTTATGCTCTTTATAAGGAGCAATTTATGGCACAAAAAATTCCTGTTGGAATTCTGGGCGCTACAGGCATGGTTGGGCAGCAGTACATTTCTCTTCTCAATGATCACCCATGGTTTGAGGTTCGTTATGTATCAGCCTCTCCAAGGAGCGCAGGTAAAAAATATTCAGAAGCGGTTGCCGGAAGATGGCAATTAGCTAATGCTTATGCTCCTCATGTCGGCGAAATAATGGTACAGGATGCCAACGATGTGAGCTGCGCAGTTGCAGCTTTTAAAAAAGGCGAATGTTCATTTGTATTTTCAGCGCTCGAAATGAGCAAGGATGAAACCAAGGCTCTCGAAGAGGCTTATGCCGCCGCCGGAATTCCGGTAATCTCAAATGCGTCAGCTCATCGCTGGACGGAAGACGTGCCGGTTTTAATCGCCGAGGTTAATCCGGAACATACAGATATTATTCCCATTCAAAAGAAAGCGCGCGGCTGGGATCGCGGTTTTATTGCCGTAAAACCCAACTGCTCAATACAGAGTTATATGAAGCCGCTTCACGCGCTCGCGCAGGCAGGTTACCAGACCAATAAGCTTTTTGTTACAACTATGCAGGCAGTAAGCGGAGCAGGTTATCCGGGAGTGCCGAGTTTGGATATGCTGGATAATATAGTTCCGTATATCGGCGGCGAGGAAGAAAAGTCAGAAAAAGAACCGCTCAAGATTTTCGGCGCAGTTAACGGCAGTGTTATTAAAAATGCCGAGCTGCCGAAGATTTCCGCGCATTGCAACAGGGTACCCGTAACAAACGGACATGTTGCCTGCGTTTCGCTTGAGTTCGCCGGCAAGAAGCCGTCTTCATTGGAAGAGATAAAAAAAATCTGGGCAGCGTACAAGGGATTGCCGCAGGAAGCGGCCTTGCCTTTTGCGCCGAAGCAGCCGATCATTTACCGCGAAGAAGAAAACCGTCCTCAGCCGAGGAAGGATCGCGATATAGACAAGGCAATGGCAGTAGTTATCGGACGGCTTCGTCCCTGTAATTTATTTGATGTTCGTTTTACGGCTCTTTCGCATAATACAGTGCGCGGAGCTGCTGGAGGCGGTATATTAAATGCAGAGCTTTTAAAGCACAAAGGTTTTTTAAATTAGAAATAAGGAAGAAGGGAGAAAAAATGAGCGAAAAGTATTTTCCGCTGGACAAAGCTGCGCTTGAAAAAATTGCACAACAGTACCCTACGCCGTTTTACATTTATGATGAGAAGGCAATTATCGAAAATGCCCGCCGTATTAAAGCGGCGTTTTCGGTTTTTCCTTCTTATAAGAACCACTTTGCTGTAAAGGCGCTTCCCAATCCGTACATTTTAAAACTGCTCGCCGCCGAAGGTTTCGGCGCTGACTGTTCAAGCCTTCCAGAGCTTATGTTAGCTGAAATGTCAGGCATGAGGCGTGAAGACGTTATGCTTACTTCCAACGAAACGCCGTCAAATGAATATGTTACCGCAAAGAAAATGGAAGCTGTTATCAATCTTGATGACTTTACTCATATCGAATATTTGGATAAAACAGCAGGTTTACCCAAACTTATTTCCATGCGCTATAATCCCGGTCCTCTCAAAGAAGGAAACGCAATTATTGGCAAACCCGAAGAAGCAAAGTACGGTTTTACGCGCGAACAGCTGATTGCCGGATACGAGCTTTTAAAGAAAAAAGGCGTTAAACGCTTTGCTCTGCATACGATGGTAGCGAGTAACGAGCTTTCCATTCCATACCATATAGAGACCGCGCAAATGGTATTTGAGCTTGCAGTAGAAATTTTAAATAAAACCGGAGTACATGTAGAATTTGTAAATCTTGGAGGCGGTGTTGGAATTCCTTACAAGGATGATCAAATTGCCATAAATTACGAAGCTCTCGTTAAAGGCATAAAAAAAGCCTATGACGATATTCTCAAACCGGCTGGACTTGATCCAATGGAAATCCGCACTGAGTGGGGCAGGGTAATAACAGGACCCTACGGCTGGCTTGTTTCGCGCGCGGTTCACAAGAAAGAGATATACCGAAACTACATCGCGCTGGATTCTTGTATGGCAGATTTAATGCGTCCTGCGCTTTACGGCTCGTATCATCATATATCGATTCCCGGAAAAGAAAATGAGCCGTTAACCGAAACTTACGATGTAGTCGGCAGTTTGTGTGAAAATAACGATAAATTTGCGATACAAAGGAAGCTGCCTAAGATTGAAACAGCGGCAGAAGCCTCTGCTTTCGGCGGCAGCGGCGATTTAGTTGTCATTCACGATGCAGGCGCGCACGGGAGAGCAATGGGTTTTAACTACAACGGCAAGCTCCGCTGCGGTGAATTGCTTCTGCGTACGGACGGCTCGATTATACAGATACGCCGCGCAGAAACACCGGACGATTATTTTGCAACATTGGATTTTAAAGGACTGGAAAAGTTTAAGTAAATTTACTATTCTGATAAAAACTATACGGGAAGGAATAAAAAATGCCATTAGATGCAATAGAAAGAAAAAAACTTTACAGCCAAAGAAAAAAAAGCGGATGCTGTCCAAGATGCGGGGCCAAGAAGAAAAAGAACAGTAAATTCAGTTATTGCGATGACTGCAGGGGTTTTTTCAGAGGTTACAATCAAGAAATGTCTGACAGTTTAAACGAACAGCGAAAAGCCAGATACAAACAACGAAAGAAAAACAATGAATGTCCGCGCTGCGGCAAGAAACTAAGTAAAACACATAAAAATATTATCTGTGCAGCGTGTTTAAAAAAGCAATACAGTTATATTAATTAGTTTAGAGAGGATAATATGATTGCCAGAAACCCAAATATTGCTAATCTGAAGGCAGGGTATCTCTTTCCGGAAATCGCCAAGCGCCGCCGTGAATTTGCCGCCGCGCATCCTGACGCAAAAGTTATCAGTCTGGGTGTCGGCAATACAACAGAACCGGTTTTGCCCCATATAAATGCAGGGCTTGTCAGCGAAGCGCAAAAGCTCGGCACAGCAGAAGGTTATTCCGGTTATCAGGATGAAGGACTGCCTGAATTAAGAGAAAAAATTTCTTCGGTTTTTTACAAGAGCAAATTCGGCATAGACGAGATTTTTATTTCTGACGGAGCAAAGTGCGACATCGGCAGATTGCAGGTTCTTTTCGGCAGCGGCGTTAAAATTGCCGTGCAGGACCCTTCGTATCCTGTTTATGTTGACGGCTCTGTTTTGGCAGGAGCAGCAGGAGGCTGGGAAGGCGGCGGTTATAAAGGCATCACATACCTTCCCTGCACAGCGGATAACAATTTTTTTCCGAACCTCGATTTAATTCCAAAAGACAGCGTTATTTATTTTTGTTCACCTAACAACCCCACAGGAGCAGTGTCGGATCGCGCGCAGCTGACGGCGCTTGTTAATGCGGCAATCAGCAAAGGCTGCATCATAATTTTTGATGCGGCGTACAGCGAATTTATCAGAGACCCTAATCTGCCTAAAACTATTTATGAAATTGACAAGGCGGACACTTGCGCGATTGAGGTAAACTCATTCTCAAAACCAGCTGGTTTTACCGGCGTTCGTCTTGGCTGGTCAGTTGTGCCAAAGGCAATTAAGTATTCATCGGGTGAAAGCGTCAACGCGGATTGGAATCGCATAGCAGGAACTATTTTTAACGGCGCGTCAAATATTGCGCAGGCAGGCGGAATAGCCGCGTTAGATGACAAAGGTATTAAAGAAATACGTCAATTAACAGATTTTTATTTGGGCAACGCTAAATTGATAAGAGAAGCTCTTGTAAAGCTTGGAATTAAATGCATAGGCGGCGATAACTCGCCGTATATCTGGGCGCATTTCCCTGACAGGGACAGTTGGGAAGTATTCTCGGAAATCCTGGAAAAGTGCCATGTTGTTACCACTCCCGGCGCAGGTTTTGGTCCTGCCGGGCAGAGCTTTGTGCGTTTCTCTGCCTTTGGTCACCGCGCCGACGCGGAAGAAGCCTGCAAACGGCTTGAAAAACTTTAATTTAAAAAGCTGCAATTTTTCGGTTTGTAACTATGGTTAATGCTGTGCCGCTGGAAACTCTTGCGGTATGACATTGACCATAAATAGAATCACCCTTTATAATGCTTTTATTACAAGGAGATGGCCATGAATCATGAAGCTAGAATAAAAGAAATGATTTCAAAAATGACCATAGAAGAAAAAGTATCCCAATTATTTTATAAAAGCGCGGCAATTGAACGCTTGGGGATACCTGAATACAACTGGTGGAACGAATGCCTGCATGGTGTTGCAAGAGCAGGCGTTGCGACTGTTTTTCCGCAGGCAATAGCAATGGCTGCGACTTTTGATGACAGTCTTGTTGAGGAAATAGCGGTCGCTATTTCTGATGAAGCCCGCGCAAAGCATAACGAGGCTGTTAAACAGGGCAATAGAGGTCAATATTGGGGGCTTACTTTTTGGACTCCGAATATCAATATATTCCGCGATCCGCGCTGGGGCAGGGGACAGGAAACTTTCGGCGAAGATCCTTATCTGACGAGTAAAATCGGTCTTGCCATGGTAAGAGGTATGCAGGGCGATGATCCAGAAAACCTAAAACTTGCGGCATGCGCTAAACATTATGCAGTCCATTCAGGACCAGAGAAAGAACGCCATACTTTTAACGCTATTGTTAATAAAAAAGACCTTTGGGAAACATATCTGCCCGCATTTAAAGCATTGGTAGACGGCGGAGTGGAATCTGTTATGGGCGCGTATAATCGTACCCTTGGTGAACCCTGCTGTGCCAGTAAATTGCTCATTAAAGAAATCCTCCGCGGCAAGTGGGGTTTTAAAGGTCATGTTGTTTCTGATTGCTGGGCTATCCGCGACTTCCATATGTACCATAAGATAACTAACTCTTCAGAAGAATCTGCGGCTTATGCCCTAAACGGAGGCTGCGACTTGAACTGCGGCTGTACATATCCTTTTTTAACAGTTTCCTACAAGAAGGGGCTTGTTACAGAAGAAACAATCAACACATCTCTGGAAAGAGTGCTTCGTACACGCTTTAGACTCGGAATGTTTGACCCTCCCGGCTCCGGAAAATACGGAAAACTGGGACGAAAGGTGATAAATTGCGAAAAACACCGCAAACTTGCATTAAAAGCGGCAAATAAATCCATCGTTCTTCTTAAAAATGATGATAATCTCCTGCCTCTCAACTCGAATCCTAAGAAAATTACTGTTATTGGTCCTGCTGCAGCCAATGCACACGCACTTTTTGGCAATTATTACGGGGTTAGCTCTCATTTTACCACGATTCTTGAAGGAATTGCCGGTAAAATCAGCAATATGTTTGGTATCGGTATGGATTATCGCCAGGGATGCATGATGTACGGCGAAAACAGCAAAACACTTGCCGCTTACGGCGAGGCAAATTATACAGATATCGTCATTGCGGTAATGGGTTTGGACGGCGCAATGGAAGGTGAGGAGGGCGATGCGATTGCCTCTGATTCCAACGGAGACCGGAACACTATAGAACTTCCGTCATGGCAGCTTAATTTTCTTCAAAAAATCAGGGAAGCCGGAAAGAAAATAATTCTGGTTCTTACCGGAGGAAGCGCGATCCCCTTCCCTGAGAACCTTGTGGATGCTGTCATCTATACCTGGTACTCAGGCGAATCCGGCGGAAAGGCTGTTGCGGACATTATCTTCGGCGATGTTGTCCCATCGGGGAAACTCCCTATAACTATCCCCGCTTCTACGAGCCAGCTTCCTCCCTATGAAGACTACTCGATGAAGGGACGCACATACCGGTACATGACAGAAACGCCTCAATATCCCTTTGGCTTTGGTCTTTCGTACACCAGTTTTAATTTTGATTCTATCAGCCTTTCTGCAGATTCCATTTCCGCAGGCGGCTCTGTCAAAGTAACTGTAACTGTAAGCAATACAGGCAAATGCGATGCTGATGAAGTCGTACAGCTCTATGTAAAAAGAGAAGGGCGAACCGAGAATGAACCGCTGTCTTCACTCAGAGGTTTTAAAAGAATTTTTATCAAATCAGGAAAAAGCGTTAAGATCGATTTTGTTCTTCCTGCTTCGGCATTTGAAACTGTTAATGATGAAGGCGAATCTTGTTTGATTTCCGGGGCATATTCTCTTATAGCTGCCGATTCTGCACCTGTTCCGGTTTCTGTGGAAAAAGGAGCTCCAAAACCGATTTTTGCAGAAATTTTAGTTAAATAACCCGAATTTTGTTTAAAAATACATTTTTCCTGAATTTTCTTGAATTTGGGTAAAATGTGTGTTATTAGTATTGACTATTAATTAATTATATGCTAGTATACTCGAAAGTAAACTTAAACCCAGGAAAAAGGTTTGGGAAAAAATGTATTTTTTGGAGGAAAAGAGATGAGAAAAGCTTTAGCTATCTTATGTGCAGCCGTTCTGCTGTTGAGTCTAATGGGCTGTCCGGGCGGCACAGGCAGTGGAAAAGGCGGAGTTGGAGGTCTTTCAGCGCTGCAGGCAAGAGTTAACGCAGGTGAGTATCCTGCAAACGGCGGTCCGGCATTTGAGGGACCATTTAGCGGTGAATTGGTTGTATGGTCATTCACTGACGAGTTGGATAATTTAGTTAATAACTACTATGCCAGAGCATTCCCCGATGTAACAATTAATTATTCATTAACACCGACAGAGCAATTTCCAAGCAGGTTAGATCCTGTTTTGGCATCAGGCCAGGGCGCTCCTGACCTATTTGCTTTAGAATCAGCCTTTGTTCGCAAGTATGTTGAATCAGGTAACCTTTTGGATATCACTGATGTATACCTCAGAAACAAAGACAAACTTCTTGCATATCCTGTAGAAGTTGGAATTGATGACGGCAGAGTATACGGTATGTCATGGCAGGCTTGCCCTGGCGCTATGTTCTATCGCCGCAGTCTTGCAAGACAGTATCTCGGCACAGATGATCCTAAACAAGTTCAGGCATTTTTTACTGACCTTGAAAAATTTGTTGCTACTGCAAAAACACTTAAAGATAAATCAAACGGCAAATGCGTAGTTGTTTCTTCACTTGGCGATCTTCAGTTCCCATTCTACAGCGCAAGGCAGAATCCTTGGGTTGTAAGAAACAGACTTGTTATCGACCCTGTATTGAATCAATATTTTACAATTTCCAAAACCCTTCATGACGAACGCCTCGAAGGCCGTGTTGATCAATGGTCAGAAGGCTGGTTCCTCGGCATGAAAGGCGAGCTCAAAGATGAAAACGGCGAGAATATCGAAGTATTCAGCTATTTCCTCCCAACATGGGGTCTCCACTATGTTCTTAAACCCAATACACCTGATACAGCCGGTGACTGGGCAATGATCCCTGGTCCTGTTCCATATCGCTGGGGCGGCACTTGGATTGGCGCATGGAAAGATACTCCGAATCCTGATCTTGCAAAACACTTGATCGAATGGATTACAACAAACGATTCATTCCTTGAAACATATGCTCTGGCTTCCGGAGATATGGTAAGCAACCTCGCAGTTGTTAACAAAATCAAAGATAACTTTTCTGAACCGTTCCTCGGCGGACAGAACCACTATGCAGAATTTGCTGAAATGGCAAAAGGCGTAAACGGCAGACTTACACAGAGATATGATGACGTAATTCAAGCTCTGTTCTCGGAAGCTGTTACTGCTTTCGTAAATGGTGAGAAAACCCAGGCGCAGGCGGTTGCTGATTTCAGAGAGCAGGTAAAGAGCCAGGTAGATGTTCAATAATTTTCAAGGCTGAATTTACTTGATGTAGTGTTAATAAGAAGCGCGGATGAATATTCCGCGCTTTTTTTATTATAGGAGTTGGTATGGAAAATGAAGAAAAGACTCTTAAGAATGTAGTTATAAAAAGAAAGATTGGGCATGAAGAAAGAACGAATCGCTGGGGCTATATTTTTGTTGCGCCTTTCGTATTGGCGTTTTTAATTTTTAATTTTTGGCCGACAGTTAATACAATTATAATCAGCGCTACTGACTTAAAAGGTTTAAGAAATGATTATGTTTTTTTTGATGCTATGTGTCCAAGCTGCGAAGGTGAAGGTACAAGTGTTGAAATAGATGAGAACGGCGAATTAATATTGGATGCCTTCGGCAATATTATAGAAATTGACTGCGAATCTTGTAAAACATCAGGCAGGGTTTTTCCTCTCTCGTATAATTACGGCAGGCTCCTGAAAGACCGTATGTTCTGGGGAGCGCTTGGAAATACATTTATAATTTGGATGTTTAACTTTGTTCCTCAGTTGGGAATAGCTTTAGTTCTTGCAATTTGGCTTTCTGATACACAATTGAATTTAACGGGAAAGGGTCTTTTCCGCGCAGTTGTTTATATGCCGAATCTTCTAACTGCCGCATCTGTTGCTTTGCTTTACCGCAGTCTTTTCGGCGCAGGAGGGCATGTTAACGCTCCGGCGAATCAATTCCTTCGCATTTTTGATATTCAGGAAACGAAAATTCTAGCCGACGGAACGGTTGTAAGAGAGGCATTTAACTTTTTCCGAAGCGTTCCGTTTACAAGAGGTCTGGTTGCCTTTATTCAATGGTGGATGTGGTATGGTCATACCCTCATTTTATTAATGGCAGGTATTACAAGTATTCCTACATCATTGTATGAGTCGGCTACAGTTGACGGCGCGAACAGCAGGCAAACTGCGCTTTATATTACTCTTCCGCTGCTTCGTCCCATGATGCTGTTTATTCTTGTTACTTCGATGATTGGCGGTATGCAGATGTTCGATATTCCGTTCCTGCTTACAAACAGGTTCGGCGGACCTGATTATAAAATACGCACAACGGTTCTTTACCAATATAATATAGCCTTTATGGGTGCATCTAACAGATCTTACGGAGCAGCTATATCTATGGGAATATTTATTGTTACCATCATTTTAGCTTTGCTTATTTTCTTCTTCCTTCAGGATCGCAGTGAGCTTAAGAAGAGGAAAGGAGGTCTATTATGAGCGCAACCTCCAGAGTTCTTAAGAGCTATCTTATTAATGTCTTAATGTTATTTTTCGGACTCCTTGCGGTTGTTCCAATTTATGTTTTATTGATTAACTCAACTCGTACTTCGGAACAAATTAACTCCGGTCTTGTTCTTTATCCCGGTCTGGACGCTTTTTTCCGGACAACAAAGACAATTACTGCAAATTGGGATACCTCAGATGCCCATCATATTGAAGCTGAAGAGGATGCGGAAATTAACGAAGACTTAATTGATGATTATATTGATATGATAGAAGAGGCAGGCGTAAAGATTGATGCTGACAGCGCAGTGGTAATATATTATGATTTGGTGTTAGATCCAAAGCAGGGTAATGCTACTTTAAGAGAGACGGTTAATAAAAAAGGCGAGACCGAAAGGTATGTTGTCAGAGCATTAACCGAAATTAAATCGCCTCGTATTATTATTGTTAATGTGGAAGGCGATGTTCTTGCAACTTATAACCTTACCAATAACGCTCAGATTTTTGTTGATGACGGGCAGATTATTCATAAAGGTCACACGATTGCAAAAACAGTTACGCCTCCGAATATTGCCTATAACTGGAGAGCTCTTACAGGACGCGGTTTTAAAATCTGGCAAGGTTTTGGAAACAGCGCCTTTATTGCGGTTTTTGCAACAGTGCTAAGTATTTACTTTTCTGCAATGACAGCTTATGGTCTGCATATTTATAACTTTAAAGGAAGAGCTTTTATTTGGGGTATTATTCTTTTGATCATGATGCTTCCCGGTTCATTAACCTTTATTGGTTTTTACCAGCTGATGGCTTCATGGAAATTAATCGGTACTTACTACCCCTTAATTCTTCCGGGTATTGCCGCAGCAGCTACCGTATTGTTTATCAGGCAGTATATGAGTTCTGTTCTTAACAAAGAGCTGATCGATGCCGCGCGTATTGACGGAGCCGGTGAATACAGTATTTTTAACATTATTATTTTACCGGTAATTGTTCCCGCTCTTGCTGCTCAGGCTATCTTTACATTTGTCGGCTCGTGGAATAACTACCTGATACCTGCAATTATTTTGGGCGGCAACGAAAAAATGCATACATTGCCTATGTTAATTATGTCGCTGCGCGGTGATATTTACCGTACAGAATTCGGCGGTATTTATCTTGGTGTTGCTGTTTCGCTTATACCGATTATGATTTTCTATTCATTCATGTCGCGCTTCATAATTTCCGGTATTACAATGGGCGGTATAAAAGAATAAGCGTACGCTAAAGAGTAATTTTTTCCTTCCACGGGAAATAGTCAAGCCTCTTGAGCTTTTTGGTTTTAATCAGATAACCAATAGTTCGGGAGGCTTCTTCTTGCGACCATCTGAATGTTTTATTTTGTGCCAATACTGCTGCTGCCTGGGTTTGCGTATATCGTCTTTTGTTTTTTTTAAAGAATGTAATAATCGAAGGTGCTTCGCGCAAGATATCGTTTGCTTCCTTTTCACAGACATCACAGCAAATATTTTCCGGCACCTCTCCGCCGGAGTCGTAGTTAAGCATTTTCAGAAGCGCATGTCTGCGGCAGCTCTTTGTATCCTTTGCGTAATTTATTAGGCTTAATAATCTGCTGCGATCCGCTTCCATGCGTTTGTGATCTTTACCGCTGTTTTCGCATCGCGCAAGCGCCGCCTCATCGTCAGGTCCCCATAATAAAAAAGCTTTTGATTGTTCGCCGTCGCGCCCGGCTCTGCCTGACTCCTGCAGATATGCCTCGACAGAAGGCGCGCAATCCCTGTGTATGACAGTGCGGACATCAGCCTTGTCTACTCCCATCCCAAAAGCGCAGGTGCTTACGAGAACTGCCTCTGTGTTTTTTAACAGCCAGTTTTCTGCGGCAGTTTTTTCCTCTCTGCTTAATCCTGCATGATAAAACCGTATTTCTTTATGCCAGTTATAACCCATCTCTTCCAGCTCATTGCGGAGATAGCGCGCAAGTTTTTCTGTTCCCGGGCGCGACGAACAAAAAACAATTGCGGGGCGCTTGTTCTGGATTAGTAAATCGCGGACGGCAAGGTCGCGGTTAATGCATCCTTTTGCAGAATAATAAATATTGGGTCTGTCAGGGTTTCCTACAATTAGGGCTGCCTGCGTATCTGTAAAAATATACTTTTTGATTTTTTCCAGTACCGGCGCGCTTGCAGTGGCAGTAAATGCCGTAACAAGCGGCGGATTGAACGTGTTTATAATTGAACCTATTTCCAAATAACTGGGACGAAAGCTCTCTCCCCATTCACTTACGCAATGTGCTTCATCCACAACAATGTGCATAATTTTTATTTTTTGTAATTTTTCTTTAACCTGCGGTGTAAGCAAAACTTCGGGGTTTGCGATTATAAATTTTGCCTCTCCGTTTTCCAGCTTTTGCCAAATCTCATCGCGTTCTTCCCTGCTTTGCTCCCCTCTGAGCGTAACGGGAGAAAAACCGCGTTCTTGCAGCCGTCTTTGCTGATCTGCCATCAGTGACAGAATGGGATAAATGACCAATGTTAATCCCTGCAGCATCATGGCAGGAAGCTGAAAGCATAATGATTTTCCAGCGCCGGTTGGTAGGATAACAATTTGTCTGCCGCTGCATTCGCGGTCAGTTTCGTTATCAGCGGATGTTTCTGAAACCTGCGCGGCTTCCAGAATGTTTGTTATAACTAGTCTTTGATATGGAAATAGATATGAGAGCCCGAACAGATCCTTTACGGCGATATCCAATGGGTCAGTTAATTCATTTTTATCTGACATTTTTTATGCTTCTTCCAGACCGAGCTCGTCATTTGAACTTGAGCCTGAATCGTCATCAGAAGACCCTAGCGGCGGTTCGGCATCTTTTTTCTTAAATGCTTTTTTTTCTTTCTTTACCCGGCTCCGCTGAGTATGATGCTTTTTTGATACATAAGAAACCAGATTTATATAAATTAATATTATAATTGTTACGGCAAGAACCTGCCATGAAGAGAAAACATGTTTTATAATTTCAATAATATTAGTAGATTGCACCTCTTCAATTATCGGCAGAATTGGGTAAAAAATTCAATTTATGCGAATTCAAACTTGCCGCCCCGGTCTTGGCGAGGGTAATTTTTCAGTGTACAATTCGTTCATGAACTCAAGCTTGGAATTATTAAAAACCAGAGGCTTTTTTCAGCAGTGTACAGACGCTGAGAGCCTGTCAAAATTAATGGACGAAGGTCCTGTCACGTTTTATGAGGGAACTGATCCTACCGGGGGCAGTCTGCACATAGGGCACATGGTTCCGTACTTTGCCTTTCGTCATCTCAGGGATGCCGGTCATATAGGAATAGCGCTGCTTGGCGGCGGCACTGCCCGCATCGGAGACCCTTCCGGTAAAAGCGAACTTAGGAAAATGCTTACATATGAACAACTGGACGAGAACACAGAATCTATCCGTGCACAGCTTGATAAATTTGTCGGCTTTGACGGAAAAACCGCGTTTACGGCAAACAACAAGGATTGGCTTGCCAATCTTAATTATATTGATTTTCTGCGCGACATAGGAAAGCATTTTTCCGTGAATCGTATGCTTAGTTTTGAAGCATACAAAATGAGAATGGAGACAGGTCTTTCTTTTATTGAGTTTAATTATCAGCTCCTGCAAAGTTTTGATTTTCTGGAATTGTACCGCCGTCATGGCTGCCGTTTACAAATCGGCGGTGATGATCAATGGGGCAATATTGTCGCAGGTGTGGAATTGATTCGCCGCGTTGAAGGAGCGGAAGTTTTCGGGCTTACATTCCCGCTTGTTACCACAGCAGACGGTAAAAAAATGGGCAAGACTGAAAAGGGCGCTCTCTTTCTCGATCCTGCAAAAACCAGCCCTTACGACTTTTTCCAATACTGGCGGAATGTACAGGATCAGGATATTCTGCGTTTTCTCCTCATGTTTACATTTCTTCCTGTTGAGGAATGCAATAGTCTGTGTCTCTCCGGAAAAAATCCCAATGATGCAAAGGAAAGGCTTGCCTGGGAAATAACTGCCGTCATTCATGGCAAAGAAGAAGCCGATAAAGCGCTGGCAGGCGCAAAGGCGGCGTTTGGCGGCGCCGGCGATAAATCCGCTATGCCGCAAGCGGAAATACCGCGCTCGCGTTTTGAAGCCGGTTACAATATAGTGGAACTTTTTACCGATACGGGACTTCAATCTACAAGAAGCGAAGCGCGCCGTCTTGTAGATCAGGGCGGAGCTTTTGTTTCCGGCAGCTCAGGCGAGCTTTATGCAGAGAAGGATCATAATGCTGTAATTGGTTTGGATAAACTAAATGCAGACGGCGAATTAATTTTACGCGCAGGAAAGAAAAAGTATATTTTAATATTGGCTAAGTAAAGCAACAGTTAGCTGCAGGCGATTAAAATAAAATCCTTGATTAGATTGGATATTTTCTTTATTATTTATTAGGAGGCTGATGCATGAACCACTTACTTGATGAAGAAGATGATGATGAAAAAGAAAACGGCAAATCGCCGATAATTGATCCTCTTGCAGCAAGGATGCTAAAGACACGAACAATCCTTATCTCCGGAGAAATAGATAAAGAATTGGCGGAAAAAACCATACGCCAGCTTTTACTTTTGGAAGCAATGAACGATGAACCTATCCGTGTTTTTATTGATTCTCCAGGAGGAGATGCCGATGCCGGTTATGCAATTTTTGACATGATCCGTTTTGTAAAGCCGCAGGTTTGGACAATTGGCATGGGTCTTGTCGCAAGCGCTGCTGCGATTATTCAGCTTGCCTCTCCAAAAGAAAGACGAATTGGGCTTCCTAACAGCCATTACCTGATACATCAGCCTCTTTCCGGCATCCGCGGCGTTGCTACAGATATAGAAATCCACGCAAAGGAACTTGAAAAACTTCGCGGCAAAATTAATCAGCTTATTGCGCAGGAAACCGGAAATGATTTTTCGCAGGTAGAGAAAGACACAGATCGCGATTACTGGATGAATGCCGAAGAAGCTGTTAGATATGGTTTAATATACAAAGTCATTACAAACAGATCAGAAATATAGCTCAGGTATCAGATGCCTATTTTTTATAAATTCTCGGCACTCTTTTATTAACATTGCTTGTTATCTCGTACGGAATAGTTCTTACCATGGAAGCCAATTCCGCCGCATTCTGCAGGATTACCTGTTCGTCAGCTTGTTTGGGGTAAACGTCATCGCCGAAGATGATTGCTTCGTCCCATCGCTTTACATCAGTTTTTGGTCCCAGGTTTACGCAGCATTGATCCATGGAGACGCGTCCGACTATGGGAAAAGCCCTGCCTTTAATAATTATCTGCCACTTATTGCTTGCAAGGCGCGGCAGCCCGTCGGCATAACCTGCGGATATAATGCCTATAAAAGTATTTTCCTTTGCTGTCCATGTTCTGCCGTAAGAAACAGAATCGCCTGTTTTTAATTTTTTAATTAATGAGACAACGCCTCTTAACTCCATAACCGGTTTTACAATAAGAGGATTTAATTTTGACAGCTTTTTTAAATGATCAACAGGAGCCTCATACTCATGTATGGTTTTGAAGCCGTATAAAAGAATGCCGGGTCTTACCATGTCAAACCATGCGTTAGGATGCAAAATAACGGCGCCTGAATTAGCCGCATGAATAATTCCTGGATCGATGCCCTCTTTTTTTATTGCGTTTACTGCCTTGTTAAAACGCAAAAGCTGCACATTGGTAAAATCAATGTCCCTTCTGTCAGGAGAATCAGAAACAGCTAAATGTGTGGCAGTTCCCGTTAATTCCAGAGCAGGCGATTCTTTTATCAATTTAGCGAGAGCAAGAACTTCATTTAACGGACAGCCGATGCGTCCCATTCCTGTATCAATTTTTAAATGGACAGGCAGTTTTGTATTTCCCGCTGCCGCCTGCTTGTTTAACTCAGAAGCAAAGTCTGCATCTGAAACAAAGGAAATAAGTTTGGCTTTAATTATAAACGGGATTTCGCTTGGATGAGGCTGTGAGAACAGCAGGATAGGCGCGTTTATTCCGCCCTTTCTCAGCTCGATGCCTTCGGAAACAGACGCGACCCCAAGACAATAAGCGCCGGCTTCCAAAGCTGTTTTGCTTATTTGAAGAGCGCCATGACCATAAGCATCTGCCTTAACAGGGACGCATATTCGCCTGTTTTGACCTACCCGCTCCTTCACAGAGTTAATGTTCTCTGAAAAACGGTTTAAATATATTACAGCCCCGTTACGCATATATATATGATACCAGAATATCAAACAATAAAAAAGTTGATTCTATACCTGTTTAGTGATATATTTATGTTGGGTATGTGTGTTCAAAAATGCATAAAAACAGCCGGAGTTCTCTTTGTTTTTACCGCTCTTTTCAGCGGTTGTGAGGCTATGGACACGCTCTTGCCTTCTGCAGGGCACTATAAGGTAAATTTGCAGATAAATGACAGCCTGCCGGATGAATGTTCCTTTATCAGATATAACGACAAAATATATCCGTTTTTTGAAGAACCGGTTTCCGGGGATAAGGATGTAACAGCCCTTATGGTTTATATCAGGGACTCCAAAGGTGAAACTTTGGGACGCAAGGTTTCCTATAGCATTGCTCCTGATAAGTCCAATGATTTGGTTATTACCGTAAAAAACCTTGATGATATTCTGCCTCAATTTCCAATACCCGCTAATTTATCCATGGGGAAATACACATTGATTTTTCAGGTAATGAGCGGAAAGGATATACTTCAGAGAACCGAAAGAATCATTTTTTATTTGGGCGCGAACAATTTTTCATTTAACGGTATTAATATACATATACCCGGAATATCAGAATCGCCGCTGCTTATTCCCAAGGATACTAATATAATGCTGGAAGCATCTTTGGATTTCGGCAGCCGCTTTAATCCGTATATAATTTGGTATGAAGGAAAAAATAAAATAAGCGAAGGGAGAATTTCTGACGGAGCAGGGGTGCTTTTCTGGATGGCTCCGGAACAAAGCGGTTTCTTTTCTTTGCGGGCGGAAGTATTCCCAATCGAAAGTTTTAAAGATTTAACAGGTTATCAAAGTGAAGCATCTATTCTTGTTTCGTCCAGATCAAAAGATTTTAATCTTGTCTCTGAAAATATTTCCCAGTTAACGCATTGGTATACTTTTGAAAATAATCTCAGTGAATCAAAAACAGCAGCTGAGGAGCGCGCCTTAAAACCTGCAGATAATAACATTCCTTTATGGAAAGGTATAAACGGGACTTATGGGCTGAGTACAGGTAAGAATAATGCCATGTGTTTTCCTGGTGTAAAAATTCCCAATAATGCATTAAATAACTGGCTGTGTTTATTTAGAATAAAAACGCTTGATGACGGCGTTCTTTTTTCTGTTCTTTTTGGATCTTCAGGCAATGTGCGTATTTCCTTGTCAAAAGAAGGACATAACCTTATTCTGTCTGTTCAATCGCCTTTGGAAACAATTTCTCAGGTAATTAATCTTCCTGTTAATACTGACGAATCCTTCTTTACCGCAGGAATTAAATTCTCTGCTTTGCCCAATCTGGTATCGGCGCAGTTTAATCTTATGGGAGTTGCAGCCGGGAATGAGCTTAATACAAAAACTATATCGCTGAGAACAGCAGTTGAGAATGAGTTTAAAATTATTTTAGGGCTTGCAAGCGAGAGCAGTAAGAATGCCGAAGAAGAAACAGAGGAAATTCCTGTTTTGGAAAGTACGCAAACCGCTGTTTGGGATGAATTTGCATTGTATTATATGCCGCCAATGGAATCGATTATTGAGAAACTTAGGCCGACTGTTAATGAAAATTAGGTTTGTTTCTTGTTTTTTACTTGTCCTTATTTTTATTTCATGTGTAGGACAAAGCAATACTGCGTTTATTCCCGAACCGGACTTTAGCGTTTATAATGTTCCTGAAAATTTTATTGAGATAAATAAAATTATATCAACAAGGGATGGAAGCGGCGTAGGAGGCATACCGGATTGGCTGCTTGCCTATATAGACGGGGGAATAGAAGCCGTAGAAAAACTTGACGTTTATAATGATAAATATGTTTTTATTGCCGAGAACGAAGGCGATAATATTGCAGTTTTAAATAAATGGTCAGAAAGATATTCTGAAAGGCTGGATTTTCCGATGCTTGTTGCGTCAAGAATGGATAAAAGGATAATTTTATCGGCATCATTGTATCCTGATAATGAATACGGACGATTTTATGAAACATTAATAAAAAACGCATACAGCAGCGTTTATACAGGAGCTGTTAAAGAAGATACATATTGGATAAAGATATGGTTTGAAAAGGAGAATACCTGGGAATATACTGAAAGATACAAACATTTTGTTTTGCTTACTATTAATAAAACGGCATTACAATCTATAATAAGAAATATGATGGTGACGACAAGCGGAGCTGTAACTGTAAGCAGCGCGCAAAGCAACGCAATAGATCGTTTGCGGCAAACTATTTTTGAGAGGTTCTAAATGATATTTACGTTTTTAAATATTTCAATAATAATTTTCTTTTGTATATATTGGTGCATTAATGAAAAAATCGGATTGCAGCTTAGTATTGTAATTCTGCTTTCGGCATGGACTATTCATTTGCTGAATAGTTTAAATATCAAGTTTCCTTTTAATATAGAAATTGGATGGTTTGCCGCAGGAGCATTAATTTGCGGCTATATCGCGCTGAGGAAACTATTGGAAACGCTTTTATTAAAAGGCGGCATGAGAGCATACCTGATAGCAACGGCAGTAGTTTCATTTTCATTAATTATTTATCATCCCAGCGTAATTTTTGTAATTCCCGGCGGAGTTATACTTGGATTGGGCATAGGACATTGCCTAAACAGGAAATTTATCGGCTTTGACTGCGTAAATATACTGCAGCGAAAGGGTAAGAAGAAATATTTAACGCTGCTTGCGCGTTTGGCTTTGGGTGTTTCTGTTCTTATTTTGATGGTGTATAGAGTGGAAAAAATTATCTTTAGTATGACAGAAAATCAAAATGTTCTTTTATACGGGTTCCTCTGTTATGCGATTATAGGTTTTTGGATTACTGTAGCCGCTCCATGGCTCTTTATTAAATTGCGTCTTGCCGGAACAGCTTCCGGCAGCGAAGATGAAAAACAAGAAAAAAAACCCGGAACATAAACATGGTAAACACTGGTTCCAGGGCTAGTTACGGCGATGAAGCTCCTGTTGCCGCTTTTGCAACAACTCCCGGCAGCAGCGCGCTTACGATAATTCGCTGTTCAGGGAAAGGTTCAATAGAATTAGCTGCTTCGGTTTTTTCGTCTGCCGGAATAAAAGATGCGCCGGGGAATACCGTTGTTCACGGCTGGATTGTTCAGGGTGATGAAAAAATAGATGAAGTCTTGGTTTCTGTTTTCCGCGCTCCGAAAAGTTACACAGGCGAAGACAGCCTTGATATCAGCTGCCATGGAGGAAATTCGGCAGGCAAAGCTGTAATGACCGTTTTAAAACATGCGGGTTTCCGTGAAGCTCTTCCCGGCGAATTTACTTTCCGCGCATTCATGAACGGGAAAATAGATCTGACAAAAAGCGAATCTGTAATGGAGATTGTTTGTGCTAAAACAGAAGTTAGCAGACGGCATGCCGTATCGCGCCTTTGCGGTTCTTTAAAAAAAGAAATAGACGAAATTAAAAATCTGCTTGTTCAAGTTCTTGCAGGCGCGGAAATATATCTTGATTATTCCGAAGATGAAGTAAGCGCTGATGATGCTGATGAAATTGCAGGAAGACTTCCGGGCAAAAATATTGCTTTGCAGGCGTTGTCCCGGTTAAAAAAACTTTCAAATTCATGGCAGGTTGAACGAATTTATCAGGAAGGAATTACGCTTGTAATTGCTGGACCTCCGAATGCGGGCAAATCGAGTCTTTTTAATTTGCTGCTTAAGGAGGATCGTTCGATTGTTACGGAAATTCCGGGTACTACCCGCGATTGGATAGAAGCATTTGCATCGATAGAAGGCATACCTATTCGAATTATTGATACAGCAGGTTTACGCGAGGCCGGTGACTCTGTTGAAAAAATCGGCATTGAACGCAGCAAAAAAATTTTACAGGAAGCTGACATTATTTTATATTTGATTAACGAAGATTTAAATGATTTGCGCTTAAATGACAATAGTAAAAAAATTCCATATTTGTATATATGGAACAAGTGCGATATTACTCCTGTGCCGGCGTCTTTTCCTGTTCATGATATTAAACCAATCAGCGTAAGCGCTAAAACAGGCGAAGGTCTTTCTGAGCTTAATTCGGCGATAACTTCAGCAATCCTGCGGCAAACAACCCTTGTAAATGAGCCTAACGCTCAGGATGCTTCTGTCGGCACAGAACGCCAAAAAAAACTTGTTGATGCCGCATGCTGTGCTTTGGAGGAAGCGCTTGCGATGAGAGAAAACAACAGTCCTCTGGATTTAATTGCGCCTCTAATCAGAGATGCCGTCAATTCGCTCGGTGAAATTACAGGAGAGGTTTCTACGGCGGATATCCTGGAAGAAATGTTCAGTAAATTCTGCGTAGGAAAGTAGCGCAGACTGTATTTTTTAAATATTAATTTATGATATAATGGCGAAAGGAATTTAATTATGATTGAATATATACTTTATATACTTCTTGGTCTTATCGTTTTGCAGTTTGCTGTAATGATGATACTATTTGCAAAAAACAATAAAGGTTCGCAAACTGATATCGTTCAAAAATTGATTGAATATTCGCAGCGTCTTGAAAAAAACGAAACGACTCTGCGCGATGAATTCGGCAAAAACCGTCTGGAAACAGGCAAGACCGCAAAGGATACGCGCGAAGAGCTGGCTTCGGCACTTAAGGTAAACCGTGATGAACTTTCCGCCGCTTTAAAAATTTTTGAAGAAAGATTTTCTTCCAACATTGGGATATTAACAAGGGAAACGAAAGAAGGTTTGGAAAAATCGCGCGAAGCCGTAGAGAAAAAACTTTCTGACATTCAGCAGGGTAACGAAAAGAAACTGGACGAAATGCGCCATACTGTCGATGAAAAACTGCATAAGACGCTTGAAACACGTCTTGGCGAATCATTTAAACTTGTAAGCGAGCGGCTGGAGCTTGTTCAAAAAGGTCTCGGCGAAATGCAGTCATTGGCAAGTGATGTGGGCAGCATTAAAAATGTTCTTGCAAATGTAAAAAATAAAGGCGTGTTGGGCGAGTATCAGCTTGGCGCGATACTGGAACAGATTCTGACGCCTAGTCAATATGATCAAAATGTAAAAATTAAAGAAGGCAGCCGCGAGAATGTCGAGTTTGCCGTTAGATTTCCAAGCAAGGAAGACCCAAGCAAAATTACATGGCTTCCCATTGATGCTAAGTTCCCGACAGTAGATTACGAAATGCTTTTAGCCGCTTATGAAAGCGAAGATAAAAATAAGGTAAATCAAGCGCAAAAAGATCTGCGCGGAAAAATTGAAAAATTTGCAAAAGATATTCATGATAAGTATATCGATCCGCCTGTTACGACTGAATTCGGAATAATGTTTTTGCCATTTGAAGGTTTGTATGCGGAAGTTCTGCGCATTCCGGGATTATTTGAAACTATCCAAAATACTTATAGAGTTGCAATTACTGGACCAACGACAATTTCTGCGTTTTTAAACAGCCTGCAGATGGGCTTTAGAAGCCTCGCGGTAGAAAAAAGAACAAGCGAGATTTGGGGTTTGCTTGGCGCTGTTAGAACTGAGTTCGGCAAGTTTGGAGATGTTCTTGAAAAAACAAAAGAAAAACTGGATTTGGCAAGCAAGGAGATCGACAAAGCGGGCGTGCGTTCCAGAGCAATACAAAAAAAATTGCTTGATGTAGAAAAATTACCGGAAGACAAAACGCAGAAATTATTAGGTGATATTGATATAAGCGGCAATGAAGATGAATAATATGCAAACAGGAAGGTTTTATGGAACAGGAAACAATCAATAAAGACGAAAAAAAGAAAGTAATTATTAAAAAGGAAAAACTTCCTTTAATAACAGCATTAATAATATCTGTTAGTTTATTTCTTGTTTTACTGATTGCAGTCGTTTGGATAGCGGCAAGGAAACCTTTGGTTATCAAACAGTTGATAGAAACAAACATCAGCACGGTTGTAAAAGAAATACTGCCGGCTTCTGAATATGTCTGCATGGTTTATAATTATCAATCTATTTCACAAAGATCCTATAATCCCGGTAATTGGCTTAACGCTCACAATTTGCTTATCGTGCTGGACGGAACAATTAAACTTGGATTTGACTGTGAAAAAATTATTGTAAAGGAAAGAGGTTCGCAGTTAATTATTAATATGCCTGCGGTAGAAATTCTCGCGCATGAACAGTATCCAGAACGTGCAAAATCCTACGATCTTGCAGGCGGAGGTCTTTTCCCGCGTTCGATAAAACCGCAGGAAATACTGGACTTATTGGGTGATTCTAAACTTGATAAAGAAAACCAAGTAAAAGAAAATGAAGACCTAATGAAACAGGCGCGTGATTCCGCCGAAGCGCTTTTTAAACCTTTACTGGAATTTAACCCGTCGATTAAAGGGAATTATAACATTGTTTTTAACTGGTGAAGGTTTAATTGATAATTAAAGTATAATATTGAAGAGCTTATGATACAACTTCCGGTACTTTTTCACATAATTTTCCGGTAACGTATTTGTGTATTATACTGGTAACTAATGTTTGATAAGGTATTCCTTCTTCCAGAGCCTTTATTTTTATACCATCCAAATCATTTTTGGTGATACGGATATTCATGCGTTGATCTTTTGTGAGCGTATTCACGGCTGTTTTTGATAATACTGTTTTCCAGTCTTCGATATTTTTTACAGGTCTCCATTCGTTGTTTTCCAGAGATTCTATTAATTCCTGCTCTTCTTTATCGATAAAATTATTATTTTTCATTTCATCCCATTCAAAGCGCATCATCTTGAATATAATTTATTGTGTGCCTATTGTCAATACATTATTTTATTAGGTTTATTATATCGTTGAACGAATCGTCAAAAGACCTCTTTATTTTTACCAATTTCTTAACAGCTTCCATATGGTTTATAGGGTTTGGTGTAATTTCTACTACAGGCAATAGTAATTGGTACGTATCAATCTTAAGAGCATCTGCTAAACTTTCCAAGGTTTTATCGCTTACCCATGTTCTATGACATTCTATACTATTTACTGTTTGCCATGATAAATTTGCCATTTCTGCAAGTTTTTCCTGCGATAGACCAAGCATTTTTCGATGATTCTTTAAATTTGAGGCTAAAATTATGCGTAAATTTGGTTTTTTTGCCTTCATTAATAAATTATCTTATATTTTTCCTATTAAGTATTGACACGTAATGATATAAATGGGATAATATTAGTAATAATAGGGGATATAACCTTAATAATTTTTATTTAGAAAACCAGCTTTTTTAGCTTGGTAATGAAAAAGGAGCAAAAAATGAAGGATTTATCGAAAATGGCAGTAGTTTCTTTACTGGTCGTAGGGCTTATTTTAAGTCTTGCAGGGTGTGTTGAAGACGATGGAGGAAATGGTGGTGAAGGCGGTGTTACAATAGACTATACTAATTATGCTCCAAACCATTCGATCATGGTGAGAAACAATTCATCAGAGCGTCTTGTAGCTTTTGTTGGCGATTTACACCCAGATAATTATATAGGCGGTATTCCTGCTCGTTCTAATAATCATGGTCTTAAAAAGGATACTAAGTTATTTTACCGAACAGATGATTTCCCTCTTATATTACTTACAGAAGCCCAATATAAAGCTAACATTAATAATTTGAATTCACAAAAATATACTCCATTTACTCGTGTATACATTTTTTACAATGCAACAGGAGACAATTCTATTGTATATGAAATCGCTGAAGGTCTTGGCGGACCAAATACATTACGAATAATTAATACATCAAAAACGATAAATATAGAATTACGACTTGGTGGGATATTTGGTGAAACAATAGGTTATGCTCCTGCAGGAATGATAGAAACAAATCTTAAGCTGGCTGATGGTGATTATAATGTATTTCCGGTTTTTAAACGTTACAACCGCTATAGAGACATAGTAGAAACAGTTTATCCGCAAGGAAGTGGTTCTGACTATGCATGGTTTCAGCCATATTCATTCGAAAATGAAGCAATTTATGAAATGAATCTTAGAGCACTTTTACAAAATACAAATTTCGCAACCGGAGCAGCATGGATAATCGTCAGAAATGAATCAGATACAGCTGGTATTCAATTTAGAGAAGGAGTTACACCCCGAGTTACTCCTTCAGGAATGAGAAATGTCATGACAGGGCAAAATATATATTTTCAGATCGATATGCCAAAAGTTGGTAATGTATTTGGAGAGAAAATAACCGCAACTAACTGGTCTTTTGGTCCTGGTATTAATAATGCTACATTAGCTAGTACTGATATATATGCAGGTAAGTTGTATACAGTAACCATAACTGGAGATCACAATCAAGGTCCGCTTATTGCAGCTATCAGTGAAGGTGTAGATATTCCTCAAGATGAACTGGCAGGTGAGTGGTAGTATTAATAAATTAAACGGTTAAATACTTTTTAGAAGTTTGTAGGATGTCAGCTGTAAAATAATCTGTAAACATTTGGTTATTTTACAGCTGGCAATTTTTAAAAATCTGATAAAAACATTTATAAAGGTAAGGGTATATTATGAAGAAAATAAAAATATATATTATTACCTCATTCTTAATATTATGTATAATATTCTTATCGTGTTCACCGCAAGAAGAAGAAAAAACACAAAGAAATAGTTCGATGGGAATTGTGTTTTTTAATAATATGACATCATTTGATGTTAATTTATTTCAGAATTATATTCATCCTTCTGCTTTGTTGTGTTCTATTAAAGCTGGAAGCCCGGCGCATAAAGAAATATTGTTCCCTAGTTTAGATCAAGTTTCAGGTGATATTTTTTATCCGCAATATAAAATACTTATTGCAAATGAGATACAAACAGGCGGGAATCCTATATATGGTTATATGCAGCTTGATTATACAAATATAAATAATATTAGGATTGTAATAAAAGGCGGAGAAATATATTCAGAAACTATTGAACAGCCATCAATTTCTGGTTTGAGATTAATAGATGGATATATAGCAGTAGTAAATATGAGGTCCACTCAGGTTCAAATAATGAATGGAAATGAAGTATTATATAAAGATGATGGTAGTGGTATACATATAAATACAAAGCAACCTGTAGGTTATTATAAATTTTCATTTTATTCTGATTTGTTAAATATCACTCAGTTAAAGGCACGAGATAGCATATACATGGATTTTCCAGAATTTACAATGGAACGAGGGAAGTTATGCGTTTATTGGTTTGAAATCAACGCAGAGGGTGTTGTTTCCGGGCCTACAATTAAATTTATTATTTGAGGAAATGTTGATATTTTGGAGAAACAAATATGAAAAAAGCATTAGTTATTCATATAATACTTATCTCGATTGTTTTTATTACTTGCGATTTATTTGAAGAAGAAAAAAATGCTGATGTTCTAGGTATTTGGACAGGAGCCTACGGATCAAATGGAACGCTTACAATGGAAATAATCAACGAGAAATATATAATTATATTTGATGATGCAGTCGGACAAAATATTAAACATGGCTATTGGGAGAGAAAAGGAAATGAATTAGAATTAAATAATAATTCTAGTAAGGCAACATTATCGGGAGATAAATTATATTTATTCCAATATATAGATAACTCTAACAATAGACCAAATACTATTACACTTGAGAGAAAAGTAAATGCTCCTAAACATCTTACAATATTAAGAATAAATAATCAGTCTGGAAAAATAATCTACAATGCAATATGGAATAATATTTCATTTTATAATAATGTAAATAATAATTCATTAATTCCTGGGAATTTTATAACAAAAGATGTTGACCCAGGGCAGGGATATGTGTTTTTTAATTTTTATGATGTAAATAATAAATTAATAAATGCTCGTACAAATCAAGTAATTATAATCAGTAAAGATAATAAAGAAATATTTATTTTTAATGATTATACGATTATAACAGAAATAGGAAATATAGATAATAACACTAATAGCGGACAACTTGGCAGTTTTGAAAGTGTTAAGGAATAATTAAATGAAAAAATATTTATTATTATTTTTATTTATGTTTGTATTTGCATCTTTATTTGCGCAGGAATTTAAAAAAGAATTAAATGTTTATGGCGGGGCAGGAGGAGGAGATTTCGGAGAAGTAGTATTAGGTATTCAAGCAGGGGCATATATCTATAAATATAGAACAAATATTTTTATTGATGCGAATGCATCGTTTTTTAACACAATAGAAAATTTTGAAGGATTAGGAATAGGAGCACAATTAGGCGGGATAATTGAATATTATTTAGGTGGAATATTTTTTATAGGAGCTGGAGGCGGAATGGGTGGTGTTATTATGATTCCTAATAGTAGTTATGATGAAGAAGAAAGATTTACATATCCTTATATTAGAGGGTCTTTTTCAACACAATTTAAACGAAAATATGAGGAGGATGGCTGGAAATTAGGAATATATTTCGATTATTGTTTTGACAGTGGCTTTAAAATTGGTATTAGATTTCACTGGTTTTTTGATATGAATTAATTAAAATTAATTTTAATTAATTTTAATTTGGAGGTGTAAGGAATAAGAAAATGAAAAAATATATAGTAATATTTTTAATAGTATTTATGATTCAGCCATTATATGGACAAGTAGAATCAGAATTCAATATTTTTGTTGGAGGAGGAGGAGGCGATATAAGTGAAGCAGTGTTGGGTATTCAAGCAGGAGGATACATCGAAAATTATAATACAAGTATTTCTATTGATACGAATGTGTCAATATTTAATACAATAAAAGAATTTGATGGAATGGGAGGAGGAGTTCAATTAGGCGGTTTAGTAGAATACTTTTTTGCCTATATGTTTTTAATTGGAGCTGGAGGCGGAATTGGTTGGGTAACTATTTCTGTAAAGTCTGATGATGAATCTGAAAACAGTAAAAGTCATTTATTTTCATATCCTTATATTAGAGGGTCTTTTTCAATAAGATTTTTTAATGGATACGACAGAGGTGGTTTTAAAGTAGGATTATATTATGATTATTGTTTCGATATCGGTAATAAAGTAGGTATTAGATTTCATTATGTATTCGGTTAATTGTATTTTAAGTCTAATTTGGAGGAATAATGAAAAGAAAAATATTTTATATTAGTTTATTATTTTTTATTACATTTCCTGTATTTTCTCAAGAAGGATATCTTTTTAATATTTTTGGATCATATAGCTTAGGGAAAATAAGTGAAATAGGAGGAGGTATACAAATAGGAGGCGTAATAAATGATATGACTAGTTTTTTATTAGATATAAGTTTGAGTGATATAGAAATAAATAAAAATCATGGTTTTGGTTATCATCTTGGAGGCTTATTTGATATAAAAATATTAAATATGTTTTTATTAGGCGCAGGTGCAGGTATAGGCGGTTTTTTTGATGATGATTATATCGATACAAAACTTTATCCATTTATTCGCGGCTCATTCGCATTAAGATTTGCGGTTTTTAAACTAGGTATAAATTATGATTATTGTTTTGATTATGGTTCAAGGATAGGAGCAAGAATTCACTTATGTTTTAGTGAAAGATGAAAAATCGAAGGATATGTTTAATGGAATATTGTAAAATAAAAAAACTTTTATTAAATTTAGTGATATTCTCAGTAATTCTTTGTTCTTGTAATGATTCAACTGATGAAAAGAATGAATCTGGTAAATATTTAATAACCATTAAAAACGAATCATCATTTCCTTTAACTAATGTTAAATTCTTAAATCTTTCCTTTGCAACTATAGGTAATGATTTATCAGTATCAGGGCATGCTTCTCAGCAAATTACATCAGACCTCTTAGGAAAATCAGGTTATATTACTTTTGAATTTAAAAACACACCAGGTGTAACATGTAGAACAAATGCATGGCTAACTATAAGCGAAAATAACTTAACATATATTTTCATTGATGAAACTATTGTAGAAGAACTAAATAATAGTAATAATAAAAAACCTTTATCTCAAATTACTTTTTCAAGGATTGCGGTAGAAAGGAATGGATTATCAGTAATTAAAAATGATATTGTTTCAATAGGTGAAACTGTTGCAAATTTTATTTCCCAGCATGAAATTTCTATTAAAAACAATGGGGCAGGTAAGTTAAAATTAATTGGAAACGAACCGGTAAAAATAAATGGCTCTAGTGATGTGTTTTCTATAATACAACCTTCCAGTTCAGAGATAAATCAAAGTGACATATTAACATTCAGAATTAATTTCATGCCGAAAGCTGTTCAACTTTATTCTGCACAAGTAATAATAGCATCTGATGATTTAAATGGCGAATTTACATTTATGATAACAGCAACTGGTACTGTGCCAAAACCAATCGCAGTTATTAATTATTTAACAACAGAGGTAGATCAAGATGGCACAATTAATATTGATGAAGTTTTAATAACCCAAAGTAAAATGTTTAATATAGTAATCAAAAATATTGGAACAGAAATATTAACAATTGAACCTAATAATATTTCTATTACAGGCGCGGATGAAGCCGCTTTCACAAAAATTACAAATCCGGGAAGTAGTATCTCTATAAATTCCCAAACATCATTCAATATTGAATTTAAACCAACGAAGGAAGGTGAGAATAATGTTACTTTAATAATTCCTACTAATGATGTGTCACGTAATCCAATTGTTGTGTTTATCAAAGGAATAGGAAAGAAAGGAAAAGCTGTTCTGCAATTAACTCAAGGTTCAACAACTATTAATAATAATACAATAACACCTTTTGATTTTGAAAATGCTGAATTAGGAAGCAGTAAACAATTAATATTTACAATTAAAAATATCGGTAATATATCATCTGAATTAATTGGAGAACCTATTGTTGATTCATCAGCAACAGCTTTTGCTATACAGATTCAACCAGCGAAAAGAACTATTAATCCTAATGATGAAGTATCATTCATTATTAAGTATACTCCATTAGAAGAAAAAGAAGATTTTAGTATTATTACGATATTAAACAACAGTGATGATATGATATATTCTTTTAGTGTTAAAGGTTATGGATATATTAAAAGACCACAGATAAATATTAAACAAGGCAATACAATAATTCCGCAAAATGGAGAATTTAATTTAGGCACTGTACTTAAAGGGCAATTAAGAGATATTGTATTTACTATTGAAAATTCAGGTGAAGCAGATTTGAATTTCGTAACTGTTAGTAATAATCGTATAAATATTGAAGATAATAATTTAAATTATTTTTCTGTTATTCAGCAGCCTTTTGCAAATACTATAGTTAGTTCCAAAAGTTCAACAACATTTATTATTCGTTTTAACCCTGATGTTATAGGTAATAATTTTACAGCAAGTGTTCATATTAATACAAACAGCCATATAAATAGTGTATTTTCATTTTGGATAATAGGAAATTGCAGTAACAGTTATAGCGTTGGGGATATAGGACCAGGAGGCGGGCTTGTCTTTTTTGCTCAAGGAGGTCAATACAAAGAAGTGAGCGGCGATTTAGGTTCATATAACTGGAATACCGCAAGAACGACAGCAAATAATTTCAATGGCGGCGGTTTTACCGGCTGGTATCTTCCTGACAGAGGGGAACTGGATTTAATATATGAAAAATTGCATCGTCAGGGTTTGGGCGGATTTTCTGATGGATATTATTGGAGTTCAACTATCTCTTCTTCTGGTTCTAATATATATTATCGTAAATATTTCCATACTGGTTCATGGTACGATTCTTCTTCAACGAGTTTCCACAGAGTCTGTGCCGTAAGGGTTTTTACAATGAATTAATGTTATATAAAATGCCATTAGGGTGTACTTTAGTAATATATATTTTCATTTTAGAGAATAATAGGAGATAAAAATGAATAAAAAAAAATTATTGGTAATTACACTTACTGCAATACTGGCTTTCTGTTTCATTAACTGCGACACAGAAACGGAACAAAAAGAAGAAGATGTAGTAGTATCTTTTGAAAGTTATTCAACATCGTCAATTATTATTAAAAATAATACTAATAAAAGGTTTGTTGCTTTTAAAGGTACACCAAGTGCTAATACCCTAATCGGCGGTATCCCTGCTTACGCGGACAATCATGGGCTTGAAAAGAAAAAATCATTATTTAATGAAACAGGTGACTTTGTTCTTACTTTATTAACAGAGGAAGATTATGAGAAAAATGAAAATAATTTATCCTCTGCGCCTGTATTTACAAGAATTTACGCTTTTTATAATCATGAAGTAGATAATAATAAAATTTACCAAGTTAGTAGCTATTTAGGCGGAGAAGGTCAAATTAATATTAATAACCCAACCTCGTGGAATATTATAATCAGAAAAGATTCACCGAATGGTGAAGCATTAGGTTTTATTGCTCCGTATTCAACTAATTCAATTATTAGGTTAGAAACCCCCAATGTTTATAATCTGTTCCCGATTTTTGTAGAATATAACTCTTTTACAAATGAATTAACGGAAATTATTCTTGTATATACAGATGGTGTTCTTCATGGTATACCTTATATGCGAATCTTCGATTTTATGGATTCAACTTCGCATAATTGGGATTTAATTGAAATTACATCTTTAATGGATTTTTAAATGTCATCAGGAGGTTTCTTTTTATAAAAATAAATAATTTTTCCATAGGACAATCAGAAACGATATATTCTTTGCCCGAATATTCATATAAAACCGATTATATCAATTCTATTAGTGTAACAGAGGAAAATATCACTTTATTGGAAGTTGGCGATATTATAGAAGCAGGACTTACGGATTTAGAGTTATAAAAAAGCTAAATTTTGTCTGATTGCTTATTACAAGTGATCAGACACGGCAACTTGTTCCATGTAAAGTTCTTTTATTGACTCTCTAACCTTGTTAATAATCCACATTTTGATATAATTTCTGTCATGACCACTTTAGCGGACGTTTTGCAATAAGTGTATTTGCGGCATCTCTAATTTCGTCAGGAAATTGAGCTGCAATGATATGTTTTTCTTGAATTTTTCTCATGCATTTTGTATTAAGTTCTTTTACAAAATCATAGCAATATTTTTCGTGCGGAGAGAGTATAAGAAATTTTTTATTTAATTCATGTAATATTTTCATAGGTTCCAGTAAATCTGAATCATTAGATACCAAGACTGCCATATCAAATTTATTCAAACAAGCGTCTCTAACAAGATGAGAGGCTATATTTACATCCGATCGTTTTTCTTCCGTTTTTAAAACAAGTGACTTTTGCATATTTGTCGTTCCATCTGGATTTGTAATAATCTTAATGGGATAAACAGGCATCATTGTAGGATTCTTTGAAAAACGACCTTTGATAATTTTAATATTTTCAATAGTCATTAGAGCCCTATAATATTCTTGTTGTCTAGAAGGAGATTTATCACCTATATATAGAGCGTCAATATCTGTTGTATAAAAATTAATCTGATCTATTTCGTAACTTTCATATAAAAACTGTTCTACAAGTTTTTTCGGATTAAGCCACCTAAACTTGCGGCGGCGCGAATTTAAACTGCTATCTTCTTTATGCTTCAACCTGCCGTAAAACAAGTTATATCCGTCTATATATACTCTTATTTTCATGATTAAAAATATGGGGGCTTTCGCCCCCCCCCAACACCGAAGTACTGAGCTATTGTATATATAATAATACTTCTTTGATAAAAAATCAAGTATTGTATATCTTTTTTGCAGTATTATCTCCCAATCTTCCCCATACCCCGCATTTTCATTAAAATTAAACCATGGATTACGACTGTATAATAATCGGCGGTGGGCATGCCGGCATAGAAGCCTCTCTTGCAACCTCGCGCCTTGGCTTTAATACATTACTCATTACGCAGAACCCTGACAAAATAGGGGCGCTTTCATGCAATCCCGCGGTCGGGGGTTTGTCAAAAGGTAATCTTGTGCGGGAAGTTGACGCTCTCGGCGGCGAAATGGCAAAGCTGATAGACGCGACAATGATCCAATACAGAGTGTTAAACCGCTCCCGCGGACCTGCTGTGCAGGCGCCTCGTGCACAGGCGGATAAACATGCGTATCAGGCGGCGGCGCGGGCTGTTTTAGAAAAGCAAAAAAATCTTACGATTTTTATGGACACGGTTACCGATTTTATTGTTGACGGCGATATGCGCGCTGCAAATACTAACGCAGAATTTTCTTCCGCAAAAATCGCCGGGGTGATTACACAACGCGGACATCGCATAACGGCGCGGACAGTTGTGCTTGCTTCCGGCACTTTCATGGAAGGTAAAATATTTATCGGCGAATTTGACGCGCCGCAGGGTCGGCTTGGCGAAGAAGCTGCTGTCGGGCTTGGCGCTTCATTAAGGCGGCTTGGTTGTGTTGTAGGACGGCTTAAAACAGGCACTCCTGCGCGAATAGCGGATAATTCAATCGATTTTTCCAAAATGGAAAAACAGGACGGCGATGAAATGCAGCCCTTTTCATTTGATGGTAACAACGTTTTGAATAGACCGTCTCTTCCCTGCTGGATAACCTATACAACAACAAAAACGCACGAAATTATAAAAGCAAATATTCACCGCTCGCCTCTTTTCGGCGGAAAAATTGTCGGTGCAGGCGCGCGTTATTGTCCGAGTATCGAGGATAAGGTTGTGCGCTTTCCCGAGCGCGAGAGGCATCACATTTTTATTGAGCCTGAAGGTCTTTCAACTAACGAGATGTACATGAACGGCGCGTCAAGTTCTCTGCCTGAGGATGTTCAGTGCGATTTTATTCACAGTATACCGGGTCTTGAAGAAGCGCACATTGTCCGACCTGCTTATGCCGTAGAATACGACTACCTTGATCCATTGGATTTATTTCCGTCGCTTGAGTCAAAACGTCTTTCAGGTTTTTTTGCGGCAGGGCAGACCAACGGCAGTTCCGGTTATGAAGAAGCCGCCGCGCAGGGACTTATGGCAGGCATCAACGCAGCGATGAAAATGCAGAATAAACCGCCGCTTGTGCTTGGACGCGCTGAGGCATATATCGGCGTGCTTGTTGACGATCTTACAACCTTAGGAACAAAAGAGCCTTACCGTATGTTTACAAGCCGCGCCGAACACAGATTAATGCTGCGCCACGACACTGCAGATACGCGGCTTACTCCCAAGGGACGCGAAACAGGACTTATCGATGACAGTCGATGGGAACGCTTTTTGGAAAAGACAAGGCAGTTAGATGAAGTGAAGGAGCTTATAGCACAAAGAAAAGAAGATGAAATACAGCGTTACCCCGCAGAAATTGTTGAGCGCGTACTGTTGGATAAAAAGTATGAAGGTTACATCGAAAAAGAAATCCGCTTTGCCGCAAAAGCCGCAAAAATGGACGCTATCAAACTTAATCCCAATTTGGATTATGCAGGTATTAGCGGGCTTTCGAGCGAGGCAAAGGAAAAACTTAAGGCAGTTAAACCGCTCAATGTAGGGCAGGCGGCGCGAATACCCGGCGTTCGGCAGAGTGATATAGCGCTGCTGATTATTTTAGCGAACAAGATGTAAGGGAAAGTAAACTTAATTAAATGAATCTAACAGCTCGCCAATGGAGAACTTTATTTCTTCTTTTTTATCGATAATTATTTTTTCGGAGTCTTCTATTAGTTGTTTTTGCTTATCGCACTGAGCTGTAAGTTTTTTTATTTTCCAGGTATTAAAAATTTTGAATATAAATTTACCGGGGTTTTCTCTTAATTTTTCCATTTGGTTTGTTTTTTCTTCCAGCTCATCGTATATTACTGCGCTTTGTTTTTCTAAATCTTCGAATTCCTTAAATGTTTTTTGCAGGCAGCTTAATCTTTCTTTTGTGTTTTTTATAAAGAATTCGTTTTCCTTTTGTTTTAGCTTTAATTGTTCGTATTCTTCTCTTCTTTTTTGCTCAATTTCCATTCTTTTTTGTTCTTTTTTATCGCTGATACCTTTGTTAATTTCTTTGATTTTATATTTTATGCCATCCTGTATCTTTCTGATAGGAGCGAATACTCTCCCAATAATAATGAATAGCAGGAGCAGTGCGGCAACCGCAAGTAAAAAAATTAATAAAGTGTTATTATCCATGTATTAATATTAACTCATCATGAGGTTTGGGTCAACAAAAATATAATTACCGCTTAATTCTTTTTACCAAATATTGTAAACTGCTGCAAGGAGCATTTATGATTAAGCTTGCCGCTTTTTTAGGCAACCCCGGCGAAAAATACGCAAAAAACAGGCATAACGCAGGACGTATGCTTGTGCAGGCGTTCTCATTTTACTCATCTCTTTCGTGGCAGAAAAAGTTTAAAGGATTATACGCTGTAAACTCTGCTGCTGGTGCATTGAACGAAAATGTGCATTTTATTATGCCGGAGACCTACATGAACCTTTCAGGCGAATCGGTATTTGCAGCCGCCTCTTTTTATAAGATAGATTTAAAGGAAATAATTGTTATACATGATGAGTTGGAACTGCCGCTTGGGACAATTTCGTTAAAGTTTGCAGGAGGGCTCGGAGGGCATAACGGACTGCGTTCGATGAACAAATGCTTTGGCAGCGCTGACTTTTGGCGGCTGCGGGTCGGTATTGGCAGACCGGATTCGCGTTTGCCTGGAGAAGGCGGACATGCAGGCAGCGGTGAGGGTATACACGATTGGGTGTTGTCAGATTTTTCCAATGATGAAAAAGAGACGTTAAACCCTGCGCTCGAAGCGGGCGCCGGTTTATTGATGAAATTATTTACGGAAGAACCTGAACAATATTTAAAAGAATGGGCAAAGAAAAAAATTGAGGTATACAAAGATGACTCCAAATGAAGCTTTCAAAGCGTTATACGACACTATTGTTAAACTGCGCTCACCCGATGGCTGCAAGTGGGACAGGGAGCAAAGCCCGTCAACCTTGAGGGGCGCGTTAGTCGAAGAAACTTACGAATGCCTTGAAGCAATCGATGAAAACGATTCTGAGCATATTGCCGAAGAACTCGGCGATTTATTTATGCTTGCCACGATGATAAGTTATATGCACGAACAGGAGGGGAAATTTTCTGTTTCGGATGCATTATTAAAAGTTAACGAAAAATTGATCCGCCGTCATCCTCATGTATTCGGTGATATTAAAGTAGAAGATACTGCAGAAATTCTTAATAATTGGGCAAGAATTAAAGTCGAACAGGAAGGAAGAAAACCCAAAGATTCGATGCTTGACGATGTAAGCTCCTCTATTCCTCCCATGGATCGGGCGTACGCGCTGCAAAAAAAAGCTGCAAAAGCCGGTTTTGATTGGCAGAACAAAGAAGACGTAATCGGCAAGATAAAAGAAGAACTTGGAGAGGTTTGCGATGCATTCAAGGAAAATGAAGGTTCTGCCGCAGTCGAGGAGGAGTTAGGTGATTTATTGTTTTCGGTTATCAATCTTTGCCGGTTTTTAAAAACGGAGCCGTCTGTCGCTCTTCGCCGTACAAACGGTAAATTCGTTAAGCGTTTTAAATATGTAGAAAAAAAGATGAAAGAGACTGGTCAGGAAATGCAGAAAGGTAATCTGGAAATAATGGATAAATACTGGGACGAAGCTAAAAAGATACCTTGAAATAACATAAATTATAATGTATAAATGAACAATGGCAGTTACTCAAAGCGTAACAAGGCGATTTGGCATCCTCACAGCCGGAGGCGATTGCCCCGGTTTGAATGCCGCTATTCGCGGAGTATGCCGGGCGGCTCACGACCGGTACGGAATGGAAATTATTGGAATTGCCAATGGTTTTCGCGGTCTTATTTACGAAGATACAAGAACGCTGACCCCCGATGATTTTTCCGGTATTTTAACGCGCGGAGGAACTATCCTTGGCTCAAGCAGGGAAAAACCTTTCGGCGGAACAACATCCGATAAAGATGAAGTAGCAAGCGATAAAGTATCTGCAATAATGGATACATATGAAAAATTGAAACTTGACTGCCTTGTTGTTCTCGGCGGAAACGGAACCAACACTACAGGTTATAAACTTGCCCTTGAAGGTCTCAATGTAGTTGGACTTCCCAAAACAATAGATAACGATATTGTCGGTACAGACAGAACCTTTGGTTTTAATTCGGCGCTTGCTATCGGCACTGACGCGATCGATCGCCTTCACTCAACGGCACAGAGCCATAGCCGTGTAATCGTTATTGAACTGATGGGGCATAAGGCAGGCTGGCTCGCGCTTTATGCAGGCGTTGCAGGCGGCGGCGATGTTATTCTTATTCCTGAGATACCTTACGATATTCGCGAAATTGCGCGTCATCTGGAAAAACGCGCCAAGACGGGCAAATTATTTTCCATTGTTGTTGTTGCTGAGGGTGCAATGTCCATTAAAGAAGCGCAAATGGAAAAAAAGGATCGAAAAAAATACCGCGCAGAAATGGGTCCTTCTCCCGCTTACCGTGTTGCCCGTGAGATTCAAGAAGAGACAGGCAAGGAAACACGCGCAACAGTGTTAGGCTACATGCAGCGCGGAGGTATTCCAAGCGCTTCCGATCGCGTTCTTGCAACAAGTCTCGGTACCGCCGCAGTTGAGCTTCTTGCCAAAGGTAATTACGGACGCATGGTCGCTCTAAACGGCGATGCTATCGATTCTGTCGATTTAAGTATTCCCGAAGGCAAAGTTAAAAATATACCGGAAGATCATTATATGCTCGATACTGCAGAAGCTGTCGGTACTTGTCTTGGCGTTTAATTTATTTTAATCCTTTTTTTAGCAGGAATGACGGACAATTTGCGCCCGTAGCGCGGAAAACTTCAGCAGAAGGCAGATTAGTGCACTTAATGGAAAAAATCTCGCAGGCTCTCGGGAAAGTTGTGTCCCAGGTTACCCTAAAATGAGCGCATTTTAAACAATTCGGCGGTCTTGCAGGGATTGATGCGTCGGTTTTTATAAAGTCATCCATAATGCTTATATGTCAACTATACCTCAAAATCAGCCGAAAATACAGCAGAGGTATAATTTTGCAGATTATTAACGATTTCAGGCAAAAATTTAATACAGACGGTTATTTTAAATTCCGCACAATTGCCGTCTTATTGGCGGTTTTCTTTGGGTTTTGCGCCCTCTGGATAGGAATAGCGCTGTTTTCAACCTTATTTGGGTCAGGCTTTTTTCTGGCTGGTATTGGAAGTTTTTTTGCCCGCTCGTTTGGAATCCTTTCCATATGTATCCCAATTTATTTTATTTATGCGGCTTATATCCTTGCCGATTCCAAATGGCGCCCGGACAGGATTTTCTTTTTAAACGGCTGTATTCTGCCTTTTTTAACTCTGGCTGTAGGCTTTGCCCTTATCCGTGATTTTGAAATTCGCTCGACCCAAATCGGTATTTTGGATACTTTAGGAAAAACCGGTTTTGGTCTCTTTATCAGTTTTATCACCGTAATGGAGGTTATTCTCCTTCAGATTTTAAAGAACAAACTTTTCCTTACTGAGAATGGTATTTTAAAGCGAAGTATGAATTTTCTTCCGCCTCCTTCTGAGCAGGCATCGTCTGATGTTCAGGCTCAGACTGAAAGCGGTTTGCAGGAAAAGGGTCAGGTTGAGCCGAATGTTTCAAAGATTGATTATTTGCCGCGCAGGGAAGCAAGTGCGCCGGTTGTTGAATTTACCGATGAAAGCGAAACGATTGGCAGGGAATTGATGGGAGAAGGATTTAATGGAGATGACAGCGATGATACGGAAGAATTAATTGCGCAGGACACAGCGGACGAAGAGCCTGTAACCGGAGAAAATTTGCGCGCTAAATTACGCAAAGAGCTGCAGGAAGCCGACAGTGTTTTACAGGCGCTGGAAGAAGCGGAAGCTGCCGCAGCTGTTCACGGCGAGCAGGTGCGTAAAAAAAACACGCAGGTTGGAAGCGCACGTTATAAAAAGTACAGGATTCCTGTTGATATATTGAATGAATACCCCGACGGCGAGTATTGGGTAATTGATCAGGCTACGCGTGATGCTGCAATTGCTTTAAAAGAGACGCTCGAAGAATTTAAGATTCAAGCTGAGGTTACGGGCATACGCAAGGGTCCTGTTATCACCATGTTTGAGATTCTTCCCGCGCCCGGCGTGAAGCTATCCAAGATTGTCGGCTTGCAGGATAACATTGCTCTGCGCCTTGCTGCGTCCTCTGTGCGTATTGTCGCGCCGATCCCCGGCAAGCACGCCGTCGGTATCGAAGTTCCAAATGCAAAGCGCAATATTGTTTCATTTAAGGAAATAATTGAGGGAGAGCTGCAGAAACCCGGCGATAAAATGGGTATTCCTGTTGTTATGGGAAAAGATATCACAGGAGAGGCTCAGACAGTTGACCTTGTTCAAATGCCTCACCTGTTGATTGCAGGCGCGACAGGATCGGGAAAATCGGTTTGCGTTAACTCGATTATACTTTCGATTTTGTATCAGCTTCATCCGAATGAATGCAGACTTTTGCTTATCGACCCAAAGATTGTTGAATTAAAACTTTACAACGACATTCCGCACCTGTTAACGCCGGTAATTACCGAGCCTAAAAAAGCGTTTCAGGCGCTGCAATATTGTATTTACGAAATGGAGAGGCGTTATGCTTGTCTTGATAACATGGGAGTGCGCGATATTCGCAGTTATAATAAACGCATTAAAGAGAAAAATATCGCGCAGGAGCATATGCCCTATATCGTTGTATTGATTGACGAGTTTGCCGACTTGATGTCGACCACCGGAAAGGAACTTGAATCTACTGTTGCAAGACTTGCAGCAATGAGCCGCGCTGTCGGCATTCATCTTGTGCTTGCGACTCAACGCCCTTCGATTGACGTTATTACGGGGCTTATCAAGGCGAACATTCCGAGCCGCATTGCATTCATGGTAGCGAGCAAAACTGACAGCCGTATTATTATCGACATGGTTGGAGCCGAAAAACTTTTAGGCAAGGGCGATATGCTTTATTCAGGCGTTGTCGATCCGTTCCCAATTCGTATGCAGGGCGCGTTTATCTCTGAAGAAGAAGTTGAAGCTGTAGTTGAGCATGTAAAAACTTTCGGAGAACCTGAATACATTGACGATGAAATTTTCTTTGAAGAAGAAGAGGAAGATACGGGCGCATCGCTCTTTTCTGACGGCGGAGATCCGTTATACGAAAAAGCTCTGGAAATAGTTATGCAGCAGGGCAAAGCAAGCGCCAGTTTTATTCAGCGCAGACTTAAGATTGGTTTTAACCGCGCTGCTCGTCTTGTTGAAGAAATGGAACATCACGGTGTTGTCGGTCCCGCGCAGGGAAGCAAACCACGGGAGCTGCTGCGAGGTATTGCACTAAGCGCGTAAGAGATTTTCTCTTGACAATTCGTATATATTTACTTAGTATATATATACTTATAGATAACAGGAGAGAATATGGCTGTTTATAATATTGATAACGAAAATAAAGACATCATTGGTGTTGGCAAAATGATTATCGACACAAATTCAGTATCGTGGAATATTCCTCATCTTCATTTTTTGGTGTTGCATGTTTCCGGACATTATGAAGCAATATGCCTTGAATTTGGGCTTATATCCTCCGGGAATACGCAGGAGGAGTCTGCTGAACATCTTATTGAACATACCATTAATCATATCTGGACTGTTATTAGCAAAGGAAATGGCTTCGAAGAATTTAAGGATATTGCGTTGAATGGATTTATGAATGATTTCTGGGGGGCTTACAGGCACATTGAATTTTGCCTTGCAGAAACAAAGAGAGATTTAAGCCACGAAATTGAAAGCCGAATAATTAAAGCATTACAGGATTTATTTGATAAGAAAGTTAAAGAGATTATTACATCTATAGCTAAGACTGCAGCAAACGAAGCCATCAAAGAATACGAAAAAATGTCTGCGTTTAAAATAAACTCTGTCCGTTATTGCGCATTAGAGGCTGCCGCATGAATGACGGGTATCTTGCGGCTGACTGTGTGTTTGAAAACCTTAATAACTTTGGATTCATTTATTTCTCCGAATGGAAACATAACACAAAAGAATTATATTACACAGTCTCCTTTGTCATTAAAGGAACTCGGGCATCTACAGCGTCCTTCGAGGTAATAGTTAGAAATGGGAATCACATGATAACAAAATCAATTATTCGATTATTAGGAAAGAGATACAACAAGAATTTTGATATTATTTTTACATCTTGTGTTATTGAATAAATTGCTGCGAATCGGTTATTTGAGAAAATAATTTCACACCAAGGCACAAAGAACACAAAGTGTTGGTTACCAATCCTTTGTGCCTTTGCGTGATGTCTTTTGTTAAAAATTTAACCAGAGAGATTTTCTCTGAGCGTAACCTGCTGCTTATGGCTGCTTCGTCCAAACCTCACCATGTTCTTCTCTGGTGTATTTTCCTGGTCCTCCGCCTACGGCCAGGTACTTGATACATAAATCGCCTAATCCATTGAATGCGCTATCTGACAAATTGGTGACTATTCCCAAAAAAGATACGCTTGTAAGGTTGTTGCACCATGCAAACGCCTCATTGCCGATAGAAGTAACGTCTGCCGGAATTTGTATGCTTGTAATGCCGGCGTTACCGAACGCTTTTTCGCCGATAGTTTTCAGCTGGCTTCCGTTTGCAAAGGTTATGCTTGTCAGGGTTTCTTCGCTCCATGCAAACGCCTCATTGCCGATACTCGTAACATTTGCGGGAATTTCTATACTTGTAAGGTTTTCACATCTTAAAAACAGAAAT
>Ga0209755_10000558_pt1 | contig 66702 bp, 47 predicted proteins | sample TergutCo191P1_FD_187301 | JGI IMG/M metagenome (GOLD analysis project Ga0209755, IMG submission 187301) | Cornitermes sp. P1 segment gut microbial communities from Petit-Saut dam, French Guiana - Co191P1 (SPAdes) (version 2) | ecosystem: Host-associated > Arthropoda: Insects > Digestive system...
GCTGTACGCGCCCGCTTCTTTTAACATTTCACTTCTCAGTCCGGGGAAAGAGCCGCCGCCGCTTTCAATCGATATATTACTAAAGAGCGGAACAGGCTCCGAGTTTTTGTAAAGCGTGAACATAAATGCCGCGCCTGCGCTGTTGTTATTCTCGCCCGTTGTAAACGATATTCCGCCGTTGCTGTTAAGTGAAACTTCTCTCGGCGCGTCAAGCGGAATCAAGTCTGTGTGTATCGACACCGCTCTTATCGTTATTATTCCGTTTGCCGCGTCGGCGGTTTTAACAACATAGTCATAAACGCCTGATCCCGGCTGATCTGCCGTAAATATTTTATTATCTGAAATGTAAAACCTGAGTTCGCTTATTACATCGTCAGTTTCCGCCAAAGTGTAATTGATGGAAACCGTACTGCCGTTAAAAGCGCCGGTTTCGAGAGAAGCGGAATCAGTGAATGAAACAGAATCGCGGCTGTCCAATTCGCCGGTATCAAGAATCAAGGTATAATAAACAGACCCGGCGGCTTCCCATTTTGCGTATAAGGTCATGGCTTCTGTTGGAAAATCATTAAAGTCCCATTCGTATTCAAAAACTTCGTTATCCTCGTACCAGCCGCCGAAATCATGCCCTTCTTTTGAAGGGTTACCCGGTTTAGTTACTTTTTCGCCTCTAATCAATCTTTGCGCGGGAACGGCGGTGCCGCCGTTAGTGTTAAAAGTGATAGTTTTTAAACCCCAAACTTCTTCCATAAGGGGGTTTTCGCAGGAAGCGATTAAAAACGCGGACAGGCAGAAAACCGCCAAAACGCAAAAAGTGATGTTTTTAGTAAATCGCTTGTTGAGACCGGTATTGGTAAATCCCATACCTAAATATATATAATTTAATTAATATATTCTATATATATATAAGATATATATGATTAAAACAACGAATTTTTTACAATTTTAACAGGTGACACCATATGCATCTTCGCTTGCTCCCTATTTTTTTTTGTGCTATATTCACTCTATGGAAGTTGTCGTTAAATATGTGCCGTCAGCGTTCAAACATGGCGTTACCGAAGAAAATATCCGACATGCCATATTGAATTGGAAATATGATGATATTGTTGAGGATGATCCTGACAAACATCTGTTGATAGGATTTGACAGCAATGCAAATTTGCTGGAGATAATGTATAATGTAATTGATGGGCAGACGGTGAAGGTCTTTCATGCGATGAGATGTACCAATACGCACCGTGAGTTGCTCAACGTGTAAGAGGAGTAAAATATGCCTGATATGACAGATGAAGAATATGACGCTCTGGATGAATACTATACGAAAAATCCGCCAAAACTGTCAGGCAACGGTAAAAGCGGTTTTTTTGCTAGACATACGGAAAAGGGTAACACCCTAATCTTTGTGGACAATCTTTCTGCCGACTGGCTGCGAATTAAAGCGACGGCAAATAAAACAACCCCCGAAGCCATTATAAACGAGCTTGTCCGCAAAGAAATGACTGCCGCTGTTGCTGTATAACAGCTCCACTCTCTCCCCTACCACAATCCCTAAAAAGCCCGAATGGCACGAACTTTACTACCGTACTCCTTTCTGTCGTTGTACCAATTGCCACCATTGAAAGTCTGACTCCATGCGGTATCTGTAATGTACTGCGACGAAGACCAGAACATTCCTGTTGTTGTTATGCCAACAGGGCTTCTTTGTATGTATATTTGATTTTGTTCTTCTCTGCTTGGCAAAAACCAATCGTTTTTACCGCCGTTCGTGTATGCTGCGGCTGCTTTTGCTGCGTTATTCGCGGGTGTATCGGCAGAGTGGGCGGCTGCTATAAGCGCTGTGTTTAATCTGCCTCTGCCGATTGCCCTGTCAGTTGTATCATCAGAATTTTGCGACAGACCAGGTATTAAAAGATTTGTATTTGACCATTTTATAGTTGATTCTGATGCATCAGCAGGTGCGGCTTCAAGGTAGTATGCGGTGTAAGTTTCAAAATATCCCTCATCGCCAATACTTCCATACCCCTGTACGGTAAATCCGTTTGGATCATGGTAGAAAATAATTCCGCCTGCGGGTCCTTTATTGCCGATGTTGTACACCGCACGCTGCAGAGCAGGATTATGCGTACCTGCAGGTATATTTTTTAGCGTTGGCAGTTCGCCGTCTATGACAAGATTGCCGGGGGGAATATTCCAAATGCCTGTGTCCCAATCTGTTGAGAACACACTTGTTAAAGTTGTGCCTGCGCCGACAGAAATATTTTGTCCGTCTTTGTTAGTTGAAGTACCGCCTGTTACAGCCGCGCCGTTTACAGGCATATCGCTGCGCGCTTTGTTACTGACAGCGCTGCTGCTATCAATATGACCCGATATACGCCCAAACAAGACACCATCACCGCTTAATTTAACAATGGCAGGGTTTAACGCCACGCAATATTCTATTTTACTATTATTAAAAACATCACCTGCAATACCACCAGTCGCGCCGATTCCGCTGATCGTCCCAGAGGTATAACAATTAGTTACACTGGAATTGGCGTATAAATAACCTACTATACCGCCTGAATTCCCGGATGTACTTATAACATTGCTTGTAGTGTAACAATTTTGTATTACGCTGTCACTAATGACATAGCCTGCAATACCGCCTGCATGTAAATTATTTGTACTAACGCTGCCTCCGCTTACAGAACAGCTGTCTATATAGGCGCTTTTTATCTGTCCTGCAATGCCTCCAGTATAATTTTTACCGTTAATTCCAGCGCTTCCAATTTGAAGATGCAGATTTTCAACATAACCATCGTTTATAGATCCAAAAAAACCCGTAAGAGCGCTGTCTGTAATCGTAAGATTTGAAACTGTATACCCGCTGCCGTCAAACCAACCGGCAAAGGGATATGTTTCTGTTCCAATCGGTGTCCAGTTACCCTGCGTCAGCGTTATGTTAGCCGTCAATTCGTAATACGCCGAGAGTGACCAAGCGCCGCCGTTGTGCGCTTGATTTGTTCCAACCTTGCGAAGATCAGTTTCGTTGTAAATGAGGAATGGATCGTCTGTAGTGCCGGAACCGGTTTTTAAAATTTTTATCTGCCCGCTTTCATGAACAACAACTTTCCCTGATTCGTCGGCACGGAAATACTGCGCATGGCTTGCGGTTGCGCCGCTTTGAATAATTACTCCGTTTGATGTCGCAGTTCGCGCATAGATCTCCATTCCGGCCGCTGGAGCAGGACTTGTGTTAAGAGTTATATATTTATCGTTTACCAGATATAAATTGCTTGATGTCATGTTTGAATCAAAATTCGTGTGTATCTTAGCGGTTCCGCCAAGGTTAAGCGTACCGCTGTTATAAACGCCGCCGCCAGCGCTTGCTGTATTATTATTGATTTCCCCGCCGTTCATCGTAAAAATAGCTGAGTTTTCATTCAAAACACCGCCGCCATTACCGGACCTTGAATTATTAATAATTTTGCCGCCATTCATTGTAAATTTTCCAAAATTATATACACCGCCGCCTGAATTTCCGCTGATTTCAGATCCGTCATTCATTATCATTCCTTCGCTGCCGGATAAAACCACAACAAGCTGAGTATTATTATTGTCATGACCTTTTAGTAAAATGCCATTATCCAAAGTTAACACCCCGCCGCTGATTAATGTAAATAAACTTCCATTACCGGAAAGAGTAATTGTTACAGGAACAAGCGGATTATTCGCAATCAACGTAATATTTTTAGTTACCTGATACGGCGCAAGCGTTTGATTCGCTGCAACTTTTACAACAAAAGACCCTGTATTTTCGCTGACATAAGCAAGCGCAAAGGTAAGGGTGGCATACCCTGTTATTACACTGCCTACAGTAACGGTAACAGGCGCAACCGCAAACGCCGCAGTAACATTTGTTGGTCCTGTTACATTAACAGTTCGCGTATTGCCTGTACCTGAACCGGCATCACTCCATGTAACCATGCGTCCTGAACCCGGCTTTGCGTCTAACGTTACAGTATCGCCTGCAAATGCGTTTAAACTAAAAGTATTAATATAATCCGTTCCGTTTACGGTTATTTTATCGCCGGTTTCAGCGCCGTTTATATTAACGCTCACCTGATAAACATGCACAGTAACTGAATCAATATGACCGCTTGAACTCTCATAATCCGGTTCATCTGTCACAGCCCATACTTTCACATGGTAGTCACCTGTGTTTTCCAGCATTTTATTTACAATGTTTGCCGGCACATTGCCGCTTGTAATTTGCATGTCAGTGAAATAATCAACAATGCTATCGCCGTTGTACAGCGTGAATTTGTAAGTTGTGCTTGCGGGGTTACTGCTGTTATTAGTAATTATTATTTTACCGGTTTTATCAAAATCAACAATCTCAGGCGGATGAAGAATATTCTTATTCGAGTGATCAAATTGAGCATGTATTGTAATCACCCAGTTATCTGCATCGGCTGAATCCACGGTGTAGTTATACTGACCCTGTTCTGCAATTTCAGTTTCATATTTTTTTTCTCCATCGATATAAAGACCAAGCAAGTTATTATACATTGAACCGTCTAATTTATAATAAATTATAACACTGCTGCCGTTAAAAGCGGTTGTCTCTTTAACAGCATCGGATTCGTTGAATGATACAAAATCGTCGTTATGCGTTAAATCATCCGTATTGATGATCAAACTAAGTACATTCAAACTGTTTGAAACAGCGGCAATGCTCGGTGACAGATACGCGGGGTTTGAAGTTTGCGCCCATACTCTTACGCTGTACGCGCCGGCTTCTTTTAACATTTCACTTCTCAGTCCGGGGAAAGAGCCGCCGCCGCTTTCAATCGATATATTACTAAAGAGCGGAACAGGCTCCGAGTTTTTGTAAAGCGTGAACATAAATGCCGCGCCTGCGCTGCCGTTATTATCGCCCGTTGTAAACGATATTCCGCCGTTGCTGTTAAACGAAACTCCTGTTGGCGCGTCAAGCGGAATCAGGTCTGTGTGTATCGACACCGCTCTTATCGTTATTGTTCCGTCTTCCGCGTCGGCATTTTTAACAACGTAATCGAATACGCCTGATCCCGGCTGATCTGCGGTAAATATTCTATTATCTGAAATGTTAAATCTGAGTTCGGTTATTGTATCGTCGGTTTCCGCTAAACTGTAATTAATGGAAACCGTACTGCCGTTAAAAGCGCCGGTTTCGAGAGAGGCGGAATCAGCGAATGAAACAGAATCGCGGCTGTCTAATCCCTCAGTATCAAGAATCAAGGTATAATAAACAGACCCGGCGGCTTCCCATTTTGCGTATAAGGTCATAGCTTCTGTTGGAGAATCGTTAAAGTCCCATTCGTATTCAAAAACTTCGTTATCTTCGTACCAGCCGCCGAAATCATACCCTTCTTTTGAAGGGTTACCCGGTTTAGTTACCTTTTCGCCTCTAAGCAGTTTCTGTACGGGAACGGCGGTGCCGCCATTAGTTTCAAAAGTGATAATTTTTAAACCCCAAACTCCTTCCATAAGGGGGTTTTCGCAGGAAACAATTAAAAACGCGGACAGGCAGAAAACCGCCAAAACGCAAAAAGTGATGTTTTTAGCAAATCGCTTTTTGAGACCGGTATTGGTAAACCCCATACCTAATTTTATATAATTTAATTAAAATATTCTATACTAATTTTAGAATATTATGACAAAAATAGTATATTTTTATCATCTTTAAAGAATGACTGACCTGTCCGTCCGCGTGAGCGGACTATAAATCCATTCCTTGAAAGAGCCATAGAACCTAAAAAGCCCGAATGGCACGAACGATTTTACTGTTACCTTTTGCACTCCCATTGACCGAGCAGTTTTCAAAACCTCAAAAAAGTAGTATATTATCTATAAAAGAGAAAAATGTGGAAATTGTTATTCTGGACAGCGCATTAAAGCATGATATGACAGAGGATAGAATCCTTTCATGTTTATTTAATATCAAAGGTGATAAACTGCTGGATGATTAACATGAATTATAATGAAATTGATGTAGAACGCGTAGTAGACGAGGTAGTCACCGCAGAAGAGCAGGGAAAACTGCGCAATGCAACAAAACAGGAAACCATGATACTTCGGCTTGCCGCTCTCAGCGGCATCGTCCGAAAAATGCAATCACTAGTTGAAAACGACAAAGAATTAGTTGGCGTCTAACGCATTTGTTAAATATTTATGAGAACGCAAAAGGTAGCATCTGCCTCTTCTCCCCCAAACCCTAAAAAGCCCGGACGGCGCGAACATTAAAACTGAGATTCTTGCTGTAGTTGCCATGATTGCCATTGCCGAAATCCTGAAGCCACGCGTTACTGTAACTGCCCTGCGACGAAGACCATCCTACTGTTATTATTTGTATGTACATTTGATTTAGTTCTTCTTTGCTTGGAAGAAACCAATCGTCTTTTCCGCCGCCTGAGTATGCCGCGGCTGCTTTTGCGGCGTTATTGGCAGTTGTATCGTCAGGGTGGGCGGCTGCAATAATCGCTGTGTTTTTTCTGCCTCTGCCGATTGCCCAGTCGGTTGTATCACTAGTAGTTTGCGACAGATTAGGTATTAATACATATGAATTTGACCACCCCATAGTTGATGCTGCTGCATTTTCAGGAGCGGCTTCAAGGTAGTAGGCGGTATAAGGAGCAAAATATCCCTCATCGCTTGGGCTTCCATATCCTTGTACGGTAAAGCCTGCAGGATCACGATAGATAATAATTCCGCCTGCGGGTCCTGTGTCGCCGATGTCGTACATTTGTTTCTCAACCAGCACTCCGCTTTCGTTGATATAATGCGAAAAACCAATCGCCTGGGAAGAAGATGAGAAGTTCCCCAGCGCGAATTTCGCTATGTCGCCGGCGGTGAGCGTGTAACCGTCTTCCGCTTGTATAATCTGTTTTCCTAACCAGTCCCCGGCATCGCCACTCATATGAAGCGCTGCGACATTTCCGGTAAAAGCAGCCGGCAGACTGATAACCGGATTAGAGTATGTATTCATCAGCATGAATTCGCCGATTTCCGCGCTTCCCCATAATCTAAAAGCGATAGTAGAGTTTGGCAATGGAACATAATTTATATCAGGAGAATAAAACCCTGTATCATTATAATTCCCTGTAATACTGCCGCCGGTAATTTCAACAGTGCCCTTTACAGGCCTAATACAGCCATGCATTGAATAATTCTCTGTAATGCTGCCGCCGGACATAATAAAACGAGCATTCTCGCCAATCAGTGATATTACGCCATTAGAATCAATATAGTTCTCGGTAATTTTTGAACCATTCAGCATGGTCAATGTTCCGTTATTAACGTTAAAAATTGGACTCATCGAGGACTCCCACCCCTTTATGGTGATATTATTTCCCAGCGTAAGGCTTGTATCCGCGTCATTAAACGCGAACATCGAAGGCCCAAATGCGCCGCTGTATTCAATCGTGCGCTCGTTTTCAATTCCTGTCGCGGAACTTACAAGCGTAATTTCTTGATACGGGGTACTCATATCCAGAGACTCTCCAAGCGTCTGGTTTTCATAAAGCGTTACGGTAAAGTCCCCTGCCTGCGCGCCGATTGCGGCAAACGCGGCGCCAAGGCTGGCGTAGCCTGTTGTTACGCTGCCTACAGTAACGGTAACTGCGGCATTGGCAAACACCGCAGTTATAGTTGTGGTTCCTGTTACAGTAACGGTGCATGTGTTTCCGTCGCTTGTACCGGCGCCGCTCCATGTTACCATGCGGCCTGTGCCGGGACTTGCAATAAGCGTTACAGTATCACCGCTAAAGATATAAAATTTAAAACTTGCCTCATGACTTGTTTCATTTACAGTAATTGTATCGCCGCTTATAGCTCCGTTGAATATTACATCCACCTCGTAAACAAACACAGGGTCTGATTCAATGCTGCCGCTTTGGCTCTGGTAACCTGCGTCAGAGGTTTGCGCCCATGCTTCTACATGGTACTTACCTGAGTATCTCAGCATTTCATTTACAATGCCTTGCGGTATCATACCATTTGTGATTTGCATGTATGTAAAACCGTCAACTTCCAAATCATCCCTGAAAAGCGTGTACCAATAAGTTGTGCCGGACGGATTGGAGGAATGCGCGGAAAAAGTTATTGTTCCGGTTCTGTCAAAATGAACCGATTCCGGCGGTATAAGCAGAATTAAGTCTGAGTGCGCGGAATGCGCGTGTATCGTTATTACGCCGTTATCGGCGTCGCTGTGGTTTACGGTGTAGCTGTATGTTCCTGCCTCCGGCGTTTCAGTCTCGAATACGCGGTCTCCGTTTATGGAAAGGCTGAGCCAGTTGTGCGTATCTGCCATTTCAAGATTGTAGTAGACGGTGACAGTATCGCCGTTAAACGCGGCAGTTTCCAGAACAGCGCCTGTTTCGAGAGAAGCGGAATCAACGAATGAAACAGAATCGCGGCTGTCTAATCCCTCAGTATCAAAAATCAAGGTATAATAAACAGATTCAGCAGCTTCCCATTTTGCGTACAAGGTCATGGCTTCTGTTGGAAAAATGTTAAAATCCCATTCGTATTCAAATGCTTCGTTATCCTCGTACCAGCCGATGAAAATATACCCTTCTTTTAAAGGATTACCCGGCTTTGTTACCTTTTCGCTTCTAAGCAGTTTCTGCACAGGAACCGCCGTGCCGCCGTTAGTTTCAAAAGTGATAATTTTTAGACCCCAAACTTCTTCCATAAGGGGGTTTTCGCAGGAAGCGATTAAAAACGCGGACAGACAGAAAACCGCCAAAACGCAAAAAGTGATGTTTATAGCAAATTGCTTATTAAGACCAGTATTGAGATATCCCATATATCATTATATACAATTTTATTTATTTATTCTATACATGGTTTCGAATAATGTGATAAATATAACGAATTTTTTACAATTTTAACAGGTGACACCATATGCAGGGCTATTTAATAAATAAAATTTAACCACGGAGTACACGGAGTTACACAGAGGTTTTTGTACGGAAATCTTCATTCCTCCGTGTAACTCCGTGACCTCCGTGGTAATTAAATAGGAAGTACGCGCGTATGATAGCTGTCCCTTAAAAAGAACTTTAAAACCTGACTCCGGCGGAAACTGAGGCTCCGACGATGTAGGGGTATCCGGCGCGGATTGCAGGTTCCACAAACCATCGATTCGCGAAAAGAAAACGCCAGCCAAAACTCAAACCGGCAGAAACCATGCCAATATCTGAAGGTATGGCGAAACTGCCTGAACGGTTATACAAAGACGGCCCGCCCAAAAATTGTAAAAAGGGTCCTGTATACGCGTTTTTACCGAGTAAATAAAATCTCAATAACAGGCATATTTCAAAAGTGTCGATGCCGTCTTCATTAAAAAAATAGGCGGCTCTTAACCCAATCGAAGAGCCGGAACCGTATCCGAAAGCAAAACTTCCGCCGTAAGCAATACCCGAAGAGCTATACATGCTCGCTTCGCCGCCAAGGCTTATCCAAAAATCTTTTTCACTTCGTAAGACAGTTCTGCCTGTTTCCTCATTATCGCCCGTTTCCTCTTCCTGCGTGAAAGCGGCGCAAGGGGCAAAAATGAGGAATGCAAACAGCAAAACAAAAGTAAAAACAATCGGCGATTTATACATATTCTAATTATAATATAAAAACGCTCGATTACTCAACGGCTAATTGCCTGACAGCTCCGGTTTCAACAGAATTTATTTTAATGTAAGCGCGTTCATAATCGGCATTTGTGTGATATGTAACAAGCATCGATCTTGCCAGCGCTAGACCGGACAGAACGCCGTAATTCGAACCGGGTACATCAACCGAAGGAACGCCGTTGCATACAAAATCTTCTCTTGGCACATTGGACGCCGGAACTGTCATTACCTCCCAATCACCGGTGAATCTGTCCTGAGTGTTGGTTCCATGCTTTGTCCGCGCGGCGGAATTAACAGGCCATGCAACACGAATCGAATTTGCGGACGAAGGGAATGAAGCGTGAAAGTAAGAAATATAAGGTATATAAACAACAGTATTAACGCCCTTTTTTGATTCGACTTCGGCACGCGTATTGATCATAATTTTTGTGCCTGCGGAAAGATGGGTATCCACTCTTACAACTCTTGCCTGTATTTCTTTTTCGGACATGGTATGGTCATCCAGATAAACATACCACAACCCGCCGTTGCCGTAATTGTACCATGCCATGTGAATGCCGTTATTGCCGTCTACAGCCATGTCTACATGCCAGCCTGCAAAATTTCCTGCGACCACTTTCGCGTTAGCTTGAAAATCTGCAGTTGAAGCGCCTCCCGATTTTCCTGTAGTGGAAGGATATGCATCGCTTGAATACGAAAATACAAGCGTCCTGTTGTGAGCGTCATGCCACGCAATAACAGCGCGTCCTGCGTTCGCGCCTGTTCTAATTCCTCCAACGGCGGTATATAAGCCGCTGCGGTGGGTTCCTGAACTTCTGGCCGCAACTTCAACCCTGTTAGCCGAAGATCCGGCAACGTTAAATTCCGCTGAGCTTAAATTCGTAAAATCCTGAAGAGTATCCGGCGCGTTTGATGTTGTAAAACGGAATACAACAGGATTGTCCTTATGATTAGCGTCATAATAACTCATGTAAATATTGGTATTAATATCTTGTCCTGTTGCGGCAATACGCGGTAACTGCACGCGATCCGCGTTTAAAATGTTTAATGTTTTGTTAAAATTGGATTCCAGCCGCCGCTTATATGTCATGTTCGAACCATAACTGGAATTACTCAAAGCGCCCGTACTTTTTACGCGGCTGTAAAAATTGAAGCTTCCGGCTCCTGTCAGAGTATCATCCACCCTTGTGATTGTCGTAGCCGCGCCGTACAAACTTCCTGAATCGTTATGCGCAACAACAGTATTGCCCCACCTGTTATAAGCGCGGTCAAAATCCATACCGGCTCCGTTTCCAGAGCCATTGGTCATAAACCGCAGCAAATTCGCGCTGTAACCAAAACTCATATACCAGTTTGCGTCCGAATCCATCCTAAAGAATGGATTGTACAGCACTTCGTTGGAAATTAAACTGCCCGTGTTCCAAACATAAATTTTTCTGTCGTCATTTAAAATGTCATTGTTTAAACCGTTAGACTCCTGATTGTATCTTGCGCTGTTGTTATTCCTGTTGTTAAACGAGGAAACCGCGTTTCCGTTAGCCGGAGTTACCGTTACAAGCAATTCTCCCGAAACCGAAGCAGTCCCGATATTAGCTGTAATCTGCGAAGATGAAACATTTTTTACAAGATTGTCACCTGCGGCAATTCCAGGCAATACAACCCTTGTTTCTGCGCCTGCGCCTCCAAGATTAAAACCATTAATAGTGATGATACTGTTTTCCTTAACCGGATACCATCCGCGCGCGGAACGGTTAAAGGCGGACGGAGACGAACTAAAAGCGCCGCTTAACGGAGTAACAACATCCGCGATATACGGAACAACATTAACAGATACCGCCTCTTCGCCGCTTGCGTTTCCTGCCGCGTCATACGCCCTGAAAATAACTTTAACATTCTCACGCACAACGCCTGTAATCGTAGAAGTATCCCACGCGAAATTCCAATTCAACGCATGAGCGTTTTCCATTGTATTAGTCTGTTCGCCATCAGGCGCGTAAAATCCCCAGTGGTGATTATTATCATCCACTCTCATAGCGTCGATTGTATACCCTGCCCTTCCTGTATCAAGTTTTGCGGCAGAAGCGTCCCACACTGCGATAATAAATTCCCCGCGCGGCTGATTAATAATCGTATTTCCCGCAGGCGGATTATAACCGGCGATTTGCGCTGTTATTCGTTCTATGCGTCCGTTGTCATAAGCCTTTCCTTTAAAAATTACCATCCCGCTGATACTGGCGCGTTTATCCGCTTTTGCAGCTGCCTGCAAATCATGGCTTGCGTATTGCACATAACCTTTTCTTTCGCCGTTCTGCGAAACAACAATATTTTCTTCATATTCAGAATCGGAAAGATCTGTTTTTACCCTGTGGAAATAATTATCCAAAACCGGACTTGGCACAAGCGCCGTTGCCGTCATTAATGTGTGTTTTTTTCCAAAATCCGCAAGCTCGATTAAAGGAGCGCTTTGATCATTATTATCAACAGCCGCTCTTATTACAACAGCATGAGATAACGCGTCCGCTTCTGACGCGGCGGATGAATCCCAAACTTTCACGATAAACAGCCGGTCATTCTGTGTGTTTAATACCGGTTTTGGAGAATCGGGAATATTTGCGAACGAATTGATATCTACAACCTGCGAACCTTGCGAAGGTGTAAAATTATCGATATACGTATATGCGTAAACCCTGGCGCTGGTATCGGTAATATCCGAACCCGTTTTTAACGCCGTAAATGTACAGCCTGCGTAATCATTCGTGCTGTCAAATGCGCCGTAGTTGAACCAATTTACAGTCCCGGGATTTTCTATTGTATAAACCTGTCCCTTTTGCATGTTCACAGCCTGAACCGGGATTGTATTTCTTGTTACATAGGAAACTCTGTAATTCATGTCTCCGTTGCCGCCGATAGTATTCATGTTAAGGCTAAACCTGCTGCCTCGAATTCTAAAATCGGAAAAAATATCCGTATTTTTTGGAGCATGAATATTTTTAGTAACAGCTTCAGGAGAACCAGCCGAGATGTCGGCATAACCATCGCCGTTTATATCTGTGCCTATTCTGATATTCGCTAAGATTGGCCGGTTATTCGCAACGATGATGTTTTGTGAATAGTAAGACGCGTTTTCAGCCATATCGAAAACCACATAATGCGCTATATACAGACCTGCGGATAGTTTTGTTGAATCAAAATTTACGGTCCATGTTTTTAATGTATGCGTTCCAGAAAATTGTGTTGTAAAATATCCTGTTTTCCTTTCTTCTTTATTATTGATTACAATTCCATTAATGTTAGATTCAAAAACTATTTTCCCGTTAACTATTTTTTGCACATCGGGAAAGAAAGGCAATTTATAAGGTTTGCCGCCGGAAGAAAGTATTTCGCTCTGCGACTGAGAACCGGGAATTGTAGCTTTTCGTCCTGCTACAGCTTCCTGCGTATTTATAAACCCTTTACCTGCATTCATTTCAACGCCGTCAAGATTGACGGGTGTATTATCGGGACGCGAAAAATAAACAACAACTCTTTCTACGCCTTCAACGCTTGTCATGTTCCGCGCCGAATCCCATGCTCTTCCAGATAAAATAAAGTCTCCTATAGCAGATGTGTTTGTTTCAAAATTCGCAAACGGGTAAAAATTATCAATTTGAAATGAAATTAAACTGTTGGTTCTGTACGGCGCAGGGACGGCGTTATCCTCAACTTCAATTTCCATATTGAAATTTAACGGTGTATTTCCGTACATATCAATCGTATCAAGCGGAATATAAAGCGTATATTGATTTTTACTGTTTACTATGCCGTCAGAAACAAGCCCTGCGGACGTATCAGACGGCGAGATAAACGGTGACATTAAATTATTACCAAACCTGTTTTGGTTATTCCCAATTCCTTTTAACCTGATGCTTTTTATATCAGAATTATCCTGAATCTTCGCTCTTATTGTTACAAACCCGGATACTCTGGAAATACCAGGAATGTATTTTTCTATTATTGTACTGCTGTTGTTTCTTTCAGAATATTTTCCGCGAATTATTTCGACATCCGCAATCACGGGAACGCCTGAATCAAAATAAAGCGTTATAGCGGAAGGAGAGCCCGCGTCTTTTGCAATGTTAGGCGACGATAAATAAGCGTCTTTCGCGCGGACTTCAATTCTAACTTCTCTTGCACGGTCGGGATAGTTAATAATTCCATCCGCGTTTAAAGTGTGGAACCAGCTTACATTCGGGCCTGTTCCGCTTGTGCCGTCTACTGGTATAAAACCGTCCCGTGTTGAATTATTTTTTCCGGCAGTTAATACAACGCCAGAACCGGCAGCCGAAAGCGGTCTTTTGTTAAGAATATCATCTTCTGTCTGCATGGTTATTTTGATTTCTACGCTGTTAATCCATTCATTATCGTTCGCCATGCCGTTAATGCGCACTGCGCCTCCAACGGTTGAGTTATTTTTATGGCTTGTTATTTCAACAAAAGGTCTGTCCGCGTCTGGATCGATTGTCAGCCTGACATCCAAAAATGACACGTTCTTTGCCTTATCGATCAATTTAAATTTTACAGGCAGATACCAGATATTATTGTCAAAAGCATAACCGGAAGCAAGTTCAACATAGTAGTTTCCGTTTGTGTTTGCCGGTGTTGGAAGTTTTACAAACTCGGAAATATCCCTAAAGCGCAGTTCCCAGCTGGATAAAATGCTTTTCATGTTATCGTCATATACCCACACGCAGCCAATCTGATGATCCGCTCTGTGATACTGTCTAGGAAATCCTGTGCCAAGATCGGAGTTTGTCCAGCCTGTATTATCATCCCATCTTTCACCTAACAACGGATTGTTTACTTCGGTTACTCCAAGCGCGTACCAAAGACTGTCAGGCATCTGGTTATCAAGAGCGGAGCCCCTGATTGATACAGCGCTTGTCTGATACTTATCCGGCGTTCTGGGAAATGGTTTGTTTTTTACGCTGTCAATGCCGCGGTCAACGCTTAACCCCAAAGGTTCAAACAGCTGAAGCCACGGTTTTTCCGCGTCAATGACTAAGGGGCGGCTTGCGCTTGTATCTCTAGCAGGTGAATCAGAATCGTTTACAATAATATACAGCATCTTATCGCCTGAAAAATCTGCATCGGCTCTGTTTTTACCTATCATTTTTTTTATTTTATTAACAGGTATAAAAATTTTCAAAACGCCGGGAGTCAGCATAACTTGTTCATGAGCGTTGGATAAATCCAGCGGATCATTTTCATTCAGAATGACAGATTTAACATTATAAGGATGCTGGCCTCCGGAAATATTCACCCATACTTCAAAATCACTGTCTGCGTTGTAAAAAGCCGGAAACGAAAAATCTTTTGACCATGTTACAACAGGATTGTTTAAATTCGTTACTCTTACATTAATATATTTATACGGATTATCAGCCGCAGAATTATATTTAATATTCTCGACGCGGTTCGGGTACTGATTCAAATTTCCGTCTTTCAAAATATCTCTCGTGATAATCTGAAACCTGTATAAACCGCCTGCCGGAAAATAATCGACAGGCCTGCGGCTGCTGTCTTTTTTTATATCTCCATTTTCGTTAAAAAACGCAAGAGGCCAGCGGAATTGAACTGCCTTCGCTCCACCCTGCGTATTTACAGGTTTATACTCGTTATCAAACACGCTGTGCCACTGATTCCACACCTGTTTTTTTGATTCATCAAGAGTCCCGTCGGAATTTAAATAAACAGGATATTTTGCGATAGCGTCTGTATTTGATTCAGCGGGCCAAATTCTTATCTTTGGATAACCGGCTTTAATTCCAGCAAAATCGGAAGCAACGCCCATTATGGAATTACCCGCCAAAATGTCCTGAGTAAAATTATGAAAATTTATTTGATCAAATAATTCGCCGCTTATACTGGGAATGGTTAATTCTATTTGAGGCGGCCCGCCTTTAACAAAATAAATTATCTCTGTGCTTGTTGTTTCGTTTCCCGATATATCCCTTGCAACAACTTTTGCAGAAATCTGGCCGTCAGCCATCGGGCTTGTATCAACATCAGCTTCCCAATAGCCTGTTTTTTCGTTCTGCTTTGCAGGGAAAATAACATTTGATTTAATTATTCCGCTCTTGTCTGTGTATGTTATGAGCATGTAAACAACATCCATACCAAAAGGCTGTTTAACATTAAGTTCAATAGTATTAATTTCATTACCTTTTAAAAAAGAGCCAGCGCCAGTGTGCGAATCTTTAGGCAGATTTATTTCCGGCTTTCCCGTATTGACCATTGAGCCAAGCCCAACCGGTATTTCACAAGCGGCAAGAACTAAAATAGACGCTAAAACAAATTGAATTTTCTTTCTTTGTAAATGTTTTAACATATTAATTACTCCTTTATTTAAAAAATAAAAATTCAAAGAAAGGAGCATTATAAAAAAATGCTTTATTTAAAGCGGTAATTAGATAATAATTCAAACGAGTGAAATAAAGTCCAATTAAAAATAAGGAATTAAAAACGTCTGTCCCGGATATATTAAATCGGGATTTGTAATATTATTCGCGGTAACAATTCTTATCCATTGCATTGGGTCATTGTAATAACGGTTGGAAACGCGTCCTAATGTATCACCCGGTTGAATCGTATGATACCTCGGCGGTTTTGCAGGTTCCGGTTTTACGGCAACCGCGGGCTCTGTTACAGAACTTTTAATAGCCTGCGCCCTGCTTTCCGCCGCCTGCGCTGCCGGTATCACGGGGATTTCTACCGAGGACGGCTGCGCGTTAGATGTTTTTTCAATTTTAAAAGAAGCTACAGATGAATATCCTGTTTCACCTTCGTACATTGACGGGAAGACAGGCTTTACGCGCCAAAACCATGTACCCTCTTCTAATTCGGAAAAAATTAAAGAAGGGGCGGTGGTTTGCTTTATTTTTAAAGGAGAGGAGAAATCCGCGGTGTTGTTAATTTCTATCAAATAACCAGACGCGCCCTGTTTATCGGCCCACTGAAAACGAAACTGCGAAGAGGCGACATCGTTATAACGGAAAATACTTCCCGATACAGGGGTTAAAAGCGCGGGCCCGGACGAATCTACGATTGCAAATTGGCCTTTATATAATACAGTGCCGTGATGCAAAAGCCTCCAGTGCCAGCGGCCCGCGTTCAGCGTCAACTGCGCGGAATTAAAAAGGTTGTTTAGCATCCTGTAATTATATGTATAGTACACATCGCCTGCGATTTCCAAGCGGAGTTCTTCGCCTTCATCCAGATTTACCCTGTTCCATAAAAATTTTACAAGCACAGGATCGGCTCCGCTTTTCAGATAACGCGCGTTTGGCGCAGGGCGCATAACAACAGCGGAAGGTATTATCCTTTCCGCGCCGTAAGAATCAAACGCGATCATTGCGCCTTCCGATATTTCCTGCGTTTTTTCCTGCCCTTCGTATTTTATTTCCGCTTTTCCTTCGCTAACCTGTACGGCAATCCCCTCTTCTGTCGCGGAAGCGTTAAGCACTGTCCCCGACGATGTTTGAACCTGCGTTCCCATTAAATTTAAAGTGATGCCGGGGCTTTCCGCGGCGCATGTTACGCTGATATTTCCTTCCTGCAGTTCGATATGAAAATTTCCGTAACCGCCCATGGAACGCTGAATTCGTATTAATGAATATTCGTTTAAATCAATTTCGTTTCTTTCTATATCGATGGTTGCGGACGACAGTTCGGCGGAACGAATTAAATCGCCGGGATACACAGGCGAATCTTTAAAAATCCTGTCCCATGCCACGCGGTTTTCATGGCGGCGCTGAATAATGTTGTTTCTGATTATTATAATGCCGGCAGGTTCCACGTCGCGGTTTTCGAAAGTACGCATTAAATCCTGACGGAAAAGATAAAGCCCTAAAATAGCGGTAGAAATAAAAACAATAAGAACAAAAATATCTAAAAGGCGGAATTTGCCGCTAACAGAGGGCTTTTTCAACTGAACATCTAAAGCGTTATCGCCCATCAGCTTCCCCTACTTTTTGCCGACAATTTTATATTTAATTTCAGACGCGCTTGTATCAATCTTTAAATTATCAGGCTGCTTTATGCCGAGCATCCTCTGCAGGCGGACAAGAGTTTTAGGCCCTTTAGGATTTTTAGCGTAATTTATAACGGCAAAAATACGCACAGGTTTTTCTTTTCCTTTAACTTTTACGGAAGGCATTTCCACAGTAAGGAATTTTTTTCTAACAAGCCGCCATGTATCCTCTGCGATTAAAATGTCCGTGCCAAGCGGTTTATTTAAAGCCTCGACACGTGACGCGAGATTAACAGGGTCGCCTATAACTGTATATTCCATTCTGACATCGGAACCTAACTGGCCTGCTGTTACAATTCCAGTATTAATTCCGCAGCCGAATTGAATGCGCGGGTTACTTGGATCGTCTTTCTTGCGCCCCTGATTCATGCGGTAAAGAGCTCTGCGCATCATTAACGCCGCGGAAATGCAGTTGTACGCGTCCTTTCTTGTGCTGCCTGTCGTGTAAGCAGTCCCCCAATGCGCCATGAGGGCGTCTCCGATAAATTTATCCACAACGCCGCCTGTTCTTTCCACACAGTCAACCATTTTTGTAAAGTATTCGTTAAGCCAGTGAACGATTTTATCCGACGCTTCATCTCCGAATTGATTTGTAAAATTTTCAGAAATTGCGGTGAATCCGCGTATATCAGAGAAAAATACCGTCGCGTTTTTCGGAAAACCGCCCGGTTTAATCTCGCCCCGCATTGCGCGTACCGCTATATCGCGGTTTGTAAACCTGCCGAAAATATTAAGCGCCTTGCACATCCTCTGGAAACTTGAAGTTAAAACGCCGATTTCATCGTGGCCTTTAGGCGTAAGAGATATTTCAAACTTACCGCTTTCTATACCGTGCGCGTCTTCGGCAAGCGCCTTTAAAGGAATGGAAATACTCTTCGCGAAAAACCAGATAAAAATAATTGAAATGCTTAAAACCGTGATCGTAAGGTAAATATTGCGCCTTGTTGTCGCGTTTATACCTTCGAAAACTTTATTGTACTCTATGCTTGTAATTACAACGGTGCCTGCGGTATTAAGTTTTGTAAACGCTCCAAAGTAACGCCTTCCGTCTTCGCCTGTATACAGAGTCTGCGATTCGCGTTCCGGCCTGTTCCATGCGTGTTTTGTAAAACCGCGATCCGAAACATTTACCGCGTTACGCACCATGTCAAAATCGGCGTGAATCAAAATATCGCCAACATCGTTGATAAGATACGATTGATTTACCCCGTAACCGAAAGCGTCATTTAAATCCATCGGAGAGAATAAAACGCCCGCGCCTCCGTTCTGCCACGGAAAAAACATTGCAAGAATCGGCGCGCCGAAATCACGCGCCGCGTTTAAAAGCAGAGTCTCGCCAGCTGCGGCTCTTGTAAGAGCGGTATTATTCCCGGCGCGGTAATTTTTCGCAAGTTCAGCGTCCATGTCGCGCGTTTCAAAAAAATCGGCGTTAACTAAAATTTCCGATTGAATAGAACGATCTGTAGAAAAAAAGACAGACGCAATCTGAGGGTTGCGCTCAAAAAAGAAATCGGCAGTTTCATGCGCAAGATAGCTGCCGGGCCCTACCGAGGTGATTGTGCGGATAAGAATTAAAGAATTGGAATGAATGTATCCAAAAGCGGAATCGGCAGTCATTGCCGTTCTTCGGTTTGTTTCAAAATTGTTTTCTTCGGCAAGAATCTGTAAATCAGCGCGGACAAGAAGCGAAACAAGGGCGATAATGGAACCAAGGGATATTAATACTATAAAGGTTATGATCGTTATTAACTTGGCGCCAATAGAAAACCGCACTTTCATCAAGCTATTGTCTTTTTGCGTCATGAGCCATTATAACTTGTTTTTGCTATAATGTAAATAAAGGTTTTTTATATTAAATGCGCTAACACAAACAAGAAAATTAATAATTTTTCATTTGTCTGTATGCCTGTTCGGCAAGACCGAAATTCGCGTTTTTAGTAAAATCTTTGGCATATTCATCGTACAGCATATCTTCATACATTTTACCGGCAAAGCCTTCATCTACAAGCCCTGATTTTTGCACGGTATTTCTCATGCTTGTTAAAAGATTTTTAACAAGAAAGGTTTCCAGCTCCAAACACAGCTGATAAAGTTTATCTTCTTTGTCGATCGGCTCCTGTCCTGGTCTTGCCTGAACAGGAGCGTTTGCCGCAGATGCCCTTTTCAAAGCGTCCGCAAACTTTTCCGGGTTATTAGCGGTTGATTGAGAAGAAAGACGATAATCGTCCATGTTGATTAAACCAAATCCGCTGATTTCCATTGTCTAATTACCTCTTTAATGTTGTAGCGGTTCCAAGCATGTTGTCGCTTGTCTGAATAGTGCGCGAATTAAATTCATAGGCGCGCTGCGCGACAATCAAATTAACCATTTCCTGAACAACCGCGACGTTGGACATTTCAAGGAATCTGTGTTCAAGCTGTCCCATACCTTCATAACCGGGAATACCAGGAATGGCGTCGCCTGAAGCCTGACTGGTTCTGAAAAGGTTTTCGCCTATCGCGGTAAGGCCGACAGGGTTTGGAAAGCGGTAAAGCTCAATTCTGCCAACGTCAACTTCCGCGATTTCGCCGTCTCTGGGAACTTTTACGCTGACTCTGCCGTCTTTTGTAATATTAATTTCTTCCGGCAAGAAGTTTTCGGGCATTATAATATCTGGAACAAGCCAGTAACCGTTGCTGGTAACCATGCGCCCGGTTGAATCAACTTTAAAGTTGCCATTGCGCGTATACGCCATGGAGCCGTCGTACATCTGTATTCTGAAAAAACCTTCGCCTGTAATCGCGACATCGGTAGGCACGCTTGTCTGCTGCAGCGCCCCCTGAGAGAAAACCCTCTGGGTGTCCGCGACTTTAACGCCGTGACCGAGCTGTATGCCGACAGGGACAACAGTGTCCTCAGTCGCCGGAGTGCCGGCCGTTTTTACAGTCTGATAAATAAGGTCTTCAAAATCTACGCGCTGCTTTTTAAAGCCGTGCGTATTTACGTTCGCAAGGTTATTTGAAATTGTATCGATATTGGATTGCTGTCCAATCATGCCGGCTGCGCCTGTCCATAAACTTCTTACCATTATTTACTCCTGTTATTATCAGCCAAATTTGGCGACTTGATTTATTAATGTACCCAAAATAGCGTCTTCGGTTTGGATAACTTTTTGATTCGCTTCGTATGCGCGGTTTACTTCGATCATCTGAACCATTTCAATTACAGGATCAACGTTCGAAGCTTCAACAAACCTCTGTATTACCTTTGGGCGGTCCATCAGATCCAGTGTCATTGCAGGGCCTGATGTCTGACTTTCGCGGTAAAGACTGGTTCCCTGTTTTTCCAGATAACGATCAAGCTCAAAATCTACAATTTTGAGGGTATCAAGCAGGACGGTATCTTCCCATTGATTATTTTCCCTTCCTACCATCACTTCAGGATCATCAGGATAGGCGGCGTTAATCCAAACCCTGCCTTCGCTGTCTACCTGAAAATTATTAGCTTTAACTCTGATCGGCCCGTTTTCGCCAAGCACAGGGTAGCCCTCGTTGGTTTCCAGATAGCCTTCTTTGCCGAGTATAAATGAACCGTTTCGTGTGTATCGTTCGCCGTAAGGAGTCGCGACAGAGAAAAAACCCTTGCCTTCCAGCATCATGTCAAAATCGCTGGATGTTTCCAAAGGCGCGCCCTGTGTAAATTGGGTAAATAATTCGTTTAATTCTACGCCCATTCCGAGTTTCCCGACTATGGGAGCCGCGTCCGCCGACCCAAACGGGTGTTTGTAAACGCCGTCATCGTCCTGCCGTCTGAGCAATAATTCAGGAGATGCCTTAAAAGAAGAAACGTCTTTTTTATAGCCGCTTGTGCTGACATTCGACAAATTGTTCGCTACAGCGTCAAGACGCCATTGCTGCGCCCTCATGCCGCTGGCGCCGGTATACCATCCTCTTATCATATTTCAATTATCGGCATATAAATTGAGCGGTTTAATACGGCTTTTTACTATAATTTTGGGGTTAAATACTTCATTAAACAACGCCATAATTCCTGTGATGTAAAAGGTTTACCGACACAGTCATTCATGCCGTTTTTCTTGTAAATATCCTTGTCGTTGTAAATTACGTTCGCTGTCATGGCGACAATCGGAATGCCTAAATGAAGATTTGTGATGTGCATGGATGTTTCAAGACCGTCCATAACAGGCATATGCATATCCATGAAAATGAGGTCAAATTGTTTTTGGTTCTTTTCAATGCGTTTTTTAATAAAATCAAGTCCGACTTTGCCGTTCTCGGCGACAACGGTTCTTATGCCTACTCTCTTTAAATGTTCGCTTATAACCTGCTGATTCATATAGTTGTCTTCGCATAAAAGAACTTCAGCGTCAAAATCCGGTTTTTCAAGCTCGTTAAACACGATTTTTTCCCGCATTAGGTCGTCATCCTGCACATCTATCGTATCAAAGGTAATTTCAAAGCTGAATTTGCTGCCGATACCGAGAGCGCTGTCTACATGAAGCTTTCCACCCATCATTTCAACCAGGTTTTTAGTAATAGCGAGCCCAAGCCCCGTACCGCCGAATCTATGCGTTTTTCCAATTTCATCGGGCGCGTAGGGGTCGAAAATTCTATTAACCTGTTCAGGAGACATTCCAATGCCTGAATCCTTTACCTCAAAACGCATTGTAATGTTTCTTTCGTTCATCTCTCTTACAACAGCATGAAGTTTGATCATGCCGGTATTTGTAAATTTAATGGCGTTGGATAAAAGATTTACAAGAACCTGACGCAGCCTCGCGGGGTCACCCAATGGTTTCTTTCCAATGCTTGGTTCAACATAAAAATACAAGGTAAGGCCTTTTTCTTCGGCTTTCGGCATTAGCAAGGCGCGGCAGCTCGACAGCAGATCGTGCATGTCAAACGGAATATTCTCAAGCGCTAAATTGCCGTATTCCGCCTGCGAAATATCCAGAATATCGTTGATAATCTGCATGAGCCATTCAGCGTTATTCTTTATTTTGTTTAAAAAATCCTTAACTTTATAATTGTTTTCTTCGGTTATCGCGAGTTCCGAGAACCCCACAATATTGCTCATTGGCGTTCGAATTTCATGGCTGATAGTCGCAATAAACTTGGATTTTAACTCCGACATTGATTCCGCGGACTCACGCAGGCGTTCAATTTTTTCGTAAAAACGCTTTACAATCGATGAGATTAATAACGCGGCGGCAACGCTTACAGCCAAAGTAACAGCGCTTACGATAAACAGGTTATTAACGTTGTCATGTATAAAAAAAGCGCCGGCGGCAAGACTGAAACCACTGATTATTACTATTGCGGCTATGATAATGATTAACATTTTATTACGAATCGGCATTTTGGCTCCCATCCAATTCAAATATATGGTCTAATATAATAATTATTATATAAATAATCAACCATTTTGGCTAATATATTTCATTAAAAAAAAGACCCGATCCAGAGAGGTATGCCTCTCGAACCAGGCCTTTCATAAAAAGCTATTTTTCTATGTCCAAAAAACCTCTTGATTAAAGAGCTGGTTTCTTGGCGGCTGCTTTCTTGGCGGCCGGTTTCTTCGCGGCTGTTTTCTTCGCAGCGGGTTTTTTTGCGGCTTTCTTTGCCGCAGGTTTCTTCGCTGTGGCTTTCTTTGCCGCAGGTTTCTTCGCAGCGGTTTTTTTCTTTGCCGCCGGCTTCTTCGCGGTGGTCTTCTTCGCACCGGTTTTCTTTGCGGCTTTCTTTGCCGCAGGTTTCTTCGCAGATGTTACTGCCATCTTCGTGTCCCCCTTTGCAGGATTTTTACTGCCTTTCACCGAGGCAGCGGCAGGTTTAGTCTTTCCTGACCCCCCTCCCATTATGTTCTTTCCTGAGTTGCTGATAACGGCTTGCGCTCCCGCAAGACGCGCTAACGGCACCCGGAATGGTGAACATGATACGTAGCTTAACCCAGCCCTATAACAAAAGTCAATAGTAGCAGGATCTCCGCCGTGTTCTCCGCAGATTCCAATCTTGAGATCTGCTTTTACATTTCGTCCTTCTTTGATCGCGAGGTTGATCAATCCGCCGACGCCGTCCTCATCAATTGTTTTAAAAGGATCGACGTCTAAAACATTCTTTTCTAAATATACCGGCAGGAATGACGCGACATCATCGCGGCTGAAGGCAAAAGTCATTTGTGTAAGATCGTTAGTTCCAAAGCTGAAGAAATCAGCGTATTCAGCGATATGGTGCGAGCGGATAGCCGCGCGCGGCACTTCTATCATTGTTCCGATATGAATAGGAACCTTTACTCCCGCCGCTGTAAACACCTTATTAAGTATTTTTTCCGCGTTGGGGCGTAATAATCTAAGTTCTCTCGCTGTAACAACAATTGGAATCATGATTTCGGGGCGTACAGGAATCTTCTGCTTTGCGCATTCAGCGGCTGCAAGAGCAATCGCCTCTACCTGCATGTCGTAAATCTCAGGGTATGTTACCGCCAAACGGCAGCCGCGGTGCCCCAACATCGGGTTGCTTTCTATAAGAGTTCCAATTTTAGCTGTTAATTTCGCCTGATCGATGTTCAAATGACCGGCAAGTTCGGCGATTTCTTCTTTTGTGTGCGGGACAAATTCATGCAGAGGCGGATCTAAAAGCCTTATTACTACAGGCCTTCCTTCCATTGCCTTGAAAATACCGAAGAAATCCTTCTGCTGGAGCGGAAGAATCTTTTTTAACTCTTCTTTTCTTTGAGCTTCGGTATCGGCGACAATCATGGCGCGGAAGTGAACAAGTTTGTCTTTATCAAAGAACATATGCTCTGTTCTGCAAAGGCCGATGCCCTGAGCGCCGAAATCAAACGCGCGTTTTGCATCATCGGGCTGATCGGCATTGGTTCTGACATCAAAACCTTTAATATTGCCGCGGACTGATTTTGCGCGAACTTCATCGCACCATTTAAGGAATGTATTCATGTCTTTGGAGATTGCGGCGGCTACTAATGGAAGTTTTCCTTCGTATACTTCGCCTGAAGAACCGTCGATTGTGACCCAATCACCCTCTTTAAACATTTTTCCGCCGATATCGACTGTATGACCCTGCACTAAAACGCTTTTTGCGCCGGCAACACAGGGAGTGCCCATACCGCGCGCAACAACAGCCGCGTGGCTTGTCATTCCGCCTGTTGATGTAAGAATACCCTGCGAAGCGACCATTCCGCCGATATCTTCGGGGCTGGTTTCTTTGCGTACCAATAAAACTTTTTCGCCTCTCGCGTTCCATGCCTCTGCGTCTTTCGCGTTAAAAACAATTCTGCCTGTCGCGGCTCCAGGAGACGCGTTCAAACCCCTTGTGAGCGCTTTCGCGTCTTTCTGAGCCTTCGGTTCGATCATCGGGTGTAAAAGCTGGTCGAGATGGGTCGGCGTTACACGCATAATAGCGGTATTTTTATCGATTAAGCCTTCAGCTACCATATCTACGGCGCATTTTACGGCGGCAGTGCCGGCGCGTTTGCCGTTGCGGGTCTGCAGAATGAAAAGTTCGCCCTGCTGAACGGTAAATTCCATATCCTGCATGTCTTTAAAATATTTTTCCAGTCTGTTTTTAATTCCAACGAGTTGTTTGTAGATAGTAGGATTTTTTCTTTCTAATGTGGAGATTCTCTCCGGCGTTCTAATACCGGCGACAACGTCCTCGCCCTGCGCGTTCATTAAATATTCGCCGTAGAATTCATTAATACCGGTTGAAGGATCGCGGCTGAAACAAACGCCTGTGCCTGAATCTTCGCCGAAATTGCCGAAAACCATTGATTGAATATTAACTGCAGTGCCTTTTAAGCCTTTAATATCTTCGATTTGACGGTATTTAATCGCTCTATCGCACATCCATGAGCCGAAAACCGCGTTTGTAGCGCCCCAAAGCTGATCGATCGGATTCTGCGGGAATTCTTTTCCGGTATGTTTTTTAACGATTTTCTTGTATTCATCGACAAGTTTTTCAAGATCGGACGCATCAAGTTCGGTATCAAGTTCTATTTTTTTATTCTTTTTAGCTGTTTCGATAGCTTCTTCAAAAAGTTTATGCTCTACGCCCATTACAACGTCACCGTACATCTGAATAAGACGCCTGTAGGCATCCCATGCAAAACGGGGGTTTCCAGTCTTATTTGAAAGGCCTTTAACCGATTTATCGCTCATTCCAAGATTTAAGATTGTATCCATCATGCCCGGCATGGATACTGCCGCTCCTGAACGCACAGAAACCAAAAGCGGGTCGTTTGGATCGCCAAGTTTCTTTTTCATCACTGATTCAAGCTTTTTCAGGCCAGCTTCTACTTCTTCTTTAATACCTTTAGGGTATTTGTTCTTATTTTCATAATACGCGGCGCACACATCAGTTGAAATTGTAAAGCCCGGCGGAACCGGAATACCAAGGTTAGTCATCTCTGCAAGGTTTGCTCCCTTGCCTCCCAAAACCATTCTCATCTTTGCATCACCTTCGGCTTTCCCCTTACCGAAGAAGTAAACATTCTTTTGAACTCCCATTAAGATCCTCCGTTATGTTATCGTCATGATGTTCGATTTAATCTATCATGACATACGATCAACTCTATCATGATATTCTGTTAATCTTCATCACGATGATAATTTATTTTATCACAATGAAAAAATTATAGCAACTATTTTTTTTTTGATCAAGATGCTATATTAATATTATGAACTATATTGAACTTCCTGTCTATAAGAATTCGAAAAAAATTTTATTAATGTTAGAAAATAATCAAGCGCTTGTTGTTGAGAGTCCAACAGGCTCAGGCAAGACAACGCAGCTCCCTGTGATACTTCATGAAGCAGGATATGCGCAGAACGGAATCATCGGAGTGACACAGCCAAGACGCATTGCGGCGGTTTCAGTGAGTGAATTCATCGCAAAGCAAACAGAAACACGCATTCCTGGGCTTATTGGATACAAAATGAGGTTTGCGGATCAAACAAATCATGAAACTAAAATAAAAATAATGACCGATGGAATACTCTTGCAGGAGATGAAACTTGATCCATGGCTGTCAAAATACAGCGTTTTAGTCGTTGATGAAGCCCATGAACGCAGTTTAAACATAGATTTTATACTTGGATTGCTTAAAAGAGTGCTTGAAAGCAGACGTGACTTCAAAGTGATTATATCTTCTGCAACTATCAACGCTGAAATTTTTTCTGAATACTTCGGAAATTGTCCGATTGTGAAGATTGAAGCGCAAAGATTCCCGGTTACCCTTGTTTATGATCCTGTTAATATTGAACAAAGAGAAGAAAGAAAAGAAAGAAGAGAAAGATTTACATCGAATTTCAATGCAGAAGAAGCGATTTTAATGAAAATTGAGGCAATAACTGCGCGTTTTATCAATGAAAAGCGCGAAGGAGATATTTTAGTGTTTCTTTCGGGCGAAAAAATGATTAAAGAGTGTATGAAACGCCTTATGTTCTGTTCTGTCGGAAAAAATTTACATCTTATTCCTTTATACGGCAGACTTGGCAAGGAAGAACAAGAAAAAGTCTTTGAAGAAACCCCAAAAGATAAAACAAAGGTTGTAATATCAACAAATATCGCGGAAACATCTGTAACAATAGACGGAATCACCGCTGTAATTGATTCAGGTTTAGCAAAATTAAACTGGTATAATCCGCGCACATTCACTTCAAGTTTGATTGAATCGCCGATTTCCATCGCGTCTGCGAATCAACGTAAGGGGAGAGCGGGAAGAACGCGCGAAGGAACTTGTTACAGACTGTATTCGCGAAAAGATTTTGAGCAGAGATCGCTCTACACAGCGGAAGAAATCTTTCGCACGGACTTATCAGAAGTAATTTTGCGGATGGCGGACCTCGGTATTACCGATTTTGAAGAATTTAATTTCATTTCCGCGCCTGATAAAGAAGGAATCATCGGCGGAATAGAAACATTAAACCTGCTTGACGCGCTTGAAAGCGGCAGAAGTTTATCAAATACAGGCAAATTAATGACTGAATTCCCTCTCGCGCCGCGTCAATCGCGGATTATTGTAGAAGCGATTATGCATTATCCCGATGTAATCCGCGAAACAATCATCGCGGCTGCGTTTTTATCAACACAGAGCCCTTATATCCTTCCTCCCGGAGAAGAAACAGACGCAAGACAGGCGCATCACCGTTTCCGCGATGATCACGGCGACTTTGTTTCTTATTTAAAACTTTTTAAATCCTACAATGATTCAACAAACAAAGCGAATTTCTGCGAAAAAAATTATTTAGACGACCGCGCAATGGCGGAAATCGTAAATGTCACGGCACAGTTAGAAGAAATTCTTGCAAAGATGAAGATTCCGGTGCATTACCGCTCTCAGCCGCTGGAAAATAATGAAATAGATGACTATTTATGCTGTATTGCGCGCGGGATGATTCAATTTGTATGCGTAAAAGAAGGTCATGGAAAGGTTGGCTCTTACAGCAGTTTAACAGAGAATAAAATAATAATTCATCCGGGATCTGTAATGTTCAGAGCGGATCCGCAATTTATTGTAGCAGGAGAGATCGTACGCACATCAAGAATGTACGCGATGTCTGTTTCTCCGCTTTCAAGAGCGTTATTAAATCGAATTCGCCCCGGACTTTTCGCGGAATACGGAAAATCGAGTGATATAAGACCTGAAAAACATAAAAGAGAGAGAGATTACACAAATAATATAAAAATCGCAGGCGAAGTGTTCGAAATCGCGGTTGTAAAAGGTAAAAAAACTGTTATTCTTCCGTGGGAAAAACTGGAACGTATAAGCAAAAATTTATCGGAAGAACCTATTCATAAAAATATAAAAGGAAAAATAATAGTAAAAAATCAATATAACCTTCTTGCAGGCGAAAAGTTGGAACTCATCCTCTCGCTTGCGCCTGTATTGGACGCGAACGGCGCTTTTTCCCGCGCTTGGCCGCGAAAAGAGAACTTTAATTCGGCTAAAAATCTTCCTGCGATGTTAAAACACCTTGATAATCTTGCAAAACCTGTTATATGGAAAAAAAACTCAAAAGATTTGGGATTTTTAGGTCTTTTCACAGACACAGACGGCAATTATTGGTTTCGCGCTTCACGCGGCTTTCACACATGCATTAACGAGAGCATTTCCAGTCTTGAATCGCTGATCGACGAACTTGGAGAAGAAGTTGACGTTGAGCAGAAACACATTGTGAACCAATGTTACCGCAGGCTATCGGATTATTTGGGGTAAAAATCGGCGGTTGCTTTTTTTATATTTAACCAATCTTTACGTTTTTTAAGAAGTGAAAGAGCGGATACTCCAAAATCGTCAACATCATCAGGGTTAGCTCCGGCTTTTATAAGTTTTATAGCAATTTCCGGGTTTTCGTTATCTGGGGCGCAATGTAAAGGTGTTTCACCGTAATTATTCCTGGCATTTATACTTGCGCCTCTTTCCAGCAAAAGATTAATAATATCCGGGTTTTCGTTAATAAGCGCGGCAAGGTGAAGAGGAGTTGAACCATTACATTCCTTGGCATCTATATCGGCAATTGCTCCTTTATCAAGTAAAAATGCAACATTTTCAGGATATTCATTATTTAAAACAGCGCTATGTAAAGGTGTCATCCCGTCTGTATTGACAGTATGTATGTCCAGCCCTTTTTCAAGAAGTAATCCGATTATATCGCAGCCCATAATAGTTAAATTTGAATTAAAGACAGCATAATGAAGCACAGTATCGCCGTCATTATTTACAATATCCGTTCTTGCGCCTGCCGCTAACAATCCGGTAAATATTGTTTCATCATTGTTCCATGCCGCATAATGCAACAGCGAAGAACCAGCATCCGAAATTTTCGTGTTAATATCAATATTAACCTCTTCAAGCCACGACACAATATCAGGATCTATTCCGTTTACTAAAAAATCAATTAAAGGTGAATTAGCGTCAAGCTCTTTGTATTCATATTTTTTACCGTTTATAATGACATAATCAAGCAATGTTCTGTCATATTTAACAATTTGTTTAAAAACGTCCGGGTTATCATTTCTGGCGGCAAAATTTAATAAAAACCATCCATTGCGGTCTCTTGCGTATTTATCAGCGCCGTTTTTAAGGAGGAAGATAACGATTTCAGGATTTTGATTAAAATAAGCGGCGAGAAGCAGCGGGGTTTCGTTCACATTGCCGCAACTATTAATTTTTGCGCCTTTTTCAAGGAGTAAGGCAAGAATCTCTTTATTTGAATTATTTTTAGCCGCAAGATGCAGAGGAGTTCTTCCATACGCATCTTTTTTAGTAACTCTTGCGCCTAATTCAAGAAGCCGCTTAATAACAGATATATTTTCATTATATTGAGCGGCAACATGAAGCGCCGTTGGATTATAAGGGAAATCCTTATGATCATAAAGCGGACTATTAATTTTTTTGTATCCGTTTCTATATAAAACATCAATATATTCAGGAGTAACCGACCAGGCTGCCGCTATAAAAAGCACAGAATAATCGGGGCGTAAAAACCATACATCGTTCTTTTTTATAATATCTTCTATCAGGTATGGAGATTGTTTATAATAAACACAAGCGTATATACGTTCATCGTCAGTAGAAAACCTAAAACCTTCAACAGATTTACTGAACAACAAAAATTTTATGGGAAGCGTTTTAACATAGTATTCAAATTTCCCATTTTCTTCAGAAAATGACGAAATATCCCGGTTAACCAGATGGGTACACAGCAATTTAGTTATAGACTGGCGTGTTTTTTGTTCGATTTCAGATTTTGTTAATTTATAATCATCCTGTGAGAAAAACGGCGTGGAATATTTACGTCTTTTATTATTTTCTCTATCATCTTTAATACTTCCAATCATTATATCGCTTAATTTTTCAATAGATACTATCTCAGAAGTTATATATTTCCATGGAAGTGATATATGTACAATCATAAATAACATAAATCGGGTAAATAAGTCCAACTGCGAATATACGTTTTTATATATCGCCTCCGCTTTTTTTTCTATGCTTTCATCAAGCAGCCTGAGTTCGCCTAATGTTTTAATAACATCAGGCAAGCCTCTGTCCAGCATTGCCGCAACAACAGTAATTAACCCCGGAAAAGTGCTAAAATGAATAAAAAGAGCGTTAATAAATTCATAATATACAGAGCTGCCTTTATGCTCATTGAGCGTAATTATATGCTCATTTAAGCCGTCAGGCCCTTGTTCTTTTGCCACATTCCATACAAGTTTTTCAATTTCATCGTGTGTTAATTCGGACGGGCTTATTTTCTCTAAATTCATTAAAGCGTCATCTTTTATCCTGCTCGTAAGAATTACAGGTGGTTTTGTTCTACATGATTTTATAATTGCCCTAACGGCTTTTAAAATTTTATCAATTCCATCAATCTCGAGATTGTCAATAATTATTAAATATGGAGAGTCAGGGCGGTCAATTTGGTTAATTAATGACAAAAGACCGTCTTCACGGTTCCATTTAAAATCCAGAGCGTCAGAAATCAAATTTGCAAAATGGAAGGTAAGCAGATCATCTAAAACATCTCTCTTTTCTTTTTTTTCCGCAGATGATAACGCGCTGCTATCCCTGTTAAAAACGGCACGCAATTTATCATTTTCAACCCTGATCCAAACGGGAGCATAAATACGCTCTGCGCATGCCAGATATTTCGCAAGTTCATACGCCATTGCGCTCTTTCCGCTCTCCCCTTCCCCGTGAATCAAATAGCCATTCCAGTCCGCGGACAAGGCTTTGCGTTTAATTATTTCAAAAACAGAAGTGGAAACATACTCCCATTGTTTATTTAAATCCGCTTTTTGAAACAGCGCATTCTGTTCTTTATTAAACTTTGGCTCAAAAATTTCCGCAAATACAACGCCAATAGGATCTTCGCCACAGAACGCTTTTACTTCAAGATTATCATACCATCCCGGTTCTACCGGTTTTTCGCCGCACACATAGATAAAAAGATGTTTTTCATCTTTATGCTGTTCGGCATATTCCTTCACAGCGAGAATTTTCTTGTCAACATCGCCTACATCAGCTAATTTAATAATTCCATCAGTAATATTTAAAGTTCCGGTAACAGTAATGGAGTTCCATTCAGATTTAAACGATCTTCCTTTGGCAAATCTGACCATCTCTATGAAAAACCCCAGATAAACTGACTTTGTAGAGTCATCCAACCGCCATTTGGGACGCCCTTCTTTTCCGATAAAAGAAATTTCAGCCGGGTGTATTGATTTGTCAAAATAATTACAGGCAATTTCTGCAAGAGCAGGCGGCAAAGGGCCGCCGTTACACCACCATGTATTAATAAAATCTGCCGCCGGAATTGCTTTTACGCTGTAAAGCAAAGGAGATTCTTTTATAATCGGTACAAATAATTTTTGGTTACTCATGATTCTGCGCAGGTTTAAACCTAATACTGCGTATTTCTATACCTTGTGATGCGTCAACATCATCAACAGGTATAGATCTGACTGATTGTTGAAGTTGATTTGTATCGTCAATTATGCTGATAACATGAACTTTCCCGTCTTTAATAGCGGAAAATTCTATTTCCAGTTCAAAAGGACGGGCTAAATTTTCATTGGTAATGGAGAGGTGGAATTGAAAATAAAGATGTTCGCCTACTTCTTCCAACAATTGATGCAAATCGCCAATGCCTTCAAGATGCGTAGGTTCGCCGAATGCCCGGTTGCCGTCGGTTGAAGCGCGGTAACGTTCTATCCGCTTAGATTGACGGAATATATAGATAATCATACTGCCGTCATTTTCAATTTGCGGCGTTTGCGCTGTACGCGCGTCTAAAGCCGCATACACAGATTCTTCTGTTACAGAAGCGTTTTTATTAATTTTTTTATAGATTTTTTCCCTGATAAATGCGCACCAGTTCCACGACATGGAAAAAAACGATTGATTATGCACAAAAGCGGATAAAAGCAGAAGCTTATGTTTTTCAACATCAGGTATGGCATTCCCTAAAACGGCGTTTTCGGATTCTTCATTTTTTAAATAATTAACAACTTTGAATGCAATTTCTTCCGACGGCATTAAAATATACGGTACAGTAACCAGCAATTCCGCGTCATTATTATTTTTTAATTTAAAAATCTCTTTTATTTGATCCAGTTCGGCGTTATTTTCAACTATAAAGTCGATAACGGTTTCCAAAGAGATGTTAAATTTTTCAAGAAGAGTATTAATAAAGTTAAAGGTGTTATTTGTTTTCATCAAATACCTCCTCGTTATTATTAATACCAGTTACATCCGGGTCATCTTCTTTGCCTATAAACCATTCATTATACAATTTTTTGTCAGATTCTATATTTGCTATCGGATCATCCGCCTTACTTATTAGCAATTTACTGTACAAATCCTTAATTGTATTAATGCGTCTTATGTTTTTTATTATTTCACGTGATTCTTTATCTAAAGTCAAATTAAAGAGAAGCTGTACTTTCATTACAAGACCTGCGTATTTATACTCGTTTTTTTCTTTCTCAGATACCGCTTTTTTTTTAATTAAAGGAAGCAAATCATTCCAGGCATTCGATATATTAACCTCGTCATTATGATCAAAAATTTTGTTATACCCCATATCTTTATACCCCATATCTTTATAGCGTTTCATTTGACCCAATACATCTTTTTTTACTTCGTCAAAAACACTTAATTGGTATGGATCTTTATGGGGAAAGACCTGTAAAGCGTCTCCTACCTGATCCCAGTCGATTTTTTCGCCAAGCTCATCAAGTATTTTTTCATTGCCGAATTTAATCAATTTAATAATATTTTTTTCAAGCGGTGATTTTTTTACTCCAAATGATATTATAGTATATTGATGATGAGCGTATCTTTGGAACGCTTCAATAATCGAATCAGGATGAAATTGCCTTATTATCCTTGAAAAATCCCATGTAAATGTTTTTTTATCATAATTATAAAATGCTTTTATATCAAAATTATCAAGTATATTAAAAAAATTCTGTGGAACTGAAAAAATATTATCGCGTATAAAATTATGCCCGGACGCTTTATTTATAACAGAAATATATTTGTCATCTTCCAGTTCAGTAAAAGGCCGCGAAAGCCCTCCTGACGGTTTTTCGTTGCATAATCTGCTGTTAATTTCATTCCATGACGCGTCTGAAAGTTTTTCTGCATCCGAAGAAAAAAAACAAAGAAAAATCTTTTGAGCAGACATACGCTTAATATCAAGAGCCCAATTATTATTTAATTGCATTGCGTATTGTTCAATATCCGGAAAACCGCTCTCTTGTTCATCGTCAGAATTTTGAGGAAAAGCCGCAAAGAAAACATTGGGGAAATAAATAAAAACAAGTTCAGCAAAAACTCTTGAAGTTATCATTAGGATTCCTTTTGCGTATATTATAAAATACATATTAATTCCTCACAAGTGTAAATAAATAAAAAAGCTGCTTAAAAATATATTTAAACAGCTTTGTTAAAATTATTTTATTGTAAATATGCTACCTGAATATCCATACATCTAACGGCAATTGCTTTACCGGCTTCATGGCCCAACGCAAGTAATATCATGGGAATACCTAAAAGAAGACGGGATTTCCCAAATCTGGGTTTTTGTCCCCATGTCCATGCGTCACGGGTTAGATCAAAGAAAATTCTCATGCCTGCTCTGGTTGTTGTAAGCAGCGCAATACTTGCAACGCCGCCTGTTAAAGCTCCAATGATTGGAAAAGTTGATGCATGCCCCGATTCGCTGAGTTCCAGCAAGGGGGTGCCTTTACTGAAATCAAGCTTTACGCCTCTTTTGGCGATGTAGTTCTTGCCGTTAGAAATAACGTCGATGTCAAAAGCATCATAACGGCTAAAACTCTCAGGCAGCTTTACGCTGACATCGCTCTTGTCGTTAATCTGCACAGAAACAGAAAAAGCGTTCTTGTCGTTAGGATACTGCGCTTTTGCAGGGCTGATAGTCAGCTGGCTGATATCTTCGCCTATTCCATTTGCAAAAACGATTTCCTGCGCCCCCAGTGATTCTGCGCTTACAAGAAGAGCGACGATAGCAATTGCGGTTACCATGAACCTTGTTTCCGATGTTTTCATATGAAAACCTCCTGTTGTTTATTTTAACCGTTTATAACGGCCGTCAGCGCCGCCTTAAAGCAGCGTTGTTAAAAATTAGTTAGTTGTAATCAACCTGTACAAAAAGATCGCCGGGTTTAAAAAAAGTATCGTAAACCTGTTTTCCCTCTACTAATAAAAGACCGCCGAAAACAGCCCAACCTACAGGACCCGATATTAAAGCGGCTGCCTTACCGGTTATTGACGCTGCAGCGGCTAATCCAACTTTTGGCAGTACAGATCTGGCGGCAGCTGCCGCTGCCTTGGGCGCTGCATTTTGAATAACGGTAACAGCCGCTTTTTCCACTCCTTTTTGCACCGGTTTAGTTGTAGTAATACCTAAAAGACCTGCTTCTAACCATGGCAAATCAAAAATGCCTGCAACATTGTCTTCCACGCTCAGAAGCAAAGTTGGTATCTTTCCCCTTGAAAAGTCGATCATGACGCTGTGCTTCGTTTTGAACCATTTCCCGTTCACCTTAACATCTACATTGAACATACCGGCGCTTGCCATGTAATCGGGAATAAAAACGCCGTAAACGGACTCATCGTACTGCTGAACATCTTCCAGAACCATACAACTTTTGTTGTCAGGGAAATTTTTGTTGGACGCGGTAATAACGATGGAAGTAATTTCCGCATTATCCAAGTTGTGGATCAAGAGGTTTGCCTGCGCTTCCTGAGAAAATACTTGAGTCATTCCAAACAGACTCAAACCGATAACCAGTGATAAAAATCTTGCGTTCTTCATAAAAAAACTCCTTATAAAAAAACTTCCAACGGCAGCAACGCTGCCCCTATACTAATTAATTGTCAAAGTGCGGCGTGTTTCTGCATCCTGATTGAATATTTTTTATACCAGTATGTTCCAGGCTGCAACGGCTGTAATCCGGCAGGAAACGGTTTATTGTTCTCGGCGGCAAATTTGGCAAGGAATTTGATGTACGTTGTCGCTCCCCGACGGCTGTGATTTGCGCATATATCATAGTCATACCTTATATCCGTGTTATACCTAGATGAAGGGTGATTCGAAATACGCACATGGACCGCATTAGGCGTTTCTCTTGTCCCTCGGTTAATGTTTAAATAAAAACTTTCCGATGCCAAAGACTGATTTACCCTGACAAAGTAGCCAAAACCGGAAATTGTCCTTCTAAGATAACTGGCAATACCGGAAGGGCTCGTTAAAAAATATTTTTTCATATCTGCCTCCTATAAGTTAATTGTCAAAGTAAGGGGGAAATTCCTGATTGTTTTTAAAATATTTGATTAAAGGTTCAATTTTTATAAGAGAGACGCTCTGCCCTACAGTAAACCCGGGGTCGAAAACCGGGCTTACAATTTCCGCAGAATCAATATCGTAAATAGTGCAATAAAAACGATGCATCCGCTTTGCGGCATACACGGATAATCCAATAGGAGCGGTTTCCTCTGTTTTTAAAAATCTAAAACGGAATTGGATTACATTTTGCTCAATATTGCCGTCTATCATAAGAATTCCAGAAATTAAGCTTGTTTCAACAGAAATGGGGCGCGGGATAAGCGGTTTTAAATTATCCATAATATTTCCTCCTAATATTTAATTGTCAAAGTAAGGAGGGTATTTTTGATTTTTTATAAAAAAAAACACCGCTGCATATGCGGCGGCGTTAGATTAATTAAATTGAAAATTATCAGTCAACAGGTAAGATGACAACATCTTTAACGTAGTAAATACCTGCTTGTTTACCACCCTGGAATTCCAGATTTGCCCCGCTTTTTGTTGGTAATGCATCTCCTGTAAATGAAAAATGCTGATAAGTATCATTTAATGATATACCATGCGATCTGCTTCCATGCTGATCAGTCCAATAATATTGAATATTCATATTATTTCGCGTTCCGCTGTCTGTTCTTGCGTAAAAACTATATGTGTACCGGATTCCTGCTGTTGCTTCAGCTTCGTAGCTAAAACGCATGGTAGCATGCCAATTTTCAGTTCCTGCGGTTGTTATATTAATTTTATATTCATTATTACCAATATTTTCATATGTCATGGCGCCGGAATCGCTGGTATAGTAGCCGGTTGTCCAGTTCAATGGCTGCGGCGCTGTTACAGTAACAGTACATGTTATTGATTCACTGCCTGCGGCTGCGGTAATTACCGCAGTTCCGGCTGCTACAGCCCTAATATTTCCATTTTGATCCGCTGTTGCGACATTATTATTGCTTGACGACCACATAACCGTTTTATATGTTGCATCCAGCGGTAAAACAGAGGCCGTAAGTTTTTCACTTTTCCCGGCAGATAACGAAAGACTGTTTTTATTAATAGATATGCTGGTAATAGGCACAACAGTAATATTTGCGCTGTAATTCGCTGTTATTTGAGCATTGCTGCTGTTTAAAGTAACGGTGATAATTTTGCTGCCATTACCGCTTGTTATAGCGCCTCCTGTAACTGACCAATTTACAAAACTATAACCGCTTACATCATTTGTTGTTACCGTAATGGGGTTGTTTTGATAATACTGCCCTGTCCACGTTCCGCCCGATGCAATCGGAGTTACGGTATTAATTTTCATAGGCAAGGTATTCATTATATTATTATCGTGTTTCGCGGCAAAAGTAACATTTGTTAAACCGCTTACGCCGAAATGCTGCGGCAGATATATCCCTGTCATGGCGGATCTTATATTTCTTAGATACATTCGCGCGTCGTTGACTTTATTATTAAATTGATCCGGCCATCCGCCCCACCTTGCAAAATAACCTTTTACAGTGTCACCCATTAACGGTTTATAAATAGCGGCATATTCATTCAATTTTGATTCAAAAACATCAGGATGGAAGTCTACATTATGCAAATCCATCATTGTATTGACAAAATCACGTTTAAAATCAGAATTTTTCATTAACGCGGCAAATAATTTAGCATTATCGTGATCATTATTTATAATACGTTTTTGAAAAGGATCGGGCGTACTTCCTCTGGAATAAATCCCCATGGCAAATTCAACATCGAACATCTGCCAGCGCCATTTAGTATCGCCGTACGGGTTGCCTGATTCTACAGTACGCGTTCTCCATAAGCGGTAATTATTCTGGGGCCAGTCTTCGTTGTGAATATAAATCTGCGCGGCAAAATAATCAATAAAGTTTTGAATATCAAATAAATTACAAAAATCATTGTAATTTTGCGCATTGGACATATTTTTATCTTTAAAACTAATTATGTTCCGGTAATATGATTCATCGCTCAGGCTGCCGTCATCTATCGCGCCGTTATCGTAAGATATTACATTATTTCTGTTAACGCCGTATTTATATTCTGTATGATTGTCGCTGTACCTCTCCTGAAGATTGTAAGGCCCCCAATATTCGCCGTTGATGTACACGATGCACGGAACTCCCGCCTGAGTGGTAAAACTTCTGTTTCTAAGCAGATCTTGCAAAAAAACATCATAAAATTTTGTGTATTCGCTGTCATTTGCGCCGTTGCGCAGCATAAAACTTTTATACGTTCCTACAGGCGTTCCGTTCGCGCGAACCGCTCCGGGAATTAGCTGATAATTGGTTAAATTGTTTAAACCGCCGTATTCGCCTCTGAAATAAATATTAAAACTTTTTTGCCCTGCGGCGCGCGACCATCCGCCGCGGATGCGGATACCGACATTGGAGGCAACAGGCACGCTTCTTGAGCCGGTATTTCCGGCAAAAAGTTCCATGGAAGCAACACGCTCCCAATCCTCTCCCCTTTGCATAAAATTGTATTGAGTGCCTGTAGGACTGTCTTTTTTATCCCATCGGTTGGTGCTTACGCCTCTCACCATAATGCCGGAATTAATATCAACAAGGTTATAAGGGTCCGTAACAAGCGAGATAATGGGGTGATTCGCGTAATCCGCTAAATTGCCGCCTATAAAATATGTTCTGGTAACAACATCGCTTGTTCTTGTACCGGAGGAATCTGCCGCCATCGCGCGGATTACGGTAGCTTTCGGCACTTGATTATTAGCCGGAATATAAATTGCCGGCATATCGCCGCGCGGATCATCGAGGCGGCCGTAAAAATTTGTTGAGTTTTCAGATGTTGCCAAAAGATTCGTCTGTATCGGGTTATTGCGGTCTGTTACGTTAATGGCTGAAGAATATTTAAAAATAGTTTTGTTATTTACCTTATCAGGTTCCGGCATGCTCCCGTCTATCGAATAATAGATTGAATTCCCTTCCGACGCAGTCAATTCAACAGAAAACGGCTGAGAATAAAGGCCGCTGCCTTTTGACACGTTAGGCGCTCTTATTCTGCCGCTTGAAGAGTTATTATCGTCATTACCGCTGTTATCGGGAGTTTCACAGGAGATAAGCAGACAGCACACTGCAAGCACAAACCAAATTTTCTTCATAATAATTTCCTTAACGCAGCCTCGTATTGTCATTATTCTATCGCTTCACCGGTGATTGGATTCCATGCGCCGGCAGCGGCATTTCTTGGCCAGACCTTTAACAGAACATCATTAGAAATCGGGTTAGTATTACGATAATCAACATCGCCGAAATCTACACTGTTGTTATTTGTATCATCAAGAGTTGTACGGCGGGGAACTCTCGGTCTTGATTGATTTTTAGCAACTGCAGTTTCAAATCCATTTGTAGTTCCAACACCAAACATATCAATATAATCACCGCTCAAACTTGCTTCAGTAAAGGGATTAGCGACAGAAAGCGTTGCTTGATTACGGATAAGAGCTATTTTAAAGTTATTATTAGCAATTATAAAATCATACTCTTGATCCGGCGTAGGAAGGGTAGATCGAGGTGTGGCATTTACTTCAGTCATATTAGTAGTCACAATTAGGAATGAGCATCTGGCAGGAATCGAACCTGTTAGTTGAATTGCATATGTCCAATCAGCAGCATCACCGATATGCAGGTAATAATTATCTGCAGTTAAATCAATAGCCTCATTGGTGTTATTGTACAACTCAACGAGAGATCTTGGAAAACCGGAACCATCGGTAGTATTGTTACCATTACCATACGTATTTGCCTGTAAAATCATTAACATTTCCGTTCCCGGAGGCGGAGGCGGCGGAGACGCAGGTTCAGCAAAGGGATCCCAACTTCCGGCGCTTGAGTTTCTGGGATAACGGACTTCCAGCATTTCATTTGTCATTCCGCCTGAGTCTTTTGCGTATCTTGCCGCAATGAAATCTGCGGAATTGTCATCAGTGTCGGTTAAATTTTTTCTGCGGATTGCTTCTGACGCGGAATTTCTTGCAGGAGCGGTTTCATAACCAAAAATATGATCCGGAGCTGCCGCGTTGGGATTATTTACGGAGCCTGCCATATCAATATAACCAGATACTTTTTTTCCATTACCGTCAACATCAAAAGGATTCTGCATGCTTAAAATAGAGCTGCCTTCTATAAGAGCAACTTTGAATGATCTATTGCCTAATGAAAAATTGGGATCGTTTATATCGCCGTAATTGGCTCCGTGTTTTTCTTCAATCTTGTAACGCGCGCTTGTTGAACCTTCATTCGGGCCTAAAATAAGAAATGAACCTTTAGCCGGCACTGTTCCTGTTAATGATATCCTTTCCCATTCATAATCTTCAGTTATATCAGAACCGCTTATTCCATCGGCGTAATAAAGACTGATTCCGTTTAAATTAATCGCGCTGTCTGTTGTATTGTACAATTCAACAAAAGAGTGCGTCGCGCCTGCGGCTGTATTCGATGAACCATAAGCCTGAAAAATCAACAGCTTACCTTCATAATCGCTTGGAGTGGGGTTATTATTCGATTGCGGTTCATCAACGCATCCCATCAAAAGCGATCCGGCTAATAATACAATAATAAATATTTTCAATGTTTTCATACAAACCATTATACACCCAATATTGTACAAAAACACCGATATCGTTATAATTTGTTAATGGACTTTGCATTTTATAACACTTTAGGACGCGAAAAACAGGTTTTTAAACCATTACAGGATAAGAAAGCCGGTTTTTACGGCTGCGGTCCCACAGTTTACAATTACGCGCATATAGGCAATCTGCGCGCCTATGTGCATCATGATATTTTAGTCCGCTCTCTTCGCAGAGACGGTTTCGATGTTAACCATGTTATGAATATCACCGATGTAGGGCACTTAACGGATGACGCCGACAGCGGCGATGATAAAATGGTAAAAACCGCCGAAGAGCGCGGAAAAAGCGTTCTTGAAATAGCTGATTTTTATACAAAAGCATTTTTTAACGATACGGATAGAATGAATATTACCCGTCCCTCAATCGTTTGCAAAGCTACAGATCACATCGGCGAAATGATCTCCCTAATCGAAAAAATCGAAAAAAACGGATACACCTATTTCGCGGGGGGAAATCTTTACTTTGATATTTCAAAGTTTCCGTCATACGGCGATCTTGCGCGCCTTCGGCTTGACGATCAAAAAGCAGGGGCGCGTATTGAACAGGACGAAAATAAGCGAAACGCCTTTGACTTTGCGTTATGGTTTACAAAAAGCAAGTTTGAAAATCAGGCTCTTGTTTGGGACAGTCCCTGGGGCAGAGGCTATCCGGGTTGGCATATCGAATGTTCGGCAATGAGCATGAAATACCTCGGCGAGCAGTTTGACATTCACTGCGGCGGCATCGATCATATTCCGATTCATCACACAAATGAGATCGCCCAGAGCGAAGCCGCCACAGGGATAAAACCCTGGGTTAAATACTGGCTTCACAATGAATTTCTTGTTTTGGACAAGGGGAAGATGTCAAAATCGTCGGGGAGCTTTCTCACTTTGCAAAGCCTTGTGGATGACGGCTTCGACCCCCTCGATTACCGTTATTTCCTGCTTGGAGGCCATTACCGCAGCCAGCTTCAGTTTTCACAAGAAAGCCTGAAAGGGGCGAGAAATTCGCGAAAATCCCTTTTGGACAAGGTTCGCGCCCTGGCAGACAAAACGAGCGTCCCGTCTGCAGATGATACAGGCGAAGCGGCAGACTATATAGAAGATTTTGATAAAGCGATTAAAGATGACCTTAATACGCCCAGGGCTTTGGCAGTCTTGTGGGGGCTTTTGAAGGACGGGCCCTCGGCGGCAGACGCTCTAGCGGCTGTTTATGACATGGACAGGGTTTTGGGGCTTGGGCTGGAAGAAGCCGTAAACAACAAGACCGGCAGCGAGCCTGAAAACGAAGGATTAACGAAGGAAATTGAAGGATTAATCGCAAAACGGGCTGAAGCGAAAAAAGCCAAAGATTTTGCCGCTGCCGATAATATAAGACAAAACCTTAAAGATCGGGGTATAATACTCGAAGACGGACCGAATGGCACTGTTTGGAAGAAAATATAACACTGTAACAACTGGAGATATATTTTGTTTAATGATATAGAGGAACAATTGGAAGGCGGCTCTGAACCTGCGGGCAATCAAAACAGCGCCCCCAGTGTCTGGAGCGGAATTGAATTCAAACGTCTCTACGACTCTGCCTTTCAGGTTCTGTTCAGGGTGGCTTTCCGGGTTACAAATAACAGAGAAGCCGCGGAAGATCTTTGTCAGGAAAGTTTTTTCCGTTTATACGAAAGAAATATGGTTTTTCCGAATCCTGAAGAGGCGAAATACTGGCTGATTCGGGTTGTTAAAAACGCGGCGTTGAATTACGCAAAACGGAAAGATCGGGAACGCAAAGCGTATCAAAGAGCTTTCCGTGAGGATCACAGGCAGGAAGAAACCGGAGAAGGACTGCTTGTAAAAAAAGAGACAAGCGAGGAAGTGCAGGAAGCTCTTGATAAATTACCGGAAAACCTGAAGATGGTTTTAATTTTAAAAGAGTATGCCGAAATGAACTACAAGGAAATCGGCAGAGTGCTTGGCATCAGCGAAGGAAATGTAAAAGTACGGGTTTTCAGAGCCCGCGAACGGCTTGCCGCTCTTTTGGCGTGCAATACCGGTATAAATACCGTGCAAGGTGGTAAAAATGTGTCCTGATCAACAGCTTCTTTCAATTTATGTAGATGGGGAACTGCCCTCACCCTGGAAAGAAAAAATGGAAAGCCATTTAAAGGTTTGTCCTGTTTGCAGGGAAAAACTCGAATCATTCAAGCAGCTTCATGAATTATTCAAAAAGGATAATACTGAAAAGCGGACTTATGTGGAACGAATTGTGGATGAACCTGAGGAAGAGCGGACATATACCGAAGAAGAAATGCAGGAAGCCAAGGAAAGAATCTGGAAGAATATAGAATCGAAAAGGAACTTCAAGCCCCGCAGCAGATTGTGGCGGCGAAGAGTTTCAATTCCTCTGCCGGCGGCTGCCGCGGCGGCTGTTATTCTGGCGCTTGTCGCCATGCTTTGGCTTCGGAGCGGTCAAGTTTCAACTAACGCTATCGCGGGCAGGCAGCCTGATGACAAGATAAACTTTATTCTTGCGGCAGAAGATGAAATACCTGGAATTATGCCGGTATCTTCGGATTTAAGCGGCGTCCTTCAGTATTTAGGCGCCGACGGCTCTGATATAATCATTTTGAAGCTGCCCGAAAGCAGAAACTTTTCACGGGCCGGAGAACCTTCAATAATCAGAGCCGCCGATTATCAGCGCGGCTCGGGTGGGAGATAACACAGAATGATTCGTTCTCTTTGTCTTATCAGCGTCTTATTTGTTTTTGCAGCTAACATCTGTCTTGAAGCTCAGGAACAGCATATCTCAGGACCCGGAATCGGGCAGGGATTCAGGGGACGCTCTCTTGTTTTGGATATCAACGCAAGAGTTCTTGAGAATGAAAAAGAAGTAATATGGGATCAATCACATAAAAAAATAACAATACCGGGAAACCCTGTAAGCGTTCAGCTTGCGGGATCAAATGTTGTAGTATCGGCGCAATTTACGCCGTTTATCCGCCGCGGCGGCAACGTGATGGTTATTCAGGGGCAGATTTGGATTGAAGATCCTAAAAGGGGCATCAGTTACTACACATCGATTCAAACGGTTCCGATGGAATTTAACGAACCGATTCATTATTTCCCGCTTGGAACAGATCATCAATCAAACGCGTCTATAGAAATAATATTAACTGTTAACCGCTACAGAGAACCAAAAGAAACCGCAGAAGAAAAGGCCGCCGGAGCAAATGGCGAATAGAAAAATACTAATATCTCTTTTAGTAATAGCGTCTCTTTTTATTTCATGCGGCAATAAGACTCCTGTTATAATATCGATCGATCCGAAAATCGGCAATATGGGAGAAATTATAACTCTATCAGGAAGCAATTTCGGCGAATCGCGCGATGAATCGTATGTGTCTATCGCCGGAACAGCGCCGACCAATTCATCGTATTATTTATGGCAGAACGATAAAATAATTGTAAGAGTTCCGGAGATGGGAGAATCCGGGCTTGTTCATGTGCACGCAAAAGGCAAAAAAAGCAACGGCGTGCTTTTTTCCAACTCAGCTTCCGTGCCAAGGCCTGTCGATGGGGATGATTTTGGATTAGAGCCGAAAATTGCGGCGATCATCCCTCAGATTGGAGCTCCCGGTACGCTCATCAACATTACGGGAAACAATTTCGGCGTAACGCGCGAAAACGCCGGCGTTTTCTTTTCATGGGATTATGATTCAGGTACAGTTAATCCTTATGTTGTAAGAGAGCCGGAATTTATCGAAGTATCAGAAATTGAGCAAGGTTATGAATATTGGAGCGCGCGCGAACTTCGCGTACGCCTGCCTGACGGCGCTGTAAGCGGCAATCTGGAAATTAGAACGCCCCATGGAAGTTCCCGCAGTATTTTCTTCGATGTAAGCGGAAGACCGGGTTATAAAAATTTAAAAGATAAAAAAATTTACACAGTAACTTATTCTGTTGATATTAAAGTTTTAGAAGCGACAAGACCGAATACATTGTATTTATGGATACCGAAACCTATTAGTTCTCCGTCGCAGAGAAATGTCAGCCTTGTCTCCAGAAGCGCAGAGCCTTTTGTAGAAAATCACAGGGGTGTAAGCCTTTATAAATTGGACAATCTTGGAGCGGGCTCTAACCTGTCTATCAATCTTTCCTACCGCGTTGAAGTGTACGCCGTGGAAACGGGAATCAGACCTCTTTCGCTCAGGCAGGAAACAACCGCGCTTGTAACAACACATACCCAAAGTTCAGTTTTTATTCCAAGCGACAGTCAAAAAATAAAATCGGTCGTTAGTACGATTGCGAGAAATGAGCAAAACCCGTACACAAAAGCAAAAGCCATATACGACTGGATACTTGCGAATATACAGATTTCCGATTCTCCTCATCTTTCCGACAGCGTTGAAGACGCTCTGGAAAAAAGGCGATCCGATCCGTACACAACCGCTCTGCTCTACACGGCAATGACACGCGCCGCGAACATACCATGTATTCCGGTTGCGGGCGTTTATATAGATCGAAGCGGACAGACATTCCGCCATTACTGGACGGAATTCTGGATAGATGGTTTTGGCTGGCTGCCTGTTGATCCCGCAATGGGTTCAGGCGCGGTATTTGACACATCGTCCGCGATGCAGGAACCGATGAATGAAAAGGATGTTTCAAATTATTATTTCGGCAGTATAGATAATCAGCGTATCGCGTTTTCAAGAGGCGAGCTTGTTTTATCGCAAATGGAAAACAAAGGCAGGCTTGTTTCACATCCGCAGTCATATTCGCTTCAAAATATCTGGGAAGAATCAGCGGGAGGACTTGAGTCATATTCCAGCCTTTGGGGAGATATTACAATCAGCGGAATATATCAGTAAGGAGAATATTATGGTAACTGTAATTTCATTAGGCGGCTCAATTGTCGCTCCTGATAATGTTGATGTCGTTTTTTTAAAAAGTTTTGTTGGCCTCATTCGCTCTTTTATGGAAGAGGATAACAACCGAAGATTTATTTTCGTTGTAGGCGGCGGCGGCCCCGCGCGCGGTTATCAAAACGCGTACAAAGAAATTTCGCAGGGTGATAAATTCAAAAATGACGAGGCCGACTGGATAGGGATAATGGCGACAAGGCTTAACGCCCAGTTAATAAAAGCCGTAATGGGCGAATGGTGCGCTCAGGATGTTGTTACAAATCCCGGAGAGGTTGCTCCTCTTACGGGCCATGTGCTTGTCGCGGCAGGATGGAAACCCGGTTTTTCCACCGATTACGACGCGGTGCTTTTAGCCGAGCGTTTCGGCGCGAACCTTTTAATAAATCTTTCCAACATAGAAAAGGTATACACGGCAGACCCAAAAGTTGATCCAAACGCCAAACCGATTGATAAAATCACTTGGACGGATTTTCGCGCAATGGTAGGCGACGAATGGGTTCCCGGTAAAAACGTGCCGTTCGATCCTGTCGCAAGCCGCCACGCTCAAAAAATCGGGTTAAAAGTAATCTGCGCCGCCGGAAAAAATCTAGAGAACCTTAAAAATATCCTTAACGATAAAGATTTTACAGGCACAACGATTTACGCAGGGTAAAAGATTTTAATTTTCTTCCGTTTTCTTGTTTTTCGCGATTTTTTTATTAACTATCTCTATCATAATAATTTTTACCGCCAGTATTAAACCGATAAATACGGGAAATATTTTAAAGCTTGTAAACGAGGTAAGCCAGCCGAAAATCGGAGGCATTATTGTTGTTCCAATGTACGCGCTTCCCATTTGTATTCCCATTATCGCCTGCGAATATTCTCTGCCGAAGTTTTGAGGCGTTTCATGCAGCATGCTTGGATAAATAGGAGCGCATCCAAGGCCGATTAAAAAAAGACCGGGCAGGGAACTGTTTTCGAACGGCAGAATTAACGTAATAATTCCGCAGCCGATAATTATATGCCCAAGACGGATCATTTGCCTGTTGTTAAGCGCCATTGTTATAAAGCCTGAGATAAATCTTCCCGCCGTTATTCCAATATAAAATAACGCGATCCACCTTGCGGCGGTCTCAGGCGTCATGTTTTTTTCCATTACAAGGTAACTCGCTCCCCATAACCCCGCCACTGTTTCCAATGCGCAGTAACAGAAAAACGCGAAGAGAGCGGGTTTTACACCTATTACCGAAAATATTTCTTTAAATGACGGCGAATTTTTAAGCTGCGCGCGATTCTCTTCTAGAACAGGATCTCTTTCCGTTTTATTTTTTTTCCATAATGGCAAAGATAAAAATAAAATAAAAACCAGGCTGAATTGAATAATGCTAATCGTTCTGTAACCTGAGTTCCACGAATTACTGTTTGTTAAATAAAAAGACATTATTAAAGGGCCGATTGAAGCGCCGATTCCCCAGAAGCAATGAAGCCAGCTCATATGTCTTGCCTTGAAATGAAGCGCGACATAGTTATTTAAAGCCGCGTCTACAGAGCCTGCCCCTAAACCAAGCGGAACAGCGCAAAGGATGATAAAAACAACCGAACCGGAAAAAGAAATCCCAATCAGCGCGGCAGCGGTTAAAAAAACGCTGAAAAGGGTAACAGCGCCTGTGCCGAACCGCCTTATAACCCTTTCGCTGAAAACGCTTGAAATAACCGTGCCGCCTGCGACTATCATGGAAATAATTCCGGCAAAATGAAGCGGGACATTTAAAGACTCGTACATTGCAGGCCATGCTGAACCAAGCAATGAATCGGGCAGTCCGAGGCTTATAAAAGAAAGATAAATAACAATTAATAATAAAAATGTAATCATATTTTATCTTTTAATATTAAACCATACCTCTGTTCAATCTTTCTGATAAAAAGAAATTAGAGAAGCGTCAAACCATCCTGTGCCTCCTGCGGCTTCAACAAGAAACTTTGATTCATACATATTACTTCCCAATTTAAGACCGATTCTTTCCCATTCCTTAAAATGTTCAGTTACAGAAATTGTTCCGCTCTGACGGCGATTCTGGCGTACGCTGAAAAATTGAGGGAACGGATCTTTAACGCCGCAAATATTACCAGAACCCGCAGGGCGTGTCGCCAGATAAATAAAATAAACAGAACCGTCTGCAGTGAACTCGCCTTTTTTTTGCGCGCCGCCGCCCATAACAGATGGTCCTAATGTTCCGTCTCCATACCAGTCATCGACAATGTACCATTCTATCATCGGATCTTTTGACCAGCCGTAAATTCCAATATACGAATATTTTCCGCCGGTGCCGTTTTCTGATCGCGTAAATTCAAAATCGCAGAAAATATTTTTATATTCGGTATACGGCTTGTTTCGGTTCCAGTAAAAACCTATACGCCCAAGAAAATCATCAGGATTATTCCATTCGGCTTTGAAAGCGGCGCCTCCGCGTTTGTCAGCTCCGTACCATGTTAATTTATAACCATTTCCGCCTGCACTCCACATATCATAGCCGTAAGGCGAATCGGGCAGCTGTTTATTTCCGCCTGAGTTTCCGTTAAATTGCATTTCCATATCTTACTCTTTAATAAATTAAGGCGTAACTCCGCCTATTATTGTCAGCCTGCCGTCCGTGGCGGGGCTTAATTCGCCTCCCTGCGACTTAAAATATTCGGTTACAACATAGGAGAGCAAAAGCGAGGTGTTAAAGCGATCCGAAGCGTTAAGCATCGGCGTATACCCGTCGCCGCCGCCAAGAATGTAATCGTTTGTGCAGAAGCGGTACACCTTGTTCGGATCTACTTTCTGTCCGCCGATTGTAAGATCTTTAATCACTCCCTTGCCGCCGGTTTTATCAATCGTATAACGGACATCGCTGGAAAATTGAGGGAAGCCGCCGTTACCCTGCGGAATTGTCGCGATAAAATTAAACAGTTCATTTATCTGCGCCCCTGTCATAGAAACAATGTAGAGGTAATTTTCAAAAGGCAGAACGGTTAAAAGCATCTCCTGAGTGATTGGCCCTTTTGGAAGTTCCGCGCGAATATTGCCGCCGTTATGAAAAGCGAAATCTACGCGCTGGTTTGACACATTTTTAAAATACCAGACATTCGCGTCTGAAATCATATTGCCGATCGCAGTCTCCTGATAGCGGGGCAGCCGGTTTCCAAACATAAAAGTCTCTTTTGCTGTTCCTATTACAGTCTTCAGCTCCGCGTCAGATTTTTCGATATACTTTTTTAACATATCATTTATATCCTGATCCGGACCGATGGGTATCGGCGCCCAGCTAAAACCTTCAACCTTTCCGTTAATTAAAAGTATCCTGCCGTAGCCGATATATTTTCCCCATTCATTAGCGGTAACAATATATGTATCGCCGATTCTTTTAGGCATATTAAAATATGAATGAGAATGAGCGTCTACAATTATGTCGATTCCTTTAACTTCTGCCGCAAGTTCTGAAGACGTTATGTGCTCATCAGTTTCTTTTACGTCTCCCATATGGGTAAGGCCGATGATAATATCGGCTTTTTCAATATTTCTTAAAATATTAACAACTTCGTTTGCGGCTTCTATTTCATTGATAAACATCAATGATTTATCCGGGCTTGCGATTATTTTAGTGCGCAGGGTTGTAATTCCAAAAATACCGACTGTAAAATTACCGTATTGTTTAATTATATATCTGTTGCCGCCTAAATACGTGCCGTCCTGTTTTTTTATATTAGATGAAATAAAGCGGAAATCCGCAAGAGCGATTTGTTCGTTAAGTTTATTAAGCGAACCGTCAAATTCATGATTTCCAAAAGTCATAGCGTCGTAGCCCATCATGTTATAGCCGAGAATAACCGGTTCCGCGTTAAACATATTTGAAAGAGCGCTGCCTGTTGAAAAATCTCCTGAATCAACAAGAAGGACATTAGGGTTAACGGATCTTACGGCCTTAATAAAAGCCGCCACGTTCGCAAGACCTCCGCGGCCGCTGTTCGGCAGAAGAGCGCCGTGAAAATCGTTTGTATGAAGCAGAACAAGCTCGCCGGATTTTCCAATATTAGAACCTTCCATGATTGGCGCTGCATACAAAACACCGGTCAGCAGAAAAACAACCAGCAGTAAATATCTTCTTTTTTTCATAAATTACCTCCTACAGTAACTCTAACTTCCATCACTCTTTGTTTTATAACCTTTAAAACTCTTATTGTCAAATTTTTCCACGTTAAATCTTCATTAACTTTAGGCAATCTTCCAAGATTTTCCATAATCCAGTTTGCGACAGTGGTGCCTGGTATTTCTTCAGCGTCAGCATTCACAGCGACCGCGTCCAGCATATCTTTAAAGTTAACGCCGCCCAAAACTGTAAAACTGCCGTCGCTGTTTTTCTTAACCGATTCTACCACTTTATCATGTTCATCCCAAATTTCGCCTACAAGTTCTTCGACAATATCCTCAATCGTCACGATTCCCAAAGTGCCGCCGTGTTCATCAACTACTACAGCGATATGCGTTTTTTTTTCCTGCATGGTTTTTAACAGCTTGCCGATTTTAATTGTCTTTGTAATAAAAACCACAGGCTTAACAACCTGCGCGGGCGTATTAAGCCCCTTCATCACCTTGTGATAAAAATCTTTTAAAAGAATAATGCCTGTAATATTATCAATGTTGTCGCGGTAAACAGGCAGACGCGAAAAACCTGTACTAATGAATTTTTTATCAATTTCTTCAATTGTGGATTCCTCTGAGATCGCGACAACATCTACGCGCGGCGTAAATATTTCATAAACCCTAAGATCGTCAAATTCAATTACCTGGCGAATCATATGCTCTTCATGAATATTAATCGCGCCCTCCTGGCGAACCTCTCCGACAAATGTTAAAAGCTCGTCTTCCGTGGTTGCCCGATCGCCTTTAACGGGAAAAACTTTCATAAGCAGTATTTTCCAGCCTGTCATAATAACATTGATGGGCGATAATAAATAAACAAAAAAGCGCAATAGCGGCGCGTTTCTAAGAGCCGTTAATTCAGGCGTTTCCTTTGCGAGAGCTTTCGGAGAAATGTCGCCGATAACAAGAACAAGCATAGTCATGATCAAAGTGGCAAGACTTACGCCCTTGGGTCCGAAAAGATCGATAAAAAGAGCCGCCGCAAGCGCGGAAGCCGCGATATTAACAATATTGTTGCCGATTAAAACTGTGGATAAAATTTTATCATAAGTTTCCAGCATTTTAAGAACAAACAGCGCTCTCTTGCTTTTTACAGCCATGTTTTTAAGTTTGATTCTATTCAAAGTTGAAAAAGCCATTTCACACGACGAAAAAAAAGTTGACAGACTCAGCAGCACTAAAAGCGAGATTACGATGGCAATATAATACGTGTTTGATTCATTCATATTGAGAGGCGCCGATCAGAATCGAACTGATGCATAACGGTTTTGCAGACCGCTCCCTTACCGCTTGGGTACGGCGCCTTGCTTAAATAAAAAAATCCTTTTAGGATTTTTTTATTTAAGCTGAAGAAATCATGAAGCGATTTCTTCTGTCTTTATTAAAATCAGAATATCTTAATAATCGGCTTAAGTCAATATCACTCCATTTGGTTCCATGGGGGGAGGTGATCATCGTTTTCATGCGCGAAATCAATTGAATTTTCCTCGCCGGGAACAAAACGGACTTCTCTGTCGGCGAATGGATCAGGCTCGTGGTGATAATTCTCCTCAGACGGATTAAAAGCGGACGTATTGTTATCAAGGAAAGGACTGGTATACGGATTAACTGGCGTATTTCGCTGATTTCTCTGAGTTCTGGTATTCTGGTTTCCCCTCGACGGCGCCGGTGAATCCATTAATTCCGGGAAAAGATCCGCGGGTAATTGAATTCTTGGAATGTCATCCAAAACAGTCGGATCTATGTTAACGTCATTAAGCCGCGTTGAAGAACCCGGCATTCTTGTACCATGAGGAGATGATCCTCCGTGAAGATCGCAGTAGCGAACCGGAGTTGTTCCTTCAAGGAATGGAAGAGTTATCGCTCCCTGATTGCAGGTTTCAGTCATTAAATTTCCTGACCCTCTGCAAACAGTTACTTCTACAACGCCGGACGGACGCGAGAAACTTTTTTGCGGAAGACCTCTGTTTATATCGCGCATATAATCACCCCAAACAGGACCGCCTAACACAGCTCCTGTCTGCGATATTCCAAGAGAATTTCCCGGTTTATCAAAACCGTACCATACAGCGGTTGTATAATAAGGGGTATATCCGATTACCCACGCATCCGCCCAGTTTTGAGTTGTCCCTGTCTTTCCGGCGACAGGCATCCTGTATGTTCTGCCTTCGCTGTCTCTGTAAGTAAATTTCGATCCTGCCTCCGTGCCGAACGCGAGAGTTCCCGCTGTTACTCCAAACTCAAGAAGTCTTGTCATAACATAGGCGTTTTGAGGGCTGACAATCTGACCGTTATTCGCCATTCTCTGCTGCTTCTGGCGGATATCTCTTTCAACATCGAATACAACTTTGCCGTTGCGATCTTCTATAGTGCGTATCGCCATTGGAGTGACTACTCTGCCCTGATTTGCGAATATAGCAAACGCTCTTGCCATGGCAAGCGGCGAAGTGGAATTGACGCCTAACCCAAGAGGATAATAACGCGGCAGCGCGCGGCGGATTTGCGCTTCGTCTGTTATGCCCAATAACGCGGCAGATCTGGCTATTGCGGCGTCAAAGCCGACCATTTCCAAAACTTTAAGAGCCGGAATATTCAGCGATAACGAAAGCGCGTTGTAAAGCAAGATAGGGCCTCTCCATGCTCCGCCGTAATTGTTCGGAACATAAGGCGTGCCGTCTTCGTTGTGAAACGCCATTGGGATGTCATAAATCATGGTCGCGGATGTAACAACGCGGGCGTCGATTGCCGCGGAATAATACAGAGGCTTAAATGAAGAACCCGGCTGAACGCTCGCCTGCGTCGCCCTTATAAGCTGATTTGATTCATCGTATTTTGAACCGCCTATGATCGCGGTGATATATCCTGTTTCGTTTTCTATCGTAATAAGGGCGCCTTCAACCTGATTCTGCGCCGTGTTTTCACGTAACTGCGCGAAACCCCTTCCGGTCGCTTCTTTTAATTCCGGAATGCCGAAAATAAGAGCCGCAATATCAACAATGGGATTAATTGCTCTTGAGTAACGCGCAACAGCTCTTACTTCGTTTTGTTCGAATGTAACAGAGCGAATATCAGTTAAGTCATAAACAAGAGTTAGCATATCCACAATCGGAAGAAATATTCTTTCAGCTTGAATATTGCTTCTTCTGTTTAATGCCGCGTATTCTCTATTGCCTCTTTCAAGACCTCTTTCCATGTAAGTTTGAGCGGCCTGTTGATGTTCAAGATTAAGCGTTGTGTAAACAACATAACCGTCACGGTAATAATCCCTTGTGCCGTACATCAACTCGTCTAGCTCACGGCGCACATATTCGCTGAACCACGGCGCTTTATCCTCTCTCGTAAGGTACGCGGAAAGAGCCGGCTGCGTCCAGTCAAAATTATCCCAGTAATCCTGAAATGATACTTCAGCTTCGTCTTTATCGGCATAGCCGAATTGAATCATCCGCTCAAGCACAAAGTGCTGACGGTTCCTAGCAAGATTCGGATTTCTTAACGGATCGAAACGAGCCGGACCGGAAAGTAAAACAGCCAGAACCGCGGACTCCGCAAGATTAACCTCTCTCGAACTTTTCTTAAAGAAGTATCTGCTTGCAGTCTCAACGCCGTAGGTACCCGGACCCATCGGCATATAGTTAAGATAGATTTCAAGAATTTCATTTTTCGTATAACGCCTTTCAATCTGCAAAGCCCACCACAGTTCTCTAATTTTTCGCTTGATGGTGCGTTCGTTTCTGTTAGCGTAAAGAGTGCCCGCTACCTGCTGAGTTATGGTAGAACCGCCGCCCCATTCTTTGCGAAGAAGCTGCCCGATCACGGCGCGGGTAATGGCGCGGATACTAAAACCTCTGTGATTGTAAAAATCGGGATCTTCGCGCGCAAGAACAGCGTAAATCAGATGCCTTGGCAGCTCACTTAAAGAAACGAGTTCCCGCTTTTCGTCAGAAGCAAACTCTGTAATTAAATTCCCGTTAATATCTAAAATTCTAGTGGGAAGAGCCGGAGCAAATTCAATAAAATTTTCCTGATTCTTGATGCTAGTAGTCATCGCCAATGATAAACCAAGCCCTGCGCCGATAATAATTACAGCAATTACTGTGAGAACGGCAATTAATCTGACAGCAAAGACTGACATTTTGCCGTTTCCGCTTGATTCACCCATATTTAGAGCATATATATAAGAAAAACACTTGTCAAGTTGGACAGATTAGCGGTTAACAGCCTATTCTTTGCTCTTTTTATACAATTTTCTAAGTTCAAAACAGATTAATAAGCCTGTAATAATAAACGAAAAGCCGTCAACGGCAGGTGTCGCGTAAATTACGCCCCAAAGACCCCAGAATTTACCAAAAATAAGTATGCACGGTATTAACGCGATACATTGCCGCAGCATCGAAAGAAGTATCGATGTTTTCGGCCTTCCTGTAACAACAAAAAAGTTAGTTGACACAATTTGAAAACCCGCAAGCGGAAGCAAAAGCATGTTTATTCTCATCGCGCGGGGCGCAAATTCTTTTAGCGCGCCGCTTACTTCAGGCGCGAATATGCTTACCAATTGAATAGAGAATATTTGCACAACAGCGAAACCGACTATGCAGATTGAAGTAGCGGCGGCAATCGCTCCGATATAAGCGCGTAATACCCTGCGGAACAATTTTGCTCCGTAATTATAACCAAGTATGGGCTGCGCCCCCTGATTAATGCCGAACACAGGCATTAATATCAGCATTAACACAGCTCCCAATATGCTCATTCCCGACAGCGCTATATCGCCTCCGTTATCCACGCCAAGCGCGGCGGCGCCGTACCAGCCTGCGCTCATGTTGTTTAACAATTGAACAACAGACATTAAAAATTGCATCAGAAACTGGGCTGAGCCGAAAGCCATAATTTGCATAACTATGGAAAAATCAGGTTTTAAAATATGGAAATTAAGCCTTACTACCGCTTTCTTGCTTAATATAAATCTCAGTATATACGCTGTAGAACAACCTTGAGCCACAATTGTCGCCCATGCCGCTCCTTGAACTCCCCACTTAAACCACAAAATAAAAATCGCGTCAAAAATAATGTTTAAAACGGCGCCGAGAATCATTCCAATCATTGTAACAGCCGGAAACCCCTGCGCCCTTGTGCAGTGAGAAAGTCCGAAACTTACCATGAAAAAAATACTGCCGTATAGCGTTATGCGAAAATAATCCTTCGCGTAACCGAGGGCTTCGCTTCCTTTTGCCGCCCCCATCATCGAAAGAATAGGATCGATAAATACAAGTCCGGCAATCATTACGGCAATGCCCGATCCTATCAGCAGAAAGAAACAATGATCAAGAGCGTTCTCCGCTTCCTGCCTTCGTCCTTGTCCAAGCCGCATTGAGATCATGTTTGCGGCTCCGATTCCAAAGAGCATCGCAAACGCCATTCCAATTGTCATCAGCGGCAGAACGAGGGACAGCCCGCCGAGAGCGATTTCGTTTACGCCCTGCCCTACAAAAATACGATCTACAAAATTGTAAAGCGCGTTTACAACCATGCCTGTAATCGCTGGAACAGAGAATTTTAATAATAATTTACCGACAGGTTCAGTGCCGATTTTGCTTGCAGCATCCGGCGCGGATGCCGGTTTTTCTTCAGACATAATCCCTCATTTCTAATAAATTATATATGCAAACTTCTAATATATTTTACTTAAGCGTCGCCGCCCAAATACGCAGCTCCTGCGCGGCCCAGTGAACAATCAACAAGCGAAGGCAATCATGTCCGCTTAAATCATTGTCGATCACAGCCTGAGAAAACACCGCTCTTACAGCGCTTGTTGTTCTTGAATATTCATCAGGAAGCTCCGTAATCCAGCGTGATAATTCCTCTCCGCTGCCGCTCTTAAAATAATTGTCAACAGCATTTTGGAAATTTCCGGCAAATGAACTTATCGTTAAAACGCAGTTTTTGGATTTCTTTCTGTCTAATGCTTTATTAACAAATTCAATCGTTGCTTCCGCTTCATCTGCCGCCAGCGTAGCCGCAAGCGCGTTATCTGCGCTGTAACGCGCGAGAATATTATAAAACTTTTTCTGCGTATCTACAATCGCCGCGATCGCCAGAATAACCTCGTCTCTGAGATACGGCGGCTGATCCTTTGCCCGCAAAACATCCAATAAAACAGGGATAGATTCGCTGTTGTGATAAAATCCCAGCGCTTCCGCTCCCATAATTTTCAGCCTCGGGTTTTGCGATTCAAATACCAATTTTTCAATTTCAGGGCGGAATTCTTCATCTTTCATTTTCGCGAGCGCAATAACAGATTCGCCCGCAAGCATATAATCTTCCGATCTTGAAAGTTCCCTCAGCTTTGGAACGGCATCTGTGCAGTTTTTATTGCCAAGAATACGCGCGGAAATATAAGCTGTTGTAAAAGGGTTATTCGCAATATCATCAAGCAGCGCTTTTTCCGCGTTTTTATTCAGCTTGTTCAGTTTTTCAAGAGCCCTTACAGCTTCCTGCCGCGTAGCAAGTTTAGGAGAACGCGCTCTTTCTAAAAGTCCGTCTGTCGCAAGATGTGATGGAGTGTCTTGTAACGCTTCAAGAAGCAATCCTTCTTCATGGGAATCCTGCGCTTTATTTAATTTATCCAAAAGACTGATTGCGCGAAGATCTCTAAAAGAGAAAATAACTTCAAGCGCGTCCGAAAGCGGCAGAGAACCTAATGGCTTCATTCTTTTATGCGTTGCCAAAGCCAATATTGCCAAAGCAAACATGATTAAATAAAGAATCTTAAACGATATGAACGGCGATAAACCGATCAGAAGTAAGAAATCAATAAGAAGCCCGCCAAGAAATGTACCGACTGCGCCGGCCGCTCCAAGAATGAAGAAATATAAAATTCCCATATCCAGCATTTTTTCCGCGGGAATTAATCCTAAAAAATAAGTCTGCGCAATTCCTTCGGAGCCGAGAAAACCGAAGTTCAGCATAAAAAACAAGAACACCATAAAAAGAATTGATCCTGTCACATTATTTAAAGCCGACTGCGGAAATAAAATAACAGGAACTAAACTTGCAATTCCAAGAATAACGCAGACAAGAAAAAGCGGTTTTGCGCCGAGCCTGTCTACAAGGAATTTAACAATAATGCCCGCCATTAAATAACCAAGACCGCCGAATACTGAATAAAGAGAAATTAATCCGTCATTATGATTAAACACTTCGCGCGCATAAACAACAATAAATGTTCGCGTAACACCGGACACCAGGACAATAAGGAAAAATATAAAAATAAAATGCCGTAAATGATTCTGAGAAAAAGCATCTTTAAAAATATCCGTTAATTTGGCTGCATGATCATCTTTCGGCTTTTCAGGTTCAGGCACTTTTTTAATAATACATCCGCTTATAACGCCTGTAATAACGCCGGCGCTGAGTAAAATAGAAAAAATAAAAATGGGCGGCTCTATGCCAAGAACCATCGCAATTAAAAAGCTTGCGAACATTCCAATTGAACTGTTTATTATTTGAACTTGCGTCATATAACTGCCGCGATCAGGACCGGACGCTAAAAGGCTTAAAACGGGATTATTACCGATCATTCCGATTCCGCGCATAAGATGGAATAGCAGCACCCCAAGCATTATTAACAAAAGAGCGGTATTTCTATACCCGGCATAATCGACAAAAGGAGCCGCGACCGCTAATACCATGCAAACGGATCTTGCTATCCATGTAAAAGAAAAAATACCAATTATCGAAAATCGTCTCGTAAGTAATTTTCCAAAGGGAAGTAAAAATAACGCAATATAAAAAGTTGAACCCAAAAGCCCAATATAGGTGGGAGACGCGCCAAGCCTAAGAGCAAAAAGAGTGATAATTATCCCAACAAGCAGGTTCCATGAAATGGCGTTAAAAATATTAAAATAGTTATAAACATCACGCGCCTTGCTTAAGCGGTAGGGTGATAACTGGGTTGCCATATTGATAATTTATCAATCTGTACCATATTATACAAGTATGTGCAGACGCGGGCAGCGTGCCGGCAGCATCTGCACATACTGATTAAGACATTTACATTTTTAATGCATAACCTTATGCATTAATTGTGATGTAATGATTTGTTCCTTCCAGTACTATTAAATACCATAAATTTTTACTTGAATTTCTAAAGAAATATTTCTAACGTCGATATTTTCACCGTATTTTTTTTTGCAACAATAAATAATTCATTGTACCCTTTCTGTAATAATATATTTACACTATCATATCTTATAACCTCAAAATTTGTTTCAATAAAACCGATTTTTTCCATTGTTTCCAATTCATTTACAGGTATATGATAACCCAGAATCGGTTTTTCTGTAACATAAGAACAAAATAAAAGAACAATAAACAAAACTGATAAAATATTGTTCTTGATATACCATATATTAAAGTCCATCAGGTAAGCCAATATGTTTAATTACTGTATTTTGATATTATTGACAAGTTAATTAACGGATGATACTTTAATTAAAATCGGAGATAATTTATGAATTTTATGCAGTTTGCCGAAAGAATAATAAAAGAAGCAAATAAACCCTTATCCCCGAAAGAAATATGGGAAAATGGTGTTAAAAAAGGTTATGATAAGCAATTAAATTCTACAGGTAAAACACCATGGGAAACAATTTCGGCAAGATTATATGTTGATATAAAAGATAATCCAGATTCAATTTTTATCAAAATAACCACAAAACCTGTTAGATTCTTTTTAAAAAATATTCCCCAGAATTTTGATCTTAATAAGATTGAAAAAGAGCAAGAAGGCAGCATTGTAAAAAGAGAATCTGGTTATTCTGAAAGAGATTTGCACAAATATTTGTCATATTATGTCTACACATATAATAATTTTATTTATACAAAAACGATATATCATGAAACATCATCAAAGAAAAAATATTCACAATGGATACATCCTGATATTGTTGGAGTATATTTTACTTTTGAACAATGGGAGCCGGAAATATTTGATATTTCAAAAGAAGTTGGGAATTTAGCGATTAGACTTTTCTCTTATGAATTGAAAAAAGTAATAAATTTTTCAAATTTAAGAGAGTCTTTTTTTCAGGCAGTCTCGAATTCATCATGGGCGAATGAAGGATATTTGGTTACAGCAGAACTTGATGATGATAAAGATTTAATGGAAGAAATAAAGAGACTTTCTAACTCATTTGGTATTGGTTTAATAAAACTAAATGTAGATAATCCAGATTCAACAGAAATTATTTATCCGGCTAAACAAAAAGATATTATAGATATTGAAACAATGAATAAAATATCGCAAATCAATCCTGATTTTGAGGATTTCCTAAAACGAATTAAAATAGACCTTAATTCAAAAGAGATTAGAAAAGAGAAATATGATAAAATATATGACGTAGAAGAATTATTAAAAAAAATAAAATGAAGAACCGGCGGAAACAGAACCCTTTAACAGGGAATTGGAACATAGTATCAATAACGATATAAAAAGCGTGTAAACCCCCTCCATACATTGAATATATTTAACATTTAAGGTATAAATCACATATGATTAAAGAAGCAATTATTAAAGCCGCAAAAAGAGAAAATCTCTCCTATGAATGCGCAGAAGCCGTAATGAACGAAATCATGGAAGGTAAAGCCAGCGAAATACAAATGGCAGCCTACCTCGCGTCAATGTCCGTAAAGGGCGAAACTATCGATGAAATTACCGCGTCAGCCGCCGGTATGCGCAAGCACTGCGTAAAGATTTTACACGACATGGATGTGCTTGAAATTGTCGGCACCGGAGGAGACCATTCCAACTCGTTTAATATTTCTACAACATCCGCGCTTGTAATTTCAGCAGCCGGTATCCCTGTCGCAAAACACGGAAACCGCGCCTCATCAAGCAGGACAGGTTCCGCCGATGTTTTAGAAGCCCTCGGTGTCGATATTACAATATCTCCCGAACAAAGCTTGCATCTTTTAAAAACAATTAATATATGTTTTCTCTTCGCGCAAAATTATCATATATCGATGAAATATGTGGCACCTGTCCGCCGCGAACTTGGCATTCGCACAATTTTTAATATCCTGGGTCCGTTGGTAAATCCGGCAGGCGCAAATATGGAGCTCTTGGGCGTATACGAACCTGAACTGGTAGAGCCAATGGCAAAAGTTTTATGCAATCTCGGCGTAAAAAAAGGACTTGTCGTTTATGGTCATGACGGACTGGATGAAATCTCATCAGGAGCGCCAACCACAGTCTGCGAACTCAGAAACGGATTTATTAAAACATTCGAAATTGAACCTGAACAATTCGGCATTGAACGATGCAAAAAATCTGATTTGCTCGGCGGCACTCCGGCAGAGAACGCGGCTATTACAATAAAAATCCTTGAAGGTGAAAAAGGCCCGAGGCGAAACGCGGTCTTATTAAATTCCGCGGCAGCGATACACATCGCCAAGCCGGAAATTGAAATCAAAGAAGCAATCGCAATCGCTGCAGAAGCGATTGATTCCGGTAAAGCGAGAGAACAGCTCAGGCAGTTTGTGGAATTGTCGAAGACGCACAATTGAGCAAACACAGCGTGTGGATAAACCAAGCAGCGAAGCGCGGCACCCAAAAAAGTAAATGAGAATGGTAATGGGCGAATGTTTTAGCATGAGCAGTGCGCCCGGATTTTTTATTTATAGAAGAGATTCACAAAAATATTAATTCTCTTTACGATATTGACCATTTAAAGCCATCCAAAAAATATCCGCTGAGGCTAAAAGACTTATCTTTTCCAGGAATATTTTATCTGTGTCGAAAAACCGGATTCCTAACATTTGTGCAGCCAGTTTCTCAGGCATTGTCTTACCGTAGCCTGGAATTCCGATTAAAATGAGGTTCTTTCTTCCATCCCCGCTCTTCCTTGAATTTAACAAATATTCTATAATACATCTAACCATGAAAAACCCGCCTGCTATACTTGGTAAAATCGCACAAAGTACAATTAAACGTGTGGAAGATGCGAAAAAAAGTATTTCATCTGAAGCTCTAATTGCCTCTGTGAACTCCGTGGTTAAAAATAATAAATTATCATTTCATAACGCTCTCGCAGCGCCGGGTTTGTCATTCATCTGCGAGGTGAAAAAAGCGTCGCCTTCAAAGGGTGTAATATCTGCGGATTTTCCGTGGAGGGATATTGCGAAAGATTACGATGAAGGCGGAGCGGCGGCGATATCGGTTCTTACAGAGCCGGAATTTTTTTTGGGAAGCGATCAATACCTGCGCGAAATATCGGCGGCTGTAAAGATTCCTACGCTAAGAAAAGATTTTATTATCGACCCATATCAGATTTATGAGGCAAAATTGTGGGGAGCGAAAGCTGTGCTTTTAATCTGCGCCCTTTTAGAGCCTGAGACACTTTCAAGTTTTATCGCCTGTGCCGATGAACTTGCTCTCGACTGCCTTGTGGAAATCCACAGCGAAGAAGAAGCAAAGGAGGCAATCGGCGCGGGAGCGAAGATCATCGGTATAAATAACCGCGACCTTACAACCTTTAATGTGGATACAAGTTTGGCTTCAAGATTAAAAAAAATAATACCGGCGGAAATATTGACTGTTGCAGAAAGCGGAATAAATAATGTCAATGATATTCGCAAATTGAAAGAAACAGGCGTAGACGCTGTTTTGATAGGAGAGAGTCTTATGCGCTCCGCGAACAGAAAGCAATTCCTGAAGGAACTGCTTTCCGCGTAACGCAGAGCGGAGATTTAATTATGCCAGGAAAGTAATCTTTTTCTTTATTATCACGGTGATAATATCAATTATCCATCCAATACAGAAAAGACCGGCAGTGAGAATCCAGATAATACCGATAATCACCTTACCGCGGAGAACGCGGTTAATCCCCTGAACAATAACACCAACACCAGGGATAATGGTAAGAATGATGTTAACAAACCAGCCCAATTTATCAATTGCAGTTGCCATATAAACTCCTTAAATAAAGATAAGTAATTGTACAACAAAAAACTTGAAAAAACAAGGTGTAATTTTTTTATTAATATGATACCTTTACCGTATGCGAATTAAAATCTGCGGTTTATTCCGCGAGGAAGACATTGATTATGTAAACGAAGCGCGTCCTGACTATATCGGCTTCGTGTTCGCCAAAAGCAGCAGGCAGGTATCAACATCGCTTGCCCAATACCTGCGTTTCCGTCTTGCGGACGGCATTGTTCCTGTCGGCGTATTTGTAAACGCCCCCATCGCTCTAATCGCCGATTTATACCATAACGGAATTATTTCTGCCGCCCAGCTACACGGCGCCGAAGATGAAAGTTATATAAACCAGTTAAAAAAACAAAGCATCACTTCAATAAGACAAACAAGAGGCGAACCCATAAAAGTAATGAAAACAATAATCCATGAAGATATCAAAACTAAATTGCCGCTTCCGTCAAACGCGGATTATATTCTTTTAGATTCTGGCGCAGGTTCCGGCAAAACATTTAATTGGGATAAATTACTGTCTTTAAAAACTAAAAGACCGTGGTTTCTTGCAGGCGGTATAGATATGAAAAATATTAACAAGGCGATCGAACTCGAACCTTACGCGGTTGATATTTCCAGCGGAGCGGAAACAAAAGGCGTTAAAGATCGGAAAAAAATTCTTGAACTGGTTTCGATTGTAAAAGGCGTAAAAGAATGAGCGATACAAACAACTTTGCCGGAAGATTCGGCGAATACGGCGGTCAGTACATCCCGGAAACATTGATGAATGAAATCATAAATTTAGAAAAAGCCTACAATTTTTACAAAGAAGATGCCGCTTTTAAAGCGGAACTTGACAGCCTGTTAAAAAATTACGTAGGCCGCCCTTCCCTTCTCTACTACGCCGAAAAAATGAGCCGCGATCTCGGCGGCGCAAAAATTTATTTAAAACGCGAAGATTTAAACCACACAGGCTCCCACAAGATCAACAATGTGCTTGGGCAGACGCTGCTTGCGAAAAAAATGGGCAAAACAAGAATCATCGCGGAAACGGGAGCAGGCCAGCACGGGGTAGCTGCCGCGACAGCCGCCGCTCTGCTTGGAATGGAGTGCGAAATCTTCATGGGTAAGGAAGACACCGAGCGCCAAGCGCTTAACGTCTACCGTATGGAGCTGTTAGGCGCAAAGGTAAACCCCGTAACATCCGGCACACAAACATTAAAAGACGCGGTAAACGAAACAATGCGCGAATGGGTTAGCCGCGTTCACGATACGCATTATGTGCTAGGCACGGTGATGGGGCCCCACCCATTCCCCGTGATTGTGCGCGATTTTCAGGCGGTAATCAGCAAAGAGGCGCGGGAGCAGATTCTTGCCGCGGAAGGCAAACTTCCTGCAGCCGTTATCGCCTGCGTAGGCGGCGGCAGCAACGCCATCGGAGTTTTTTACAATTTTATTAAAGACAAAGAAGTGCAGCTAATCGGCTGCGAAGCGGCAGGCTCAGGAATCGACACAGAAAAACACGCCGCGAGTATCACTAAGGGGCAGGTCGGTATTTTCCACGGAATGAAATCCTATTTTTGCCAGAACGAAGAAGGGCAAATCGCTCCTGTTTATTCAATCTCCGCAGGGCTTGATTATCCCGGTATCGGGCCGGAACACGCATGGCTTCATGACACCAAACGCGCACAGTACGTTCCTGTCACAGATGAAGAAGCGGTCTCTGCTTTTGAATATTTATCGCGCACAGAAGGAATTATATGCGCGATAGAAAGCGCCCACGCCGTCGCCCACGCTCAAAAAATTGCGCGTAATTTTTCCGGCGGCGAAAGCATAATCATCAACCTTTCTGGCAGAGGCGACAAAGATGTTGCGTCAATCGCCCGTTACAGAGGAAGGTCGTTAAATGAGTAGAATACAAAACGCTTTCAAAAAAAGCAAAGCTTTCATCGGTTTTGTTACAGGCGGAGACCCCAATATAGAAAAAACACGAGAGTTCATTCTTGAAATGACAAGAGCAGGGGCTGACCTTGTAGAAATCGGCATCCCGTTTTCGGATCCAATCGCGGAAGGGCCTGTTATTCAGGAAGCCAACAACCGCGCTCTGAGCGCAGGAACAACAGTGGAAAAACTTTTTAACCTTGTATCCAATCTGCGAAAGGAAACAGATGTCCCTTTTGTTTTTCTAACCTATGTTAATCCGGTCTTCCGCTATAAATATGAAGCTTTTTTTAAACGCTGCGCCGATGTTGGATTAGACGGAATCATCATCCCCGACCTTCCCTTTGAAGAGCATCCGCCTGTCCGCGAAGCCGCAAGCAAACACGGCATAGACCTTATCTCCCTAATCGCGCCAACATCAGAAGAGAGAATTAAAGAAATCGCAAAAGCAGCAACAGGTTTTATCTATCTTGTTTCATCGATGGGCGTAACCGGCGTGCGCAGCGAAATCACAACAGACCTCGCGTCAATTACAAAGGCGATTAAATCGGTAACAAACATTCCTGTCGCAATCGGCTTTGGCATTCACACACCCGAACAGGCAGCGCAAATGGCAAAAATCGCCGACGGCGTAATTGTCGGAAGCGCGATTGTAAAAATTGCCGCCCAACACGGAGTTGAAGCCGCGCCGCACATTTACAATTATGTTAAAGAGATGAAAGACGCGATTAGATAAGATTTTTTACCGCGAACCATCACAAACTTATACTGCGAAATCTCAATCCCGTCCTTTAACGATAACGGCCCATTGTGTTGCCAGCATACCTGCCAGCATTAAAATAAATCCAAGCAGTGTCCAGCCGCCGACTTTTTCTGCAAGCAGCAAAACTCCGCCAAGAGCTGCGAAACAACCTTCAAAACAAAGAATGATTGTCGCGTGAGCAGGCGGCGCATCGCGCTGCGCGACTACCTGCAATGTGTAAGCAATTCCTACAGAGGCAAGGCCGCCGTACAGAATTGGAATGATTGCTTCGACAGGAAATGAAATCGTTCCGCCTGAAACTGATGATATTAAAACTGCAAAAGGTTTCCACTCAAACAAACCTGCGCTTAAAAGCGAAGGATCAATTTTTTCAATTACAGGAACTATAAACGGCTCAATCGCAAACGCGCAAATCATGGAGAGTAATCCGCAAACCGCGAATTGCCCTGCGGACAATTCCAGCGGATCGAGTATCGTTTCTTTTTTGTTTGCATTGTTCATCAATTTGTCAATTAAAAGCACATGGGCGGTCCAAAAAAAAGCGCTGATAACAACAAGGATGTCGCCGGGATTAATCGAGCCGAAACTTCCGGCAACGCTGATAAAATATAAACCAATAAGCGTGAGAACAGAGCCTATCCATGTGGGAAGCCCGGTTTTTCTTCCAAGAAATATTCCGGCGATGGGGGTAAATACAACATAAAGGCCTGTAATGAATCCTGCGTTACCGGCAGTTGTAAAAATAATTCCAAGCTGTTGAAAAAGAACGGCGATAAAAAGACAGCCGCCGACAAGCAAACAAGATAAAAACAAACGGCTAAACGGAAGCGGCGAAGAACCCGATCGAATTAAACGGCTGCGTCTGATTAATATAAACGGGAGCAATGACAGGCTCCCCAATATAAAACGGATTCCGTTAAACGCAAACGGTCCAACGTACTCCATTCCAGAACGCTGAGCCACAAAACCAAATCCCCAAATAGCCGCAGTAATAAGCAGAAGAATATCTGCGCGTAAAGCTTTTTTATTCACGATAAATAAAACGCGCCTGTTAAGAAAGCGATCCTTTAATTTTCTTCTTTAATGAGAGTTCCGTAAAATCCGGCGCTAACAACTTTCTCGTAAGTTGTATCCATATCATTTCCGCGCACTCCTGCAATCACCACTCTAAAATATTCACCGCCGTTGGAGTCCGTATGCCGCTCGTAAGACGGATTAAGCCCTGCTCTCTTTAATTTATCAAAAGCGTCAACCGCGTTTTTTGTAACTCTGAAAGATCCAACCTGAAGCCTGTAACTTTTATCAGACGACACAATAATTGTAGGCGGCACATTAATCTGAGGCGGAGTCTGAACAACAACAACAGGCTGCCCGGTATAAACAGGCGCGGAAACAACAGGCTGCGAAACATAAACGGGCGCAGAAGACACAACAGGCTGCGCAGGAATCTGCTGAACAGGAGCGTATATAACAGGCGCTGCAGGCTGAACAGTAACCGGCGTACTTACAACAGGCGCGGCAACAACAGGCACCGCAGGAGCCGTAACTTGCGTACCGGCAGTAAGATTGGAAACCACAATCCGGTCGAGGCTTACAACCGAAACAGGTGCAGTACCCGTTACAATCATATCAAGCTGCTCTGCCGCGGCTCTAGAAATATCGATAATTCTCGCAGGGACAAAGGGTCCCCTGTCATTCACTCTGACAGTTACGCTTTTATTATTATGCTGGTTTGTAACCACAAGCCTTGTCCCAAAAGGCAGGCTCGGATGGGCGGCAGTTAATAGTGAAGAATCGAAGATTTCGCCGGAAGCGGTCGGGCGGCCTTCAAATTCCCTGCCATACCAGGAAGCGATGCCGTCCTGCCTGAATACATCGGTACTTTGAGCGAATATCTGACAAGGCAGAAGCGCCGATACGATTAAAATGGTTAAAAACATGTATTTCTTATTCATATCGATAATATCGGTTAAAAAATTACAGAAATGAATGTTAAAAACGCCTTCTCACGTCTGCACTCTATGAATACAATCTGCCAATTTAATTAATAAAAAAAGAGCCGCCCATTTCTGAGCGGCTCTTGTAAAATTATAAAAAAGCCCGGCAATGACCTACTTTCCCGCACCTTAGAGATGCAGTATCATCGGCGCAGGAGGGCTTAACTTCCGTGTTCGGAAAGGGAACGGGTGTGCCACCTCCGCCATAATCACCAGGCAATA
>Ga0209755_10000559_pt1 | contig 66665 bp, 55 predicted proteins | sample TergutCo191P1_FD_187301 | JGI IMG/M metagenome (GOLD analysis project Ga0209755, IMG submission 187301) | Cornitermes sp. P1 segment gut microbial communities from Petit-Saut dam, French Guiana - Co191P1 (SPAdes) (version 2) | ecosystem: Host-associated > Arthropoda: Insects > Digestive system...
AGGTAATGATGGCGCTCAAGGTCCGCAAGGTCCAGCAGGTAATGATGGCGCTCAAGGTCCGCAAGGTCCAGCAGGTAATGATGGCGCTCAAGGTCCGCAAGGTCCAGCAGGTAATGATGGCAAAGACTGGACACCTACAGAGCGCATTTACCAACTAGGCGAGACGTTCACTAAGTGGCACGGTAGCCTAAGGTTATTTAGTGTTACCTTGCATAGAAATGATGCGCTCTCTAATCCAATAAGAATCACCATATTAAACTACAATATGCCCGGATATAGCACTAGCGCTTTCATTAGGGGTAGGCATATGACTACTGGTGGCACTTTCTCAACTCATAATTTTTCAAATAACATTTTATCAATAGGAGACTCCCGAGAATATATGGATATTGATGGTGCTTATTTTTGGTTCGGCACTCCTACTGCTGTTGCTGCTAACACAATGATTCCTTTTGTAAAATTTCGGTTAGCTCCATAATCACCTTTAAGTTGCCCTATTTATTTGAATTACAAATTCATCAAATCTTTCTGCCGGTGATTGCAACTCAATAACTAAACTACTGGCTGTTGCTTCGATGACCTTTACAAATGTTAAATCGCTTTGCCTAACTATGATTTCCCTTATTTCATCATAAACCTTTTCTAGTACCACAGTTGTTATTATCCTATAGCCTGTGGTGTTATTATTTTGGTCTACGATTGGTGTTACATTACAATCTGCTTTGTTTACTGTAATTGCTTCTGGCTCATTGCACTCCACCAACACCCAATATTCCACTCTAACTTGGTTAACAATAACTCTATTATTAACTGGTAGGTTAAAACTGAATGCGTTGTCTGGGTCTATTAATGCTTTTGCCATTATTTCTGTTTGGTTGGTTGCAAATGCGTCCCCCACATAGCCTTCTCCGCTATACAATATATGCCTATCTGATACCAGCCTATCTTCTGTTGTTCTGCCTTTGGTTGTTTGTCTGAAACCATTGCTAAGCACCATCTCGTTTGATAAAGTCTCGTAAACACTAACCTTAGGCTCGTGCATACTACGTGCTTTAAACATATCACTTAGCCCAAGTCCAGCATCACCTTTCCACGTAGTGTCTACAAAAGTTACTCCGTTTTTATACTTATCTATAATGTTTTTAGCAACAGATACCAAAAACTCTGGCTTTTTGCTTGCATCATTTGTTACAAACATATTTGCTTTGTAAGTGTATTCGTGCAGTCCATTTTTAGCAATGCTGTCTGGGTAATTTTCTGTAAACACTCGCTTTTCTTTTTTGTAACTTCTGTTTAGAGTAACTTCTTTTTCGCCGCCACATTCTATAGCGTTAGCAAATGTATCCCCGCTTATCTCTATCTTTCCATCTCTGTTTGCATACACAAAAGCACATATAGAATTTGCTAACTCTTTTAGCACATCCCAAGCAGACTTTTTGTTTATTAACACGAATGGCAACTTTACGTCTTTAATGCTATCGCACAAGTCTAAAATTTCTCTTATCACATCAAACAGCCCGTTGTCCCTTCTTACTTCCCCAATACGTTTAAATATCTCACTAATAACATCTTTTACGCTTACATTTTTATAGGGGCGTATATCTAAACTTTCTGAGTTAGCATTTCTTATGTTCATACCATAGTTAATTATTACATTTTGCAAACTGTATAAAATGTCGTACGCTTTAACATTCATAAAATGGCTGGCATCGTCTAACTTCCATTCTTTAGAATAAAATGTGCCTAAAGAGTATTTTTTTTCTCCGCATTTAATTTGGGCTTTTACACTTCTGTTGGGTCTTAACATTTCAAAATTTTTACGCTCGTAAAACTGTCTGTCCCTATTTAAAAAACTTGCCTTTAAATAATTGCTAGATATCCCGTAAGAAAGTCTATCTACAATAGAAGTTTTTTCCTCTAATATCTCTAAACTGCGTAAGTTATCCCCCGTAAAACTCTCGTGCATCTCACCACTAAAAAATGCAATTCTAGGTAGGGTATTTGGCAAACTCCACTCTAATATCTCTAACGTTACCCGCACAACATTACTCTCATCAAAGTAACTGTTACTCGCAAAATTAAAGCCATATTCTTTAAAGTTGCTAACTTCGTTATCTACTATTGTTGTATCTGCTTCGCTAAAGCTTACAGAACTATTCGTGCTGTCGGGTGACCTTTGAAATATACTAACATTAAATTTAGTAGGGTAACTAACTCTGTCTACACTTCTTAGCGTAAGCCACGGCAACCTTCTAGGCAATGTATATTCTATGCTAATAATTTGCGCTGGTTCAAATTTGTTAAATTCGTTACTTACTCTGTTTCCAACCCAGCCTGTAATTGTTTTTCTATCAACTAATTTGGTTAATTCGCAGTTTAACGGAATTCCTTTTTTATTAGTTCTATCCCCATAGGCTATCCTATCAAAAGATGCTATTACTGGCTGCACTTCTAACTCACCTTGAAACAGTTGTCTTGCTTGCGTGTTTGTAGCGCGGTTAGTTGTGGTAGGCTTTATAAAAAAAGCCGCGTTGTCTGTTTGCCCTGCAAAAAAATTAATACCTAGCAAGCCTTCAACTTTTCTAACTGTACTGGCGAAATCCATTTGATTTTTTGTGGTTTCGTTTTCATTCACTTTTCTATACCTCCACCAAATTTATTGAGATATTCTTCCACTTAATGTTATCATCTATTATTAATGGCTCAAATATAAAGTCTTCCACAATAAACTTGCGTAGTGTTTCATTATCAAGCAAATTACTGTAATTTGGTTTATCATCGTTTTTGCCCTTACTTTTTTTAGACACATCAAAACTATATTCTATAACTAGACCTTCTGTCATAGCTATTGAATTATTTGCACCAAAAATGCCTACAACATATTCGAAACTCTCTTTATCCAAATAGTCGTATATTATTTGCAAAGTTTGTTTTGTAGAGGCAATGTCTACGTGAAGTTTACCGCTTATACTTCTTTCAGAATTTTTTATGTATTCTATCCCCGGCAGCACTTTTGATGGTATAAGGTTTCCCTTTAAGTGCTGTCCATCTACCTTTATTTCTATTTGGTTTTTTTCCATAATTTTAAACCTCCCTCATTGTTACATTGTAGCCGCTGCGGCGTTGTTCGTTTTCTAGATTTGGTAGCATTACGCGTGCTAGGCGCGTTCCATCTATGTTTAAGACAACTTCGTTAGAAGTGCTTCTGCTTGGTCGCCTTGTGTTGCCTAATAGTGCTGATATACCTTGCATTACTGCGTTGGCTATGTCTGCTTTCATAGAAGCAAATTGTGGGCTAGAACCTAATGGGACAACGGCTTCTGGGTAGCGCCCTTCACCTACTAGTGCGAATGTAGGGGCTGATACAACCCCGCCGGTTGCCATCGCTGGTACGCTTACCCTTTGGGACGCCATTCGGTTTATTGCAACCCCTGCGCCTACTGTTGCCGCTATTGCCGCTGCACCTAGTGCTATGCCCACAAAGGGCTTTGCCATTATAGCAGCCAAGCCCGCCTTTGCCATTATGAAAAGTTTTTTGGCAGCGCCTACTGCCGCTTTGCCGGCTATGGCTAAGCCACCCACAAGCGCTTTGCCTGCCTTTAGTAAAGAACCGCCCGCCATTGCTGCCATTCCTTGCGCAACGCTTAAGCCTATCATAACGCCGTTTAAAACGCTTGTTATGTCTTCGCAGTCTGTAAGTTCTTTAATTTGACCCGCTAATGCTATTGTACCGCCCAGCGCACCTTCAGAAGCAAAAATTTGAGCAAACCCCAAACCCTCTTGAGCCTTAGCAAGCAAATTAGTTAGTCTTTCACATTCTACAAGTTCTTTCATATTGTCTATTAAAAGTTCTGTGCCTTCAAATATGCCCTCGTTCATAAAGGTTTGTGCAGTTGTTAAGCCTTTTGTTGCTAGGTCTAGCGTTTTGGTTATAGCCTCGCAGTCTGTAAGCGCTTCGAATTGCTCTAGTGCCGCTAGCGTGCCTGCCATTATGCCTTCTGTAAGAAGCGTGTCTGTAGCGTACAACGCGCCCTTTGCAACATCAAGCGCCCAAGTAATTGCTTCGTTTTCTGTTAGCGCGTATATATGCTCTAGCATTAGTTCTGTGCCTACGATAATGCCTTCGTTAACAAGCATATCTACTGCAGCCATAGCGCCTTTAGCACCTTCTAGCGCTAACGATAGCATACTGCTCTCGTCCATTGCCATACTGTATTCTTTTATGCTGTCTGTAATTTTGCTAAACGACATAACGCTTATGTCACTAACTTGTTTAATTGCAGCAGTAGTTTGCGCAAGTGAATCATTTACTAGCGCTAGTTTTGATAGCGCCGTAGATACACCAATTTCTATGTTTCCCATTTAGTTTCTCCTTGTTTTTCTAATTCCATTATTTTTTGTATGTCTTTTAGTCCGTCTTCAAATGACTGCTTTTGTTTAGTTGGCTTGTACATTTCATCAATTAGTTTGTTTGGTGGTTTTGTTTTTTTGCCACCATTTATGTAGTAGGCGGCGTAGTAGCCTGTTAGAATTGCGTTAGAGATATTTTGCTTTTGTTTGTCGTGATAGGCTTCTATAAATGCGTTGTATTCCCATAGTTCTAACGCGTAAATCTCGTTTGGTTTTAGCCCAGCAAGCGCGCCCGTTTTTACAATTTGAAGCCAGTTGAAAGGGTTGTTGTCTGCTTGTGGCTCTGCTAGCCCTTGCTTGCCTTTTGCAGTCTTAGACTGCTTGCAAACTTTTTTGCTACCCTTTCTTGCACCTCCTTTTCTGTTAGACCGGGGTATTGCAAGGCAAAAATAAATTTCTCTATATATTCCATAAGTTCCCCTAGCCCTAGGTGGTCTTCGCAAAGTTCTGTGAATTTTTCTTGTGTAATGGTTGGGTTGGCTTTTTTAACCCCTGCATAAAGCAGTTTAATTTGGTCATCTAATTTCATAGTTGCTATCCCCCCAACAGCATCTAAAAAACTTTGTCCGAATAGGTTTTCAATCTCTCTGATTGTGCCTAGTGTTGTTTTAACATCGTAAGTTTTGTCTAACTTGATTTTCATTTTTGTTCTCCTTAATCGGCGGATTGCCGACCCACAGTGTGGGTTCACTAGTGTCTTAAAATTTGCAAAGATTAAATGCCTAACATTCTAACTCTGCAACACTAGTCTATTTTTTTGTTTGCTTTTTTAAAGAAGCCTTTTTGGTGCTACCAAATCAGTTTCATACTAAAGGACTTGCTACTACTTTTCACAAGTCCTTTAACATTATGCAGTTGGGTGTGTAAGCGCGTCTATGCCTGATAGGGCAATAGAGATGTTGCCCTTATCTTCTGCTGATAAGTCTACGCTTAGGGACTCTATAAGTGCTTTTCCTGTAAATTTTACACTTGCGTTTTCGTTAAGTATAAATTCGCACTCTACTGGCTCGCCGCTATTCATAGCAACAAACAGTTTAGAGTGGCTGTCTGCTCCGCTTCCAAACACTACTGTGCCGTCTGCGCTTGCGCTCCAACTTGCAGAGCCTGCTACTTTCTTTTTGTAGGGCTTGCCTAATTCTGCTACTTCTATTATCTCTCTAGAAGTGTCTACGCTCCAGTTGCTTATGTAAGCAACTTCGCCATCAATTTTGATTTTTCCTGTTAAACCTGTATACATAATTTACTCCTGCCACTCGGCGTGGCTGCCAGTATCTTAAATTTGCAAAGTTTGTAAGCCTATGCTATTAAACTCTGCTTTTACTGGTCTTTTAAAATTTTTGATTTTTGTTTAGTTTTGTTTTTTAAATGCTTTTGTAGGTTATTGCAAGTTGTGGGGCTTTATCGCATTCTATATGCTCTAAGCCGCTTAGTTGCACGTAACCTGCGTTTTTAAGCGTTGTGCTTATTGTGTGTAGGTTTTGTTCTAGGCTTGTGTAATCTTGCCCTTGCAGCACTACTTTAAATAGTTCTGCTTGAAGCACCTTGCCGCCTAAAATTTTTCTAGGCTTGTCTGCGCTAGATATACCCATACCACCAGCAAAAATAACTTTGCCTTGTAGGTGGTCTGTATTGGCACTTGGATATTTACCAGCGCCTATTTCAAAGCCTATGTTGTTTTGTTTTAAGGTGTCTATAACCTTTTGTATAATGCTGTTCATAAATTAACGCCTCCGTTTTCTAATTAACTTATCTATGGTTTTAGTAAGCAAAGATATACTCTTTGTGTCAGTTACAGACAAATAGATTTCTACCTTGCACTTTAGCAAAGTTTTTTCTAATTCGGCAATTCTAGCGTTTGCTTCCCCTAATTCAATTTCTTTCTCTGCTAAAGTTGCCCGTGTGTCTTTCAAGCACAAATTAACTGCATCAAACCTATGCTTTGGTAGCATAATATTGCCATTAGCGCTATTAGCCTTTTTACTTGGCGCTTCATTTACTTTTGTTTTTTCTACATTTACTTTTTCCATAGATTACCCCCATTCTCATTTTTACGCTTTGACTAAGCGAAACCTTGCGTTTATCGTTACGCACAAACGAAAAAATTATTATTTTTATTTAATGTTTGCCTTTTGCAAACTGCGTGCTTCAAAATTATCTTTTAACTCTAGCCCCTTAAATTTAAGGTGGTCTTGGCTGCTTTATCATAACTTTGCATTTCCTTTTTTGATTTTGTTGTTTTTTTAGAATGTTTGTGCTATACTTAGAGAGTACAAATAAATTTAAAAGTAGTGAATACTACAAAGGAGTAAAATCAAATGAAACAATTTAATAAAAGAATTTTATTAATAGTACTTGCAATCAGCATTTCATTAATTGCATTTGTTGGTTGCAGTAATGATGTCGATTTAGGTGCGCTAGAAAGCCGTATCAAGCAACTAGAACAAGAACTTCAAGAAGCAAGGAATGCTACTGCCGGACCGCAAGGACCACAAGGACCTGCTGGTTCTCAAGGTCCTACGGGCAATACTGGCCCGCAAGGACCAACTGGTGAAACTGGACCACAGGGTGAAACGGGGGCGCAAGGTCCAACTGGACCACAAGGCGAGCAAGGCATTCAAGGTCCGCCTGGACAAGATGCAATTCCACCCGAACTAAACCGCATTTATCAATTAGGCGAAACATTTACTTTTATTAGTCACGGCTTAGAATTATTTAGTATACGAATAGAGTACCGCCCAGATTTACTTGGAAATATAGGTGTTTGGATAACGAATTTAAATATGCCTGGATATGCACCTAGTTCGTTCGTGCAAATGCGAGCATTAAACTTGACAGGCGGAACTTTCGTAACTTGGACACCTACCGGTTCTGCATTGCCCATTGGCGAAACGTGGTCGAGCGAAACACTAAACTTTTCTGGAAACTATGTTTGGTTTGGCTTTCCAACAGCAACCACCGCTAACGCAATGATACCTTACGCTATCTTTCGAGTTGTCAGTTAATTTGAATTTCAAAATCTTTAAGTTCATCTGTCAGTAATGTGAATTCAACTTCTAATGCACCTGCTGTAGCACTTCTCACTTGTATAAAGCGAACCTGTTCTGGCTCATCTAAGCTTACTCTTATAACTCTTAAACTCTCTATCCTATCGTAAACCTTTTCTAACTTAACAACTGTTGTAAACTTATTAGGGTCTGTCGTGTCAAAGCGGCAGTCCCTTTTTTTGATTATAATTCTGTCGTTGCTTGGGTCTGTACATTTTTCTAACACGAAATACTCAATGTTTACTTGGTTAACAATTACCCTATTGCTAACTGGCAAATTGAAACTAAAAGCATTGTCCGGTTCTATTTTATGCTTTACGCTAGGTGTTGTTTGACTTGTTGCGTACGCCCCTTCACCCGCATATATTTGACCACTACGCGCGGCGTGAGATTTCTTCTTTATGTTTTCTGTTGCCCTACCCTTAGTTATTTGGCGTAAGCCATTGGCTAGGGTTATCTCATTAGACAATGTTTCAAAAACAGTTGAAGCTTGATTTTCTGGTGTGTGCAAACTGCGTGCTTCAAAATTATCTTTTAACTCTAGCCCTAAGTGCCCTTTCCAAGTTGTATCTACAAACTCTACCCCGCCCTTATATTTTGAAAGTATATTTTCTGCCATAAACTTTACAAATGGTGGTATGCCGTCGATGTCATTTGTAACAAAAAGCGTAGCGTCGTATATATACTTTCTAAGCCCAAACTTTCTAACTTCCATTCTTTAGAAAAACTTATCTAGCGAATACCTTTTAAAATTAAGATAATTTAATCATAATTTGTATTTCCTTTTTTGATTTTGTTGTTTTTTAAAAATATTTATGCTATACTGTAAGTATAGAAAAATTAATATTTAGTGGTTTGAATTTTCTGCCACAATAGGAGTAAAAAACAATGAAAAACAAATTTAAAAAGTTATTAATAATTTTACTTGCAACTAGCCTTGCATTATTTGCATTCGTTGGTTGCGGCAATGATATTTCTGAGTTAGAGCGAGAACTATATCTGCTTAGAAACCAAGTCAACTACTTGCAGAATGCTACTACTGGACCGCAAGGGCCTGCTGGTAATGATGGCGCTCAAGGACCAACTGGACCACAAGGACCGCAGGGTGAGCAAGGCAATCAAGGACCACAGGGTCCTACTGGCCCACAAGGACCTGCTGGCAATGATGGTGCTCAAGGGCCACAGGGCGAAACTGGGGCAACTGGACCGCAAGGACCTGCAGGTAACGATGGAGCAGATGGTCAAGACTGGCAACAAGTAGAGCGTATCTACCAACTAGGTGAGACTTTTACCAAGTGGAATGGTAATTTGAGATTATTTAGCGTTAGAGTGGAGTTCCATGAAGATGCACCTGCTAACATAGTTGTTTTCGTAGCAAATCACAATATGCCAGGCCTACAAATTAGTGAGTTTATTAGGGCTCGCTCACAAACTGGTGAAACCACATGGATTACTGGTAGTTTATCAAATACTATTTTACCTATAAATACTACTAGTACAAGAATACCTGTAACTACATTGACTGGTACGTATATTTGGTTCGGAACTCCTAACTCAATTAGCATAAACTCCATGACACCATTTGCTCTATTTAGGGTCCGTTAAGACAAGTTTATTTGGATAGTGAACTCATCAAAAACCCCGCTTGCATCGAACTCCAGCTCTAAGCTGTTTGCTGTGTCTGAAACTACTCGCAAAAATCTAACCTTGTCTAATTTCTCACAAACAATATGTACACTCTCTATCCTATCGTAAACCTTTTCTAGCTTAACTACTACTGTAAACTTATTAGGGTCTGTCGTGTCAAAACGGCAGTCCCTTTTTTTAATTGTGATGCGGTCTTTATTTGGGTCTGTGCATTTTTCTAGCACATAATACTGAATATTTACTTGGTTAACCACCACCCTATTATTGACAGGTAAGTTAAAACTAAAGGCATTGTCCGGGTCTATTTTATGCTTTACGCTAGGTGTTGTTTGACTTGTTGCGTACGCCCCTTCACCCGCATATATTTGACCACTATGCGCTGCGTGTGATTTCTTTTTTATGTTTTCTGTTGCCCTGCCCTTAGTTATTTGGCGTAAGCCATTGGCTAGGGTTATCTCATTAGACAATGTTTCAAAAACAGTTGAAGCTTGATTTTCTGGTGTGTGCAAACTGCGTGCTTCAAAATTATCTTTTAACTCTAGCCCTAAATGCCCTTTCCAAGTTGTATCTACAAACTCTACCCCGCCCTTATATTTTGAAAGTATATTTTCTGCCATAAACTTTACAAATGGTGGTATGCCGTCAATGTCGTTTGTAACAAAAAGCGTAGCGTCGTATGTATACTTTCTAAGCCCAAACTTTCTAATACTTGCTTTGTTTTCTATTGTGTAGGTTTGTTTAACTAGTTTATAACCTTTAAAAGCGGATTGGGTTGGCTCTTCTTCTTGCACAAAATGGCTTTCTAAAAACTCATCCCATTTTATTACTATCTCGCCATCTCTGTTTGCGTACACATAAGCACAAATTAAATTAGCAATATCTTGCAACACTTCCCACGCAGATTTCTTAGCAATAAGAACATACGGAAGCCTTGCATTAGCAATATCTTGCCTTATATCAAGTTGGTGAGTTATTATATCAAACAATCCGTTATCCAGCCTGACACTTTCTATTAGTGAGAATATTTTATTTACAACTTGCTGTATGGTATGGTTTTTAAAGGGTCTTATGTCTATTTGGCGGTTTGCATCTGGCACGGCGCTTCTAATATCTAGCCCGTAGTTTATAATAACTGTTTGTAAACTGTATAAAATGTCGTATGCTTTTACACTCATAAAGGCGCTGTTATCATCTAACTTCCATTCTTCAGAAAAAAACTTGCCTAGCGAATATCTTTCTTTTCCACACTTAATTAAAGTTTTGACTTTTCTATTTGGAACAAGCATAGCAAAGTTTGCAGGGCGATAAAATTTACGTCCTCTATTTAAAAAACTTGCTTTTAAATAATTAGAACTTATACCATAGGATAATGCATTTACACTTCCTGTTTTCTCTTCCAAAACTTCTATACTTTGAAGTTCGTTTCCGCTAAATGTCTCGTGCATTTCACCACTAAAAAAAGCAATACGTGGTAAAACTCCTGCTACACTCCAGCCTAATATTTCAAGTTTTACTGAGTTAATTGTATCATCATCATATCTTGCTTCTTTTGTAAAATCAAAATGAAGTTCTACTGTGCCTACTACACTTGGGGTTATAAGTCTAGAAAATGTAACATTGTCGATTGTCTCTAGATGTTCATTTCTAACTCTATAAACAGTAGCACCAGCAACAACACAATTAACTATTAAATTAAAGCAAGTTGGGAAACTTATATCGTCTACGCTTCTTATTAATAAGCGCGGCAGTCTGCGTGTAATTTCATATTCTACACTTATTGTTTGTGGATTGCTTGGGTCAAATTTGCCACTCTTGTCACTTACTGCATTGCCCAGCCAGCCTGTAATGGTCTGGCGGGCTACTAGATTAGCAACACCTAATGGTATGCCTTCTACAACCTTAATATTGCCGTCTGGTTGCTTGATATGCTTAGCATCAAATGTTGATAGTATTGTTTGCATAGGTAAGTCGTCTTGTAAAATTTGAGCGGCTTGCAATTTTGTGATGCCTCTATTTGTTGTACTACTTCTAGAAACTTCAACACCATCATCAGTTTGCCCAGCAAAAAAGTTAATGTTTAATTTGGCATCTACTTTTCTAACTGTGCTAGCAAAATTCATTCGGGGTTTTAACTTTTTACTCATAATTTATCCTCTTAAATGTGCAATATCTTTTAGTTTATATAGCACCTAATTACACACATTATCATTTTCAAATTCTAGATAAACCTTGTACAATTCTTGCACTTTGCCGCTTAGATAGTCTACATTTATGTACTCGCGCAGAATTTCTTTAAACCTGCTTTGCTTGCTGTCTGAGTTTACTGCACTTAATACATTTGCAAGGTCTATATCAATTACGCTTACGATGCCTAGTTTTTGTAACCAACTAGATTTGCTATAGCCCGCATAGTTGCCTGTAAGTAGTTCGTTAATGTGCCTGAACTTTTCGTTGTTTAATATTCGCACGTTTGCGCTATACTCTTTGCTGAACAACACCTTTGGCAAGTTTTCGAGTAACATTGCTAAGCCCGCAATAGACATACCTTGTATCAGTATTAAATAACTGCTTGCTATAAGGTCGCTAACATTATCCAGCAAAAGCGCCCGCACAACAACAAGCGCGCCCGCTATACCGACGTGAATACTTATTGTCTTACCAAACACAAGCGGTAAATTCTTAGACCAATTGCGTGGCTTTAGTTTAGGTACTTTGCTTATGCCAAGTGATATAAGCGCAGTCACAACCGCCGCAGTGCCATAAAAATAAATAACATTCTCTAAAATGTAATACATAGTTTCTCCTATTTCTTATTGTTTTGAAGTTTGTAAATATTTTATCTACATAAATATCATAGCATATAAAATTAAATAAAACCGCTGCATTTTGCAGCGGTTTTTCGCACGACAAAACTAAACAATTTTGTTAGTAATGTGTTATAATATAAGGTTATGAGTTAAGACTATTTAAAAATATTTTATATAATCGTATGTGATTGTTGGTATATTTTCTTATAGAACTTAAACATATCGGCAATTCTCTAGATAATCTGTCTTTCGTTTTATGTTGTTTGATTTTCAACTTTTGCCAAGCGGGGCAACATTTTTTATTCTCAAAAGTGAAACTTATACCGATTTCATCTACTTTAATAATAGCGCCAGAATTTTTGATTATATCTTTTGAAGTTATGGCCGTTATTGTGTCTGTGGGTAAATAAATCTTTGCAAAAAACTCTGCATCTTTAGTTTGATATAGCAAATCTTTATTCTCTAAAAACTGTAAGGTCAATATAATTGCAATAATTATCTCCCCTTGTTGCTTCGTTTCTATTTGGCTACCTGCATTTGTCTCGCGCCAAACTTCCCTTATCTGTTTTTCGACCTCTCTTTTTCCGGCTTCTTGCCCCAAAGACATATAACCCCACAAAAAAGGCACAATTAAAAATTGCGCCCTTTAAAACAAATTCCACTACAAATTATATCATAAATTTACAAAAATCGACACCCATTTCTGAATGTCAATTGTAAAATTTTTTTAACCTACTTTTTATTAACTGTTTTGCAACTTGGCTCTCGCTTTGTCGCGTATGGGTTGCTTTCTTTTTAGCACAGGTGCTAGAACCACTCAAACACGGAAGCCTTACAAAATTTTCAAAAACTTTTTCTGATTCACACAAAAGAGTGTGGAAAAACTTTTTGAAATTTTTGTATCCGTTGTTTGACAGAACCTCACTACCTGTGCTTTTTTTATTGCAACCCCATACACGACAAGCGAGAGACAATCTAAAATTTAATATAATAACCCCACCACTCTAAGCTCAAGACAATTTTGATTTAGGCTTGAGTGAATAGCAAAACCTTGTGTAAATTGTATTTGTAAAAAAGCGGGGTAGTAAAATCACTAAGGCTATACGCAGACTAGCCACCCGCAAGGAACAAAACCTATGGCTGTTAAAATTCTTTTGTGGTACATTTGCCCAAGCACAAGTGTATTCATTCAACACACTAAGCATACACGCAAAAAACTATTTGTAGGTACTGTTAGCGAATTTTTATCAGAATGGGCAAAATCATACGAATACTATTGCCAAGTAGAAAGCATTAGCATTGTAAACGGAACACTAGCAATTAGAGTTTCAGACCCTTTGTATCTATTTGGATAGGAAGCAAAACCAGCACGAAAAATCACAAAAGGCTTAAGCGAATTATCCCATAGCACAGACAAAACAGCAAACCTAGCGCTTGCAAAAAAAAGTGGTTAGCATTAAATTTTGCTAGCCACTTTGCTTTTTACACTTATAGTATTTGGGGTTGTTTTTTGTTTACTTTTCTACTACTTCCCAATGTCCGCCCCTAGCACCGCCGTGCCTAATTAATAACCCTTCTGACTTAAGCTTATCTAAGTTATGCCTAATTGCTTTAGTTGTTTCATTTAAGGTTGTTGCTATTTTCCCTATTGAGATTTTAGGGTCTGCAGAAACTAGTCCTAAAATGTTTTTGGATAATCCTATAAACCTTTCATGCCCCTTTTCATGCCCCTTTTCATGCCCCTCATTTAATAATGCCAATGCGTGTTCGTTATATGGGAATTTTGCTATCACGAAGTTTTTAGAAATCTCATAATTGTCTGGATTATATGCTTTTAGAATTTTCTTCATTCCTGAGCCTAATTGCTCGCCCAAGTCTAAGTTTGCAAATATACGAATTAGTTCCCTATATCGTGGTTGCGACCGACCCTTAAAAAATTCTTCTGTTGATAAATCTCGTGGCAAGCCACCTGTTGATAGAATCTCTATCCTATCATCATAAACAGAAAATAATGGGTATGCTCCATTAATATAATCATTATGTATTATTGCATTCAAAGCAGCCTCTCTCAATGCAACTGGGTCTAATAGCCTTGTATCTATTCTTTTTGGATATGTGAATTCTACTGCTGTCTGATTATAAAAATCTAGCCTATTAAGAACCGAATAAGTTGCCTTAATTAAACAGCAAGTTCCAAACTCGTCTTTCTCTACTGGAGATGGGTCGTCACCCTTAAACCTTGCAACCTTAATAGAAGTTCCGTTATTGTCTGCCATTAAATACGCAAGATAATTAAATTTTCCATCAGGCAAATAAAAGTCTAGGTTTTGCAAAAAGTTTTCCCCTATTGTGTAACCTGCTTCCTCGTAATAAATCTTTAATTGCCTAAACGTTAAAGTTTGTCTAGGAGATATAACATTTGCCAAAGTATTAGGAAGCCGCCTCATATACATCTCATCTATCATATCTTGAGGCATTGGTATATTTTGAACACCTACACGCATAAAAGTGCCTTTTGGGGTTCTTCCATACTTGTTATAAAAATATGGTTTTTCTGTGCCGCCTGCTATTGTAACAATAAAATATTTATTGCCAGCATCTTCACGAACGGCTATTGAAAAAAGCCCTAGTGCTGAGGGTGAGATATTGTTTTTTACTCTGTCTGTAAAAGCACGAACAGTGGCATCTATATTATCAATACCATAAACTGTGCCATCATCACTAACACCAATATGTATTTGCCCACCACCTGTGTTTAGAAAAGCAATAACACTATTTTCTAACTTATCAGACAACTCTCTTTTGTATTCTTTGTTTTCCGTTTCAAAACTCATAAATCTATTATAACATTTTTAGCAGGCTTTGTCTATTTTTTTGAACTCATTGACAAACCCATTATCTTACATTTTTTGTCGCTTTATATCACTAATCTAAGCACTTTTAGCAATGAAAAGAGGCTAGCATTAGATTTTGCTAGCCTCTTTGCTTTTTACACTTATAGTATTTGGGGTTGTTTTTTGTTTTTTGAATTTTGCTTGTCCTAATTTTAAGCATTTGTTTTTTAGATTTTTTAGTTTTTTTGCTAGCCAGCAAGTTTGATAAAATCTTTGAATTTGTTTTAAAATGTGCCTTTTGTCCAACTATGTACCTACATCGTTTAGGGTGGCGATTGCTTGGGGGGTTACCATATTGAAGCGTTGGGATAGGTATCTGAGGGATGCGCCTAGTTCGCCGTCTGGTCCGCCGTATTGTGTTATTATTAGCCTTGCTAGTGCTGGGTTCGGTTTTCTGATGTTAACTGGCACTTGTAATTTTTTTTCGTAAATCCACATAATTAAAATCTCCGATTTTGTACAAACCTTTTTTGCTGGTTTGCACTTTGCTTATTTTTTGGTTTAAGCGTTTGCACTTAGTTTGCGCCATAAATATTTATGGCTTTATAAACCTTTGCCTAGCCTAAACTTGCCTTTCCCAAGGCCACGGGCGCTCTATCCATTTGAAGCAGTTTGGGTCTGAGAGTTGCTTTTGCTGAATTGGTCCGAACATTTTATGGTACTTATCTTTTAGCGCTGTGCTTTGCATAACTAACTCGTTATATCTTTTAATTGCGTTGCTGTCGTTTGGGTTTGTATTTAAAAATAGGTTTAACTCTAGTATGCCGAAGTCTACTTCCATTATCTCTTGTTTTAGCGATTGCTGGTTGTGATGTTGCTGGTGAGCGCTATTCGAATGCTGATTGTGATGTTGTCTGTTATCCATTTACCTAGCCCTCCCAAAAGTGTAACCTCTGTTTATAATTCTTTTGTTGTACGGCATATCAAGTGCTTCGAAAAGCGTACCCTGAACAAGTGCCGTTTTTAAACTGTATGTATCTGCGTTGTTTTGCATAGGGGTTGTTGCAAAACTTATTTGTAACTGATTGTTGCAAGGTATTACTGGGCGCGGATATTCGCGTGCCACATCACACCTAGCGTGAGAGTGCATTGGCATTTGTGAATGATTGCCGTGCATTTGCATCTGTGGCACCTGTTGCATTCCGCCATTCATTTGCGTTGGTGGCATAGTATGCATAGCACGCGCTCTCATACTTGCTATTTGCTCTGGCGCAAGCCCGAAATAAGCGCAATTTATATTTCCGCAAAAGTTTAGCCTGTTTTGCATATTGCATATTGTGCAAGTAAACATAATTTGAAAATCTCCTTATCTTTATATTTAGTCTCACAAAGTCATATCATAACGAATTTCTATTCCGCTTCGCTTCACAAGGAAATTCTTTTATGATATGATTTGTTAACGGGTGCTACACCCGCTTCGCGATAATTATTATAGTAAATAAAATAGTAGAGTACAATTTTTTGCACTCTACTATTTTATTTAAATTAAGCCACAATTGTTACAGCCCGTGATTTACGATTTACTTATTGCTCTTTATTATCGCTGTCTGCCGAGCCATTCATAAAATTATTCCAGTCACTCTCGTTTCCATTTGCTGTTTCTACACCGCCTGTAGTATCGCTGTCTATAACACTACCGCCATTATCACACGGCGCAACTAGTACTGCCTCTTGCTCTTCCCTTGTCATATCGCACACACCTTTCGGGTCGCGGTATACTAACTTATAAAGCGCTGGTATAACTAGAAGCGTCATAAGTGTTGCAAACAATATTCCGCCAACCGCAACTATAGCCATAGGCGCCATTAGTGGGTCACCGATAATCGCGTTTGGAAGTAGTGCGCCAACGGTGGATAGCGCCGTGATAAATATTGGGCGCGCCCTTACATTTGCCGCGGCTACGATTGCGTCCTTAACACTTAGCCCATCTTCCCTGAGTTGATTCGCATAGTCTACCAAAACAATTCCGTTGTTAACAATTAAGCCCGTCAGAACAAGGAAGCCCATTAGCGCAACAACGCTTATCGGGTTAAAGGTGAATAGTAGTGCCAAAAAGCCCCCAGTAAACGCAAGCGGTATAACCATCATTATAACAAACGGTGCTAAGAAACTCTTAAATATTGCAACCATTACAAGATATACAAGTAGCATACCAACAATAATTGCCAACACTAGTTGCGGGATTGTGTCGTTTATCATTTGCTCGAAGCCCGCAGGTGTGCGCTGTACTCGCCCCATAAGGTCTCTAATCTCTGGGTCGTTACTGCCGAACAACTCATCTACTATTGCGTTAACGCTATTTGTTAGGTCTGCCGCCAAAACACCTTCTCGTGGAACAATCTCTAAGTTAACCATAGTGTTTCCGTTTATCTGAATAATCGTGCGCTCGTCAAAGTTTGTAGTTATACGTAAAACATCGCCGCGTGCATAAAAACTGCTTGCTTCTATGCGCGCTTGTATAAGTTCTATAGCCTCGAATATCTGATAGTGCGTGATATCAGGCGTTGTTCCAACTAAAGATACTACTGCCACTTCGCTTGCAAGCATATCCATTTGGCTTGCGCTAAAACTTACATCTGTTGCAAAGTTGCTACCATCTAAGCCAAACGGCATAGTAACACGCCCTTCTATCCACCTAACAAATTCGCCGCCCTCGCTGTAGCCCGACATTGACACTAGCGTAATATGCATTCCCATAAAACTGAATGCTTCTGGGTCTATTGTAACTTCTTGCCCAAAAGGAACGTCCGTTATGGTTGGCACACTAGGCGTTGGGAAAGGAAGCCCTGCCGCTACTGGTGGTGGCACAGGTAAAACTGTTACGCGGTGAGCGTATGCTTGCCCCTCTGGGTTTAGTATGTCTTCTACTGTTACAGGAATCATACCTATAATTGTGTTAGTTCCGTCACCGCCAGCCCATATAGGCGCAGGAACACCCCCTACATAACCACTACCAACATTAAGCCTTGGGTCGTTGCCCATAAGCCCTCTGTCTGTAAGATAGTTTCTAACAAGCAAGTAGGTTGCTTCTGCCGCTTGCGCTGTTGTTCTAGAGCGGTTGTCTGATAATATTATAGATATGTTTAGCCCACCGCCTCCAAGCCCCATAATACCGCCACCTAAAGATATTGATATATTTTGTAAGTCTCTGCCTAGAAGCGCTGTAATCTCTGTGTGTAGACCTCTGTTTTGTGGGTCTATAATCCATTGGTCGTTGCCTTCTGCATCTTGCACAACATTACCCGCTTCGTCGCGCTTTAAAATTTGTCTACCGCTTGCAACTTCCCTTGCCCTTTCGTTGAAAATAGAAGTTTGCAGTGCCGGGTCGCCAAGCGTAGCAAGTGATGTGCCGTAGCCCGTGTTGTTTGTAGATACTGTTACGCTAAACTGCCCCTCGTCCGTTGTTGGCATAAGTGTAAGCCCGTGCGCAAACCACGTTCCGAAAAAACTAACAATAAGCAATACAAATGCGCCACCGATAACCGCGCCCCTTGTCAACTTATTTTTTACTGTCCAGTTTAGCGCTGTGTTAAAGCCTGTCCGAACATTTGCCGACACTTTATCTACCCTTTGACCAAATTCGCTCTTCTCTTCCGTTGGCTTTTTGTCTCGTGGCTTAAACTTAAGCATATTTAAAATGGAAGGTAGTGCCGCAATAGCAACAATAAGTGACGCGCCCAAACTTATTATAACAACCCAAACCATATCCATAAACATAGATACGATTAAACCCTCTACAAAGAAAAGCGGGAAGAAAACAGCAATTGTTGTAAGCGTAGCCGCAAGTACCGCACCAAAAATTTGTGACGAGCCTTTAATACACGCTTCTAATAAACTCATACCCTTTTGTCTGAGCCTGTAGATGTTTTCGAGTACTATAATACTGTTGTCGGTTAGCATTCCTACCGCTAGTGCAAAACCACCCATAGAAACCATATTTAAACCGATGCCCATAAAATACATCAGTACGAAAGCGCCTATGATTGATAGCGGTATAGATATTGCTATAGCAATTGTTGCCCTTACGTTGCGTAAAAATAATAGTATAATTAAAATTGCAAACACACCACCAAGCACCATATTCAAACCAACTTCGCCTATAGTGTCTGATATAAATTGCGCTTGGTTAAAACTAACTGTGTATGTGAAGCCCTCAAACTGAGACTGATTGTTTATTAAATAATCTAGCCTTGCCAAAACCGCCCTTGCAACATCTGTTGTTGCCGCTTCTGCAGACTTTTGTATGCTTACGCTGAACGCTCTCTCACCATTTAAAAACGCGAATGTATCAGGCTCGCCTATTAAAAACGGGAAGTTACGCTCGTCCGGCGTTAGATTATCTGGGAAAGGTATAGATACACTTGCAACACCATTTATTCGCCTAAGTTCTGGCTCTAAAATGTTTACAAACCAACTTCTAGTAGCCGCCCAGTTTATGCCACCAACGCGCATATTATCTAGATAGTCTTCGTGCGCTCTTAAAAGCGTAACGTAGCGCTGTGCTATATTATAGTTTTCTTGCGCCTCGGCAAGTGTAGCCCTAGCAACTAGCATAGCCGCTTGAGCATCTGCAAAGCCGTCCGGAATAGGTTGCCCCGCTATAATATCAAAATATTCGAATTGCTCTACCGCCCACTCGTATATATCGTTTGCGTTTGTTAAGTTTGCCCCCGCTAGAGTAAGCGCTGTCTCTGCTAAGCCTAGTTCTGCTAGCACACCCGGCAGTATATTGTCTCTTGCGTACGTTATATCTGCTTGCGTATAATTAATTATGTGCGTTGTAGTAAACGCAAGTATAGGCATCATATCTAGGTCTATACCCATTACTATTGGGCTTGCAAAACCACGCGCGCCTAAATTAATTCTGTTAATTGCGTTGAATAGGTTTATTTGTGCTAGGTCTATATCTGTGCCTTGGTTAAATTCTATGGCAAACATTACCATCTCGGCAGATATCAAACTGGTTACTTCGTGTACGCCAATAACGCTTGCTATTGCCGCTTGAACTTCGCGCGAAAAACTCATACTAGTCTCAACTGTCCACTCGCCGTCTTCCCCTAGCATATCTGCAATAGTTTGTCCATCTGGTATAGCATCAAAGTCGCGCGTAACAACTACCATTGCAAATGGCAAATCCATATCCGGAAAAAGTTCTGTTCTAAGCATTGTTAAAGAAAACACGCCTAAAACAATTGTTATAATTAAAGCAACTATAATGGTGTGGGGGCGGCGCACGCCAAACCTTGATAGTGGGTTCTCTTTTATGTTACCATCTAACTGCTTTTGTTTTACGCTTTCGTAATTATCTTGATTGTAAGACATTTTTTAAATCTCCTTGTTTACTAATTTTCGCATACTAATTTTTATCAGTATTAATTAGTATAATTAATTTTTTCTAAATTATCTAACGCTGATATTTTGCCAATTATTCTGACAAACTCGCTAGCATCTTTTTCGCCAATTAAACTAAACAGTATTTGTATGTTGCCTTTAAAAGACATTCTGTTTTTAAGCGCTTCATACCTACCAGATTCTGTAAGTTTTACTAAAATTTGTCGGCGGTCTGCTTTGTCTATCTCTCTTGTTATAAACTGCTTGTCCTCTAATTCGTTTAGTATGGCGGCAATTCTTGCTGTGGTTAAGCCCGTGATTTCTGAGAGTTCTTTTGGTGTGTGAGATTTTGTCTCGCACTCGTCCAAATGCTGTAAAATCAAAACTTCGCCTTGCAAATCTTCAAACAACTTTTTACGCCATCTCTTTTGTATAAGCAACACACTTTCCATATAGCGCTCTGCTAATTTCTGATAATCCATAAACTCACCTCCATTCATTTTAAAAAGCCTATTAAGCACAAAAAAACCTTTTTAAGCCCCAAAATAAGCCTATCTGCAAAATGCCACACATTATTAATTATTAGCACCATTTATAACTAACATTAATAATATCTAACACTATTAACTATTATAGTATACAACAAACCAAATGGCTTGTCAACCATTTGAACACAAAAAAACCAAAATGTTTAGATAATTTTTACTGGGACATTTACTGGGACATAAAAAAAGCCATTGGCTGAATTAATATGCCAATGGCTTTTATGCTGAATGCTGTTCCCTTACTCTGCTCGCTGTTCGCTCATCGCTGACCCCTGACCGCTGAATGCTATACGCTTACGCTAGGTTTTCATCATCTGTTTCAAACTCGTCGTCTTCTGGGTTTTTAGGGGTTGCTATTAGATTTCTGTACGACTGCACGCCTGTGCCTGCTGGTATAAGTTTACCTATTATAACATTTTCTTTAAGCCCTAAAAGTGGGTCTATTTTGTTTTTGATTGCGGCATCTGTTAAAACCTTTGCTGTTTCTTGGAATGATGCGGCAGATAAGAAACTATCCGTTGCTAGCGCGGCTTTTGTTATACCTAGTAGTATGCGCTTTGCAGTTGCCGGCATACCGCCACTTTGTAAAACCTGCTTGTTTGCGCTGTCGAATTTGAAAATATCTATAAGCTCGCCACTTAACATCTCGCTGTCGTTCGCTTCCTCTACCTTTACTTTTCTTAGCATCTGCCTTACAATAACTTCTATATGCTTGTCGTTAATCTCAACACCCTGAAGCCTATAAACAGTCTGAACCTCTTTTATAAGATATTCTTGTACGCCTATAACGCCCTTTGTTTTTAGAATGTCGTTAGGGAAAATGCTACCTTCTGTAAGCGGCTCACCTATGCCCACCTTATCGCCCGTAGTAACTTTAAGCCTTGATGCAAACGGAAGCGGGTAAACTCTCTCATCATCTTTATTTTTTACGGAAATCTCTCTCTTGCCATCTTTCTCGCGTATTGTTACTGTTCCGTTTATCTCTGATATTATAGCAACACCCTTTGGTCTACGGCTTTCAAAAAGTTCTTCTACACGCGGTAGACCTTGCGTGATATCATCTGCTTGTGCAATACCACCCGTGTGGAATGTTCTCATCGTAAGTTGTGTACCCGGCTCCCCTATGCTTTGCGCCGCAATAATACCTACCGCCTCACCAATGCCTACAAGTTCTCTGCTTGCCATATTTTTTCCATAGCACTTAGAGCAAACCCCTTGCGGCGACTTACAAGTTAAAACTGTTCTGATATTAACTGCCTTAATGCCCGCCGTAACAATATCCTTTACGTGAGACTCTTCTAGTAGCGTATCATTTTTTGCAAGCACAGCCTTAGTTTTTGGGTGTATAACATCGCCAACAGTCACGCGCCCTAAAATTCTGTCTGCCATACTCTGTATAATTTCTTCTTTAAACTCACCAGTCATAGAGCCAACCGACACGCCAATAACCTTATCACCCAAAGTCTCGAAACAGTCTACTTCTTTTACTATAACATCGTGAGAAACATCTACTAGCCTACGCGTAAGATAACCCGAATCTGCTGTTTTAAGCGCCGTATCTGCAAGACCCTTTCTACCACCGTGAGATGATATGAAATACTCTAAAACAGTAAGCCCCTCGCGGAAACTGTTCCTAACCGGAAGTTCTATAATCTTACCAGACGGGTTTGTCATAAGTCCACGCATTCCGCAAAGTTGCCTTATCTGGTTCATATTACCCCTTGCGCCTGAACTTGCCATCATTAGTATTGGGTTAAACTTATCTAGCGTCTTTTTAAGTTCTTCCGTAACCTTGTCTGTTGTCTCGTTCCAAATTCTAACTATATCTAAATAGCGCTCTTCACTAGACTTAAGTCCCCTAGAATACTGGCGCTCTATACTCACAACCTGCTTTGTTGCTTCCGCTAAAAGCGCAGGCTTTGCTTTTGGTACGTGCATATCAAAAACCGATGTTGTTATAGCGCCAATTGTAGAATACTTAAACCCTAGCGTTTTTATGTTGTCTAAAACTATTGATGTCTCGGTAGAGCCTTTTAGTCTAAAGCACGCATCTACAATGTCTGATAGTTGTGGCTTGCCAACTTGGAAGTTAATCTCTAAGTCTAGCCTGCCTTCCGGTGTGCTTCTGTCTACAAAGCCCAAATCTTGCGGTATTGCTTTGTTAAATATAATTCTGCCAACTGTAGTAGTTACGCGCTTAGAGTAAACCTTAGCGTCTTCGCCCTCGCCCTCTACGCTAGTCAACCTGATATGAACAATAGACTGAAGCGATAAATCCCCCGCTTCGTATGCCGATATGGCTTCGTCAGCGGAAGCAAATATTTTATTATAGCCAACGTTGCCCTCGTCTTTTTCGCCACGCTCCATTGTTAGATAGAACGCCCCCATAACCATATCTTGCGTTGGCGATACTACCGGCTTTCCATCTGATAACTTAAGAATGTTGTTGGTTGAAAGCATTAAAAAGCGTGCTTCTACTTGCGCCTCGATTGAAAGCGGAACGTGAACAGGCATTTGGTCACCATCGAAGTCTGCGTTAAACGCCGTACAAACAAGCGGTGGTATTTTAAGCGCGCGCCCCTCAACAAGTACCGGCTCAAACGCTTGTATACCTAATCTATGAAGCGTAGGCGCTCTGTTAAGTAATACAGGGTGGTCTTTAATAACTATCTCTAGCATATCCCAAACAATTGGTCTGCCGCGCTCTACAATACGCTTAGCGGCCTTAATGTTGTTTGCGTGTCCGCCCTCTACAAGTTTAAACATAACAAACGGGCGGAACAACTCTAGCGCCATTTCTTTTGGCAAACCGCACTGATAAATTTTTAACTCTGGTCCGACAACAATAACTGAACGACCCGAATAGTCTACACGTTTACCTAAAAGGTTTTGGCGGAAGCGCCCTTGCTTACCCCTTAGCATACCCGACAAACTTTTAAGTTCGCGCCCACCAGCGCCCGACACGGGCTTTCCGCGCCTACCATTGTCTATAAGCGCGTCAACCGCCTCTTGAAGCATTCGCTTTTCGTTTCTTATAATTATATCTGGCGCGCCAAGTTCTACCAACTTTTTAAGGCGGTTGTTTCTGTTAATAACACGGCGATAAAGGTCGTTAAGGTCGGAAGTTGCAAATCTGCCACCATCTAACTGAACCATCGGTCTTAATTCTGGCGGTATAACAGGAAGCACTTCCATAACCATCCACGTTGGGCTGTTGCCCGATTTTCTGAAAGCCTCTAAAATCTCTAGCCTTTTTGTTACCCTTAGCCTTTTTTGACCAGTCGCCTTTTTTAGTATTTCTTTAGCCTCGTTGCTCTCTTTTTCTAAGTCTATGCGGGATAGTAACTCTTTAATTGCTTCCCCGCCCATACCAACTCTGAAAGCACGCGCGCCGTACTGCTCTAAAAACTCTCTATATTCTTTGTCTGGCAAAATCTGCTTGTAAGCAAGCGACGTCTCACCCGGCTCTAAAACAACGTATGCGTTAAAGTATAAAATCTGCTCTAAGTTTTTCGGACTCATATCTAAAATAAGACCAATTCTAGATGGCACACCCCTAAAATACCAAATGTGAGATACCGGCGCTGCTAACTCTATATGACCCATTCTGTCACGGCGCACCTTAGACTTTGTAACTTCTACGCCACACTTATCACACACAACGCCCTTATAGCGAATGCGCTTGTACTTGCCACAATGGCACTCCCAGTCTTTAGTTGGTCCGAAAATGCGCTCGCAAAAAAGCCCTTCCCTTTCTGGCTTTTGCGTTCTATAGTTTATAGTCTCGGGCTTAGCAACCTCACCATAAGACCACGACCTTATTTTTTCAGGGCTAGCAAGCCCAATTTTTATACTATCAAAATTATTTAATTCGTACATATATTTTTACCTATTTTGGCTTTAGCACATAAATTGTGCGCTTTAAATTTTTAAACTATTTTAAGTGTAAAGTGTAAAATGTAAAGTGTAGAGTGGTTAAACTCATTATTACAATAACTTTTGAACAGTTGTAATTTGTCTATTCTCAATATTTTGCAAAAAATATTTTTTCCGCGCTAGCGGTGAAAAAACTTTACACTCTACACTTTACACTTTACACTCTACACACTCAACTTTACACTCTACACTATTCTTCTTCACCCACATCATCTAGCCCTGTAAATAAATCTTCTAACTCGAAGCCCGCATCTGCTAGTTGCTCTTCTTCATCGAATATTGTGCTGTCGAATACACCTTTAGTAAACTCGGCTTCTTCTATGCCTTGCTCTAGTTCATCTAACTCTATCTCATCTAAGAAGTCGTCCTTAATTTTTATATCCATAATAGAGCGGTCTTGCGCGGTTATCTCTTTAAGCGTAATCTCCTCTTTGTCTTCCGTTAACACCCTTACATCAAGCCCTAAAGACTGGAACTCTTTAATTAAAACCTTAAACGCTTCTGGTATTCCCGGCTCTGAAATGTTCTGCCCTTTAACAATGCTCTCGTAAGTTTTTACGCGACCTACAACGTCGTCCGATTTTACTGTTAAAATCTCTTGTAGTATGTTAGCCGCACCATAAGCCTCTAGCGCCCAAACTTCCATCTCACCAAAACGCTGTCCACCAAACTGAGCCTTACCACCAAGTGGCTGCTGAGTAACAAGTGAATATGGTCCGGTAGACCTTGCGTGAATTTTATCATCTACTAAGTGAACTAACTTTAGCATATACATATGCCCAACAGTCACGCGGTTTTCAAACGGCTTACCCGTTCTGCCATCGAACAACTGAAGCTTGCCATCTAGTGGCGAATTTATCTCTTTAAAGAAGTCTTGAATGTCGTCTTCTCGCGCGCCATCAAATACCGGTGTTGCAAACTTAACGCCCAACTTGCTTGCTACAAGCCCTAAATGCACCTCTAGAAGCTGACCAATGTTCATTCTTGATGGAACACCGATTGGAGATAGTACGATATCTAGCGGTGTGCCATCATCTAAAAATGGCATATCCTCAAGCGGAAGTATTCTAGAAATAACACCCTTATTTCCGTGCCTTCCTGCCATTTTGTCACCTACAGAAATCTTACGTTTTTGCGCAACATAAACCCTTATAAGTTGGTTTACACCCGGCGGAAGCTCGTCTTTGTTTGCCCTTGTAAATATCTTAACATCAACAACAATACCACCCTCTCCGTGCGGAACTTTCAAACTAGTGTCTCTTACTTCCCTTGCCTTGTCGCCAAAAATTGCCCTTAGTAAGCGCTCTTCCGGCGTTAGCTCTGTCTCACCCTTTGGTGTAACTTTACCAACTAAAATATCGCCAGAGCGCACTTCCGCACCAACTCTTATAACGCCGTCCTTATCTAAATGTGCTAGCGCATCGTCTGATATATTAGGTATATCTCTTGTAATCTCTTCTGCCCCTAACTTAGTGTCGCGCGACTCTATCTCGTGTTCTTCTATGTGTATACTCGTGTAAACATCATCTTTAACAAGGCGCTCTGATATTAATATCGCGTCCTCAAAGTTATAACCTTCCCACGACATAAACCCAACTAATACGTTTTGCCCAAGTGCAAGCTCACCATTTTCTGTGCTTGGTCCGTCCGCTATAATATCGCCCTTTTTAACTTTCTGCCCCTTACTTACAAGCGGGCGCTGGTTAATACAAGTGCCTTGGTTAGAGCGCAAAAACTTCTGCAAAGTATACTGCGCCTCTTGCCCCTTTTCGCCCTTTAAAACAATTGTCTCGGCAGTAGCCACATCAACTGTCGCATCAAAATCTGCTATAAGCATAACACCGCTGTCTCTCGCCGCCGTATGTTCCATACCAGTACCAATTATCGGCGCTGTTGGCTTTAAAAGCGGAACTGCTTGGCGTTGCATATTAGAACCCATCAGCGCTCTGTTTGTGTCGTCGTTTTCTAAAAACGGAATTAGAGAAGTTGCTACTGATACTAACTGCTTTGGCGATACGTCCATATAGTCTACTACGTTACAGTCTACTTCTTTTATATCCTCTTTTTGTCTGCACATAACGCGCGCGTTAACAAACTTGCCCTCTTTAGTAAGCGGCTCGTTTGCTTGCGCTATAATAAATTTGTCTTCCTCATCTGCTGTTAAGTAATGAATATCTTGCGTAACAATGCCCTCTACCTTGCCGTCCTTGCCCGCAACCTTTTTAACCGCTCTGTACGGGCTTTCTATAAAGCCGTACTCGTTTATTTTTGCATAAGTAGAAAGTGACGAAATCAGACCGATGTTCTGACCCTCCGGCGTCTCTATCGGACAAATACGCCCGTAGTGAGAGTGGTGAACGTCTCTAACATCAAAACTCGCCCTTTCTCTGTTAAGTCCCCCCGGACCAAGTGCCGATACCTTACGCTTGTGGGTTAACTCGGCAAGCGGGTTAGACTGGTCCATAAATTGAGATAGTTGGGAAGAGCCGAAAAACTCTTTTATTGCGCTAGTCACGGGGCGTATATTAATTAAACTTTGCGGCGTAACCTCGTTTATGTCTTGAGTGTTCATACGCTCTTTAATTATACGCTCTAGCCTAGACACCCCAATTCTGAATTGATTTTTAAGTAACTCGCCAACAGAGCGCACGCGCCTGTTGCCTAGGTGGTCTATATTGTCTGTTGTGCCAAGCCCGTACGGAAGACCTATCAAATAGTTTATAATTGCTATAATATCGTCGCGCGTTATATGAGCCGACACTAAAGAAGCGCCCGCCTTTATAATTGCTTCTTTTTGCGCATCTTTGGTTTTAGCGCCCTTAATAACTTGCATAAGGGTTGGGTAATGAACATTTTCTAAAATGCCATAATCTTTGCCACTAAAGCCCTTAACAAATGTGTTGATATCTATTGTGTTGTTGCCAATAACTTTATGCTTTTGCCCTGTCTTTGTTTTAATGTAAACTTCGTTGATGCCTGCGTTTTTAATCTCGAATGCAATTTCTCTTGTAAATGTCTCGCCCTTTTTAATCAGCGTTTTAGAGCCAATACTTAAGTCGTCAAAACTAACCTGATTTATTATACGCGTTGCTATACAAAGTTTTTTGTTAAATTTATATCTGCCCGGTCGCCCCAAGTCGTACCTTTTAGGGTCGAAAAACAAGTTTTGTAAGTGCGTCCTAACATTCTCTGGCGTTGGTGTCTCGCCCGGTCTTAGCCTTTTGTATAACTCTATAAGCCCCTCGTCCTCTGTGCTAGATACGTCTTTATCTAGGGTTGCTTTTATTATAGGCTCGTCCCCAAAAATCTCTAAAATCTGTTTGTCGGAAGCGTAACCTAAAGAGCGTAGCAAAACAGAAGCCGGCGCTTTTCTTGTTCTGTCTACTTGAACCCACAAAACGCTTTGCCCATCTTCCTCAAACTCTAGCCACGCGCCACGACTCGGTATTGCGGTCGCCTTATAGTTTGGCTTACCCGTTTTAACATCTTCTTGCATTCCGCAATAAACGCCCGGGCTTCTTATAAGTTGAGATACTACAACGCGCTCTGCCCCGTTAACAATAAAAGAGCCATTCTGTGTCATAACAGGAAAGTCGCCTAAAAAAACTTCTTGCTCTACAACCTCACCCGTCTCTTTTTTAATTAACTGAACCTTAACCTTAAGCGGTAAAGAATATGTCGCGTCTCTTTCTTTACACTCTTTCTCGCTGTATTTAAGTTTGCCTACAACCTTGTCTTTTAGTGGCGCAAGCCAAATAGGCGCGTCCTCGCCCTGCTTAGCACCATCTAACTTAAAACCTAAAAAGTTAAGCTCTAAGTTTCCGCTTTGAGATTCTACCGGCGAAAATTCTCCAAAAACTTCGTCGATACCACCCTCTAAAAATTCTTTGAAAGAATCTTTTTGCACTTCAATTAAATAAGGCGTATCTAAAATATCCTTAATCTTGCTAAAAGATAATCTCTCACTCTGACCGAATTTTGCTTTATGCGCTCTCATCATTCCTCTTTTATCTCACACACTATGTATGAAATGCCCAAACCTGTGCTACCTTAATAGGTTAGGTCGGTTGCTTGAATTTTTTGTTTGAAATGTTTCTAGTAATTTTTTACTCAAAATTACTTGCTTTTTAAGCCAAAATGTGTTATAATAAAAAATGTAGATACGGGGAAGTTTAGTTAAACTTCAAACAAAATGAAAAAGCAAGCCATAGGAAAAACCCCTAGACTTCTTAAACTAGTTTATAATGCTAAATCATTTTAATTAGAGGCACATCTCACCCTAACATTTTTTGTAGTCTAAGCTTAACTTTATTTTGGACTTAAATAGACTAAACACACAGCGCACACACTTCCGCTAGCACGGGCTAAAACCGCTTTATATTAAGTGGGCAGTCCGTATATTTTTCGTAACTTATATCTTATCAAATTTTCAAAAAGTTGTCAAGCATTTTGCACAACTTTTTTTCTTTTCCCCAAACTTTGTCAAATTTCTTAATTGCTATTTTTTAGTCTTTTTTCTTTTTGCCAATACCCTTCTTAACTTCTTTTTCTAATTCTTTTGTGCTTTTTTCTGGGGTCGGCATATTTTCTGGCAAAGTTGTACCTAGTCCAATCATTGTTTTTCTAACAGCCTCGCCAACTCTAAAATGTGTTTCGTTAGCCTCGCTAGGAGTAGACACATTATTGTTAGACATAACTTCCTCTGTTTGAGTTATTCTAAAATAATTTGCTGCCAATTCTGCACTTCCCATATGGTCTAATATATCCTCTCCTTCATTCAATCCTTTGCGCCTAGCAATTGCTTTTGCTCCCTCGCCCCCATAAAGCCCCCTATAACCAAAATCGTGAAATATAGCAAAATTATGTGCTGATATAATACCCGCTCGCTTCGCCGCCTCTGATAGAAGCATATTTTTTTGCTTTATGTCTACGCGTAAAAAAAGCCTACGCTCGTCCTCAGTCAGTTTATTAAATGCTTCAAAAATTTCTTGCTGTCTGGCTTTTGTTGCAAAATAAGTCTGCCCTAGGGCAATAACCTCTTTGCGTGGGTCTCCATTCATTGTAATTAAATAGCAAGCATAGCGCGTAAGTTTATAGTCTTTAATCTTTTTAGGCTTTGCTCCCGACGGCATACTAACCGTTTTACTGACGTCAGTAAAATGGTCATTAACTTCTTGCTGACTTACTCTACAAGAAACCATTGCTTGCTTTATAACTCTTTCAAAGTTCTGCCACTTAGAATATTGCAAAACTTCTTGTAATTCTCTTGCAAGCCAAAACTCGTTACCTTTTTCATCTAAGTGTTTTATATTATCAAACGATTTTAACATCTTACCTCATACCGTTTTATTTCTCTTATCACAATCTAGTTTGCGAAGTCTCTCTTATGTTATCACAAATTCTACTTTCAGTCAACACTTTTTAAAAAGTTTAGCAAATTTACAAAAACTTTCGCAACTAAATCTAAAATATAAAATTTCAAAAAAAATTTGCCAATTATAGTTCTTGCAAACTATAATTGGCAAAATCTTTTTTAAGGAAGGCGCTCTAGTTTATTTGTTGTGCGCTCTAGTTTATATGTTTTATTAAGAAGGGCTAGATGAAATATGCATTGGTTGGTCTTGCATTTTTGTTTGCTACATACTGGTTGGTCTGATTCGGGTTGGTTGGTTTATTGTTGCTGTGCCGCCGTGACCACCTTGGGTGTTTGTACCCCACGTGTATACAGAGCCATTAGCATCTATAAGCGCGCCGCCACCGCTACCTTGAGATACCATTGTTGCATTTGGGAAAATGCCAACAGCACGTGGTCTTGTATTAGTTGTGTTGTTAATGTCGCCCGTTGTGTTACCAGCGTTAGACCCCCACACAAACCTTTGACCATCGCCCCTTAAAATAACGCTAGAGTCGTACCCCGCACTAACGGATATAACATCAAACAAATTGCCTGATGCCGTTCCAGTACCTGTCGCAGCGCTAAACATCTGCATTACACGGCGCGGGTGCGCCACATTACCCGAGTTTACACCAAAGCCCGTACGCCCGTTTGCGTGAGTACCCCAACTCCATACTCTGTTATTATCATCAAGTGCCAAGTTGTGCCTTGTACCCGCGCTTATTTGCGTGAAATTAACCCTAGCAGAAGGTTCTGTAGCAACTGGTGATGTGCTTTCTTGCCAAACTAGCGCTATGCGCCTTGGTCTATTTCTTGTACCCACGTCTATATCTTCCGTTCCTAACCCTAACCTATTGTCTCCAGCCGAAGAAGTACCACCGCCAACATTAGCGCCCCACGAGTATATACGTCCCCCCGCTATCGCAAGCATATGTATGTCTCCCGCGCTTACCTGCTCCCACCTTGGTGCAGTCGCTTGCGCGGTGCTATGTACATCTGTACTGTCTGAAAAAATGTTAGTAATTAGTCTTGGTCTTTGAGTTGTGCCAGAAGAGAACCCTAAACCCGTTCTACCATCTGCGTTATTACCCCACGTCCATATACTGCCATTTACACAAAGCGCACTGCCAAACTCTCGACCCAAACTAACCTGCACAAATGCAGGCACGGCAGTAGAAACATTGCCTTGCGCATTTAACACTTGCGTTATGCGCGATGGGCGCAAAATATTATCATTAGGCGCACCCATTATATTACCTTGCCCAATCGCGTGGTTAATATTTCTGCCCCACGTCCACAGCCTGCCGTCTGTATCTATCGCCGCCGAAGTCAAGTGGTGCGTGCTTACTGCCCTGAAAGCTGGCGCTGGCATAACTGCCCCAGCCCCTTGGTTAGAAGTTGGCGTACCGCTGTAAACATTCATAATTCTACGCGGAAGTGTCACATTACCTGCACCACCCGTGCCTAAAACGCCACTCTCTGCTACGCCCCAAACCCACAAGCCACCATTAGAGTCCAGCGCTAGTGTCGCGTTAAGCCCAACACTTACATAAACAATTGTGCCTACCTTTATTGTTACATCTTTATAAACAGCCCTAAACCTTGGCGCGCTTCCGCCCGGCACCCACCTTGCTTGTCTGACAATCTCGCCCGATACATTCGGCAAGCGGTGGTTATTTCCATCTGCCCAAGTCCAGCCACCCCACGAATAAGTCGCGTGTCCCACATTTATAACAGGCGGCAATTCTATCTGCCCTAAAAGCCACTCTCTAACACCCGTGATGTTTGTTTGAAGTGCCTGCGTAACCGGCACAAGCAACATTACACTTACAGTTAACTGCCTGCGCGTTGGCAAATACAACACAGTATTCTCTGGCGTGTAAGTTGCCCAGAACATTCTGTTTGCAGCAGTCGTGCCTAGCGGAGTAGTCGGTGCTTCCCACGCCCAACGCGCCGGAAGCGCAACACTACTAAGCGCGGCTTCTATATAGCCCACTAAGTCTGTCGGGCTTTGCGGGTTTGCTTCTACCGGACCAACCCTAACGTATATGCTAACCGCTCGCCTAACACTTACAAAATTTACATAGTCTGCCGGTGTATACACCGCGTAGTGTAAGCGATTACCCGCCACACCTACCGCCGTTGTAGCATCGCCGTACCAAGCCCAACGCGGCAACAAAGTTATATCCGCAAGCGTATTCGCCTCTACCCCGACTAAATCTGTAGGAATAATATATTGCGGTGTTGCCCTTGTTATTGTTAGTATAGCCGACACAAAACTAAACGAGTAGTTTGCCGCGCTTATCGTTCCGCCTGCTAGGGTTATTGTTCTCTCTGCCTCTGGTGCTGCAACACTTGTTGTAGCAGTTGCATTTGTAGATAATACAACAGCCCCCGTAACTGCGCTCTCTCGCGTATCGCCCGCAACAAAGCCCGTAATCGTATATGTAAACTGTGGGTTTTCTGCGCCAAACTCACGGCTCGCCGCATTTGCTTCAAACCTTAGAGACGCGCGCGTAATTGTTAGCGTTGCCGCCACAAAATAGAATGTGTAGTTCTGCGCTACAGCCGTGCCTGCACTAACAGTTATAGCCCTATATTCTGGCGCGGCGCCAACGCCCGTGTTAACAAGCGCGTTTGTGCCTATAGCAAAAGCCCCGCTAATTATATCGTAACTATCCCCCGCAACAAAACCCGCAAGCGTATATGTAAACTGTGGGTTTTCCCCGCCAAACACGCGGCTCGCATCAACCGCCGTTACAGTTAACACCGCGCGCTCTACATAAATAGCCACTTGCCTTGTAACAGGGTCGTAAGTCGGGTCGGCTGACGTGTACACCGCATAGTGATGCCTTTGCCCCGCGCCACCTACAAGCGTGTCTAAGCCTGCGTACCACGCCCAACCACTTGGTAAATCTATCTCGCCTAGTGTATCGCCAAACGTAGCCACTAAGTCTGTTGGAATAGTGTAATCTGGCATCGGCACAACTATAAATGTTACCACTTCAGAAAAAGCACTTGTCACATAATTTGTGTAAGCCGTAACTCTGCCTGCCGCCCTAACAGAAATCTCATTCTCGCCAACCGGCAAGTCTAACAGCGCAAGGTTAATGCTGTTTGTGCTAGTGTCGTACTCGGTCTCATTAACCCTTACGTTAAAAGCACTAGTATTTTCAACTTCGTCCCAAGTTGCTACTAGCGTGTTAGCGTTAACCGCTAAGTTTTGTGGAACACCTAAATTCACTTGCGTTAGTTGAGGTTGGTTGTTATAACCGCCCCCGTTTCCGTTTCCGCTTCCGCCACAAGCGACTAGGACTAGCGCACTTATAAGCATAAGTGCAAATACTAAACAAATTCTTACTTTGTTTCTCATTGTTGTTTTACTCCTTCTTAATTTTGCCTTGTATTTTAAAGGCATCAAACTTAGGGCAAATTTTTACCCTTACATTATATACAACGATTAACTAAAGCAAATTTGTAGTAATTTCCCAAAAAAAATTATTTTCCCTTAAATTTTTTTTCAACCAAAACACAAAACGCGGCTAGTAAAAACTAACCGCGTTTTTTTAACTCTCTATGAAGGTTCTAAGTTGTGGTGATACGCAAGCGCGCAGACATATAAATTTTTTAGCCTTGTGATTACGCCCGCAACTCTCACGCGCTAAACACTACCTGAAAACTGCGGAAGCACTTAGATAAAAAATTTATATGTCAAGCGCTCTGGTCTTTAAAAACTTTTTTATGCCAAACATTAGTGGCGCTAAGCCCAACACTAACATATAAGCTAGAGACCTAAATCGCTCTGCCCACACAATGCTTCGCATTCCGAAATAGTGCGGATATTGGTCTCTTATATCAGAGTTAGACAAGCCGCCCTCTCTTAAATAATCTTTGGCTTCACCAACACTAGATAAAATAGTACCCGAAATAGAAAACATATGAATAACATAAAGCAACGTGAATAGCGTTGTTAGTATGCCCGTGCCTATCAACACCCACGCAGCAATGCCCTTCATACTAGCGTGCATTGCCATAGCAATTGCCACGCCTTTACCTAAGAAAAATATAAACAAGGCAAAAAGAAGCGCCCTACTTAAAAAGCCCCCGTGATGCCCCCAACTAGCCCACGCACGATGGTGCCGCCACTCTGTGTGATAGTCGTTACCCACATTCTCTGGTATGTCAAAAACGCTGCCACTAATTGTCATAAGCCTTATCATTGCTATAAGTGTGATAACTGCACCAATCAAAAACAATACAGCCAACACAAGCCTAGGCCATTCTCTTTTTAAGTCCATAATAAGTCCTCCTACAAGGGAAAGCTTTGGCTTCCCTTTTAAAAAAAATTAATGCGCTATGTATGTTACATAACACATTAATTGTAGACAACTATTTACGCTTTTATACAATCAAGTCTCTCGCAAAATATTTTGTTGTATATTCTTGTAGATTTTAACTTTTAGTAGTGTTTAACTTTTTAGTAATACTAATTTGCTTTTAAGTTTGTCTTGGGGGACGGCTGTAATTATTATGAGTTTAACTTTTTAAAAGATTTTGAATAACTTCGTTTGCGGCGATTGCGCCGTCTGCGTTGGCTGTTACTATTTGCCTTAGGGGTGTTACACGGCTATCCCCCGCGGCGTAAATTGTTTTGATGTTGGTTTGTAGAGTTTTGTTTGTTTTGATGTAGCCGTTTTTGTTTAGTGATATGGTGTGCTTTACAAGGTCGGTTGATGGGTTCTGACCAATTGCTATAAAAAGTGCGTCTGTGTCTAGAGTTTGCGTATCGCCCGACTTTTTGTTTTTTACGACTATGCCATTTAAGGCTCTATCCCTTTCAATCAACTCTACTACTTCGCTGTTCCAAATAATTTCTATGTTGTTGTTTTTGAAAAGGGCGTTTTGAAGCACTTTTTGAGCGTTCAGTCTATCTGTCCAATGTATAAGCCTTACTTTACTTGCAAACTTTGCCCCGTGCAGAGCGTCTTCTACTGCTGTGTTGCCACCGCCCACAACTGTTATAATCTTACCTTTAAAAAAAGGCGCATCGCATACGGCACAGTAAGCAACCCCCTTGCCCGTAAGCGCGCCTTCGTTCTGCAACCCCAACTTTTTTGGGCTTGCGCCAAGCGCTAAAATAATATATTTTGCGTAGTAAGTGTTTTTGGCAGTTACAACTTTGCTAGGCTTGTTTGGCGCGTCTGCCGGGTACAGCGCCGTAACATTTTCGAATACAATTTTTGCGCCCGCACTTTTTGCGTGATTAAAAAATGATGTTGCCAACTGATAGCCCTTAATACTCTCAAACCCCGGATAGTTTGCAATCTCGGCAGTTAGCGCGGTTTGACCGCCCGGCATATTGCGCTCTAACACCAAGGCATTAACACCGCCCCTAGCCAAATATATACCCGCCGTTAAGCCAGCCGGACCACCACCTATTACAATACACTCGTATACATCAACATTTTTACTCATTCTTTCTCCTATAGTTGAACAAAGTCATATCATAACGAATTTGACGTTCCGCTTCGCGAATAATTCCTATTGCACGAAAAATGAAAATATAAATATTCTGCGAAGCAGGTGTAACCACTTTACACTTTACACTCTACACTTTACACTTGTGTAAAACACTCTACATTCAAAAAAACTGCACATAGGCAGTTTTTTGGTTCCTTATCTCTTTGAGAATTGAGATGCTTTTCTTGCTTTTTTAAGACCCGGCTTTTTGCGCTCTTTCTTTCTAGAGTCTCTTGTTAAAAAGCCCGCCTTTTTTAAACTTGGGCGTAAGTCTTCGTTTGCTAAAATCAGCGCACGAGAAATACCGTGCCTTATAGCACCCGCCTGACCCGTATATCCGCCGCCCCTTACGTTTACTTTAATATCAAACTGACCTAGGGTCTGAGTAAGTTCTAGCGGCTGCCTTACAATTAACTTCAAAGTGTCTAGCCCGAAGTAGTCGTCCATCGTTCTTTTGTTAATTGTTATTGCTCCGCTTCCGCCCGGCAACAATCTAACCCTAGCAACCGCACTTTTGCGCCTGCCAGTTCCCCAAAATGCAACTTGTTTTTTTAATGCTAATTTTGTCATATATATTTTTTAGTGAGCCAAGCCTTTACAAAGCCCAGCCACAAACCCTCCGAAAAAAACTCGTAATTTTTTATGCTTTACTCTTTGTCGTGCTTGTTGCGTATTTTTAAAACTTTAGGCTTTTGTGCGATATGCTCGTGTTGCTCGCCCGAATAAATGCGTAATTTTTTAAGCATTTTTCTGCCTAACTTTGTTTTAGGTAGCATACCCCTAACCGCTTCGTAAACAACAAACTCTGGCTTGTCTAGCATAAGATGTTTGTACTGAACGCGCTTAAGCCCGCCAACATATCCCGTGTGATAGATATGCTCTTTTTGCTCTAACTTTTTGCCTGTTAGTGCAACCTTATCTGCGTTTATAATAATTACGTGGTCGCCACAGTCCATATTTGGTGTGTAGATAGGCTTGTGCTTGCCACGCAAAATTGAAGCCACTTGAGACGCTAGCCTACCAAGTACAATACCCTCGGCGTCTACAATGTGCCACTCTTTTTTTATATCTTCTTTTTTTGGTATAAATGTTTTCATTGCTATTTGTAACTAACTCCATTTAAAAATTTTGTGCTTTAATTGCCTAAACCAAGGGGCTAAACTTAACCTAAACAACCAAATGCCGTACCGGACAAAACATATACAACGAATTTCTGTTTCGCTTCGCTACACAAGGAAATTCTTTTGTATAAGGTTTTGTCTGCGGATTGCTACACCCGCTTCGCTATAAGCAGTACTATATATTTTACAAAATTTTAAACAATAAGTCAACTGTTTTAACACAACTCAAGAAAAATATTTCAAAGAATTGAAACTGCGAATGGCAAGTTGAATTCAACAAATATTTTAATTTTAAATTGTTATATCGAAATAGGTGTGGCGGGCATAGGTGAATAATGTGCCGTTAGATAAGCGAGCGTGAGTATGGTTTGCACTTACTAACCTTATGTGATTTTTGCCTTGTCGTAGGTTTAGGTATTCTAGCCTTATGCTATTCCAAACAACGTCCCAGCCAAAATAATTATATATTACTCGAGTAAAATTTTGTTCTGTTTCGTGCCTTGTATAAACTCTGAAACTATTACTGTGGTGGGTACTCCACAAAAGTTGTTCGTATGTTAGCCAAAAGTGGTTTATTGCGGGAATTTCGTTTATATCTCTAACAGTTATAGTAAAATCGGCGTACTCGCTTGTGTAAACTACTAATCTACCGCCCCCTTGCAAAACTACCCCGCTATCGGCAGACTTAACCCTTACAACAGTTGCGCCCACTTGCAAATCTAAAACACTAAGTGAGATATCAGACCAAGCGTGACTTAGCAAACGTGTAAACTCTCTCTCGCCCTCTCTCTTTATATATACTCTGTAATGGTTGACAAAAGGGTGGGTTGTCCAACTAAGCCACCTATCAGCCAGCACAAAATTTATAGGCGCGCCTAGTGGAATATATTCTATCGCATTTACTCTTATAGTGTAGTATGCAGATTGAGAATCTGAAATAACTGTTAGTATACCATTATATAACACCGCCGAGCCTTCCCCCCTTGATGAAGTTATCCTAATAGTATTGTCACCCTTAACTAAACTTAGGTATTCTAATGGTATTTCGCTATCATATACTCTCGTTAAAAGCTGAAACTGACCATCTCTTTTAACATAAACTCTCTCTTCAAAAGCCCTTGTGTCTGAGTGCCACGATAAAGCACCAAGCAGCGTGCAAAAACCCGCTGGTCTACTAAGCACACTAAAATTTACGCCATCTACCCTTATTGTGTGTGTTGTTGGCTCAGAACTCTCAAACAAATGAATTTGCCTATCCAACAAAAATGGTCCGCCCAAAATTGTTACTCTTACAACGTTTTCGCCGTGTTGTAAGTTTAACTCACTAAGGGATATGTTGCTTCCTACACCTTTCGCAACATACGAAAAAGCAGACTGCCCCGCGTGCTTAACTTCTACCCTGCTTCTTGAAAAACCTGCATCTGTTTGCCAATATAGGTGCGTGTAGAATGTATTAAAATTTATTGGGCTTTGTATTTGTATGGGCTGGCTATCTGCAAACCCTATATCACTATCGTGCTTAAACTGCAAATCTAAATCTATAGTCTGCCCACTAACTAGCCACGTAAGAGCCATATTTACGTAGTTGCCCGTGCGCGAAAACCTTACTTGTTTGTCTACGCTATCGGCTGTGTAAAAATTGCCCACACGCGAAAACTCGAGAGTTGTAACAACTACAGGAAACGCGAACTCGATAGTAAAAGTAAAAACATTGTTATAAACAACTATGTGAAAGTGCTGTTTTAAAAAATCTAAAAACTCGTAATCTCTTAGTAAATATTCTATATCGGCTTCATCTACTTCTGGGTTGGTAGCACGCGCGTAAGATATTATGCCGTCCAGCGTTATAAAATAAGCCCCGTTTTGCATAGTATCAGACACTACACTCGGATTAAAAAAGATATAGTCTGTGTCTTTTCTGTTCTCGCTTTCTCTGCACGCAACCAAAACAACGGCAGACAAAACTGCCAAAACAATTACTAACAATAGTCTAAACGACCTTACCGATTTACTTACCCTTTTATTTCTCATTTTTTTATCCATTCCTATAATAGTTTTAAAGATTGCGCCCTTATAAAAATTACCCTACTAAAAATTCCTTTTCAAAAGTTCTGCGGGCGAGCGCCTAAGTGTTGCAACATATATTACTGTACTTATAACAACTATAAAGCCAACGGACAGCAAAGCCACAAAAATAAAACTACTTACTACATTTGCAAAACTAAAATTTAAAAGCACTATATCCCCCGCAAAACGTGAGACAACATCAGCAATAAGTAAAGACATACCAACAGCCAAAAGTTTTGCTATACTCATAACAAAAAGCAATTCGAAAAACAAAACCGCAAATAGCGTGCGCCCTTTCATACCCTGCGCTTTTAATATCCCTAAATGGCGCGCGTTTTTCTTAAACAGATAGTGCTTGTTAGATGTTATTATCAGCAGTATCACAAAAACAATCACGCCTATTACAAGTGTAAGAAAGTCTGAGACAAAAGTCTGCTGGTTTTGAAGCATTATAACTGAGGCTATAACACCCGCTTCTAGCATAGAGCCTATGCTTATATTCGGAAAAAGCGCGTTAACTTGCATAATCGTATCTTGCGTATATCTAAAATTTACAAGGCTTATATCTTGCACAATATGCCCGCCTGTAAATAGAGTTCCCCTTGCTATAAACAAAGTGTCTGCATCTTCGTTAAGCATTGCCGCCGCCCTATAATTAAACACGCCAACAACCCGAAGACTATCTGCCGCGTGCATAATAACCGCTTCTTGCTCTAGCACATCTGCCACGCTTAAATCTAAAATCTCTAGCACAAAACCGCAAATAACAACTTCCCCGCTGTAAACTGCCTCGCGCCCTGCTATTATAAAATTTTGGTTGTATCTATCCCTTAGCGCCTTTTTTATTAGCGGGGATATCAAATTTTCTGAACTCTCACAAACTATTTCTATAGGCAAAGAGACTTGCGGGGCAGGAATCACTTTTGTGCCACCTAAAACCAGCGCCGTGTTTGTCCAAACAAGGTGTCTGCGCTCTCTACTTACTACGTCCGATATATTATCTAAACTAAGCAGACTTTCTCTTTGAGCCTCGTTTAAGTTAGAAAGCAAAAACAATCTGTTTTGCTCTGTAAAACCATACAAATAACTATTCAAGCGCTCTCTAATACTGTTATAATAAGTTAGCGCGCTAAACACCAGCACAAAAGCAAACAAAAAAGCAAGCCCCACCCGCAAATACGCCAAAGCCTTTATACGTATGTTATAAACCGCCAATTTTACTATCTCAGTTATTCTCATATTTTTTCGAGCGAATTTTTCTGTATTCCGAGCGCCAAAAACATTCGGTTGCGTAGCAACCGCTTACACCGCCAAGGGCGGTCGGATTGTTTTAGCCGTAAGCGCGAAGATGTATGGCATTTTTGACCTTTGGATTGCCGTAGGCAAACAACCGGCAAAAATTCCATACTCTTCGCGCTAGTCTTCTTTCATAAGGTCTAGTGGATTAACCTTGCCTATGCGGCGCAAAAACAAAAAGTAAGAGGCAAATATTAGTACACTACTTGCTACAAACATTGCTAGTATTAGTGGAAAGTTTAGCGTGATTACAAACGGAAAATCGAACAGCGTCTCTGCTACGCTCTCATACCGCGTTAGTGTTAGCGTGCTTAACAAAATAGACAAGCCAAAGGCTAGTAAGAATATTGCGTAAAACACTATATAATATATAAGGGTTATTAAGTAAGAGCGCGCGCCTAAAAGTTTTAGCCTTGCAATAAATTCTGCCCTTACATTAAGCACAATTTTTAAACTGTTAAACAAAATTAAAAGCGCAACAATTATTACTAAAAAACTTAGCGTTAGCATTAAAATTTCTACTGCACGCGTTGTGCGCAGGTTTTCAAAAAAATAGTACGAGTCTAAGTTTGTAATGCCTAGCCTTGCCAACTGAAAATAAGCATCTACCATTCTTGATGTGTTTGCTACTTCTGCCACAAAATTAAGACTATCAAAATTGCTTGCCGGCACAGCATTTAGAACAAACTGCGCGGGCATAACAAAAAACGGAATATAGCCAAGCAAACATTCTCTGCTAACCGCGCCCCTATAATAAATGCCCCTTACGATAAATTGCGTGTTGTTATAACTATGCGTTATGGTTTTCCCAACAGAAGTTCGCAAATAGTTTGCAACTTCTATAGATATAAAAATGCTGTAAGCGCTTCCTTGCCGCACATTGTCGCCCGCATTCCAACTTCTGCCCGCTATAAACCTTGCGTTAGAAAAAGCGTAGGGCAATGTCCCCCGAAAGTAGTATGCTATCCCGCCACCAATTGTAGTGTTAGTAACTATGTCACGCACACCTTGCCCAACCTCTAGAGTTGTGTGCGCAAAACTAAGGCTCATCTCCGTTGTTATGTTATCGCCAAAAACCGATAGTTTGTCTACAACACCGCTTGCGCTTCTAAGTGCTGAAGCACTCGGCACGCTTATTAAAAACTCTCTGCCGGCGGGGTGTACTTCATCTAGCATATTGCCGTAGTTGTATCTATAACTATACGTAAAACTAAAAACCCCAAGCGCCAAAGAAAAAACCAATGCACTTGTCACCAAAAATAAAATGCATTGTCTGTAAATTTGTTTAATCTCGCCTGTAAAAAAATAAAACGCTTTAAACATAGTTTCTTTTAATGTTAAATTTTAAATGTTAAATGTTAAATTCCTACACTCAATTACAAAAAGCGTTTGAACAGTCTGCGGTTTGTATTTGCGAACAACTTGCTAATAATCTTGCCCGCGCTAGCGGGTGAAATCATTTAACATTAAAAATTTACCATTTAAAATTTAATGTTCTACAAGTTTTCCATCTTGCAGCCTTATAATGCGCTCTGCCAAATTTGCGTGTTCCATATTGTGTGTAACAAGTATAAGCGTTTTGCCTTGCTTATTTATATCTGCTAAAAGGTTTAGTACAATCTCAGAGTTCGCGCTATCTAAGTTACCGCAAGGCTCGTCCGCTAATATTATTTGCGGGTCGTTTGTTAATGCCCGCGCTAGTGCTACGCGTTGCTTCTCACCACCACTTAAAGAGCCAGCCGCGTTTTTAATTTTTTGCGTAAGCCCCACTAACTCTAGTAAATACTCTACTCTCTCTCGCCTTGCCCTGCCCTTAACCCCCGCAATAATAAGCGGGATTTCTATATTTTTATATACGCTATAGCGCGGCTCTAGATAAAAAGCCTGAAACACATAGCCAAACTTTTTGTTCCTAAGGCTTGCGCGCTCTCTCTCTAAAAGCCCGCTTGTCGCCACCCCACCAACAAAAATCTCACCACTAGTAATATCATCTATCTGCCCAATCACATTTAAAAGCGTAGACTTACCAGAACCCGACGGACCAACAACCGCCACATACTGCCCACTAGCAATATCCAAACTAACTCCATTAAGCGCATAAAAATCTTTAAACCGCTTCACTACATCTTCGACTTGTATCATACATAAAATATTATACCACAAATCTCAACCCTTGTAAAGATAAAACACAGTCAAAAACAGAAAAAATGCTACCGCGAATTTTTTGCGATAGCATTTTATATATCTACTTACTTTCTGCCGGCTCTGTCTGAGATGATTTTTTCTGAGATGTTTTTTGGTACTTCAAAGTAGTGTGAGAATTCCATTGTGAATGTGCCTCTGCCTTGTGTGCGAGAGCGTAGGTCTGTTGAGTAGCCGAACATCTCTGATAGCGGAACTTGTGCGTTGATTATTGATGTTCCCATATCTGTTTCTGTGCCTAGTATGTTTCCGCGCTTTGAAGACACTTGCCCCATAATGTCCCCCATATTGTCTTCTGGCACAACAACTTCTACTTTCATTATTGGCTCTAGTAAAACAGGGTTTGCTTTTTTAAACGCCTCTTTAAACGCCATAGAACCAGCAATTTTAAACGCCATTTCCGAACTATCTACATCGTGGTAAGAGCCGTGAACAAGCGTAATTTTATAGTCTACAACCTCATAGCCCGCAAGTATACCGCTTTGCGCCGCTTCTTTTATTCCGTTGAAAACTGGCTGGATATATTCTTTTGGAATAATACCACCAACAATCTTGTCTACAAACTCTGTACCCTTACCCGGCTCGTTTGGCTCTAGTTCTATCACAACGTGACCATACTGACCCTTACCGCCCGTTTGCTTTGCGTGCTTATGCTCTTGAGATACTTTAGCCCTAACAGTTTCTCTGAAACTTACTTGCGGGTTACCTACAGTTGCCTCAACTTTAAACTCGCGCTTCATTCTGTCTACTAAAATCTCTAAGTGTAACTCACCCATACCAGCGATAATTGTCTGACCCGTTTCTTTATCTGTGTAAGTTTTAAACGTTGGGTCTTCGCTTGCTAGTTTTATAAGCGCGTTAACCATTTTCTCTTGCATAGCCTTAGACGATGGCTCTACCGCAACGCTTATAACTGGGTCTGGGAAATCTATGTTTTCTAGTAAGATTTGTGTCTTTTCGTCGCAAAGCGTGTCGCCTGTTATTGTGTCTTTTAAACCAACAACCGCACCAATCTCACCCGCATAAAGCCCATCTACTTTCTCGCGCGAGTTTGCGTGCATTTTGAAAACGTGCGATATGCGCTCTTTTTTAGACTTACTAGAATTATATACGTAAGAACCCGCGCTTAAAACACCCCTATAAACCCTAACAAACGTAACCGCGCCAACGAATGGGTCTGTTGCTAGTTTAAAGGCAAGGGCTGCTAGCGGCGCTGTGTCATCTGGCAGTATTGTTATAGGCTCGCGCGACTTATAGTCTTCTGCTTGTATGCCTTTTATATCTGTAGGCGCTGGTAAATAATCTATAACAGCGTCTAACATTTTTTGAACACCTTTGTTTTTGTAAGACGAGCCACATAAAACAGGCGTTACTTTCATTTCTAAAACTGCCCCCCTAAGCGCCTTTTTAATCTCATCTACAGTTATAGGCTTTTCTTCTAAAAGTTTTTCCATAATAGCATCGTCGTGCATAGATACAAAGTCTAGAAGTTTTTCTCTATACTCTTCCGCCTGCTTTTTTAAGTTTTCTGGTATGTCTCTAACTTCAACTTCTTTGCCGATGTCGTCTTTATGATAGTAGGCTTTCATCTCTACTAAGTCTACAACGCCCTCAAACTCGTGTTCTTGCCCGATTGGCAGTTGGATAGCAAGCGGGTTGGCTTTAAGCCTCTCGCGCATTTTATCCATAACATTTAAAAAGTTAGCGCCCTCTCTGTCCATCTTGTTAACGTACGCAAGGCGCGGAACTTTATATTTGTTTGCTTGGCGCCATACAGTTTCCGATTGTGGCTGAACCGCACCCCTAGCACAAAAAACCGCAATAGCCCCGTCTAAAACACGTAAAGAGCGCTCTACTTCTACAGTAAAGTCTACGTGACCCGGCGTGTCTATAATATTAATTGCGTGGTCTAACCACTGAGTTGCTGTTGCCGCAGATGTGATTGTAATACCTCTCTCTTGCTCTTGCGCCATCCAGTCCATAGTAGCAGCGCCATCGTGAACCTCACCTATCTTGTGGGTTCTGCCCGTAAAGAATAAAATGCGCTCTGTAGTCGTGGTTTTACCCGCATCTATATGCGCCATTATTCCAATGTTTCTTGTTTTATCTAGTGTAAACTTTCTAGGCATAAATGTACCTCTCTTTTTAATTTATACTTTTTTCGTGTGGTCGGCTTTTTGTAAGCCACCTAAAATAACGAATGCTTCACCCGCTTTTCCGATAATTACTATAGCGCGAACTATAGCGCGAAAAATTTTCAGAATACCAGATTTATTACATTTCTTCCGATGTCAGATTTGTTACCACCTGTAATGAGCGAAGGCTCTGTTTGCATCTGCCATTTTGTGCATTTCTTCACGGCGCTTTACTGACGCGCCCGAGCCGTTAAATGCATCCATAATTTCGTTTGCTAGGCGTTGGTCCATAGTTTTTTCGTTACGCTTTCTAGAAAAGTTTGTAAGCCACCTTATCCCTAGGGTTTGGCGGCGGTCTGCCCTTATATCCATAGGAACTTGATAAGTCTGCCCACCAACACGGCGCGCCTTAACTTCTACGCTTGGCTTGATATTTTCCATTGCTTTTTCGAATATTTCTAAAGCCGGCTTGCCCATTTTTGCTTCCATCTTAGCAAAAGCAGAATAAACAATTTTCTGAGCCGTACCGCGCTTTCCATCATACATTATCTGATTAATTAATTTTGTTACAACTTTTGTTCCATACATCGGGTCTGGTAAAACATCCCTTTTAGGAACACCTGAACGTCTTGGCATATTATATTACTCCATTATTGCAAAGTGTAAAGTGTAAAATGTAAAGTTTTTACACACATTATAACCTACACTTTTTAACAGTTTGCAATTTAGTTTTTTACGATTTTTGCAAATTGATTTTGCTAGCGCTAGCGGTGAAACCACTTTACACTTTGCACTTTACAATTTACACTTTAACTATTTTGGTTTTTTAGTCCCGTACTTACTACGCGACTGTAATCTCTTAGCAACACCCGCTGTATCAAGCGTGCCTCTTATAACTTTATAACGAACACCCGGCAAGTCTTTAACCTTACCGCCTCGTATTAAAACAACGCTGTGTTCTTGCAAGTTATGACCCTCGCCCGGTATATACACAGTCGCTTCCATTTTATTTGTAATTCTAACTCTTGCAATTTTTCTCATTGCAGAGTTTGGCTTTTTTGGCGAAGTAGTTGTAACAGACAAACATACCCCTCTCTTTTGCGGGTTAGACTGAAGCGCTGGCGCTTTTGGTCTTTTTGTTCTGTCTACTCTGCCTTTTTTGATTAACTGATTAACTGTAGGCATACAATATTTTTTAAGTCTTATGTGCGGCGTTATACTTCGTCAGTTTTTACATTTCGCTCAGTCACGTACGCCAAGTACGCTCCTTCGCGAAGCCGCAAAAACGACGACCGAGCCGTAAACCGTAAGGTTTTAGCCTTTTGCGATAGCAAAAGCGTCAAAAGGCGAGGTGTCTTACTTGCACCTAAAACTTAAAAATCTCTCCTTAATTATAGATTTTTATACTTTTATTATGCGCTTAAAAGTCTAGGTGCAAGTTAGACAAGGAAAGGTGCGTATTGGCGAAGTGCCGCGTACTTAGCGTACGCAAACAAGCCAAACGTAAACCTTGACGAAGTAATAACGCAGCACATAGGCTTTTAAGATTTCAGAATACCACACACACCACACGGACGGTCAATCTCAAGCACCTGACCCAGCCACTCTTTAGAGTTTGCGTACCAGACCTTTATAGCCCTATCTCGCGGGTTTGTGGTATTGTGTCCTTCTATTGCTGTTATAACCTTGTTAAAAAAAGTGCTGTCCACATTTTTTGCAACAATTACACCGCTAATGTTACCAAAAAATATTTCTCTAAGCACCTGCTTTTGCCCCATAACTTTTTTAGGGCTAGCCTTTAACAATTCTAAAATTTCTTGTTCCATTTTTAATTAGTGTAAGGGCATTACCCTTTTCACCTTTGCATTTAAAAACCTAAAACTTACATCGATTTTTCAGCACGCGACATAAATTTTAAGTACCCTTCATTATACCAAATTAAAAAAAATAAGTCAAATGTTTAACAAAACTTTTTTTATTTTCACTTCTGGTCGTGCAAAATTAAAAAACAAAAAGGCTTACAATGAAGCCTTTGCTCGTGACTACTTGCTCGTGACTACTTATTAAATACTAGCATTTCTTTTTGGGCTTGGACTAAGTTGTAGTAGATTCCTTTGTGGTTTAGGAGTTGTTCGTGGGTGCCGCTTTCGGCGATTTTGTTGTCTGCTATTACTACTATTTTTGTTGAATGCCGTAGGGTTGATAGTCTGTGGGCTATTGCAAATGTGGTTCTGTCTTTGGTTAGGGTTTGTAGTGCGCCTTGAATATCTTTTTCGGTTTCTGTATCTAGGGAGCTTGTCGCCTCATCTAGCACTAGTATTTTTGGGTTGTGCAAAAGCGCCCTTGCAATAGATATACGCTGGCGCTCACCCCCTGATAGCGTGTAGCCTTTCTCGCCCACTATTGTGTTGTAGCCATCTTCTAGTTTTATTATAAACTCGTGCGCGTTTGCAAGCGTTGCCGCCGCGATGATTTCTTCTTCGGTTGCATCTGGCTTAGAATAACTTATATTCTCTAGTATGCTTCCGCTGAACAAATAATTATCTTGCATAACCATACCTAACTGAGCGCGCAAACAATCTTCGCTTATATCTTGCAAGTTAACATCATCTAGTAAAATCTCGCCCGAATCTGGCGTGTAAAGGCGCATTATAAGCGAGACCAAAGTAGATTTTCCAGCGCCCGTCTTACCAACAATGCCTATCATATCGCCCTTTTTTGCAGACAGCGAAACATCGTTTAGTATGGTTTTATACGGCTTGTAGCCAAAGGTTAGGTTGTTGATATCTACTTGCCCTTCAATCTCTAGCGTTTTGTTATCTTTTGGCTTGTAGTCTGGCTCATCTAATATCTCGAAAATCTTATTAGCGCTTGTCATACTCTCAGCCATCCAGCGCGGTAGGTTTGCCGCGTTAACAAGCGGGTCGAAAAGCATACCCGCAACTATATAGAAAAACAGCACTTCGCCAATAGTCATATTGCCCGCAAAATATTGCACCCCGCCGTAGTATAGCGCTATAAACTGCCCTATAAAAACAAGCGCCATTAAGTATGGGTGAATGTAGTGCCAAATTTTTTCGTTAGATTCTGATATGTCGCGTAAGTTCTCAGACGTCTTTACAAAGCGCTCTACTTCGCGCTGTTCTGTCCCGAAAACTTTAACGACACGTATGCCCGAGAGTATATCTACAAGCGTATTAGTAGACTTGCTTCCCGCCGCCCATTGCTTGTTATAGCGCTTGCGCATATACTTAAAATAGCGGTTAAGCGCAAAAATTACGATTAAAAGCGGCACAACAATTATAAGCGCCATAACCCAGTTTAGCCAAAGCAAAAGCGCCAAAATTAAAACTGCCAAAATAACTTGATTAATTGCGTGAACAAGTTCGAACGTTAGAAAGCGGCTTATGCGCTCTGTGTCTGATACTGTGCGGTTTATAATAGCACCCGTGCTTCGCTTGCTGAAGTTTTTTATACTAAGCGCTTGCACCTTGTTAAATAAAGATTGCCTCAAGTCGCGCGCAATGTTATGACCCATCAAGCCGTTAACAAGATTTCTTATGCCGTGCAAAATAGAGCGTATAAAAATCAGCCCCAGCATAAACCCGATAACCATAAAAAATGCTGTAAGCGTATCACTATGCGACAAAAACGGGAAAAGATTTGTTATAACAAGGCTAACATCGCTTTGCTCGTAAATCGGGCTTAAAAAACTATCAATTAGGTGTGTGTTAAAAAACGGTATGCCAACAATAATTATGTAGGTTAAAATATTAAGCCCAACAATTGCCGCTACGTGCTTTCTGTACCCGCGCATTAGCCTTACCATTTTGCCGAACGTACCCTTTCTAATACTTGCATCTTTTTTGCGCTCTTCTTCTTTTACATCTTCGTCTTCATCGAACAGTTGTAGCCAACTTTGGTCTATGCCTTCGCTAACCGCACCGCTTGCCCCGACAACCACATCACTACTACCTACCACATCTGCACCACCACTTGCCGTATCTCTTGCCACACCGCCAACACCTTTTGCTTTCTTTTTTGCGTGGTTAAAGTATTTTGTGAAAACAGAAAAGTGCGTAGAATATTTGTTAGAAAAATTACAAACTATGTGATACTCACCATTTATTTTAGCAAGCAAACTACAAATCCCTATGTTCGCTTCTACCTTAAACTTTTCTATATCCAAAACACAGTAAGACTTTACAACTTCACCATTCTCAGCAACATCTATCCGAGTCCCCAAATAGATAAATCTACCCTGTACAAGAGTCCCATCAACACCTAAATTAAATTGTAATTCTTTCTTAGACATAAGTTATTTTGGTTTAAAGTGTAGGTTAAAATTGTAAAGTGTAGAGTGTAAAGTGTAAAGTGGTTAAACTCATTAGTTGCTTTACTTTTGAACAGTCAGAGTTTTGTGTTTTTCGCATTTTGCTTTTTAAAATATTGCCCGCGCTAGCGGGTGAAATCACTTTACACTTTACACTTTACATTTTACATTAATCAAATGTACATCTCGAGCATTTTTATGCTACCCTTATCCAACTTCGTGTAGTCTGATATTTCGTATCTGTTTGCGTCTTGGTCTATTATTTTTAGTCTGTTTTTGCCTAGTTTTATTATGTTTCTGTATGTATCTGCAACCGCGAAATCTAGTTTGCCTTTGTCTGTTGTTACTTCCCAGTAAGAAAAACCGTAGCGCTCTTTTATTGTGTTTATTTTTGTTATGATGGGCGAGAAGTATACGCGCTTAAGTTCTGCCCCCAAAAGTTGCCTAGTGGTCTCATCGAAAAGCATTATATCTTTAATAATACCCACTTCATCATCATCTTTAAAAACCGAGATGTACTCTGTTGGCGTAACAAACGGAAAAGCCCTATGTAATTTTACTACACCCTCTGGCTTGTCGCACTCGTCCTTTGCCTTATCCGCCCCCTTGTCAGACTTTTTACTTGCCTTATCTTTAGCAAACTTTTTTTCATCTTCTTTTCGCTTTGCTTTTTGTTGTTCGCTCTCTACCCACTTGCAATATAAAAGCCCGCCTTCAGTTTTAGAAAACTGCGCATTCTCAGGCGTTAAATAATTAATCTTACTTGTTTTAAAAATACTTTCCATATATTTATCCTTTAAATTTTACCGAGATGTCTATTGTTAATTTTTACTATGTTCCCTATTCACAAAGCAAGGATTAAAGTTCTAGGTGCAAGTTAGACAAGGAAGTCTGCGGCTTCGCGAAGGCGCGTACTAGGCGTACGCAACTGAGCGAAACGTAAAGACTGACGAAGTATAACGCAGCACATAGGGCTTTAATCATTCATCTTCCATTAAGTTATCTATATCAAGAATATTCTCACTCGCTTCCATTTGAAGCCCAAACAACCTTGCGTAGATGCCACCATTTTGCATAAGTTCTTTATGCGTACCTGCTTCGGCTACGCGCCCTTCATCTATAACAATTAAACTATCTACATCTTTTAGCGTGCTTAGCCTATGCGCTATTGTTATTGTGGTTTTGTTTTTAGATAGGTTTGCTATTGCGTTTTGAATGTTTTGCTCTGTTTGCGTATCCATAGCGGCTGTTGCTTCATCTAGTATTAGTATGCTAGGGTTTTTAAGTATCGCGCGCGCTATAGATATCCTTTGCTTCTCACCGCCCGAAAACTCTTTGTTGCTTGTTACGTAAGTCTCGTACCCTTCCGCAAGTTTAACAATAAAGTTGTGACAGTCTGCAATTTTAGCGGCTTCTATAACCTCTTCGCGAGTCGCGCTTGGTCTGCCATACCTTATGTTTTCTAAAACCGTGCCGTTAAAAAGGTAAATTTCTTGCGAGACAATAGCCATTGCTTTATGTATGCACTCTAATTTATAGTCTTTAATATTTGTGCCATCTACCAAAACTTCGCCACTTGTTGTGTCGTACAACCTGAATATTAAGTTTACAAGTGTAGACTTTCCAACGCCCGACTTGCCCACAATACCTAAGTTTTTGCCCGCTTCTAGTTTAAAATTAATGCCTTTAAGTATGTCTTTATTTTTGTTGTAGTAAAAGCCAACATCACTAAATTCTACATCCCCCCTAATTTCACGAGCAATCGCATCTGGCTTCTCTTGCACGCTTGGCTCGCTATCTAATATCTCGAACACGCGCTGTGCAGATGCCAAACAATCAGACCACCACTTACCCACTTCCGACAAAAAGTCTAGCGGACCAAGCGCTAGGGCTAGCAAAAGCGTAAACGTAACAAAACTTCCAAAACTTATGTTGCCCTCTATTACTTGCCAACCGCCAAGCCCCCACGTTAGTATTGTTGCAAGCCCGATTATAAAAAGCAACACCGGGTAGTAACCCGCCCCCGCTTTATGAACATCGAAGTTTGCGTTTCTTAAAGAAACATTATTACCCCTAAACTTTTGGTTCTCTTCTTTCTCTTTGCCAAACGCCTTTATAACAAGTTTGCCTTCTAAACTGTCGGTTAGTTGTGCGTTAAGGTTATGCTCTTTAGAATATGCCTTTACGTTCATCTTTTCGTAAATTGCGTTTATAACTAAAAGCGATATAAAGCCCAAAGTAAATACGCCAAACACAACAAGCGCAAGCCACCAACTTATTACAAACATAGCAACACCTATGCCCACCATCATCATACTTGTAATTATTATCCACGGCAAGCCATCTACAAAAAACCAATATAGTATGTTAGCGTCTTGCGTAACGCGTGTCATAAGCCCGCCCGTTTGGCGCGACACAAAAAAGCCAAGCGACAAACGCTGCATAGATGTAAACGTAAGCGCCTTTATATCGTGAACCACCCGCGCACCTACAATACTCATAAGTAAGCCTTGTATCATCATAAACACAGCGCGGAAAAGCCTTATCACAATTAACAGCAACACAAAAAGCCCGATGTATCTGTAGTGATAAAAGTTGCCGTCCTCACTTAAAACCTGCTCGAAAATTAAGTTACCAACCAACAGTGGCACTACAATAAGTAAACTTGTTGCAATTGTGCTTGCAAGCACTTGCCAAAATACGTAAGCTTTATAGCGCTTAAAAAAGAAAAGCAAGCGCCTTGTAATAGTACTGCCCTTCATACACTTTGGGCAAACCTTGCGCTCTATATCTGGATATCTGCTTTTACACTCACGGCAATACGCACCCCGCTCATCAATAAAATCTGCTTTTGTTATCGGCTCGCCTGCTAACACTTTGTTACAAACGCGCACAAATACTTCCATATCAAACTGAAGCGTGTTTGTGTAATAACATAAAACTTGCTTGTCCCCGCACTTAAGCGTAGCAATAATTCTGCCGGTAGAGATAAACTGCTGGTTTTCTAAACTTTCTATGTCCGCTAGGTCAAATTCTTTATAGCCCTCTATCTCGTACTTAAAATCTATACTCGGGTTTTTGCTTCCCAAACTTCTAGACACACCGCCCCTTTTATAGTTATGTATATACCGCCCATAAATACAAAAAAGCCGAGTGGCACTTAAAATTATATAAGTGTCGGCATATTCGTTATCACTATCAATATCCGACTTAACAAAAACGACTTCGTCGCCTTTAAAAAAGGCACTATCTAAATCTACCCCTTTAACCTGTAAAATATCTGCTATCTGCTTTGGTAGCCCCCGCATAAATTCTTCCTTATATATAGTTATCTAAATTTGGTTATCTAAATTCTATGTGTAGTTGTTTTCCTAACCCACTAGCAACACGCTGTATAAACTCTAAACTGGGTGCGTGCTTGCCGTTTTCAAATCGGCTTAAATGGCTTTGCTTAACCCCTACTTTATCTGCTAATTCTTGTTGTGTAATATTTTGCTGAATTCTAGTTTCTGCCAACTTCTTAGCCAGCATTTTTTCTAATTGTATCTTTTCGTATTCTAACCTAACAATAGGGTCTTTAAGTTGCTCTTTTTTCCATTCTTGAAATGTCATCATATTATTTAAACCTCCTTTCATAATCTTTTTTATATGTAATGGCTTTCTCTATCTCGCTTGCTGGCGCTTTTTGAGTTTTCTTTATAAAGCCATTTGTTACTATAATTTTTTTGCCAACTTTAAAAAAATACAATATCCTTGCATTGTCCCCAGAACATTGTATCCTAAATTCAAAAATGCCGTCTTTCAAAGGTTTTGAATGTGGCTCTCTTAAGTTGCCCCGTACTCTTCCACGTAATCAAAAAAGTCAACAACTTTAGCACGGAACTTTTCATTTAAAGTATCCAAAAAATCGTAAACTGGTCGTTTACCATTTTCTGTTTCATAGTATACTATTTTCCAACTGTTCATTATATATAGTATATACCAAACTTGTCATAAAGTCAACTGTTTTTATAAAATTTTTCTAGAAAACAACTTTTAAATTGCTAACTTTCTGTGCCTAGTAAGAAGTCTACAGTTACATCAAAAAATTTGGCAAGGCGGATAAGTGTGTCTAGGCTTGGCTCTCGCCTACTATTTTCCCAATTTGCAACCGCCGCGTGTGACACGCCAAATTCTTTTGCAAACTCTCTTTGTGTTAAGCTATTCTGTTGTCTAAGTTCTTTTAAAACTTGCCCTAATAAATTTTTCATAGTGCAAGTATAACATACCGAAAGCAAAAATGTTTGCCCTTGCTTTCATTTTGTTACCAAAACGCTTGACATTTTATTGTAAAACCTTTATACTGTTGGTATCAAATTGAAAGCATAAACAAAAGGAGAAATAAACAATATGGAAATTTTTGCTGAAAGGCTTAGGTTGTTAAGGGTTAAGGCGGGGCTTAGTGAGGCGCAACTAGCAAAGGAGTTGGGCTTTAGCGCTAGTGATATTAAAAATTATGAGGCTTGTAAAAGCGTGCCAAAAATTAGGCGCGTTATAATAATTGCCGATTTTTTTAACGTAACGACAGACTACTTAGTAAACACAAAAAAATACCAACAAACCCTTAAAAAAATTTTTAGAGAATAGCAACTAAAATTGGTTGTATGCTTATGTTTTAAACCAGCACTAGCGCGGTTGTTAGTTAGAGTATGCGGTTAAATCTAACCCTGCTATGTTTTCGCCTTTTACAAAGTGGAAGTAGCCGGCAGAGGCTATCATTGCGCCGTTGTCTGTGCATAGGTTTATTGGTGGCATAACTAGGTTTATACCTTTTTGGGCGCATATCTCACCTAGGCTAGCGCGCAGATATGCGTTTGCGGATACCCCGCCCGCTATTGCAATTGTGTTAATTTTGCTTCCATTTTGGTTTACATATTCTAGCGCCCTTAGCGTTTTTATAACAAGTATATCTATTGCTGCTTTTTGGAACGACGCGGCAACATCTGCCTTTTTTAAGGGATAAGCGTTAAGCGATGAGCGATGAGTTTTTTCAGTTGCTTTGCTAGATAAATTAGCCCCTTGCCCCTTACCACTGTTCGCTGTTCGCTGTTCCCTGTCCGCTGACTTCAGTCCGCTGTTCCCTGAACCCTGACCCCTGTCCGCTGTCCGCTGTTCGCTGTTGTGCACATAATTTATTACTGCCGATTTTAGCCCAGAGTAAGAAAAGTCTAGGCTGTTGTCATCTAGTAGCCCTCTTGGAAATTCTATATTCGGCTCGCCCTTTTCTGCCATTTTTTGTATGGCTGGTCCGCCCGGGTAGCCTAACCCTAGCACCCTTGCAATTTTATCAAACGCCTCGCCGCAAGCGTCGTCTCTTGTTTGCCCTAGCACTTTGTGCTTGTTATAATCTGACACCAAAACAATTTGCGTATGCCCGCCACTTACAAGCAAACACAAAAAGGGCGGCTTTAAATTGTTGTCTGCTAGATAACAACTTGCTACGTGTCCGTCCATATGGTTTAGTGCAACAAGCGGAATGTTGTTTGCGTAGGCTAGTGTTTTAGCAAAAGTTGTACCAACTAAAAGCGCCCCTAAAAGACCCGGTCCGTTTGCTATTGCAACCGCGTCTATGTCGCGTATGGTTAAGCCCGCCTTATCCATTGCCTCTTTATAAACTGTTGTTATAGACATTGTGTGGTTTCTGCTAGCAATCTCTGGCACAACCCCGCCGTAAAGTCTGTGGATTGGTATTTGCGTGCTTATTACGTTGCTTAAAATTTCTTTGCCGTTTTTAACAACTGAGATAGCCGTTTCATCACACGATGTTTCAATTCCTAAAATATTCATAATATTACTCTAATAAAAAGCTTTCTATTAAGGCCTCTAACTCGCCATCTAGTACTGCTTGTACATTTGAAGTTTCGTAGCCAGAGCGGTGGTCTTTCACCATTTTGTAAGGGTGCAGTACGTAAGAGCGTATTTGGCTACCCCATTCTATTTTGCGCTGTGTGCCTTTTAAATCTTTAATATGCTCTTTTTGTTGCTCTTGCATTAATTTTATAAGGCGCGACTTTAATTCTTTAAGCGCGTGTTCTTTGTTTTGTAGTTGGCTTCGCTCTTTTTGGCATTGCACGACTATACCCGTTGGCAAGTGGGTTATTCTAACGGCACTCTCTACCTTGTTAACATTTTGCCCGCCAGCCCCGCCCGCACGGAATGTATCAATTTTTAAATCTTTCGGCTCTATTTCTAAGCCCTTTGGTTTACTAGTTTTACCGCCCCCTAAGGTATTGCCCCCTAAAGAGCCACCCCCAAAAAAGTTGGCTACTGTATCATCTATTTGCGGTATAACCTCTACCGCCGCAAAACTTGTGTGGCGGCGGTTTCCACTATCGAAAGGCGATATTCTCACAAGCCTATGCACGCCCATTTCTGCCTTTAAAAAACCATAGGCAAACTCGCCCTCTATTAAAAGTGATACCGACTTTATACCAGCCCCATCGCCCGCTTGCTCATCTAACACCGTAACATTATACTCTTTACTTTTAGCGTACATCGTGTACATACGAAGTAGCATTTGCGCCCAGTCGGCACTATCTGTGCCGCCCGCGCCCGCTTGTATAGACAAATAAGCGTTAGATAAATCGTACTCGCCACTTAGTATGCTTGTTACGTAAAGTTTTTTAACAGTAGCCTCTATAGACTGAAAAGAGTTATGCAAACTGCCAAGTAGCGTCTCATCATCATCTAAAATGTCTAAAAATTCGGCAATTTCTGCAAGGCTGTTCTCTGCCGCTTCAAACCGACTTATAACCTTTTCTAAAAAACTTGCGTGCTTAAAGGCTTCGAATGTTTCTTTACCAACGTGTATTACACCGCTCTCACTCTTAACTTTTATGCCTTGTAATTCGGCTTTTAAGTTTTCTAAGTCAAAGAAACTCCTTTGCTTTTTCAAGCATTGCCAAGCAATTTTTTATTCTCGTTTTTAAAACAATTTTATCAATCATAAAATCAAAATGTTAAATTTTAAATGTTAAATGTTTAATTGTTTCACCGCTGGCGCGAGCAAGTTTATAATTTCAAATTGCTTACAAATACATATTATTTGACTGCTCAACCGCAAAGGCTTTAATGTGTTTAGCAATTTAACATTTAACATTCAACATTTAAAATTAGTTGTTAATTATTTCCATTAAGTCTCTTAGGGCTACTCTAAACTTGTTGTCTTTATGCTCTTCCACTTGGTTTCTTGCGTGCATTATGCTTGTGTGGTCGCGCCCGCCTATTATTGCGCCTATACTTGCAAGCGGAATTGCAAGCAGTTCTGATATTAGATATATGGCTATAAAGCGCGCCTCTACAATTTCTTTTGTGCGCTTTTTGCCTACGATATCATCTTTACTTATTCTGAAATATTTGCTTACTTTTGTTATTATCTCATCTGCTGTGAGAGAATCTTTTGGCGTGTTGTCTGAATAGTCTGCTAGCGCCTCTTTTGCAATCTCAAGGGTCGGGTGAGCGCCACGCCCAACAAGCGACGAAAACGCAATAACGCGCGATAGCATACCCTCCATATCCCTTATGTTTGTGCTTGTTTTTTGCGCTATAAACTCTAGCACATCTTTTGGAACATTTGCGCTTGCCTCGTGCGACTTTGTTTGAAGTATTGCTATGCGTGTCTCTAAGTCGGGTGGCTGAATATCTACTATAAGCCCCCACTCTAGCCGTGTTCTGATACGCTCTTCTAGTGGGTGTATATCTTTTGGGCGGCGGTCTGAGCTTATTATTATTTGGCGACTTGACTGGTGAAGCTCGTTGAAGACGTTAAAAAATTCTTCTTGCAAGCCCGTTTTGTCTGCAATAAACTGTATGTCATCTATCATTAAAACATCTACATTTCTGTACTTCTTTTTGAATGGCGAGGCGTCCTTTTTTTGTGTGCGTATGTACGATATAAAGTCTTCTAAAAAGCGCTCGCAAGTCACATACAACACGTTTAGATTTGGCTTTGTGGCTTTAATCTCGTTGCCTATTGCGTTCATTAAATGGGTTTTGCCAAGCCCTACATTTCCGCAAATAAAAAGCGGGTTAAACTTTTTACCCGGCTCTTCCGCTACTGCGCGCGACGCCGCCTGTGCAAACTCGTTAGATTTGCCCACAACAAAACTAGCAAACGTATAGCGCTGGTTAAACATATTTATAGTGGGCTGGGGCGTATTTAAAGGATTTGTCTGCACCGCTTTTACACGGCGCCCATTAGACATAGCAATCTCACTTTGGTTTTGAGCATCGCCACCGCCACTTTCCCCCACTAGTAAATCTACATAGTCTTGCCTTTGCTCTTCCGTTATAACTTCTATTACAAAAGATGTATGCTGACCTAGGTCTGTTGCTTCTCTAATCAGTTCTGGCGCAAGCCCTTTGGCTATTACCCCCCTGCTTCCGTCACTAGTTTTTTTGCTTCCTGCCTTGCTTTTTTTGGGCGCTTTAGCAAGCCCCTCGCGCGAAGACCACTTTTTTAAAATGGCTTCTTTGCTGGCTTCGTTTATGCTCTCTTCTATAATACGCTTGAAGTTGTTAATAATAACAGCCCGTACTTGCTTAGAAGATGCAACAAGCACTAGTTTGTTATCTATTACACATAGTGGCTCTAATGACTTAACCCAAGTATCAAAAGACACACTATTAATTTGGCTCTCAAGCCTCAAAAGCGTATTTGCCCAAAGTTCCATATTTTTCAATGTTAAATTTTAAATGTTAAATTTTAAATTGTTTCACGCTGTCGCGAGAAAATTTACTTGCAAATTGCGTGAGAATACAAATTGCTGGCTGTTCAAAAGTAAACGCATTAAATGTTTGCAACAACTATTCATTATTCAATATTCATTATTCATTAGTAAGCCTTTGGCTCGCCAAAGGCTTACTCTTCTTCTTCTTCCTCTATTAGTTCGGCTTCTGGTGGGGTTACTGCTACTGTAACTACCTTGCCCTCATTTTTAATGCGCATTAGTCTTACGCCCTGCGTATCGCGACTGATTTTAGAAATTTCTTTTGCGTTCATTCTTATAACTACGCCGTTGTCTGCAATAACCATCAAGTCGTCATCTTCTCTAACTTGCTTTAAGCCTATCAGCCTGCCCGTTTTTTCTGTAAACTTACCAGCTTTCACGCCTTTACCAGAACGCGACTGTAAGCGGTATTCTTCAAGTTCGCTTCTCTTGCCGTAGCCATTTTCTGTTATCGTAATAATTTGGTGACCATCTTTAACAACGCACATATCTACAACATAGTCATCATCACCAAGTTTCATAGACCTAACACCCGCCGTGTTTCTGCCCATAGCCCTTACGTGTTCTTCACTAAACCTTATGCACTTGCCCTCAAAACTTGCAACAATAATCTCATCTCTGCCGTTAGACTTTTCTACCGCTATAAGTTGGTCGCCCTCGTTTAGTTTAATTGCTATTTTACCCGTTCTGTTTATGCGCTCGAACTCTTTTAGGCTTGTCTTTTTAATTAGCCCGCTTCTTGTTGCCATAATTAAGTTGCCCACATTACGCTCTTCTAGTGGTATTACCGCCGCAACTCTCTCATCTTCCTCTAAGTTTAGCAAGTTAACAAGCGCACGCCCCCTAGCAGATTTAGAGGCCTCTGGTATCATAAACGCCTTTATGCAGTATACGCGCCCCTTGTTTGTAAAAAACAATACATCATCGTGCGTACACGCCGTAAACATCTTAACAACAAAGTCTTCTTCTTTTGGCTTATGACCCTTAGCACCCTTTCCGCCCCTGCGCTGTGTTCTAATCTCAGAAGTTGGCAACCTTTTGATATAGCCTAGGTGAGTCATAGATATCATAACGTCCTCTTTCTCGACTAAGTCTATGCTCTCTATCTCAGAACTGTCGTACGATAACTCAGAACGCCTTTCGTTTCCGTGTCTGCCCTTAACTTCTAAAATCTCTGCCCTAACAATTGCTAGTTGCTTTTTCTTATCTTTTAGTATACCCTCTAAGTGCTTTATTTTCTCTTGTAAATCTTTAAGTTCGTTTTTTAACTTTTCTACTTCTAGTTGCGCAAGACGCCCAAGTCGCATTTCTATTATCGCCTTAGTCTGCTTTTCTGTAAGTAAGAAAGCCTTTTGAAGTTGCTCTTGCGCCTCGTGCGTATCGCGCGACTTCCTTATTATGCGAATAACTTCGTTTATGTGCGCTAGTGCCTTTACTAGCCCCTCTACTATGTGCGCCCTTTCTTTTGCCTTTTCTAAATCGTAGCGCGTTCTGCGCTCTACTACTTCAACTTGGTGGTCTAGATAATGCATAAGCATATCTTTCAGCCCCAAAATTTTTGGCTCGCCATTTACAATAGACAAAAATGTTATGCCGTTTTTCACTTGTAAATCTGTCATTTTATAAAGCGTGTTCAGCACGACATAAGCTTGCGCATCGCGCTTTATATCTATAACTATGCGCATACCCGTTCTGTCTGAATAGTCGTTAGCGTCCGTTATGCCCTCTATCCTTTTGTCTTTAACAAGTTCTGCAATCCTTTCAATTAGGCGCGACTTGTTTACTTGATAGGGAAGTTCTGTAACAACAATTCTAGAGCGCGTACCATTCGCATACTCTTCTATCTCTGCCCTTGCCCTTATGGTTATGCCACCCCTGCCCGTTTTGTAAGCGTGCTTAATAGCGTTTCGGTTCATTATAAGACCAGCGGTTGGGTAGTCGGGCGCTGGGATATAGTGCATCAAATCGTCCAGCGTGATGTCTGGGTTATCTATCATAGCAACCACGCCGTCTATAACTTCGTTTAGGTTATGCGGCGGAATATTTGTTGCCATACCAACAGCAATACCGTCCGTTCCGTTAACTAAAAGGTTTGGGTACCTTGCGGGTAAAACGGTCGGCTGCATCATCGTGTCATCAAAGTTTGGGTAAAAGTCTACAGTTTCTTTGTCTAAATCTCTGATAAGCTCACTTGCAATTTTAGAAAGGCGCGCCTCTGTATAACGCGCGGCAGCTGGGCTATCACCATCTACAGAACCAAAGTTTCCGTGACCATCAATAATCGGCTCTCTCATAGAAAAGTCTTGCGCCATTTTAACTAGCGCATCGTAAATAGAAGCCTCGCCGTGCGGGTGATACTTACCTAATACGTCACCAACAACGCGGGCAGACTTTCTATAAGGCTTGTCAGATGTTAACCCCAACTCAGACATCGCGTAAATAATACGCCTATGAACAGGCTTAAGCCCGTCTCTAATATCCGGAATCGCACGGCTCAAATTAACCGCCATTGCATAAGATATAAAACTAGACTTCATCTCTTCCTCTAGTTTAATCTTATTAATCTTGCTTTTTTCTAAGAGTTTCTCATACTCAATCAACTTCTCAGCATCAGCCACTTTCTTTTTACTCATAATATTTTTTACACTCCTTTTTGCTTATGGAAAAAAGATTTACCTAAAACTCGTAAAGTTTTTTCCCAAATATTTTGTGTGTTTACGTTTTTACTTAATTTTTATCTTGCTCTCTAGTACTTAAATCTCTAAGTCTTGTAGTGTTCTAGACTTTGCGTTTTGCTCTATAAACTCGCGCCTTAGTTCTGGGCGCTCGCCCATTAGCATACTGAATGTCTCTTCTGCTTCGAAGGCATCATCCATCGTTACTTTTAGTAGTGTGCGATATTCTGGGTTCATAGTTGTAGACCAAAGTTGGTCTGCGTTCATCTCGCCAAGCCCTTTATAGCGCTGTATTGTTGTGCCTTGCCTGCCCACTTTGTCTAGATGTTGCTCTAACTCTTTGTCTGAGAAAAGGTATGTGTCTTGCCTACTTTTTGTAACCTTATATAGTGGTGGGCGCGCAATGTATACGTGACCGCCCTCTATAAGTGGGCGCATATATCTAAAGAAAAACGTAAGCAAAAGTATGCGAATGTGAGAGCCATCTACGTCCGCGTCAGTCATAATAATTATGCGGTCGTAGCGTAATTTACTTATATCAAAGTCGTCGCCCACGCCCGCGCCGAACGCCGTAATCATAGCCTTAATTTCCTCGTTTTCTAAAACCTTACCTAAACGTGCCTTTTCTACGTTGATAATCTTACCTCTAAGTGGCAAAATCGCTTGGAAGCGCCTATCCCTACCCTGCTTAGCCGTGCCACCAGCGCTATCCCCTTCTACTAGATAAATCTCGCATAGGCGCGGGTCTTTCTCTGTACAATCAGACAACTTTCCCGGTAGCGTAGTGCTTTCAAAAACCGACTTTCTCTTTGTCAACTCCCTTGCGTTTCTAGCCGCTTCCCTTGCGCGCTGAGCGGTTAAGCACTTCATAATAAGTTCGCGCCCAATCTTTGGGTTCTCTTCTAAAAAACTTCCAACAAGTTCGTTAATCGCGCGCGCCATAAGCGTTCGCATATCAGAGTTTGATAACTTCGTTTTAGTCTGCCCTTCAAACTGCGGGTTTGTTAACTTAACTGATATAACGGCGGTAAGCCCTTCTCTAACATCTTCACCGCTTAAGTTCTCTTTATTATCTTTTATAAGACCATACTTTTTAGCATAGTCGTTAACAACTTTTGTAAGAGAGTTTTTAAAACCCTCTAAGTGCGTTCCGCCCTCTTCTGTGTTAATGTTGTTTGCGTATGCAAATATAACCTCGTTGTAACTGTCGTTGTACTGCATAGCAACTTCTATCTCAACGGGCTTATCTTTCGTGCCTGCGCGTTGCAGAATATATAAAGGCTGTTCGAAAAACAGTTGGTCTTTGCTTCTGTTTAAATAGTTTACAAACTCTATAATACCGCCCTCAAACTTAAAACTCTCTTTTTGCTCTTTGCCTACTCTTTTGTCCTCTACAATAATTGTAACACCGCTGTTTAAAAATGCTAACTCGCGAAGTCGCGTACGTAAGTTTTCGTACACAAAAATTGTAGACTCGAATATATCGCTATCAGGCATAAACGTTATTTTAGTACCCGACTTTTTAGCCTTGCCAATTACTTGAAGCGCGCGCTGTGGTATGCCCCTGTTATAAACTTGCTTGTGGTGGTTGCCATCTCTAAATACTTCAACTTCTAGCCACTCAGACAGCGCGTTAACAACTGAAATACCAACCCCGTGAAGCCCGCCCGAAACCTTATATCCGCCGCCGCCAAACTTACCGCCCGCGTGAAGTTTAGTTAAAACAACTTCTACAGCAGAAACCTTTTCTTTCTTGTGAATTTCTGTTGGAATACCGCGCCCATTATCCTCTACTGTAACGCTGCCGTTTTTGTTAATCGTAATAAAAACGCTATCGCAATGACCCGCTAGCGCCTCATCTATACTGTTATCAACAACTTCCGTTATAAGATGATGAAGCCCCTTAAGACACGTAGAGCCTATATACATACCCGGACGCTTCCTAACCGGGTCTAGCCCTTCTAAAACTTGAATTTGGTCTTGCCCATATTTTTGTGTAACTTTTGTAGACATTTAAGCCTCCCTACCCACTAGTATCCTATTTGGTTTTTGTAATGTTAAATTTTAAATGTTGAATGTTAAATTGTTTAGCCCATTAACTACTTTGCGTCTCAACAGTTTAAATTAACTTTTTAAAACTTTTTTGGCACTATTGTTTGGGTTTTAATATGATTTTTTCTTGCTTTAAAATCTGCTTTTCACATCTTTCAAAGCCTATATAAACTGTATATTATATGGTAACAAAAAACAAAAAAAAAGTCAAGTAAATACCCCTTAAACTTGACTTTTTTTGTGCGATTTTTGACAAATTTTACCGCGCCACTATTTACTATTCATAGCCCACTATTTGCTATTACTTGTCCGCTTTTTGCTATTCCTTGTCCGCTATTTGCTAGCCACAACCTTTTTTTGATGCCCACAATAAATTGAGTTACTTATCAGAAATTTCTGCCATAACTAATTTTTTTAAGTTTGCTAAACTTCCTAGCGCTTCTTTTAATTCCATCATTTTAGATTGGTGGCTGTTAACTTCTATATCCATTGCAGACTTAATATCCCCCTCAATCTCTTTTGTTAAATCTGCTACAACATCTATCAGTTTTTTACTCATTTTGTTTTTCACTCCTTATCCTTTTGATATTTAGACTGCTTTAGCCTATGGTATAATAATACAGTATTTTACAAAATAAGTCAAGCGAATGGAACGTATTAGTTCGTTATGTGAAAACTTTTTTTATCATTGTATTATTAAATTATGAGTGGTGAAACTTATTCTATTCAAAAATTCGCAGAAAGATTAGCCGAATTAAGAGAAGAAAAAAACTTTACAAAAAGGCAACTTGCCGATGAAGCAGGCTTTGCACATACAAACATATCAAGGTGGGAAAGGGGCATTAGAGAGCCGGGCATAACAGCCGTTGTAAAACTAGCCCGCTATTTTGACGTTAGCGTATCTTACCTACTAGGCTTAGAAGACTAACTTACAAAAAGCATAATTTTATGCCAATTAGTTTTGCTTTTTGAAACTTTTAAGTTTTGTTTTACACTTACCTATGGAAAACTTTAATACATATTCTATCCAAAAATTTGCTGATAGGCTATTTGATTTAAGAAAAGAGTTTAATCTAACTACGCAAAAACTTGCAAACGCAGTAGGCTTTTCGCAAACCTGCATATCAAGGTGGGAAAGGGGCATAAGAGAGCCGGGCATTACAGCCGTTGTAAAACTAGCCCGCTATTTTGACGTTAGCGTATCTTACCTACTAGGCTTAGAAGACTAACTGACAAAGTCATAATAGCGAATTTCTGTCCGTTACGCCTTTTTTACAACTTTAACTTTTTCTGTGCTAGGAAAAAACACGCGCCAATCAAAACCTAAAAGCGCGCCTAACTTTTGTGCTACTTTTGGGGAAGGTGTGCGCTTGCCACTAAAAATGTAATTGATATAACTCTCACTTACATCTAACAGTTTTGCAACCCTATACTTAGACAAACCGCTTTTCTTTAAATGCTTGTCAATTAATTTTGGTGCGTCAGGCGCACTCTCATACTCGCTGTATGCATAAGTATTGCCCGCGTATTCTCTAACAAGCATAACTATATTTTCTTTGCCGTACTTAGTTATTGTCTCTTGCAACTTAGATGGCGGGTTATGCTCTATGTGGTCTAAATCTAGCCACAGCGCTAGCACTTCGCTTGCCATTGTGTATGCTTCCTCTAAACACTCACCGCTTGTTATACAACCGGGCAAGTCCGGAAAAGTCACAACAAACTCGCTCTCATCTTTTTTAAAAACCGCTGGATATATATTGCTCATAAATTAAACCCTCCTTACTTAAGACCCGCTTGCTTTAAAATTTCACGCTCTAGCCCTTTGCGTAAATCTTTGTTCCCCATAGGCACAACTGTTGTTCTTTTTGTTGATGCATTATGCATAACTAGGTGCGAGCCATTTTGTCGCAACTTTTCAAAACCATTTTTCTCTAGGTGCTTTACCATTTGCTTTGGCGTCATTGGCATTGCAGATACCCATAGTACATAGTATATGTACTTCCTATAAAAGTATATTTAGCCCTACTAACATTATATAAAATACTTAACAATTTGTCAAGCATTTTGCCATAAAAATCGTTAACTTCCCACACATATTTTTTGTTATACTACGCACTATAAAGTTATGCGAAAATATGTTTTAAGTAATAAGTTTAATATTTTAGTGCTGGCGGCGGTTGTTTTAGCAAGTGTGTTTGTTTTTGCTGGTGGCGTTGCCGAGCAACCGGCGGTGGCTTGCCTAAAGCCTAGTAAGCCGGCAGTAAATCAAACTGTCGAAACTGTTCACATTCCGGTTATAATGTATCATAGTGTTAAAGATAAAAACAAGGGCAAGTATATAGTAGGCCCAGCCACATTCGAGGCTGACATCTTACACATCAAGCAAAAGGGCTATACGCCTATTGTTGTTGCCGACTTAATCGCGTGGCAAGCGGGCAAAAAAGATTTACCACCAAAGCCCATTATGCTAACGCTAGACGATGGTCAAAAAGACAACTACTTTAATGCATTTCCCATTTTAAAAAAGCACAACACAAAAGCGATTATAAGTGTTATTGGCAAAACCATAGATGAAAATTATCTACCCGCAAACGCTTCTGCACAAGGCGAGAAATACCAACAAGCAAGCGAGCAACAAACGCAAAAACTTAAAAAGCGAAGCGGTATGGCGCACCTTTGTTACGAGCAGATAAAAGAGATGGCTGATAGTGGCTTTGTAGAAATTCAGAACCACTCTTACAATATGCACAGCGCCCGCCCACGCCTTGGTATGAAAAAGAAGCATAACGAGAGTTACGAATGCTATAAAAAGGCGCTAGAAGCAGACCTTATGCGGCTTCAAACAAACCTTACACAGCGCGCGGGCGTAACGCCTACGGCAGTAATATTCCCCTTTGGCGAAATCACCCAAAAGTACACAACGCGCGCGCTAAAAGAGTTAGGCTTTAAAGCAAGTTTCACGTGCTACAACGGCATAAACAAACTAACCAAAAACAGTTGCCTGCACGAACTAAAGCGCTACAACCGCCCGCACGGCATATCCACAGAAGCCTTCTTCAATAAAATATTCTCACAAGTAGAAAAATCTAAAGCAGAAAAAAACTAACCAAAGTCAAACAACCCCAAATATATTTTAAATTTTTCACTAAGATTTTTCACTAAGATGTATAAACAAACCAAAACCGCACATACTTATAATGTCGACATTGATGCATCTTAAGATTAAACAAAAAGCAGGTTACTTCCCCAACCTGCTTTTTTGCTTTTTGTTTCTATTCTAATTTACTAATTACCTAAGTTCTATGTGCAACGTTTTGCCTAATGTTGATGCTAGCGTGTGTAGATAGTTAAGCGAGGCGTGCATACCCTCTTCAATAAATTCTAACTCTTCTTTTTTAACGCCTACCTTTTTTGCTAGTTCGTTTGCGGGTATTTCGTTTTTTGCTAAAATTAATTCTTCTATAAGTGCAAATTCTGTCTGCAACCTATCGTACTCTGCCTTTACTTCAATATTTTCTAAATCTTGTTTTAAATGCTTTTGATATCTATTCATAAGTTATAACCCCCTTTGCTCGTAATCTGATTTATATTTTTTTGCTTTGTCTAACTCTTTTGCTGGTGTTTTTTGCGTTTTCTTTGTAAAGCCATTTGTTAATATAATTTTTTTGTTAGCAGTAAAAAAGTAAAATATTCTTATTTCATTCCCCGTAGATATTCTCAATTCTAAAATTCCGTCTTCCATATATCTAGAGTATGGCATTCTAAGTTCTTTACCCACGCTTTGCAATAAGCCAATTTGCCTATGTACTTTAGCCCTTGTTTTTGCATCTAGTGTTTTTATGTACTCTTCCGCGGGCGCGCTTCCACTCTCTGTTTCATAATAGTCTACTATCCACATACCCTTATTATATACCATTTTCGCCAAAAAGTCAACTGTTAAGTAAATTTTCTGAGCGCAAAAATTTTAAAGCCGCGGAACGCCTATTTGTACGATACGCGGCTTTAAAATAACGCTAACTTACTTTATGCATTTGTGGTCGGGTCTACGTGTAAAACAAAGTGGTCACTTCCCCGTGGCAAGTCTGCTAGAATGCGTTGTTTCTTACCACAAACTTACATCTGGCGTGGGTACTGTAGGTGTGCCACCCCATACTATGTTTGTAAGCATATTCATTTCCCAATCCCCCGTTACAACCGCTTGCATACCAACTATACGACCTTCCGAATCTAAAACCACAACTGCTGTGGTTTCCATAGTGCCTAGGTCGTCTGGTAATTCTACGCTTATAGTGTAAGCAATTAAATAACCATTTTGATATGTTCTGCCTACCATATTTGTTGCTTGCTCCAAATCATCTAGCCCACTATCTTCGTCCGCCAAAAATGTAGACATTGCTTGCCAAAACTCTTCTTCTATATCGTCTGCATCTGTAACAATTTCTCTAGAGTAGCCGCCGTCCCATATGTTTTTTAAATAAACTGTGTTG